>Ga0210405_10002842_pt1 | contig 17581 bp, 15 predicted proteins | sample IncBWH11MmetaG_FD_155492 | JGI IMG/M metagenome (GOLD analysis project Ga0210405, IMG submission 155492) | Forest soil microbial communities from Barre Woods Harvard Forest LTER site, Petersham, Massachusetts, United States - Inc-BW-H-11-M | ecosystem: Environmental > Terrestrial > Soil >... | reverse complement strand
TTCCCAAAGGCTTGAAATGTGTGGAGCGCCGAGGAGCGGGCAGAGGGGCTGGAGTACATGCACCCCAAGCCGAGTTCACATTCCGGACGTATTGTCGGCGATTCGGAAGTAATTCGGTGCTTCCGCGCCCCCCGCTGTCCGCCCGCCGAAGCATTTGTGAGACGAGCTCTAGATGGTTCGGAAGAGGAAATGCCAGGTGATGTCGACGGCGGCGTGGACGAGGGCGGAGGCGAAGATCGAGCCGGTTTTGCGCCAGGTCCAGCCGTAGAAAAAGCCGGCGATGGAGGCGAGAATCACGTAGCGCCAGTTGGGGAAACCCATGTTGGTGAGGTGGGAGAAGCCGAAGAGGATGGAGGCGGTCCACCAGCCGGCCAGGTCGCTTTTGCAGGCGCGGGCGAGCATGTTTTGCAGCAGGCCGCGGAAGAGAAACTCTTCCGGCCAGGCGGTGAAAAAGAGAATGCCGAGCGAGAGAAGCGGGAGCGACCCTAACTGCGACCACTGCGGATCGAATTGGATGAAGTGGATGGCCTGGCCCAGCGGAATGGCGATGCAGGCGAAGACGATGAAGCTGGCGAGAACGAAGAAGCTCCAGTGATGGCCCCAGCCGATGTTATAGCCGACGCCATTGATGCGGCGGAGGAGCAAGAAACACGCCAGCGCTACGTTGACACAAAGGAGCACGGTGAAGATGTAGGCGAGACGCCCGCCCGGGTACGGCCATAGCCAGTGCGACAACGACCGTCCCCAGGGGTTCGGCAGCGGCTTGACGGCCAGCCAAACGAATAGAATCGTCGCAAAATCCTGCCACGCGCCGGGAGGCTTGCGTTCGGCGGAGGCGGCCAGTCCGAGTGGAATCAAGACGAGAACTACGACTGCGGCAGCACGCGTGAACGCGAAAGTATTTGTCCCCAAGGCGTAAATCAGGTAGACAAGGAACACCGCGGCGCCGAGCAAGTAGCCGCTGCCGGCGCCGAAGCGCGAGGCGAGACGGTCCTCGAAGCCGCGCGCGGCGAAAAGCAGCGTCACCAGAAAGAGAAATGCAAAAGCCGTGAAGGTGGCGGCGAAGGCGCGGCCGCCGTTGCCGAGCCAGGCGGAGTACAACGCTGCGGTCAGAGTCAGCACGGCCCAGAGACCGAGCATGGGAAGCGGGCCGAGTTGGCGCGTGGCGGGCAAGCGAGAATTGTAACTGAAAGAAATGGCAGACCAAATGCGACCGGCGGCGGGACGGCTGGCGTACATCGATTGGATGCGCGGGCTGGCTTGCGTGCTGATGTTTCAGACGCATTGCTACGACTCGTGGATGAGTCCGGAAGCGAAGAAATCGTCGTCGTTGATCGCGTGGTCGCGGCTGGGGGGCACGCTGCCGGCGCCGCTGTTTATTTTTTTGGCGGGCGTGTCGTTCGCGCTGGTGACGGAAAAGCTGCGCGAGAAGGGGGTCGAGCGCAACGCGGTCGCGCGGCAGACGATTCTGCGTGGGGCGGAAATTTTCGGGATGGGCTTGGTGTTTCGCTTGCAGGAATTCGCGCTGGGGTATCCGTGGTCGCCGTGGACGGATCTGCTGCGCGTGGACGTGCTCAATATTCTTGGGCTTTCCATGATGCTTATGGGAGTTTTGTGCTGGGCCACCGGAGCCGGCGAGATCGCGGCGACGAGAATGCGTACTTTGATCGCCGGTATTTTCGCGGCGGTGATCGTGGCGATGGCCACGCCACCGCTTTGGACGACGTACCGGCTGAGGTTCCTGCCCTGGCCCCTCGAGTCTTACATCAACGGCGTGCACATTTTCAAGGAGCCGCAGCCGTGGCTTTTTCCGTTGTTTCCCTGGTCAGCGTTTGCTTTCGCCGGGTTGGCGGCGGGGTTTTTTCTGTTTACGGACTTTGCCAAACGCAGGGAAGCGCTGGCGTTCGCCGCGCTTGGGGGGGCGGGGATGCTGGCTTGCGCGCTTTCGGTTTTTTTCGATTCCTCATCGATCCATCTTTACGCCGTTTATGACTATTGGCACAGCGGGCCAAATTTTCTGCTGATGCGCTGCGGTGTTCTGCTGATCATTCTGTTTCTGGTTTATGCGTGGTGCCGGTGGGGGCTGGCGCAAAAGGGATTCAGCCCCATCATCCAACTGGGGAAAACTTCGCTGCTGGTGTACTGGGTACACATCGAATTTGTGTATGGAAGATTTTCCATTCTGCCGAAGGGGCAGTGCAGCGCGCTGAAGGCCACCGCAGGGCTGATAACAATTTTCCTGGCGATGCTGGGGCTTTCGCTCGCGCGCACGACTTGGAAAAAGTGGCGGGTCAGGGCTTCGAAACAGAGTCCTGCGGCAACTGCTGAGAGCGAGGGATCTTGATGATGACCTCGCCGGGACGGGCGAGGCCCAGCTCGTCGCGGGCGATTTTTTCGATTTTGTGCGGATCGGTCTTCAGTTCGCGGACTTCCTGCTCGAGCTGCAGATTTTCCTTATTCAACTGATGCAAGCCGGAGTTAACCTTCTGGATTTCCTGCTGCGTTCGGCGCATGGCCAGATAGCCGTGGGCGCCGAAAATGTCGTGTACGACAAGGATCAGCACCAGCAGGCCGAGGAGCGCGGGCCCGTAGTGGCGCAGGAACGGCGGAGTTTTTTTATCCGCGCGAAGTTTAATCGGTTTTTTCAGCTTTGGAGTACCCATTGCGATGCTTCTTTCACCAGTTTTGCGGAAGCGGCGGCGCTTTCGGCTTCGACGTACAGGCGAAGCAATGGCTCCGTGCCGGAAAGGCGCAGCAGCATCCACGAACCGTCATCAAAGACAAATTTTGCGCCATCGGTGCGGTCGATGGATACGACTTTCCGGCCGACGAGTGTCGAAGCGTCCACGGCCACTCGTTTTACGGCGTTTGCCTTTTGTTCGTCGGAAAGATGAAGGTTTTCGCGCACGGGCCAGAATTCGCGGCCGAGTTTTTTGTACATGGCGCGAATTTGCTCGCCGAGGGAAGCGCCTCGCGCGGCGAGCATTTCGGCGACGAGCAGGCAGGCGAGGATGCCGTCTTTTTCCGGGATGTGGCCGCGAATGGTGAGGCCGGCGCTTTCTTCGCCGCCCAGGGCGATTTTGTCTTCACGGATGAGCTGGCCGATGTACTTGAAGCCTACGGGCGTCTGATAGATGGTCTGGCCGTGCGACTTGGCTACAGCGTCGATCATTTGCGTGGTCGCGACGCTGCGCGCCGCGGGCATTTTCCATTGATGCGTCTCCACTAGATAGTCGTACACGAGCGCGAGAATCAGGTTGGGCTGAATCCAGGTGCCGTCGCTATCGACGATGCCGAAACGGTCGGCATCGCCATCGGTGGCCAGGCCGGCGGTGGCTTTCGAATCGACCACGGCTTTGCGGAGCGGGGCGAGGTTTTCTTCGGAGACGTCGGGACCGGTGCCGTCGAAGAGGCAATCGCGCTCGGTGCGCAACGCTTGCACGGTGACGCCGTGATCGGTGAGGGTGCGGTCGAGATAGCCGGCGCCGCAGCCGTGGAGCACGTCGACGACTAGAGACGGCTTGGCCTTGTGCAGCGTTTCGAAGTGGACGAGTTCTTCGAGGCGCTTCAAGTAGTTTTCGCGGAGATTGACTTTTTCTGCTGGGGTTGCATGCGAGGTGCCATGTGGAAGAGCCGGGACGCCGCTTTTCGCGGCGAGCTGCGCGGCGCGGGCTTCAATGTCTCTGGTGACTTCCGGCAGCGCGGGGCCGGCGTCGGCTGAGGAGAATTTCAGGCCGTGGTATTGCGCGGGATTGTGGCTGGCGGTGAAGTTGATGGCGCCGTCGAGCTTGCGGCGCATGATTTCGAAGGCGACGGCGGGCGTGGGGGTGAAAGTTTCGCAGAGGATTGCGCGGATGCCGTGGCGCTGGAGAATATCGACCGCGAGCTGGGAGAATTCTTCAGAGTAGAAGCGCGTGTCGTAGCCCACCAGAATCGCGGGTTCTTTCACTTTGGCTTTGGCGTGTTCCGCGATGGCGGTGACCGCGAGGCGGACGTTGGCGAAGGTGAAATCGTCGGCGATGAGGCCGCGCCAGCCGGAGGTGCCAAACTTAATGGGAGAGGCCGCGCCTAGACTGGTACTCGTGCCCATGGGGTCGTATTCTAGCCCTTCGCGCCGCGGTGCGAAAGCCATTATGATGAGAGGCCAATGAGTGGAACGGAAGCAAAAAACAAGAGAGTCGTCTTCGTGACTTGCCCGACTCGAGGGCTCGCTCGCAAAATCGCGCGCGCTGTGGTGGGAAAGCGCCTCGCCGCGTGCGTCAATATTGTGGTAAGCCCCGTTGAGTCGGTGTACACATGGAAGGGAAAGCTGGAGAGCGCGCGGGAGTATCTTCTGGTGATGAAGACGACGGCGAAGCGCCTCGTTGAATTGGAAAGGGAAGTGGCGCGGCTTCACAGCTATGATGTGCCGGAAATTATCGCGCTGCCGATTACCGAAGGCTCGGCTAAATATCTTTCGTGGCTGGATGATAGCGTCGCGAAGTCGCGCAGAAAAGGGAAATAGCGCTCGCTTTTCGTAGCGGCGCGTCAGCCCCAAAAAAGGTGACTCGGGCTACACGTACAGCAAGGCCTGGTCGAGGTCGGCGATGATGTCTTCGACGTCTTCGATGCCAACAGACAGGCGCACTAGGCCTTCGGTGATGCCCACGCGATCCTGAACTTCCTTGGGCATCGAAGCGTGGGTCATCATCGCGGGAAGCGAAATCAAAGTCTCGACGCCACCGAGGCTTTCGGCGAGCGAGCAGAGCTTGACGTGATTGAGGAAGCGCCGCGCGGCGTCCAGCGAACCTACGTCGAAAGAGAGCATAGCGCCCGGGCCCTTCTGCTGGCGGCGCGCGACTTCGTGCTGCGGATGAGACGGCAGTCCGGGATAGAAGACCTTTTTAATTTTGGGATGCGCGTCGAGATGGCGCGCCACAGCGATGCCGTTGGCGTTGTGCTGGAGCATGCGCACCGCCAGCGTCTTGATCCCGCGAGAAACGAGGAAGCAATCCATGGGAGACAGGCCGGTGCCAGCGGAGCGCTGAATGAAATAAATTTTTTCCGCGTCCTCGGGACGCGTGAGCACGACCGCTCCGCCGGTGGAATCGCTGTGGCCGTTCAGATATTTCGTCATGGAATGAACCACGATGTGCGCGCCGAGCTCGATGGGGCGTTGCAAATAGGGACTCAGGAAAGTGTTATCGACCACCACCGAGAGATTGCGCTCGTTGGCCAGCTTGGAAATCGCCCCGATATCAGTGACGCTGAGGGTGGGGTTCGCCGGCGTTTCGATGTACAACATTTTGGTGTTGGGACGCAGCGCCGTGCGCACGTAGTCCGGCGCGGCGGTGTCCACAAAGCTGAATTCCAGCCCGAAGTGCACCAGGAGTTGTGTCGAAAGACGGTAGACGCCGCCGTAAACCGCTTCGGAGAGCACCACGTGATCGCCCGGCCGCAGTAGCCGGAAGACCGCGTCGATTCCCGCCATTCCGGAGGAAAAAACATACGCGCTGTGGCCCCCCTCCAGCTTGGCCACCGTGCGTTCCAGCGCTTTGCGGTTCGGGTGATTCGTTCGCGCGTAGTCGTAGCCTTTATTCTTGCCCAGTTCCTCGTTGACGTACGTCGAAGTTTGGTAGATGGGCGCGACGATAGCTCCGGTGGCGGGATCCGGCTCCTGCCCGACATGAATGGCGTTGGTGGCAAAACCCATCGTGCTCTCCTTGCGATTCTTGTTCCGTTGGTGATGCGGTCAGTTCCACGTCCGGCGCTGACCGTTCGGGGTGAATTTCATTCTTGAAGCGTCCCCATGTTGCCTGCCCAGCAGTTTCTTGAGAAGTTACAGGAGCCAAATTGATGAGTCAAATAGCCATAGCCCGCGGTTTCCACGGCAGCGGCCCAGGGGCAGCACCTCGGAGGCCGGCGGCATCTAATTCTAACGCAGCGAGACTTGACCCGGCCCGCGGTTCCGTGGACTATGGAGTTCGCCACTCTATGAGATTCTCGACGAAGTTTTTTGCCTGCCTGTGCCTCTTTGCCGGGGCGTTGCTTGCCGGAGGGGTGGCCGCCCAGGATTCACCGGCATCGGCTCCCAAACCGCAGTCTCCGCCTCGCGCGAGTAACGTTCAGACGCGAATTACCGTGGAAGTTACCGGCGGGGAGAAAAACGTTCCCGTTGAAAACGCCAGCGTGTACGTGAAATTCGTCGAAGAGCACGCGATCAAGAAGAACAAGAAACTGGAAATCAATGTGAAGACCAGCCGGGAAGGCATCGCGCACGTCCCTGATGCCCCCATGGGAAGAGCTTTAGTCCAAGTGGTCGCTGAAGGATGGAAGACTTACGGGCATTGGATGGACATCACCGATCCCAAGCAGACCATAAAGGTGCATCTGGAGCGTCCGCCGAAGTGGTACTGAAGGAAGTCCGCGGCCAATCGTTGAAAAGCAACGGCTTAGGGAATTCTAACGAAAGTGTTGCGCTGGTTTCCGCGCTGGAACTCTTCGACCGAATTATTTTCCTGCGGTCTTAAGATTTTTCGCCGCACAAGTGCGCGTGTGAAAAATAATGTTGCACTCAAATAGTGCAAAGAGGAGAAGAGTGTTGAAGGGCGAGAAGTTAGGGGCGAGCGGATGGCGGATTTCCACAACCTTATCAACAAAGATGTTGAAATCTTAATGGCACAGAAATATTTTACCCGGAGTTCGGCACGCCTCTTGCCCTCGCGCGGCAATGTAATTTTGACCGCCGCGAAATCAGAATGGTAAAGTAGAAAACTGGCTTCACCCGATGACGGAAACTTACGACGGACCATTTTCTCTCCTCCAAATGTTTTGGGGCAGCATTGTCGCCCGCCCGGTGCGCAGTTTTCTGAGCGTGATTGCCATCGCCATCCAGGTGATTCTCGTGCTGATGATCGCGGGGCTAACCACTGGGGTCATATCCGAATGGGGAAAGCGCGTCGAAGGCGTGGGCGCAGACATTTTGGTGCAACCGCCAAACGCTTCGATTTTTTTCGCGTTCTTGAGTGTCGGGATGCAAGAGTCGCTTGGTGAAAAAATTGCCGCATTGAGCGGTGTCGACGAAGTCGCTCCCACAGTCATCCTCACGGAACCAAAGAACTTAGTGATGGTCTACGGCATCGATTACAAGCGCTTCAACGCGCTCAGCAAGGGTTTCCTTTTCCGCGGTGGGCGGCCATTTGAAGGGCCGGACGAAGTCATCGCCGACGACATTATTGCGCAAACGCGGCACTTGAAGGTCGGCAGCCAGATCACACTGATGAATCATGAGTTTACCGTCTGTGGCATCGTGGCTCACGGAAAAGGCGCGCGCTATTTCATTCCCATTCGCACCGCGCAGGACATCGCCGGGGCGGAGAAGCGCGTTTCGATGTTTTATGTGCGAAGCAAAGGAGATACGGAAGCCACGCGCGCGCAAATTCTGAAGTTGATGCCGGAGAACAGCGTCCGCTCCCTGTCCGAGTACGTCACCCTGATGACTTCCTCGAACTTGCCGCAGTTGCGCCCCTTCACGCGCACCATGGTGGCCCTGGGAGTTGTGGTGAGCTTCCTGGTGGTGCTCTTGAACATGCACACCATGGTGATGGAGCGCACCCGCGAGATAGGCATTCTGAAAGCGCTGGGTTTCTCCCGCCTCGACGTCGTTCGCATGTTGCTCGGCGAGACCCTCATCCTGACGTTGATGGGCACCGGCTTGGGAATTGCGCTCACTTTCCTGACGCAGACCATCCTGAAGCAAACCAATCCGGGCCTGACGATCCTGATTTCCCCCGCTTGGATTTTTTCCGCGATCGCCCTCGCCCTGGTGGGAGCCGCTACCGGCGCCGTCTACCCCGCCCTGCGCGCCGCCAGCTACGACCCCGTCGTCGCCCTCGCTTATGAATGACCCTGAGCTACTATTGATGAAATAAATTGAGCGTGGTGGGAGATAGAGGAATGGCCCCTTCCCCTGACAAACACTATCAAGCCCGGATCCTCGAGCGCCGCGACCTTTCGCCGGATCTTTGGATCATTCGAATCGACTCCGGAGGACCGTTTGAATTCCGCGCCGGGCAGTACGCGACCCTGGGAGTCGAGCGCGAAGGAAAACGCATTGAAAGAGCGTACTCCATCGTTTCATCGCCCTATGAAGAGTCGCTCGAATTCTTTTTTGAGCTGGTCCCGCACGGAGACCTGACGCCGGGTCTCTTCCGCCTGAACAAAGGGGACACGGTGCTGTGCAGAAGAATCGCCAAAGGACGGTTCACGCTGGATTTGCGCAGCGGGAGAACGAAACACCTTTTGATCTCCACGGTGACGGGAATCGCTCCGTTTGTCAGCTATGTTCGAACGCTTTATCGTGACTGGAAGAGTGGAACCAGTCCGATGCCCGGCAACCACAAACTGTACTGCCTGCAAGGCGCAAGCCGCTCGTGGGAATTCGGTTATCGCGAGGAATTGGAGCGCTATTCAAACGAGGCGCCCTGGTTCAAATATGTGCCGACAGTGAGCCGGCCGTGGGAGGATTCGAATTGGAAGGGCGAGACCGGTCGCGTGGATGACCTGATTCGAAAGTACACGCAACAATGGGGATTGCGGGCGGAGGAGACGACAGGTTATTTGTGCGGGCATCCCACAATGGTCGAGAATGGGCGCGGCATCCTGCAGAGGGCGGGCTGGAAGAAGGATGCCGTGTTTGAAGAAATTTATTTTCAGCAGGCAAAAGGCGGTCGCCCGGAGCCGGATCATGGCGCTAGACCGCGGCAAGAATAAAAAATACTCCCACGTATCAAGGATTGTTCTGCAATCCGCTAAACGTCCTCACGAGACGAAAACTAGGCTCCTGGGGCTCGTTCCTCGAGCTGGCTGGTCACGTCTTCAATGGTGGACAAGGGGCAGAGGACGTGAACTTTCTGGTCCGGCGCGTCGATGTCGACCTGCAATTTGTCTCCGTGAGTGCGGACCCGCACGTGCTGATCGTTGTCGTCCAGCTCAACAAATTCTGTATCGGGATATTTTTTCAGCTCTTTGACGATGGCATGGAGGATGGGCAGAGCTTGCCGCGCCTGCTCTGAGGCGCAGCGCATCTGCTTGCTGGGAACGAAATGCATGGCCATGGGGACGGCGGCGGCGGGAACCCACAAATGAACGTGGGAACCACCGGAGTGGTATTCGTCGACGTCGATGCGGATGACGCCTTCGCGCATGGTATAGGCGCCCGCGAGGACGAGTGTGCTGCCAAGTCCGAGAGCTGCTTTCGCTAGTAGCATCATGTGCGTCTCCTGATGGTCCTAGTCCATTACGTTTTTGGAGTCGAGCCAGACGCGCACGGTGTTTTCGTGATCCTTGACCGAGACCAGTTCGGTGTCGCCCTGCGCGGAGAGGGCGTGAAGCGCGGCTACGAGATCCAATTCATCTTTGCCGGCGGAAAAGAGGGCATCGACGACCTTCATGGGGACTTTGACTTCGACTTCGGATTTCTTGGAATTCTGCTTGTCGAGCACGTGAATGATCAGGTGGTTGTTCAGTTTGGCGACGCGAACGTCGCAATCGTTACTCTGGACCGTGACGAACTCGCCGTCCTTGCTGGTGCGGATGGCATCGACGAGGGCGCGAAGGTCAACGTCATTGACGTGTGCGTCGTCGATCTTGACCTTGCCGGCGTGGAGGCGGTCCTTGTTGATGGCGGGGAGGACTTTTTCGGCCAGTTCGAGGGGAACGTTCACACGGACGGTTTCGCCCTTGGCGTCCGAACTGATGACGCGGACGTGTAGCCAGCGGTCCTTTGATACGGATGTCGTTGATTGGCTGGGACTTGCGGGGGCGGGGGTGGATTGCGCCACGACGCCAAGCGGCGATACGACAAGAGCGGCAGCGGCAATGAGAGTGATCCTAGCAAGGAAACCCTTGTTGTGGTCGGACATGACTGAACGCCTCCTGACCGGCAGAGGGCCGGTGCTTGGAGAGAGATACGAGAGTGGGGGGAAGAAAGTTTCCTGAAAAGAAAGGGGACAGGAGGAGAGGGGGCAAGGAAAGACGGGATTGGAATCAGGATTCATCGTGCGAGCATGAGAGAGTAATTTTGCACATGCGTGCACAGATTTGCACAGAGGTTCGATGCGAATTTGATTGACGGCGAAAACGGGAAGAATTATCTTGCGCGTCAGATTGAACCGGGAAGCTTAAGAACTTTACGGATCAATTTAGAGGGCGCAGCAAACTTAACCGTGGTTGCGCCGCGAGATTGAATCGCGAAGCTCGAAGCCTTAACGGTTTCGTCTGGAGGGCGCGACTAGCCGAAAGGCGGTCACGCCGCCCAGCTGGTTTGGGAAGGCTGGAGCCTTAACGGTTCCATTGAAGGGGCGCAGCAGCTTAACCGCGGTTGTGCCGCGAGATGGAACCGGGAAGCGGAAGGCCTAAACGGATCGGTTTGGAGAGCGCAACGGCCTCACGGCGGTTGCGCAGCCGGGTGGAATCGGGAAGGTTAGAAACTTTACGGCTCAGTTAGAGGGCGCAACAGGCTAAATACCGGTTGCGCCCTCAATGTTTTGGCTTGGCCTTCCCGCCGGATCTGTAAAGTAGAAATTCGAAAATGGAAAAGTGAAAGTCTCCGAGTGCAGGGGAGGTTCACAGTCGACAGTTGAAAGTTGACAGTAAGAACAAGGAAAGAAGATCCTTGCAAAGGAAGTCATTTTTTGCGCCGCGTTCTGGCCAACCCTCTCTGTCGAGGATCGAAAAGGCGGAGTCAAAACCCCACACGCGAGAGCTGCGTCAGGAACTCCTGCTCGGCCCAGCGCGAGCGATGGGCTACCGGGCGGATTCTTCATCACGAAATAGCGGATGCGGGGTGAACGACTCAGGAGGCTCTTGCTCGAACCTGAGGACTTCTGAGGGCTTATAGAGATACTCTTTGCCGCACTGATCGCATCGGGCACTAAAACGGCAATCGATAGCCGGACGAGGGGTGATGGCGTCTGTCTCGGCAAGCGGGATCCTGTGCCTGAAAAATGGATTCTTCCGAAGGTGGAACCAATGGTTCTTGCAGTGGACCACCCAAAAATAGCGACTATTTTCCCACATACGAGTAGCCTCCGGGCGGTCACAAAGAGGGCAGGGTCTTCGGTGGTGTGAATGGTACCAAATCAAGCCCAACGACTGGAAGGAGCGCACTTTTTGAAAAGCAGAAAGGCCCATTCTTCCAAACCAGGGCCGATTCACCCGGCGGAAGTAGAAAATTGAAAATTGAAAATAGCGACAAAAAGTGGTCCCACGCAGGGGAGGCTCGCAGTCCCGCCTCGAACAGGATCCTCGGTTGAAAGTTTATAGGAAGCAAACAGAAAGGGAGTTCTTGGAAGGCTCTTTTGTATCGGGCGCCGGGGGCCCGTTTGTACTGACGAAGAGTGAAAAGCAATGTCAAAAACCTCACCCTCAATAACCGAGGGCAGGGCGCCCGGCGCGTGAAAGGCTTACCGGGTAAAGCGACACACGGGCACGCGGCCCACAAGACACGGTTGCCGGGAAAAGCCCGGTGCGCGCTTAAGGCTCTTACTGGGGAGGACGATCGCCTTTTTGGGGCTTGGCTTGGTTCTGCCGTTCCTGCTTCTGTTTGTCCGCCAACAGTTTCTGCTCTTCCGCGTGTTTTTGCAGCAATTGTTGCGTCTGGTCCTGATGCTGCTGTTCGACTAGCTGTTTTTTAGCGGCGTCTGCCTGTTGCTGCGCGAGTTTCGCGTGTTCCTGCTCCTGCTGCTGCTGGACCCTCTGCCGGTCTTGCTCCTGCTTCGCGCGGAGCACATCCTGCTCTTGCTGGTGCTTCCTGTCCAAATCGGCATTCGAAGAGGGTGGAATAACGAGCCGTGGCGGCGCCGGGCTCTCGTTTGGATGGACTGTCGGAAGGGGACCAGGGCGATTGACTTGTGCTGGCTGAGCCGCTTGTTGCCGGGCAGCTTCCTGCCTGGCTCTTTCCGAGGCTGCCTGTTGCTGCGCTGCTTGCTGTTGCGCTGCTTGCTGTTGCGCTGCTTGCTGTTTGGCTCTTTCGGTGGCGGCCTGCTGAGCCGCTTGCTGCTGAGCGGCTTCCTGCTTGGTTTTTTCTGCGACTGCTTGTAGTTGCGCCGTTTGCTGTTTAGCCTTTTCCACTGCCGCTAGCTGAGCCGCTTGTTGTCGAGAAGCTTCCTGCTTGACTCGTTCTGCGGCGGCCTGTTGTTGTGTGGCTTGCTGCCTAGCTTTGTCGTCAGCAGCCTGCTGCGCAGCTTGCTGCTTGGCCTTTTCTGTGACGGCCTGTTGTTGCAGGGCTTGCTGCCGGGCTTTGTCTGCAGCGGCCTGTTCTTGCGCCACTTGTTGCTTGGCCTTTTCGGCGGCAACTTGTTGCTGCGCGGTTTCTTGCTTGGCCTTTTCGGCAGCTGCCTGCTGGAGTGCCGTTTGTTGTTTAGACTTTTCCGCCGCGGCTTGCTGAGCGGCTTGTTGCTGCGCGGTCTCTTGCTTGGCTTTTTCTGCTGCGGCTTGTTGCTGGGCAGTTTCCTGCTTGGCTTTTTCGGCGGCTATCTGTTGCTGCGCTGCCTGCTGTTTGGACTTGTCGGTGGCGGCCTGCTGTGCGGCTTGCTGTTGCGCGGCCTCCTGCTTGGTCTTTTCCACGGCAGCCTGCTGCTGGGCGGTCTGCTGTTTTGTTTTTTCGGCAGCGGCTTGCTGAGCGGCCTGCTGTTGTGCCGCTTCCTGCTTGGCCTTTTCCGCAGCCGGCTGCGGCTGAGCGGACGGCTGTGGCGCAGCGGCTGGAGGCGGCGGGGCACCGGGCGTTGGAGGATGGACCTGTTGGGCGGTGTTTAATGACGTTGCCGGCTGGGGTTTTTTCGCCGCCGTTTCGACGGGTTTGACGGCGGGCGCGGGCGGAGCCGTTTTCACCACTCGTTCGACAGGCGGAGGCGTTGCCGCGCGAAGAGTCTGCTCGGCCTTGGCGTCAAGTGGCTTGCCAGGATTTGCTTGTAGGGCCTGCTGTTTTTGCGCGAATGCTACAGGTGGTGCCGGGGGGGCAACCCGGGCCACGACGGGCCGGCTGACTACCGCAGTCGGGGGCGCTGGGGGTGCGCTGGCAGGTGTGGCGTTGGTGGTGGTCTCCCGGTTTGCTCCCATGACGCTTGCCTTGACGGGAGCGACGGGCGCAGTGTGAACCGTTGCAGCCGCGGTGAACGAACCCGGAGCGACTTTCACTGCTGCCTGTGCGACCGGCTGAGCGTTCACGAAAGTTGCGCGCGGCACGGCGGTAACGGCACCTGTGACGTTTTGATTGACATAGATCGTGTTGTGAACGTTGTTGTTCACCACATTGGTGATGGTGGTCTGCTGCACGACGGTGTTTGTGATGTTCACGTTGGTAACATAGGTCGGGCTGGCCTGGCGCGCGGGCACGTAGACTTCGCCTGGGGCCAGCGCAAACCACGCCACGCCGCCGCCGCTGCCGAAATCGCGCGACGAATTCGAATCTCCCACAAAGGTAACGAGGGCCGGAGAATACACAGGGCGATACTCGCGTTCTTCATGGTTCGCTTCACGGCGCGGCGGAACCCAAGCCCAACTGCCACCGCCCCTCCCGTCACCCTCCACGTGAGCCCAGCGGCCGTAATGCGAGGTCACGAAGCCAGAAGGGGCGTCGTCGACCCAGGTCCAGCCCCAAGGATCCACCCAGGCCCAATGACCATCTCGGTAGGGCGCCCAATCGTGCGAGACATGCGTGGGAACCCAAACCGCACCGAGATTACGATCCGTCCGCCAGATGCCATTTTGATCGAGGTCTTCCGAGCCGGTGAGTTCGGGAGAAACGTAACGGGCTGACTGCGAGCGTTCTTCGCGAAGTTCGCGATTGCGGGACCATTGATCGAAACTGTCGCGGCCCGGCAGATTGTAAATGTCGTAGGAAATATAGTCCGTGCCGGAGACTTGAACCTGAGAGCCGCCGTCGACAAGAAAGGCCTGGCCACCGCCAGTGATCTGACCGTGACCGTCGCGCAGCGTAATGGTTGTGAAGCTGCCATCGGGATCAACGGTAATGCGGTAATCGCCTCGCTGCAAGACGGTAAACGCGAGGTTGGGAGTATCCAATTCGAACACGTCGTCGCCGTAAAGATTCCGGATGCGGACATCAATGGTTCCGGAGTTCAGCTGAATCTGGACAGTACGGTCGTCGAGATTCAGAAAGGAAACCGAGGTCCGCCCGCTTACGCGAATGGCGGTTGAGCCGATATGCATCTCCGCTCTGGACCGATCGCCGGTCCACAGACTGTCGCCGGCAGTCATAGGGCGGTTTAAGGTGGCCCAGGCCCAGTCTGATTCGCCGGCCGGCTGGAAGGAAACCCGGCCCTCAAGGTAATTTAGCCGAGCCACGCGAAAGGGTGGATCGTCGTAAGCGAAAGCTGACGGCACCGCCGCAACAAGGAGGCTGAACATCAGGCAAACGCGCCCGCAGAGATTTGGTAAACCGAATGCAGTCTTCATCGCTCGACTCATTCCTGGCGCGCAATTGGCGCCCTATGCTCGAATAACAGGCACTTGAACGTGGCGTATCTTGAAAGAACTCCCGGAAACGTTAGTCAGGAAACTTGAATTAGCCCAGCCCTGGACGCTGGTCTTCCGCCGATTGGTCAAGGCCTTGGTTGTAAGAGTAAGAGGGAAAGCGAAAGATTACTGTACCGTTTTGGACACGGCATTCGCGATGAGCACCTGAAGGTCTTATGTGGAGGCGCATGTCCCATGCACCAAATCGGCCCTGGGAGTCTTGAGATGGAGCCGGCCCGAGATGTATTCAACGACCGTACGTCGAACCCACAAAGAGAACACTGCACGGTTTGCGTCCCAAACGAGAAATTTGAAAATAAAAATGGAGAGGAGTAAGAGCACCATTCATCTGACGCATAAAGGCTGCACCCGGCACCAGACCTGAAACATACTCTGAAACGGAAGCCCGCGATGGCGTCCTCGGAGGCAATCCGACGAAGGCCATCGCGGGCTTATTGCTCCTTCACACTATCCGAGTAGAAGATAGGACCGCGGGCGGCGCTTGTCTGTTCAAGATTGGACATCTGTCGAATTAGAGGACCGAACGAGGTTACACGTCGCAGAGGTCGGCAGCTTGGCGGAGGGAGGTTAGGGGGTCGCGGGTGGGGACGAATTCGTGGGCCACGTAGCCGCGGAAGTTGGTGGCGGCGATGCCGCGCATGACGCCATCCCATTGGACTTCCTGGGAGGAGTCGAGTTCGTGGCGGCCGGGAACGCCGCCGGTGTGGAAGTGGGCAATGCAATCGATATTCTTCTGGATGGTGCGGATGAGGTCGCCTTCCATGAGTTGCATGTGGTAGATGTCGAAGAGGAGCTTGACGCGTGGGGAGTTGACAGCCTGGATGACCTGGGCGCCCCAAGCGGTGTGGTCGCACATGTAGTCGTGGTGGTCGACTTTGCTATTGAGGAGTTCCATGCAGATGGTGACGCCGTGGTCTTCGGCGATTTTTTTGACGCGGTTGAGGCCGAGGATGGCGTTCTTGGCGCCTTCATCATCGGATATGCCGGCGCGATTGCCAGAGAAAGTGATGACGTTGGGGACTCCGGCTTTGGCGGCTAGCGGAATGTATTTGCGGAAGCCTTCCTCGATTTTGGCATGATTTTCCATGCGGTTCATGGCGCTGACGATTTCGCCGCCGCCGGCGTAGCCCATACTGCAGATCAGGCCGTAGCGCGTAGGGACTTCCCAGTCATCGGGATTGAGCAGATCGACAGCTTTGAGGCCGATTTCGGCGGCGTAGGCGCAGAGATCGTCCAGGGGAATTTTCTGGTAACACCAGCGGGAGACGGATTGCCGGATGTTGCCTTTGCGCTTGATGGGGATGTTTTCCAAGGACCAGGAGACGGACGACGGGAGAGAAACGACGGCGCTGGCGCCGGCACCGGCTCCGGCTCCGGCTCCGGAGAGGACGCCCTTGAGGACGTGGCGGCGCGAGAGTTTGGACATGGCGAACACGCAGAGTTTACCGAGGAAAGGGCTGGTGAGGGAGGGAAAATTATTTTTTCGGGGGCTTGGGCAATTCTGGAGACAGAACGGCCGGGGTTTCGGGGAGTTCGACGCGCCAGATGTCTTTTTCGGATTCGAGGCGGTAGACGCCGGCCTGGTTGGATTCGGAAGTGCCGACGTGGCCAATCCAGACGACGCGGAAGCGGGCCTTGCGCCAGCGGCGGCGGACTTCAATGGTCTGGCCGGGGGAGGTTAGGAAGCCGATGCCGTCGAGGCGCGCCCCGTCCTCGCTGAGATCGACGGTGTAGGCGCTCTGTATGAAAGGATGGCCCTTAGGGTCGGTGCCTTTGACGATGACGCGGAAAGTTTTGGGAATGCGAGGCTTCTTGCGGGATTTTTTCCAGAAATCGGAGATGGGTTGCTTGAAAGCCAGGCCCACGCGGGTTTCGCGTTCGGTGTAGGCGTCGAGGTAGACGACGCGGACTTCTTGTTCCTGGCGGCTGCTTTTGTGGATAAGAAAAACGGTGTCGCCCAGGGCGAGTTTAGCTTTCAGGGTAACGAGAGCTCCGCTGGGATTGACGAGGATGGTCTCGGCGTCTTCATGGAAGGCGCCGCCCTTTCCGGCATAACCGTAAATCACGACGGGTACGCGCATGGGGAGGCGCTCGCCGGAGCGGGAGATTTTGTTTGCCGGGGCGTCCGCGTAGGGGATGGCATAAGAGGACGTCGTTTTTTGCGAGGGGCAAGGATCGTCGAGGGCAGCGACCTCCAACACTTCCTTTGGGATCCCTTGCTGAGCGCCGTGCTCGCGGCAATTGAATTCCCAGGTCTGCTGAAGGATTTGCTCGAACGATTCCTCGCGGTTGGAGAGCGTGACCCAGGAGTCGGCGTCGTCGTGAGGACACCTGAGGCGGATGGCGAAATTCCGAGGCATGTGTGATCCCTACGCAATTTGATGATACCTGTCTTATAGCCGGAAGACGGAAAGCCGCTCAGGAGCAGTTCGTCGAAGAGTAAACGGGCGGGAAGCGGCTGGCGCTATTATCTTAGCTTGGCTGTAACCTTCGGCAAGTTATTGAATCGAATGTGGTCCAGGGAATTCTCTTCTGAGGGTTGAATTGAGACTCGTGAGAATCAATTGCTGCGGAGTCGTCAACGGGTGAAGCGCGCGGATGGCATAAATGAGGCGGGGCTGATCGCCCGGATACTGGCGGGCGAGAAGGAACTTTTTCATGAACTGATCCGGCCCTATGAGCGGATGGTGTACTTGACGCTGTTTGCCATTGTGAAAAACGAGACCGATGCCGAGGATGGCGCGCAGGAGGCGGTGATCAGCGCTTACCGGCACCTGGCATCTTTCCGGGGAGAGGCCAAGTTCAGTACGTGGCTGACGAGCATAGCGATCAATGAGGGGCGGAAGCGGCTGAGAAAGGCGAGGGGAGCGGCGGAGGACTCGATCGAGGAACAAGAAGAGGAGCACGAAGGAGATTTTACGCCTGCGCCACTGACGGATTGGCGGGAGATTCCGCTGGAAGCATTGGAACGGAAGGAACTACGGGAAATGCTGCGGGTGGCGGTGGCGGAACTACCGGGAATTTACCGGCAAGTATTCGCATT
>Ga0210405_10002840_pt1 | contig 17582 bp, 20 predicted proteins | sample IncBWH11MmetaG_FD_155492 | JGI IMG/M metagenome (GOLD analysis project Ga0210405, IMG submission 155492) | Forest soil microbial communities from Barre Woods Harvard Forest LTER site, Petersham, Massachusetts, United States - Inc-BW-H-11-M | ecosystem: Environmental > Terrestrial > Soil >... | reverse complement strand
AATTCGTCGCATCGCTAGTCGCCTCCGAATTCTCACCCATCGGCGCCTATTGGACAGACGCGGCTCCTGCCCCGCCGGTTTCACCCTTGTATCAGTATCTGTCGCACTCTTCACGTGCAGGCTGCCAAGGCGCAGCATTCCCCGCACTACCTTGTCTCGGCAAGGGCCTACAGGGAAATTTGAAGATTTTTCAGGTCAAGCGTTGCCGCACTTCAGCCAGAAATTGCTGCTTGTCCTTTTGTATTCGCTGGACAAGCGCTGGATTTTCCGTATCCTCGTGAGCGGCCGCCCACAGCACCATTTCCGTGAGCACCGGCGCAAGATCTTTTCCTTTGGCAGTGAGCGAGTAGATCGTCTTTCGCCCATCAGAGGGGTCTCGTTCGATGGTGATGATTCCGTGAGCGATCAGTTTCCGCAGACGATCCGCCAATATGTTCGTCGCGATTCCTTCGTACGACTGCAGGAATTGCTTGTAGCTCCGGAATCCCCGCAGCATCATGTCGCGGATAATCAGCAGCGACCAGCGGTCACCAAGGATTTCCACTGAAGCATTCAGGGGACACCCCGACCGCCACTTCGGAATGGCCTTCTTTTTCGGCACGTTTTCACTTTAACAGATTTTCACTTGCATTTGGCAAGTAAGTTTGGCAGACTGCTTTCGGTCATCCAGGGGCTCCTCTACCTGGAAGACTTTTCGACGCGCATAATCAGCGTAAGCTAACACTGGTGAATCGCTTCCGTCGGAGGAGGTAATCATGACTTTTCTCCGCGATCTGAAATTCAAGCTGCGCTGGCTCGCGCCCGTCATGAAAAAGATCGCTCAAGCCCCCGGTATCTCAACATGGAGTCCCCGGATCGACGCAAAACCTGGCCTGGGAGCTTTCGCGACGGAGTTGTCCGAATCCGGACAAAACGTCCCAAGATCGCCCATTACGGGGGCGGGAGCCGCGAGGGCTCTTTGCGTAACCCATTCATGGAAAAGAGCTTAGATTGATACGCAAGAGGGATTGCTACTTGCATTCGTGTCACAACATGGTTTCTTGGCGTTTGCCGGGTATTGCCGGAATGGCGCAGCAGTTTTTTTTGGGGTCGTGTCGATTTCGCGGGACTTCGTTCGACGTACTGTTGAGGGCGGTTCTCTGTGGCCGTATCGAATGGCGAACCGGGAATTTGCACTGCCATCCGCTCTTAACCGCTTGGAAGGGGGAGCAAGAGCATGTCATTCCTTAACGATTTGAGAGTTGCGCTCCGTTCATTAGGGCGAACAAAAGGGCTGGCAATTACCATCGTGCTCACGCTGGCGCTCGGTATCGGCGCCAACGCCGCCATCTTCAGCCTGGTGCGCGGCGTGCTCCTCCGCCCGCTCGTCAACAGTGACGAGGAGCGCCTCATTTACATCCATCAAAGCGCGCCCGGTATCAGCCCCGGGGAGGTCCCCTTTTCCGTGCCGGAAATTCAGGACCTGCGAGCGGGCGTCAAAACGCTCAGCACTATCGGCGAGTTCTCCACCGTCGGTTTCACCATGATTGGCCTCGGCGAGCCTCGCGAAGTTCGCGCCGGCGTCGTCAACGGCAACTATTTCGACGTAGTCGGCCTCCATCCCGTCCTCGGCCGTCTCATCGGCCCATCCGACGAGGGTCCTAATGCCGCAGGCGTCGTCGTCTTGACCTATCGTTTCTGGTCCACCGCCTTCAAGAGCGATCCTGGCGTCCTCGGGAAGACTGTTCGCCTCGGCGGCGGCTTCGGCGATAGGCCTGCCGCTGTCATCGGCGTCCTCGAACCCTCTATTCCGTACCCCGCGGACACGGAAATCATCGCCAACATTGTCACCAGCCCCCACCATCTCTCCGCCACCATGCAGAACGGCCGCGTCCATCGCATGACGGAACTCTTCGGCCGTCTCGCCCCCGGCGTCACTGTGGATCAAGCCCGCGCCGATCTTCGCACTGTCTACGCTCCGATGCTCAAGGACCATCCCGACGCTTATTCGCCCCAGGCGCGCTTCCAAATCGACGCCAGACTCCTTCGCGAGCAAATCACCTCCGGCGCTCGAACCGTTCTCCTTGTTCTTCTTGCCGCCTCCGGCCTCGTGTTTATCATCGCCTGCTCCAACGTGGCCAATCTGATCCTCGCCCGCAGCGTCCGCCGTGAGGGCGAGCTCGCCATCCGCGCCGCTCTGGGCGCCGGCCGTGGCGCGCTGCGCCGCATTTTGCTGGCGGAGAGTCTCTTGCTTTGCGTCGCCGGCGCCACTCTTGGCGTAGTCATCGCCCGGCCGCTCCTCGCTGTGTTGGCTCGCTACGCCTCCCGCTTCTCCGTCCGCGCGCTCGACCTGACCGTCGATGCCAGCATGCTGTGGGTCGGGGCGGGGCTGGCCGTGGCTGCGGCTGTGCTCCTCGCGTTTGTCCCGCGCCTTCCGTCCACCGACGCCTCCCATGGTTTGGGTCTCTCCAGTGGCAGTGTACGCATCGCCGGAAGCACCAACCGCCGCCTGCGCATCTTTGCTGTCACGCAAATCGCGGCGTCCTTCATCCTTCTAGCTGGCGCCAGCATGCTGCTCAAAACCCTTTTGTCAATCCAAGCCGCGCAGACCGGCCTCGACACGCGCCATGTCCTGGCCATTAATGTTCCCGCTGTTTCCTACGGCAAGACTCCCGAACAGGTCATCGATTTCTACAAAGAATCAATCCGCCGCATCGAAGCCCTGCCCGGAGTGAGCAAGACCGCTTTTGGCCTTGTCGTGCCCTGGCGCGACGCCGGCAGCTTTGGTCCCGGTTTCCAGTTCTCCGCCGACGGCCACGTCAAGGGACCCGGGGAAGAGGATCCTCGCGCCCAATTGCGCACCATCTCTCCCGGCTTTTTTGCCGCCCTTGGTGTTCCTATCATCGCCGGCCGGGATTTCAATCAGCTTGACGGCGAAAAAGGCAAAGAGCCCGTCATCATCGTCAGTCAAACTCTCGCTCAACGCATGTTCCCCGGCCGCGATCCCATCAATCGCCATGTCTATTGGACGGATCCCGTGATGAAGTTCATCCCCGGGATTAGCGTCTCACCCCACCGCATCATTGGCGTCACCGCCGATATTGACGACGAACACGTCGTTCCCGGCCCCATCCTCACCGTCTACAACACCTTTGACGAGGGCCCCATGTTTGGCGGCCGTCTCTTCGTGCACACCGGCGCCAATCCTTATTCTCTCGTCACACCCGTCACTCAAATCATTCGCGGCATGTCCGTCGACCAGCCCGTCGAGCGCGCCGCGACTCTCGAGGATGTCCGTGCCGAAGTTCTCACTCCAGACCGTCTCAACACTGTTGTGTTCGGTATCTTTGCGGCCGTCGCTCTGGCCATTGCCTTGGTCGGCGTCGCCGGCGTTTTGGCCTTCTCCGTCAGCGCGCGCACCCGCGAGTTTGGCGTCCGCCTAGCCATTGGAGCGCAGCCTCGGCAACTCCTGACCGGCGTCATTGCCGAAGGCGCAATTATGGCCGCGGCGGGCGTCATCGCTGGGGCCGCGTGTGGCTACGTGCTGGTCCGTCTGGCGCGCAACTCTTTCGAGGACGTGCAGATGCCCGGTAGCTTGCCGGTGGTCGCATCGGTGCTAGTGCTGCTGGCCGCCGCGGTTGTAGCGTCCGTGCTGCCTGCCGCGCGTGCCGCGCGCATCGATGTTACCGAGGCGTTGCGCTCGGAATGACCTGCCGCTTTCAAAAGCAGCAGCGAATAGATCGTTGGTCGTTTATAGGGGCGCAGCATGCTGCGCCCCTACGTGGCAAGACTGCTTACAATTCACGAAGGAGAGAAGCATGAGCCAGGTAAGAGTGTTGGTTGGCACACGAAAAGGCGCATTCATCCTGACTTCGGACGGCAAGCGCCAAAATTGGAACGTTAGCGGCCCCCATTTTGCCGGCTGGGAGATGTACCACCTCAAGGGCTCGCCTGCCAATCCGAATCGCATTTTCGCTTCGCAATGCAGCGGCTGGTTCGGCCAGATCATCCAGCGCTCCGATGATGGCGGCAAAACTTGGACGCAGCCCGGAACGCCGCCGGGCGAACAAACTGCCCCCGGTGGCCAACCCAAAGGCGAGAGCAACAAGTTCGTGTACGACACCTCCGCCACCGGCAAACCCCTGACCACTCACATGTGGTACGACGGCACCCAGCATCCGTGGGAGTTCAAACGCGTTTGGCATCTCGAACCCTCGCCGACCGATCCGGATACCGTCTATGCCGGAGTGGAAGACGCCGGCTTATTCCGCTCGACCGATGGCGGGCAAAACTGGCAAGAGCTCGCCGGGCTTCGCGGCCATGGCACCGGACCTCGCTGGCAGCCGGGCGCCGGTGGGATGTGCCTGCACACCATCATTCTCGATCCGAAAGATCCGGGCCGCATCTACATCGCCATCTCGGCCGCAGGCGCGTTCCGAACCGACGACGGCGGCAAGACCTGGCGGCCGATCAACAAAGGACTCCATTCCCAATACATTCCCGACCCGAATGCCGAAGTCGGCCATTGTGTCCACCACGTAGCGATGAATCCTTCGCGTCCAGGGGTCCTCTTCATGCAGAAGCACTGGGACGTAATGCGCAGCGACAATGCTGGCGACTCCTGGAATGAAGTCAGCGGCAACTTGCCGACCGACTTCGGCTTCGTCATCGACGTCCATGCGCACGAGCCGGAAACCATCTACGTCGTCCCCATCAAGAGCGACGGCGAGCACTTCCCTCTCGAAGGCAAGCTGCGCGTGTACCGCAGCAAAACCGGCGGCAACGAGTGGGAAGCCCTCACCAAAGGCTTGCCGCAAAGCAATTGCTACGTGAACGTCTTGCGCGACGCAATGGCCGTCGACACGCTTGATAAATGTGGCGTCTATTTCGGCACCACTGGAGGACAGGTGTACGCCTCCGCCGACGCCGGAGACAACTGGAACCCTATCGTCAGCCACCTTCCGGCCGTGCTTTCGGTAGAGGTACAAACACTGGCATGATCCGCGTCGTGCTTCCCGGGCATCTCCGAACGCTGGCGCGCGCAGGTTCTGAAGTGCAACTAGATATTGTGGGGCCGGTGACGCAGCGCTCGGTTCTTGACGCCCTGGAGGCGCAATATCCCATGCTGCGCGGCACCATCCGCGATCATGTTACGCACGAGCGCCGCCCGTTCCTGCGCTTCTTCGCTTGCTCGGAGGACTATTCCCTCGAGCCGCCCGATGCACCCCTGCCCGACGCTATCGCATCGGGGAAAGAGCCCCTTCTCATTATTGGCGCCATCGCCGGTGGCTGAGTGCCAGCGCAGCCAGGACTTTCGTGCTTCGTCGAAAGCGGGTATAACAATCGGTTGATTCTTCATTCGAACGACGTACGGAGGAAAATTCATGCCATCAGACACGCAAACGGTTCGCGTCTCGAAGACACCCCTCTGGGTCGGGCGCATACTGAGCGGCCTGGTCATCTTGTTTCTCACTTTTGACGTGGTCTTTAAATTTATAAAACCGGCTCCGGCCCCTGTCGTGGAGACGATGGCTCATGTGGGTTGGGCCCTCAGCCTCGGGCCAGTTCTCGGGATCATCTTGCTGGTGTGTGTTGCCCTCTATGCCATCCCGATGACCTCGGTTCTTGGCGCGATCCTGCTGACTGGTTATCTTGGGGGCGCCGTCGCCACGCACTTTCGCGTCGGCGATCCATTATTCAGCCACATATTGTTCCCCACGTATTTGGGCGTGCTCCTCTGGGGTGGTCTCTACTTGCGCGAACCCCGGCTCCGCGCCCTCATCCCGCTGCGCAGTCCCAAGACACCCTAGTCGTGCCGCGCTCCATGCAAGACTTTTACCGCGTGCGGCAGCAGCTGCGCCACCGCTTCCAGCGATTCCACCGCGCCTTTGGGGCTTCCCGGAAGGTTGACGATGAGCGTCTTGGTTCGCACGGCAGCCGTTCCGCGCGACAGCACCGCCGTTGGCGTCTTCTCCAGGCCCTTCCGCCGCATCTCTTCGGAAAGTCCGGGCACGATCCGGTCGGCTACCGCCTGAGTCGCTTCCGGCGTGTTGTCCCGAGGTCCGATGCCCGTTCCACCGGTGGTCAAGAGAACATCCACGCGTCCGGAATCAGCCAGCGCGCGCAATTGTTCGCGAATATTTGCGGGATCATCGGAAACGTGCAACGCCGAGGTGATTTCCCATCCGAGCCCGCGGCAAAACGCAACAACCGCGGGGCCGGACAAATCCTCGCGCTCGCCTTTCGTCACGGAATCGCTAATGGTAAGAACCGCTACGCGCATCAGGAGGGTTTCTTCGAGCCACTCACGGCGTCTCCACCGTGTCGCGATTGGCTTCATCCATCAGCCGCATCGCTTCCATCAGCAGCCCGGTGGTATTGCGCGTCGTGGTCGTTTTTGTCGAGGCATTCGCGGCGTTGAAGTCGATTTCAAATTCTCCCGCCGTCCACAACACCACTTTATAAACGGCGTCATCCCCTTCCACCGAGCCGATCTTCGCGTCCCGGCACTGCCCGCCGGCAAAATACAGTTCACACTGCGCGCCGCCCTGCCGCACCATCAACCGGCACGACTTCTGCCCCATCTCCAGCGATTGCATCAGGTCGATCATGCTCATCTCTTCCAGCCGCCCCTGAATCACCCCCGGCCGTGAAGCCTTCTTCTGCAATTTTTCAAGGTGCAGGCGATCCACGACCTTTTTTGTGATGCGCACCAAATCCTTTATCAAGAATGGCTTGGGGATGAAATCCTCGACCCCATCTACCAGCGGCCTAAGGCGCTCCTCGATGTCCGGCCGGCTGGCCATGAACAAAAACGGAATATGCCGCGTCGCCTCGCGCGCGCGCAGTTTTTCAAAGAGCTGCCTGCCGTCCAGCCCCGGCATTTTGTAATCGCAGAGAATCACGTCCGGTGGCGAGTCCACCACCTTCAGCAGCGCGTCCGCGCCGTCCGTGGAAATCTCCACCTCGCAAGACCCTTCAAGCCCCTTCACGATTAAATCGCGCACCAGCGGGTTATCCTCCGCCAGCAGCAGCTTCACCGTTTTGTGCGTCGCCGTGGTCATCGTTCGCGCCTCGGCGCGCCCTTCCGCCGATGGAAGTCCCCACTCTTTCCGCCGGTCTTCTCGGTGAGCACGATGTCCGTGATTTCCATCCCTTTATCGAGGGCTTTGCACATGTCGTAGACTGTGAGGGCCGCGGCGCTAACAGCCACCAGGGCTTCCATTTCGACACCCGTCTGGGCCGTGGTTGTCACTGTAGAGTGTACTTCCACGCCATTTTGGCACAGCCGCGCGGTCACATCAATGTGCGTCAGCGGCAGTGGATGACAAAGAGGTATCCATTCCGCGGTCTTCTTCGCCGCCGCGATGCCTGCGATCCGCGCCACTTCCAGGGGATTCCCTTTCGGGTTTTTCAGCCGCCGGACTGCCTGCACCACGCGTGGCTTCATCTTCACAAACCCCCGCGCCGCCGCCGTTCGCGTCGTTACTGCTTTCTCCGACACGTCGACCATTCGCACTTCACCTTTTTCTCCGTAATGCGACAGCTTCCCCATGCCCGCGCCTAAACTACGTCCTTCCTCAGTAACACGGAAACGCTCTCACCCACCTCGATTTTTTCTCGGTCGGCCGGGACCACCAGGAAACAATTCGCCTTCGACAGCGCGGTAATATCCCCCGAGCCTTGCCACTTTAACGCCTTCACTTCCGGCACCGCCCCGCGCCACTCCACCCGCGCCGGCAAGAAATGCGTCAGCCCGGTCTTCTCCTTCATAGCTTCCGCAAGCCGCGCCTCTACCAAAGGCAATGCGCGCGCCTCGGCTCCGCTCAACAAATCGATCGCCGGCGCCACAAACAATTCGAACGTCACCATCGTCGAAACCGGATTCCCCGGCAACCCGAAAACTGGCTTCCCCCGGCATATCCCGAACACCGCCGGCTTCCCAGGCCGGATCGCCACCGCATCGAAAAAGAACTCGGCTCCCAACGCTTTGAGCGCGCTCTCCACGAGGTCGTACTTTCCCATCGAAACGCCGCCCGACAGAACCAGAGCATCCTCTTTTAGCCCGCGTTCGATTTTCTCTCCCAAATCCTCGATGCGGTCCGCTGCATTCCCCAGAACAACCGGCTCGCCGCCCGCCAGGCGAACTTGCGCGGAAAGGGAGACGCTATTGCTGTTCCGAATCTGAAACTCCCCCGGTGTTTCGTCGATCAAGACTACTTCGTCCCCGGTAGAAAGAATCGCCACGCGCGGCCGCTTCGCGCATCGTAAGTTCACTGCGCCAACTTGCGTTGCCAGCGCCAGCTCCGCGTATCCGAGTCGCATCCCCGGCGTCAAAATGACCTGCCCGGCCGCGGCCTCGCTTCCCCTCGGCACAATGTTCTGCACGCGTTGCGTCGCTCGTTCGAACCGCACAAGATCGCCTTGGCGGCTCGTTTGTTCAATCATCACGACCGCGTCCGCGCCCGCCGGAACCGCCGCGCCAGTCATGATTTGCAAGCAGGTCCCCGCCGTGAGTGCGTCCCTAACCGTGTCGCCCGCCTTAATTTCCCCCACGCACTTCAGTTGCGCTCCAGGCGAGGCATTGCTCGAATGAACCGCATATCCATCCCGCGTCGACCGGTCAAACGGCGGATACTCCCGATCCGTCTTGACCTCCTGTGCCAGCACCAATCCCAGCGCTTCCCAAACGCTTACGTTAGCCGTAGAGCGCGGTCCTCTACCCTTCCCAACTTCCTCGATGACTTTGTTCCGCGCCTGCTCGTAGCTGAGCATCTTTGTGGATCTCGTAACGAATGGCGTTATGGAGTGTTTGTCTCGTTACTGCCTAGACCTTCGAAAATACCTTCACAAGTGACCTGCATTCTGGACAACTGCCGCTTCGAATCTCTTCTCTGCGGCCTCTGCGCTCTCTGTGACCTCGGTGTTAATTCTTCTTCTTCCTTTACAACCACCGCGCCAGCAACGTCCCCGCCGGCACAATCGTCGCGTCGCGTTCCGGCCCCGTCGAAATCATCCCGATCTCCACCTGCAAAAAATCCGAAATAAATCTCAAATATTCTATCGCTGCTTTCGGCAGCCTAGCCCCGTCTTTCACCCCATACGTTGTTGCGTTCCACCCCGGCAGCATCTTGTATTCCGGAGTAACGTGCTCGTACTCTTCCGCCAGCGCCGGCATTTCCTTCAGCGGCGTCCCCTTGTACTTGTACCCCACGCACACCTGAATTTCCCGTTGCGTATCAAAAACGTCCAGCTTGGTAATCACCAGCGAATCGATCCCGTTGATCATCTTCGCGTACCGCAGCACCTGCAAATCCAGCCAGCCACAGCGCCGCGGACGCCCCGTGACCGCGCCGAATTCCTTGCCGCGCTCGCGCACTTCTGTGGCTTCGAGATCGGGCATCTCTGTCGGAAACGGCCCGCCGCCCACTCTCGTCGTATACGCTTTCGAAATTCCCAGCACGTGCTTGATTTTCGTCGGCGGCACCCCCACGCCGGTCGCCGCGCCGCCGGAAGTCGCGCTCGAGGACGTCACGTACGGATACGTCCCGTGATCGATGTCCAGCATCGTCCCCTGCGCGCCCTCGAACAAAACGGACTTCCCCTCGTCCAAAGCGCGGTTCAACAATTCCGCCGTATCGCAGATATACCCGCGAATCTTTTCGCCCAGCTTCAGCGTTTCTTCCACTTCATGCGAAAAGTCGATGTCCGCGCCGTAAGCGCCCTTCGCCAGCCGGTTCTTCTCTGCCACCACCTGCGCCGCTTTCTTTCGAAACAGCTCCGGCTCCAGCAGGTCGCACATGCGCAGCCCACGCCGCGCCATTTTGTCTTCGTAAGCCGGCCCGATCCCGCGCGAAGTGGTGCCAATTTTGTTCGCGCCGCGCGCGCCTTCCGCCGCTTTGTCCAGCTCCCGGTGATAAGGAAAAATCAGGTGCGCGCGATTGCTGACGTGCAATCTCCCCTTCACCTCGATCCCCGCCTTGGCAAGCGTCGCGATTTCCGCCACCAGCGCTGTTGGATCCACTACCGTGCCCGTTCCAATCACCGCCTGCTGCTTCGGCCGCAGAATCCCGCACGGAATCAACTGCAGCACATAACGGTCTTTCCCGATGATGACCGTGTGCCCCGCGTTGTGCCCGCCCGCGACGCGTGCGATGTAGTCAAACGACCCCGCAAGGTAGTCCACCACCTTGCCTTTGCCCTCATCGCCCCACTGCGCTCCCACCACCACCACCGATTTCATCCAGCCCTTCTCCCTAAGGTAGGACAGGCATTCTGGCCAGTCTCTTCCCTCTCTTCAACCACACTTCCGCGCCGCCATCATCACTTCGTCAAAACTGCTTTGGAAAGCACCACGAATCAGCAGGTACTTATCGTAAGCTCGCCCCGCCCTCAACGCAAGCAAGCCCTGTGCTCACACTCATTTCGACAATTCTCGATACCGAAAGCAGGTCACCAGGTGATCGTTCACCATCCCCGTGGCCTGCATGAGCGCGTAACAAATGGTCGAGCCAACGAATCGAAATCCTCGCTTCTGTAAGTCCTTGCTGACCAAGTCCGATTCAGGCGTTTTTGCAGGAAGGCGCTTGTGGGCCTTCCAGGCGTTTTGTTTGGGCTGGCCGCCCACGAAGCGCCAAATATAAGCGTCAAACGTGCCGAACTCTTTCTGCACTTCGAGGAAAGCGCGGGCGTTGCCGACGGCGGCGGAGATTTTCAGGCGGTTGCGGATAATTCCCGCGTCGCGGAGTAGTTCGCGAACTTTCTTCTTGTCATAACGCGCCACTTTCTGGGGATCGAATCCGTCAAACACTTCTCGATATCGCGCGCGTTTTTTCAAAACCGTGTCCCAACTCAGGCCGGCCTGCGCCCCTTCTAGTATCAGCAACTCAAACCACTTGCGCTCGTCGTGTACGGGCACACCCCATTCCTCGTCGTGGTAGGGGATATTCAGTTCATTCGTCGCCCACGTGCACCGCACAAGCGCTTCTTTAGCTTTAATCATTGCCGTATTTCACAAAGGCCGCGCGCAAAAAAAAGCGCGTCGCCCTCTATCGCGCGACGCGCCTCTGCAATCTTCGATGCCCGGCTTATCCGACGTGCCGGTCCAGCGCCTTGGTAATCTGATCCTTCGGCACGGCTCCCACGATCTGCTCCACAACCTGCCCGTTCTTGAACACCAGCAGCGTCGGGATTCCCTGCACGCGGTACCGCCCCGCCGAATTCATCGCTTCATCCACGTTCAGCTTCATCACTTTCAGCTTCCCCGCATAGTCGTGCGCAATCTCCGCCACCGTTGGTGCCAGCATGTGGCATGGACGGCACCATTCCGCCCAAAAATCCACCATCACTGGCTGCGAGTTGCTCGCCGTAAGCACTTCGGCTTCGAAATTTCCATCCGTTGCTGACTGAATTGTATTGTCTGCCATGGTCTTTGTCCTCAGCGGCTTATCAACCCAGCCGCCGGCTCCTTCTCCTTGTAGCCTTCAATTAGATGTTCCAACAGGCTTTTGGTTTCCTGCCGCCTGCCCCGAACCTTGAGGGGCTTCCTCCGCAGCCTGCTGGCCTTGCACCGCCACGCGGCCTGGTTGTACCGGGCCCACAACCGCCTTTCCTGAACTCTGCGCAAGTGGGGACAATCCGCGAGCCGCTCGCGCCGTCTCATACAGCTTCGCATACTCCGCCGCTGGCGTCTTCCACGAAAAATCCTTGGCCATCCCGTTCAACTGGATGCGCCTCCAGATTCGCTCATCCATGTAATGATGCAGCGCCTGCCGCACCGCGAACAACAGCGCCTCGCCGGTGTACTCCTTGAACTTGAACCCCGTCCCGCTCCCATGCTCCACGTCGAACGGCTCGATGCTGTCGTCCAGCCCTCCGGTCGCTCTCACAATCGGCACCGTACCATACTTCAAGCTGTACATCTGATTCAACCCCGAAGGTTCGTACCGCGAAGGCATCAGGAACATATCCGCCCCCGCCTCCACTTTGTGCGCCAGCGCATTGTCGTAAGCGATTTTCACTCCTACGCGCCCCGGGTACGCGGCCGCCAGCGCCCGGAAAAAGTCCTCATACTTGCGCTCTCCCGTTCCCACCACCACCATTACCATATCCTCGCGCATCAACTCGTGCGCCTTCTCCGCGATCAAGTCAAATCCCTTTTGGTCCGCGAACCGCGACACGATCCCAATCACCGGCCGGTCTAGGTGCTCTCGCGACAATCCAAACACGTCCAGCAGCTCCTGCTTGCAGACGCGCTTCCCGCTCAAATCGCTCGCCAAATACGGCACGGCTATCAGCCGGTCCTTTTCCGGATTCCACGCCGTATAATCCACCCCGTTCAAGATTCCCACCAAGCGGTCCGCGCGCGCGCGCACCACGCCATCCAGCCCGTGCCCGTATTCCGTCGTCTGAATCTCTTCCGCATATTTCCGGCTGACCGTCGTCAAATAATCCGCATACACCAATCCGCCCTTCAGAAAATTCACCTTCCCGAAAAATTCCATGCCATCCAGATTGAAAACGCTCTGCGGAAGTCCCACCCGCTCCAGCACGTCCTTCGCGAACAGCCCGTGATACCCCATGTTGTGAATCGAGAAAACCACCGGAATGTCTTTCACCAGCGGATCATCCCCATACGACGTCTTCAGCAGCACCGGCACCAGCGCCGTTTGCCAGTCATGGCAATGAATCACATCCGCCGGCCACACGTGTTTCGCCAGCTCGATCGCCGCCCGGCAAAACTCCGCATATCGCTCCGGATTGTCCGGATAATCCCCGCTGCTCCCGCCGTACAATCCCTCACGATCGAAATACTCCGCATCCTCCACAAAGTAGTACCGCACGCCGGTCAACTTCGTCCCGTCCGCAATCGCCGGAAAACGCAGCCGCGTTCCGCCCATCGGAATCGTCAAGCTCGGCACCACCACCGCCGTCGCCTTCGTCCCGCGGTACCGCGGCAACACCACCGCCACGTCGTGGCCCTGCGCCACCAGCGCCTTCGGCAGCGCCTCCACCACGTCCGCCAGGCCGCCCGTCTTCGAAAACGGCAGCCCCTCCGATGCCACAAACAGGATTCTCATGGATGACCCGTTCCCCGCTGCATCCCCATTTTACGCCATCGCAGCGCCGTGCGTGCTAGAAGTTAGCCCAGCCCATTACGGTTAAGAACCGCATTCGGCGCGGAAATTCGCATGCTTAACTGACAGCTAATCTCCACCTATGATAATCTCCGCCCACCGCCGCCATGAGCCTCGCCAACAAACAGCGCTTGATCAAAGCCGCGCGCGAAGCAGGACTCTCTGACACCGAAATTTTGCAGGAGGTTCTTCGCGGCGAGTACGGCAGCGAACGAAGAAGAAAACTTGTCGTCGAATGGGGTGAACTGCTGGGTTTGACCGCTAGCGAGTCGCTGCGCCTCGCGCACGCCGCCGGTCTGCTGCCAAGCGCCCACCCGCCCCGCGGGCGGTCGTAAGAAACGCCTCACGGTAAAGCTCGGGAAACGTTTCCCGGATAAACGTTGCGTCCTCGGGGGACGTGCCCGCCAGCTTCCGAATCTTGGCGATTCGCTCTCGCTTCCCCATGCCTTTGAAGCGCTTTCCTACTGTCTCGGCCAAATCTTTTGCGGACATCCCTTGCTCCCTCTTCAAAGTATCCTCCCGCGCCCCCAAGTTTACAAGACTCTGCCCTCGATGATTTCCAGACAACCTCCTAACAAATTCCTGACAAACCGCTCAGGACTTTTTAGCCCTTCCCCTCCTATCCTTCATTTGTCCGGGCTGCCCATTCACTCCGGCCCGGGTGAGGCACGTATGTCGCTTACTGTCTTCCTGGCGTTTTGTATTCTAGGCTGTGACTTCTTGCTCTACGCCCTGTTCCAGTGGATCTACGGCGAAAAGCACAGAAACCATCCCCGCCGCTCAGCCGCCCGCCGTGAGAAACGCCACACCCTCTCCGGCAAAGAAGTCGAAGAAACCCGCATACTCCCGTTTCCCCAGCACCCGATCCAACACCGAACCGGCTACTTCTGACCGCCCCGTTCTCGCCTTTCCCATTTCTAGTTTCTGACTTCTAGTTTCTACTTTCTGATTTCTAGTTTCTAGTTTGCCCCACTCTTGCGTCCGCTAGGCCGACCTCTGGACCCACGGCAACGGCCACTGCCTCGCCGTCTCCGCCTACGTCACGCGGTGTTACACTCTCCTCAGCCGCGCCCACGGACCTGGCCTGAAAGCGCTTGCCGAGACGGGAGGTAGAAGATGATCAGGGACCGGATTGCTCTTCTTTTCCTGCTTGTTTGCGGTCTCGCAGCACTCGGTTCATTGGCGGCACAGCAAAAGAGCGCGTCTCGAACCGGCCCATCTCGAACAGGTTGGATCAGCGATGAGAGCTGCGGAGCCCGGCATACCAAACCGGGCCGCGCGGATTGCGTGCAGAAATGCTGGCGCGGAGGCGCTTCCGTGGGGCACCCCGAATGGAAACCTCAACGAGCCGTCTTTGTAGCAGACGATGATCACGCCATCTGGATAGTGGAAAACCCTGAAGCCGTTAGGGACTTCCCTGCCGCACATGTGGCACTGGCAGGTCAATTTGATTCCGCGAAGAAGACCATTCGCGTTGAGAAAGTCACGCCGGCCGCGCCGTAGGCAGGTTCAACAAACGGCGTCCCTGGTTCGTCGTCTCCATTCGCTCCTGCGAAGCCCGCCCCACCCTACCCCGTCATTTGCGTTTTGTGCATCCCGGACGGTCTTACGGGACCGAGCGCAGCGAGGAATCTCTCTTCGCCTTTCCCATCCCTAGTTTCCGATTTCTAGTTTCTCTTTTCCTCGCCCTGCGCCACCCAAGTCAAAAGCCTGGCCCACCCGCCAGTGGGAGAACATTCCAGAATTTTCAGCCGTCAGGTGTGTCAACTTATTTCGTGGCGGATGAGCGCGGCGTCAGAAAAAAAACGAGTCCCGAGAATAATAAAAAGCCAAGCCCTGGGTCTGTGTTTATGAGTGGCCGATTCTGAAAGTCAGACAAGGTGGTTGAACCAGCGCGGGTGCCCCATACGCCGTTTCTGCGTGTGGGGCTTTTGACTTTGAATCTCGCGGTGGTCATCCTAGACGCACGATGAAACTCGTTTCATTAAACACGGGATTGCCGCGGGAAGTGAGTTGGCACGGGAGAATGGTGACGACTGCGATCTTCAAGGAGCCGGTCAAGGGACGCGTGGCATTGCGCAAGCTGAATCTGGACGGAGACCGGCAGGCGGACTTGACGGTGCATGGCGGCGAGCACAAAGCCGTTTACTGCTACCCGCTGGAACACTACGACTACTGGAAGAAAGAATTGCCCGGGCGGGAACTGCCGATGGGCATGTTTGGAGAAAATTTTACGATTGATGACGGCAGTAAAGGATCGCTAGAAGAGTCCGTTCATCTGGGCGACCGGTTTTCTGTCGGCACGGCGGAAGTGGCGGTGACGCAGCCGCGGCTGCCTTGCTACAAACTCGGCGTGAGATTCGGGTCCGACGACATGGTGAAGCGCTTCCTGGCGAGCGGGAGGACGGGATTCTACGTGAAGGTCGTGCGGGAGGGAGAAGTGGGCGCGGGCGATGAGTTGAAGTTAATGGCGCGGGACGCCAACGCCGTTGCCGTCTCGGAGATTACCCGTCTCTATGTCGCGAAACGATATAGTGAGGCGGAGACCGCCGCGGTCCGGCGCGCCTTGCAAGTCCCAGAATTGCCGGAAAGTTGGAAGGAGTACTTCCGGGAGCGGCTACGCCAGGCCGGCGCAGTTTGATTGTAGGTCTGGGTGCCCTGGGTGCCGGTTTTGCACCTGGGGCCTTTGACTCTTCGTCCGTTTCCTTGCCCCACTCTCACGCATTTCCCTGTGCCAGTCCAAACAGTCACGCCGCTATCCCGCAGCATCCAAACCACTTATAAGTAACGCTTGACATACTGTACCAGTATGATATAATGGTTTCCTCAGTTCGGCACCATTCCTGGTGCCCTGCGAACCATGCCCTCCCGTTTACCCAGAGCTTCGATGGGCCACGCGGTCCTTCCAAATGCCCCAACAGTAGATCCTCGCCTCCCTCCTTTCGCGCAACTTTGGTGCAGCGCAGGTTCTTTAGATGCAACACTTCCGCGCCCCCGCGTATGTGTTGCAAACAAAGGACTTAATGAAAGTGTAAGCCCTTTAGGTGCAACACTTACAAAAAACAGGGGGGAGGAAACCTCGCCTCTCCATGCTTCGATTCTGAGCCGACCTATCTCCCATTCTCCGTACACTCTTCCAAGTTCCGTATCCCGTAAGTCCTTTGCTTGCCACTCTTACGAAAACTGCCGGGGTGTGTACCAACAATTCCCAATCTGGAACACGCAACTCCCCACTCGCCACTCAACACCTGCTCTCCCTATCACGAGTCACCAGTCACGGGTCACCAGTCACCTCCCCTGCTACACTGTTCCACCCATGGCTCGCCAACGCCTCGGCCAACACTTCCTTGCCGATCTCCACTGGCGCGAAGAGATTGCGCGCGCCATTCGCGTTTCGCCGCACTCCACCGTCCCGCTCCCTCGGGACGATCAAGATTGCTGGATCGAAATTGGCTCAGGACACGGTGAGATGACCCAGCACCTCCTCGCCACCGGCGCTCCCGTCCACGCCATCGAAATCGATCCGGCATTTCTCCCCGGCTTGCGCCATCTCGCAAAGCAATTTCCCAATCTCAACGTCGTTCCGGGCGATATTCTCGAAGCCGACCTCGCCGCAATCGCCTCCGGCCGTCGCATCCGCGTCTACGGCAATCTTCCCTACTACATCACCTCGCCGATTCTTCATCGCCTGTTCCACTTCGCCGGTCTCATCGACGAAATCCACATCGTCATCCAGAACGAAGTCGCCCTTCGCCTCGCCGCTCAACCCGGCACGCGCGACTACGGCTATCTCTCCGTCGTTACGCAGTTCTATTCGCGTCCCGAGTTTGTCTTCGAGATTCCCCGCGACGCCTTCAACCCGCCGCCGGAAGTCGCCTCCGCCCTAGTCACCCTCCGCCTCCCCGGCGAACGCGCAAAACTTGCGCTCCGCCCCAGCGCCATCCCAGCCGCGGGCGCGCAGGCGAACTCCTCCTGCGACGCCGAAACCCGTTTCCTGGATTTTGTGAAATTGTGTTTCTCGAAGAAGCGCAAAACTCTGGTCAATAATCTGCGGTCTCTCGCCAAACCCGAACGCGCCCGCGAAGCGCTCGCTTCACTGAATCTCCGCCCGGACGCCCGCGCCGAACAACTCGCCGTCTCTCAACTCGCCGCTCTTCACACGCGATTGGCGGGTGCGCAATGAATCTTCCCTCGCCCTCCAGCTTCAGCAGCCTGCTGACAAAGTTCTTTTACTGTCATGCCGAGCGGCGACGACGAGCGAAGTCTTGCGAGTTCCGGCCTTGTCGGAAGGGATCTGCTTCGGGTTTTTCGCGTTCAGGAAAGGCTCTCGGCTTCCCTTCTCACCGCCGCCACCAGCCGGTCCGGATAGTCGCTCATGATGCCATCCACACCGGCGGCGGCAAGCATGCGCATGTGCGCGGAATGGTTCACCGTCCAGCACACCACCTGCAAATCTTTCTTCCGGGC
>Ga0210405_10002839_pt1 | contig 17584 bp, 18 predicted proteins | sample IncBWH11MmetaG_FD_155492 | JGI IMG/M metagenome (GOLD analysis project Ga0210405, IMG submission 155492) | Forest soil microbial communities from Barre Woods Harvard Forest LTER site, Petersham, Massachusetts, United States - Inc-BW-H-11-M | ecosystem: Environmental > Terrestrial > Soil >... | reverse complement strand
CTACACCGCGTGGCAGCCATTCAAGGAGAGTGGCATGCCGGTGCCGATGATCTGGGAAGGCAAAAAGGGTGAACCGTCCAAACCAGTGATGCCGCTTGATCTGAAGATTCGGCCGGTCTTGGATGGGCAATACATCATCCCGAAGACCGTCGAGTACATCAAACGGAACGCGGCGGCGAAAAAGCCCTTCTTTGTCTATGTCGGCTACTCCGAGATGCACCCGCCGGTTATCGCCAACCCGGATTTCGCCGGCAAGTCCGCTCAGCGGGGCGGGCTGTTTGCCGACATCATCGCCGAGATGGATTACCGTGTCGGTCAGATCCTGGATGCCGTCAAGGAAGCGGGCATCGATAACAACACCATCGTTATCCTCACCAGCGACAACGCGGGCGGCGGCTCAGTCCCGCAATTAGGGGGAAGTACCAATGGGCCTTGGCGCGGCGATTTCATGAACACGCCGTTCGAGGGGAGCATGCGGGTGCCTGCCGTAATCCGGTGGCCGGGCAAAGTCCCTGCCGGTGTTGTAACGAATGAAATGCTTGCCGCAGTGGATTGGCTGCCCACATTGGCTGAGATGGCGAGTGCGTCGAACCTCGTGCCGAAGGATCGACCCATCGACGGTGTTGACGCCTCTGCCTTCATGCTGGGCAAAAGCGATACGACCGGCCGTGACAGCTACATGTTCTTCGGCCCAGACGGCGAGCTGATGTCGGTCAAGTGGAAGATTTACAAAACGATCTTCCGCTACACCGAAAACACACTGTCTCCTGCCATCCAGAGCGGGTTCATCAAACCGCAGTTTCCAATGTTCTTTGACCTGAGTAGCGATCCGCACGAAGACAACAACCTTTTCTACACGGAACTGACCAACGGCTGGATGCTGGCGCCGGATTTCAAGATCATCGGAGAATATCAACGCAGCCTTCAGAAGTATCCCAACATCAAGGTCGGCGAGGACTTCAAGGGCTATGGGAAATGAATTGTGAAGGCGAAATGATTGTGGCGGTTGTGCGCGGCGAGAGCGAATTGAATTTTACGAAGGAGGAAACTACAAATGAAATTCCGAGTAAGGGTCGCAACCGCACTCCTTATTTGCACCCTCTTGGGGTGCGCTTCATCCGCGTCGGCTCAACAGAAAGGCCAATGGGTCCCAGGGCAGTTTGAGCTCAATTCCGGCGTGATTCCCGATCCCGGCATTACCTATGCCAACCTGGTGTTCAACTACTCCGCGAGCCAATTAAACAACGCCAATGGGAATCGGCTCCCTGGTATCACTGGGACCTATTCATTCTGGGTGGATGAGAATGTTATCTACTATGTCCCGAAGCATAAGTTCCTGGGCGGATACTTCATGCCATACGTCTCATTGAACTACGCGACCGGCGAGCTGGTGGCTAGCTTCACCGGGACTAACCTCAGTGGCGCCGGGGGTGGGTCCGGTTTCGCCGATATGTACGTCCAGCCACTAAACATGGGCTGGCACTTTGGGGAAAGGGTGGATTTCAACGCTGGATACGGTTTTTTCGCTCCTACGGGCCGATTCACTCAGGGAGCTAGCGACAACGTAGGTTCCGGGTACTGGGGTAACGCTATAACGAGCGGTACCACGCTGTATATCACCAAGAACAAAGCAACCACCGCAAATTTGACGACCGTTTGGGAAATTCACGGGGAAAAAAGCGGGACCAACATCACGCCGGGGCAGGCCTTCACGGATGAGTGGGGATTGGGGCAGATACTTCCACTAAAAAAAGATTTCAGCAGACTGCTCCAGCTCGGCTTTGTTGGGTACGATCAATGGCAGGTTTCACATAGCAGCGGAACGATTGGTGGCACTATCCCCGCGAGTGCGGTGCCGTTCTATTCCGTACATGCGATGGGGGTGCAGTCCGCATTCCTTCTCCCGGCGAAAAATTTCACCGCCTTCTTCAAATACCTGGATGAATATCGTGCACTGGCCCGTCCGCAAGGCCGCACCATCGTATTCGGTTTTTCCTGGACGTGGCGAATTCCGAAGGCCGAACCTCCAAAGTCCTGAGGGAACGTGTGCAAAGTCATGCTATTGTTGGCCGTTGCTACACATTCCAGATCGCCCGAAGGAGGCATCTGCGATGAGGTATTTTGTGAGTATCGCCGTTCTGTGCCTATTTTCCTCTTCGCTGTCGGCTCAGTCCCCATCCACAGCGGATTCCGCTCAATCCCAGCCCGCTGCTCCCGCGTGGTCGCCATCGAAGGATATCGGTGTATTTGTCTTCGGCAAAAACAACCAGACACCGGATCAGCAATTAAAAGACGAGTCCGACTGCTACGGAGCTGCGAGGCAACAAACCGGAATAGATCCGAAAGCGCCTCCTCCAGCCGGAAAAACTGCCGAACAAAAACAGGCCGAGCAAAAAGCCGCAGCAGATAATGCTAATACTCCGAGTGGCGGCCGCGCCAGAGGTGCCGCGCGCGGCGCGGCTGGCGGCGCAGCCGTTGGTGCCATCGCGGGCGACGCAGGCAAAGGCGCGGCCGCAGGGGCTGTAGCAGGCACGATGCGCGGTGGTGCTAAACAACGCGAGGCCAGCACTGCAGCCAAAAAGGAAGCAGCCGCCAAAACCGCTGCTGAGCAGAAAGCCCAAGAAGATCGCGTCAAACTGGCCCATGCCGAAGGGCTCGATACCTTTCAGCGCGCCTTTAGTGCCTGCATGGACGCTCGCAATTACTCTGTAAAGTAATAATCGTTCGGCAAGGTCAGAAGAAAACACATCGGGAACCGCGCCAGTCCCAAGAGATTCAGAAAGCGAAAGCTTCAAAACCGGCAAATAAGGCGAACCTCAGTAACCGAACACCCCTACGCGCTGGATAGCCGAGCACTCTAACGCAATCCGATGACCCTTGCGTTGTACGATCATCACCCGGAGCTACTGGCCCACCAGCACGAAAGCACCTCGTAGTGCCCCGCAGATACATAGAAACTCGGCGCGATTCGACAGATTATGGCCCGTTTCGATGCCTTTTTAGATCGCTCTCCATTCGCTACTGAAAACAAAGGGCCGTGGTACCAAATACCTACAGCGTCACGACCTTCTGACTTGAAAGGGGATAGGGGGCTCTATTTTCGTTTTCCGCGTCGCGTGGAAACCGCAGCGCTGCAACCACTCGTGCAAAGTGCTTAAAAACGACGCCGGGGGCTTTCGGAATCCGGGCCAATCTGAACGGAAACTCGCCCGATCTCCCGGTCCGCGCCCGTAACAGCTACCGGAGGCTTCAGCCGGGCAAAGGCGATCAACCAAACAATTTGAACAAGCTTTCCATGCCTTGCCCGGCATTGGAAATTCGGCGTTGGGCGCGGACTCCCATTCGCGCCCGCGCTGCAAACCTCGGGAGGATTTTGCCTTGGCTAAGACGGCGCAATCTGCGGAGCTTTTGGAACTCAAGGGGCGCAAGCCTGACGCCTCGCGCTCGGCTGGCCCATCCAGTTTCCAAGGCGGAAGGCCGACCATGCCTCGGCACCTAACCGGCGCGGCTAAATCTGAATGGCGGCGAATGGTACGCGAGTTGGTGAAGCGAGGGACAGCGACAAAGCTTGACGCAACGATCTTGGAATTACACGCCGTGACGTATGCCTCTTGGCTGGAATGCCTCGCGGAAATCGGCGACAAGCATTTCGTTGATTCGCCGGTGCAGGATTCCTCCGGCCAAGTGTATTTCAAGAGAGTAGTGAATCCTGCCGTTGCGGTTGCGCAGCAGTACGCCGCGACTCTGAAACAAACGATAGCGGCGCTGGGCGCAAGCCCGGCCTCGCGCAAAGTTTCGCAAATGACAAAAGAGGGGCGCGCCACAAACGAGACGCCCAAACCCGGTACTGCTGCGGCCTTGCTTGCCGCTGCCGAAGGAGATTGAAAAATGAGCGGCTGCATAAATTCATTTGATCACCCTAAAAATCTACGCCTCATGCTGAAGCTGGGAATCATTGGCCCGGATACGGACGAGGGCGACGTGTTTCTCCGCTGGGGCAGCCTCACTAGCGACGCGGAGTATTTTCAATCGCACAAAGACCTCCACGATTTCGTTGGCGGATTATCCGCGCCCGAGAGAATCGCGCTGCGCGACAGGGTTTGCGGCGTTAAAGAAATCAAGCCTGCCGCGTAACAGCCTCGCGGGAGTTTGTAGGACGCAGTATGAAATATGAAACATGAAAGACGGAGGACGACATGAAGATTAGATTCCATAACGGCGCAATTCAAACGACCGAGGAAAAATTCGGAGTTTTGTTTATTGCAGCCGGTTTAGCTGTTGAGGTTTTCGACCAGCCCGTCGCGCGCCCGAATATTCCGACTCATTGGATTGTCGGCATTGATTCGCGCACCGGCCAGAAATACATCCAAGGCAGCCACAACATTCCAGCGCACGGAGACGGCAGCGGTACGGTACGTTTCGTCGGCAAGAATGCTGGCAAGCAGATTTTCTATCATTGCGGCAAAGCCGAGACGGTACCGGCAGAAATCGTAGCGGAATTCGAGAGGCCCATACCGCAGCCTGCTACCGAGTAGCGCGGCCATGCCGAATTTATCGCGCAGCAAAACGATCTGGAAGGACGACCCTCGCGCGCCGAAAACAGAATTTGCATTAGGGCAAAAGCAACGCGATCTCGGCTGGCGGCTGGCCAGCGAATCACGGCCCGAGGGCTGCCGCCTCATTGGAGTACGAAAAGTTTTGCATGAGGACGCGTACATCAAGCTTTATCGCTGGATTCGAGTTTTGTAGAAGTGGCACCAGAAACGCCAAACCCCAAAACAAAGAAGGTAACTGAAATGAACGCAGCAACGAGGCAGATTGACAGTTTGTTTCAAGAAATGCGGACTATCGAAAAGCGCGGAAACCCTACGCCAGCCGATAAGCTGCGGCACTCGGCTTTGCTTTCGCAGGTAGCATGCTTGCGCCGAGCCAATACAAAGGGTCCGGGAACCGATTTCGCGCACGCCGAATATCGACGCAAGGTTTTGGCGCAATGGCAGGAGATTGCAAAATATCCTGAAAACGATCTCTCGCCGCTCTTGAATGAATTCCGCGATACGCAAACGGCAGGCGCGGCAACGATCACCGGTACAACGCAAAGTGCTGGCGGCGTTTTCGTACCGATTCAATTTCTTTACGTCGAAATCCAGAATCAGCTCGCGGCCCACGACGCGCTTTTTGATTCGGATAAAGTCAGTTTGCTGCTTACGAATTCCGGCAGCACTCTGGAATTACCTATCGTCAGCGACGTGAGTGAATTCGCAACCCCCGTTGCTGAGGCGGCCTCGGATTCCGGTTACTCGAATCTGGCGCTGGTCGGAAATGCGGAAAACAATGTTTTCAGTTACCGCAGCGGAAAAATCGCCGTTTCTATCGAATTCGGACAGGACGCCGAGGCTTTCGTTTCCTCAATCGAAAACTTTTTCGCGGGACGAATCGCGCGCGGAGTAGGCCGCGATCTCGTTACCGGAAACTCTGCGGGCCACATCCGAGGACTGCTGCCCTCGCTCGAATCGCTGGGCGTGCCTTTCACAACGGCCTCTGGTTCGGCGGCGGATGATGGGTCGGCAAGTACCGGCGCGAACAGCATCGGTAGCGCGGATTTGCACAATTTGTTTTCCAGCGTTAACAGCGCTTACCGGAATTCTCCGAAATGCGCTTGGCTAATGGCCGATACCACGCTACTGGCAATCGCTTCGTTGCGAGATAAGATGGGCGCGCAACTTGGGCTTGTTAAGTACGACGGGGACGGGCAGCCTCGCCTTTTCGGAAAACCGATTTACATTTCGCCCAGCCTGCCGAGTATCGCACCAAGCGCGCAAGGCGTGGTTATTTTCGGCGATCTGAGCCGCTGGATTACTCGAGCGGTGCCGCGAACAAACTACGTCCAACGCTTTAGCGAAATTCCCGGCATCGCGGAACAGGGAAAAGTTTGCTTCGAGGCTTTCGCAAGGTACGGAGGTCAGCTTTTGGCCACCGATTCCTCGGCCAGCCCGATTTCCTATCTCTCGATGTTTTCGTAGAAAGTTTTTCCAGCGCACGCCCACAATCAATCCTCGGCGACTAACCTCGCCGGGGATTTTTTGTCTCTGTAACATTGGCCGGAATTAGCAGAGGCGATCAAACTTGCCACAGACTTTCGCATACGCACGTTTTGAAAGTAACGGGCTGGGCGCGATACAAAGTAAGCGATTCCCTGTTAGCCCGCAGCGCGTTTTGGCACTCTACCACTCTGGCAAATCGTTAACTGAAATTGCCGATCTTTTCGTCGGAATGACATACCGTGAAATCCGCTTGGCGCTAGAGTACGCCCTTTGCGAAACGGAAACTGACCCGGCGCGGCGTACGAATATGCCCGATCAACTCCCGCGCTGCCCGGATTCTGAGAGGCACGTTTCAAGAGTTTACGAATACGCGAACGCAGATAAACCCGAATTCGGTAACAGCACTCGCGATCTGCGGAAGGCTTGCGACAAGGCGGTGATTGAGGTATTCGAGGCTTTCCACGCAGAGGGTAAAGTCTGGAATGGCACAACAAATATTCCCTACTTAAAGCCACAAGATATTCGCAAAAGCATGAGGCGAATGAGCCGCATGGATTTATGGGAGAAAGTAAATCCCCGCAATCGCCTCAACGTCCCGGCTGATACGTCGGAGAGTAGATACCGGCGATTTTCCGGCGCGGCAGCGCTGGCGCAGCGCGCGCCGGAGGGCGTTACCCTCTAGCTGCTTAATCCTCGGGCCATGCTTGGCCTTTGATTCTGCCTCCCGGCAGGGTGGGGTTTGGGGCGAAGCCCCCAAGGTGTTAGAAGAAGTTTGGTCGAAACAAACAAACAAACAAACAAACAAAACAAACCGCGACAGCGGGTATCTAATCTATGTTTGTATTTTCAAATCTGCCTTTTCGCCGCTGCGCGCGGCGGGCGTCAAAACTGAAGAAGAAGAAAAATCTAATCTCAGGTAAGCCTACAGGCTTTTTTTTCGGACCCCAACTAAGCCCCTAGGCTTACTTTGAATTTTTCAATATAAGCCTACAGGCTTAGAATCGGCCATTTGGAAAAAGCCTGTAGGCTTACTTTTCTACGGGGATGATCTCTCAATTTGTTCTTGTAATTCGGCGAGGCTGGCCCGTTTGGCGAACAGTTTGGTATTCCGATCTCGAAAAATTGCCTCAACCCGCCATAGGCATGCGCCCGGCCCGGTACCTCCAAACTGGCCGCGATCTCTCATGCCTTGCGCCTCGGCGATCTCCCGCGCGAAGAGAAAGCAAATTTCCTTATCAGGCTCCGGGAAATGGGCGAGGGGCGCGGCCTGCTTGGCTAGCCGCCGTAACCCCGCTACCCGCCGCTCGTAGACGCGTAGTTTACCGCCAGATATCGCATGGAGTTCGCCAACCAGCGGGTCGGGATTCAATTCCCAAGGCAGCAATTTGCGCTGCGCGCATTCGAGGCAATCGCCCTCGGTATCCTTTGGCCGCGCCTCGGCCCAGCTTTCGTGAGATATCCAGCGAAAGTGGCTTTTCGTTGCTGCAAATTCTATCCAGCCGCATTTGCGCAGCCAACGAAATTCTTTCGCTACCGATTGTTCGTGCGCGCCAAAATAACGGGCAACGGTCGCTTGGGTTGCATAGAATTCCCTCTCGCCGCCTTGCGTAACTGCGCCCATTAGGTTGTAAATGGAATGGGCAAGGCCGCGCCGCCAGAGATGCCAGTACGCGCCGCAGTAAAATGGTTTGGGTTTTGGGGTAGGCTGCTTGAAGTCCGGCATGATCACCTTTTAGTGGGATACGGCGGATTCAGGGACCCCGTTTGAGGAAAGGTGATTTTCCCCGAGGGTTTGAATCCGCCGCATTAGGTTGGCGATCATGCTGCAATCCGCTTGGCGGGCGGAATCCCGGTACGAGTCGGCGTCCTTTCGGATTTGACCTGATGGTCCGCCGTTTTCCGGGCTGCAACGATCTCGCCTAACTTTCCCATTCGCGGAGAGGGGCCAGCCTCGCCGGGTAGCTTTATGTTTTAGGAGCTAGCTACTCGCTCCGAACTTGCAAAAGCATGTTACGCGAGCGAAAACTGGTCTCGCGCGATCAAATCTTATGCTTGCCTTCTGCCCGATCTGCCCAGCGAGTAAGCGCGGCGCGGCGCAGATATATTTTCCGGCCTACCATTACGCGCGGCAGTTCATGGTTGTAAACGAGGCCGCGAATTTGCCAAGGCGTTAAGCCAAGGAAAGAGGCGGCAGAGGGAATATCGAGGAGCAGGCTTGAATCAGGTTGCGGGAAATCCTTCGACATGCGCGAATCCCTGCTACTGGATTCGCTTTGGGGTTTCTAGTAGCCCTCGCTTACTGGCAGGGCAGCTTCGCGTGTTTATTGCCTTCGCGGCGGCTATACCGATCTGCGGCCCGCGAGTTGTTTTAGGCTCGCTACTGCTCCGCGCAATAGGTGGCGCAGCAAGCGTGGGCTGCGACCAAAGAGAGAATACCAGAGTAAAGCCTAATAGTAAAGCGCTAAGTGACTCTTTGTGGTACCTCCGTACCATTGCCCACTAGCTTTTTTGTACGCATCATCGGGCCATGCTGACCCAAACCGCCGTTATCGAAATGAAAAAGCCTCGCCGGGAGTACGGGACCGGCTGCATTACAGCCCGGCCCAACGGGCGCTTTCAGATTCAATATTACGATGCCCTCGGGCGGAAACGCCGCGAAACCGTCAGTACCTACGCCAAGGCTGAAAAGCTATTGCAGAAGCGGGCGGCCATGCGCGAGGCCGGTACGCTGGAAAGCGCCGCCGATTCTCGAATCAAGATTGATGCGCTGGCCGAGGCGTATAAGGTTTACGCGGGCAACTCCGCGCCGAAATCGGCTTACTGGATTACCCTTGTATGGCGCTGCCACTTGGAGCCGATCTTTGGAGGCAAGGTAGCGGCGCGAATCGCTAGCGACGATCTGGAAGGCTATATCGCCTTGCGGCTGGCGGAAAAGGCCGCGCCCGGTACGATCAACCGCGAGTTAACGGTATTCAAGGCCATGCTTAATCATGCGGCGGCCTCAGACCCGCCGAAACTCTCGCGCGTACCGAAATTCCCGGCGAAACTCCGCGAGGCGAATCCACGCAGCGGTTTCATCGACGATAAGCAGTACGCGGCGCTGGTGGCGAATTGCAAGCATGCTTGGCTGAAGGCGTTACTCGCCATCGCCTACAATTTCGGATTCCGGAAGGGCGAGCTGCTCGGGCTGCGCTGCGGGCAGATTGATCTTGAGGCGCGCACGATTCATTTGCTGCCGGGCACAACGAAATCGGATAAGGGCCGCACGGTACCAATGACAGAGGAAATTTTCGGTTTGCTTTCCGAATGCGTACGCGGGAAGATAACAACGGACGCGGTTTTTACTTGGAGCGATGGCCGCCCGGTTAAGGATTTTCGCGGCGCATTCGCGGCGATCACCAAGGCTGCCGGGCTGCCCGGTCTCCTGCTTCATGATTTCCGCCGCAGCGCAGTACGCCGCATGCTGCGCCGAGGAATTAGCAAGCATACGGCTAAGAGGATATCCGGCCACGCGACCGATTCGATTTTCGACCGCTACGATATCGTTGACGAATCCGATCTCGCGGCGGCAGCTAAGAAACTGGAATAGCAGCGGCCCGGATTGGCCGCAGATTGGCCGCACCTGAATGCGGTTTTGAAAGTTCCTCCGTAAGTTGCTGCAAAGAAAATGCCCAAGTGGCGGAATTGGCAGACGCGCTAGCTTCAGGAGCTAGTTCTCGCAAGGGAGTGGAGGTTCGAGTCCTCTCTTGGGCACCACTTTACAGACAGCATTTGGCCGCGGTGATGACTTCCTATTTGCCTTCCTTCAATTTCTTCAGTGTCGCTTCGTAAGTTGGAACGTTTGACTTGGCGTTCGGCGGGACATTAGCAAGCGCGATCTCCCAGTTCTTGATGGCATTTTCTTTGTCGCCGACCGCGGTATAGCCTTGCGCGAGTCCAAGGTATGGCCAGAAATTCTCCTCGGGATGGTGTTGCTGATTGGCTTTGAAGATTTCGAGAGCTTTATCATTTCTGCCATAGGAGAGAAGACTGGCAGCATAGAAGTGAATACGAATCACGTCCGTTTCCTGCAAACCGAGTGCTTTGTTGATGACTGCGTCGGCCTCGTCATTTCGACCCATGGCCTGAAGCACCGAGGCTTTGGTTGCCAGTGTGGAAGAGTCCTCGCGTCCTCGCCCTGGGCCCTTGAAAGGCTCTGAGATGGCTTTATCCGCCCAGATCAACCCTTCGTCGAGTTTGATTTTGTGGTTTGCGCAGAACTGCGCGGCGATTTGCCAATTCTGGTATTTAAACCCTGGCCATCCCTGAAGCTCCTTCGCCATTTCGTCGACGTAGAGCTCATTCACGTTGGGAACATCGATTTTGAAGGCGATTCGCTTGTTTTCCCATTGGAGAAAGGCCGTCGCTGAATCGGGGCGACGGTCGTCAAATCCATAAGTGAGGAATTCTGTGTAGGCAGCGGATTGGGGATTCACGGGAACTCGGAGAGCATCATCTTTTGGGTCATATTGAAAACTGCCCCAGCCCGTTGAGTTGTGAGAGAAAATCCACATCCAGGGTCCGTCTTTTTCCAACTCTAGGAACAGGCCGTAGGTACCGGCCTTGAGTTCTTTGCCTTCGATTTTCACATCATGCGAGAAGCTGATGGTGGTGGTTTCATTGGCGCCCGCTCGCCATGGAGTGGCTCTCGAAGGGCCCAGGCCCTGGTCAAAAAAACCGTACGGCACAAGTTCACCCCAAATATGACCGGTGCGGTCCGCTCCCGTGCCACCGTGAACGTTGGGGCTGTGATAGTCGATGGTGATTTTTACCAGTCCAATCCATTGCGACACTTCCGCTCGCTCGTTGGCTCCGTTGGGAGGGAGCGAGAGTTCGGATAGTACTTGGCCGTGAGCCGGTTGGACGGGCGCCAAGAGACATAATAGAAATGCCAGAATGTACGTCTTCGTCATCGGATCGCCTCCCATGGACGCTGAGCCGCCAGCCTTGGATCACTCGAGACTTCGATCGTTTGCTCCGAGGTCGAAGTAAGCGATTAGACGCATGCGTGGAAGCGAGGTTAACGTCGTGGGAGAAGATTGCGCTCCGGGTGGCGGCTTGACGGCCACCGGTGAATCCGAAATACTTCGTCCGCTCGTATTTTCCAACCTTGTGACGCGGTGACGGCTTCCGTTTGCCGCCGGGCCCGCTTGACCGAGGAGATGCATGGCTGAGGGTGAGCGTGCGATCACGTATCGCGGAGTGGTGAAGGCCGAGCATTGTGATCATATGGGGCATATGAACGTGATGTGGTATGTGGGGAAATTTGACGAGGCGAGCTGGCAGATGTTTGCGGCGATGGGATTGACGCGGTCGTGGATGGAGAAGGAGAAACGCGGGGTTGCAGGTGTAGAGCAGCGCATCGAATACAAACGCGAGCTGCGCGCGGGCGATGTAATCACGGTGCGATCTGCTGTGGATGAAGTGAAAGAGAAAGTGGTACGGCTGACGCACGTGATGACGAACGACGACACGGGCGAAGTGGCGGCCATCATGCATCTAGTCGCCGTCTATTTCGATACCGAAGCTCGAAAATCATTGCCGCTGCCCGCGGAGTTACGCGAACGCGCGAGCCGGATGATCGTGACGGCTGAGTCGAAATAGCTGGCGCAAATCGCAGGATTACAGGGATAGAGCCTCACCTCTAAAGAGGTGAGCTACATTTGCCGCCCGTATTGATCCACCGGGAGCAAGCGGGCACAAACGCCAATTCAAGAACCGCGGAGGGCGGCGAGGAGAGCGGCGCCGTTTGGGCTGCCGAGGCCGGTGCAGGCGTCCCAGCCACGGCCGGCGGAATAGGTGCCATTGTTTCCGGCGGTGATGTCATGAAATGTGGCTTCGGCTTTCGCGGAATATAGAAGCGGATTCACGTAGCCTACGTTTGCTCCCAGTGATTCATTGATGAGCGCGAAGAGGCCGGCCCAGAGCGGGGCGACGGCGCTTGTTCCGCCGATCACGGATTGCTGTCCATCCACCACGACGTTGTAACCTGTTGCGGGATCGGCGTCGCCTGAGACGTCGGGAACTCCTCGGCCCGCGAATCCGTTCGGGGCTTTCGGGACATTTGCGCTTTGCTGGAAACTTGGTAACGCGAACGCCTCGCTTACGCCGCCGCCCGTGGCGCCTTCGTTCGCGGAAAGCTCGTTCCAGGTTTGCTCGCTGCTGATTGAAGTGCCGGAGAGAGTTAGTTTTGTTCCGCCGCAGCCGACGAGGAACGGGCTCGATGCGGGAAAATCCACGGTGGGATTTCCGCTGGTGCTTCCGTCGGTCGAACCGTTATCGCCCGATGCAGCGAGGACAGTGACGCCCATCGTTGATGCGTCCTGGCAGGCGGAATTGAGAGCGTTGCGAGATTGGGCCGTCCAGGAATCTTCGGGGCCGCCCCAGCTGATGGAAATGATGGAGGGCTTGAGCTTCGCGTCATGCACAGCCGTAGTGATCGCGTCGATGAAGCCTTGATCGGTGTTTGGCGCGAAATACACAGCTATTTGTGCGGCGGGCGCGATGGAGCCTGAGACTTCGATGTCGAGTTCCACTTCGCCGTCGGGGCCGCTGGCATCACCCGTGGGCGAATTTTCAGCGCCGTCGACGGAAACTGAGGTGACTTTTGGCGCTGAGATTCCGAGATTGCTGAAAAACTGAGTGAGATCAGACGGGTTGTATCCGCCGCCGAGTTCGATAAGGGCGATACATTGGCCAGAGCCGGTTGCGCCTGAAGGGAATGCGTAGGCTTGCGCGACTTGAAGGGGCGAGTAAGAAACGTCTGTGGCGCGAGCGTGGGCGCTGGTGTTTTTCTTGCGCAGACGAAAATGCGGCTTGGCTTGAGGGCGGTTGTCGAGGCCGAGGATGCCTTCGATGATGCCGTCGAGGTCAGCGGGAATCGTGAGGGCGCCGGTGCGGCAGCGATATGAGCCTGAAGCGTGTTCGTAACGGCGGAGGCTCGCTCCGAATGCGTCGTTGAAAGCCTGAACTGTGCCGTTGAGTTTTACCGTGCGGCTGGCGCGATCTTCGTTCGCGACTTTCAAGCCGTACTGCGTCGCGAACGCGCGAACTTTTTCTATATCTGCCGGCGACGCGCCGTATTGTTTGGCGAATTCTTCGCGGGTGAGATATTTGCGGTCGCCAGGGAGTCGGGTGCCCATTTGATCGGCGGCGGGGAAATCGCCGGGCTTCGATCCGCGGCGCAGCAGGACGCTGACTTCGATCTGCTGATTTGGATCCGCGGGGCCGACATCTTGTCCGCTCGGAAATGCGACTCGCGCGCTGCCTTTTAATTCCACCCGATCTTGTCGCGGTGTCATGGAACGCCTCCACCAGAATTTGACCGGGGAGAAAAGTATAGCGCCGATGGGGGAACGTGGTGGAGTGAGTGCGAAGAATTAGGTTGAGATTCTACGCCTCGCTAAGAATCCGGGACGCATAACCCGCGCTGCGCTCAGAATGACAGCGAAGAAAAAAGAGCGAAAAAGCGAAATTCAATAGAGCCCGGCAGGATGCCGGCGCCACAGCGAACGAAGCAAAGGCCTCGGGTCATCCCGATCTAAAGTCGATCGGGAGGGACCTAAGCTACGGGCACCTACCAAACTTGTCGTCTGCCGCCGTCGTTTGGCGGTTTTAGTGAGACGAATCGGGATACTTCACCGAGCAACCGTAGGGACGCGTTGCGGGTGTGGCTACTGGTTTGCCCGCCATGGATTGCTCGAGGGCGAGCGAAACGTAGTTTGTCGCGCCGGGGACGTCTGCGAGATCGGTGGTGGGTTTGTCATCAATCGCGCCATCATAGATGACGACGCCCTGGGGATTGATCACCACCATTTGCGGCGAGGTCTTCGCGTCGTAGAGGTGGCCGATCTCGCCGCTCGGATCGAGTAGCGCGGCTGTGGGCGCAGCCTGCATTTTCGCTATGTACGCGTTCTCGTCGCTCGCGGTGACGAATCCCTGCTTGCCTGGCGCGGAGGAGAGAATTGTGAACCAGACGATGCCCTTGCTCGTCCACTGCTTTTGGAGCTTCTGCATATTGCCGCTGTTGTATTGCTTGCCGACGTAGGGGCAGCCGTTGTTGTGCCACTCGAGGACCACGTATTTTCCGCGATAATCGGCGAGCTTATATGTCTTCCCGTCGCTGGCGGTGGCGGTGAACGTGGGTGCCGACTCACCGACCTTCCCCGCCGCGAGAAGCAGCGTGGCAGCGCACAGAATCATTGTTATGGGAATCATGGCAACTAGCATCAGGTAAAAAGTTGGACGCTTCATTTCCGTCGGTCCTCCTTCAGAAATTGTACTGCGCGAAAATCCAATTCTGCAGCGATTTGGTTACGCATTTACCCCGAGCCTTTCGCGCTCGCCTCGGTGGACTTGCCGATCGGGACGTCGATCGAGTAGGGCTGTTCACCCGAAAGCACAAGGACTCCCTTGAGCCGAGCGATCGGTTTCAGCAACTGCTCGGACTTCCGCAGCGTGAGGGTGAAACCTGTGGCTGTGGGCACGAGGGTTTGCGGAGCAGCGTTTGATACCTGCGACTCGGCCAGAGGAAAGAAAATTGCGTCGGTGATTTTGCGGCCGAGGTTCGCTGTGAGCACAAACGAGTCGTTCGTTTGGACGATGAAAAATTTCCAGCTCGCCAGAGCCGGTCGCGGCCAGGCTTTGCGCGCTTCTGTGAAGAAATGAGTGCTTTGCGAATTCGCGGGAGGCGGCTGCGGTTTCACCGGCAGCGCAAGCGAAACCTGCGCTTTGCCTGGAACACATATTTCGCGGCACACGAGAACCTTGATGTTCGCAGAGATCTGAGCCGGGTTTTGCGACGAGAGGGTCGCGTCCGCGCGCATTGGAACGACTAGTGTCACCCCATCCTGGTAGCCGTAGTCCACGATCGTGGGCGTTCCCAGACGCCGGGGCGCGGGCCATTCGATGGCCCCAGCCTTGATGCCGGCGGGCAAATCCCAAGTCACGCGGGGAGGCTCGCCTGAGTCGCCAGGATTTACCCAGTAGACGTGCCAGCCCTTTTCGAGTTCGAAGCGCAATGCGACATTAAACGGATGGCCTGCCGTGATCCAATCTTTTTCGGCGATAAGCTCCAGTGTTCCGTGAGGGATGGGCACACCTGTGGCCTGCGTGCGGTTGGAGCAAATCGCCAGCACGGCGGCGCTTAGAATAACGGCACGACGAAAAGCAGCGCGTGATTTGCGCCCTGACATATCTCGTTAGACGCATAAACCGTAAAAGTTGGGTTCACTTTCCGGACTATTTTGCCAACCGGTGCGTGGCGGAATAAATGCACTCCTTTGGCCGCTTGAGACAACCAATTGTGCGGTGTTGAGCCGTCATCAAGAGAGGGGCCGGCTTGTGTCGGGAATCTATCGTTTCAGGAGGTAGTGAATGGTGAAAGTCGCATTATTCGTACGGCTGGAAGCGAAACCGGGAAAAGAAAAGGACGTGGCAAAATTTCTGGAAGCTGGACTTGGCATGGCCAATCAGGAGACTACAACTCCCGTATGGTTCGCGCTGCAATTGAGCCCCTCGGTTTTCGGAATCTTCGACGCTTTCAATGACGAAAGCGGGCGAGAGGCTCGCCTGAATGGGCCCATTGCGAAAGCGCTGATGGCCAAGGCCGGCGATCTGCTGGCGAAGCCGCCCGCCATCGAGCGGGTCGATGTGTTAGGCGCCAAACTTCCTGGAAAATAATTTCGACTGCTCTGGTTTTTGAGCCGCCGGCTAGATGATCCCGTCCGGCGGCATACCATTTCCGGCTAGCGCTAAGGCTTGCGCTGATAGGTATTTTTCAGTTCGTCCTGGATCACGTAAGCTTTTCCGCCGACATTCTGGATGACGAGATCCTCGTCGAGCGTGCGCGTGCGGTATTTCCAGCCGTGAGGCAATTTGAGGCGGTCGGCCAAGGTAAGAAGGCCCGTTTCGTTTAGTTCTTTATCCACTTCCTGGGAATAGCTTTGCATCACGTAAACGCGGCTATCGGGCGCAAGAAGTTCGTAAACATTCTTGCCGCGCTCGTAGACGTAGCGGTTTTGACGCTGCACTCCGTTTTCGGTGTACGGCTGGCGCTTGCTCGAATGGATTTTTATTTCCAGTTCGGCGAGCAGGCGGGCATCGAGTCCGTCGAAAGATTCGACTTTTCCGGGGTTTTCGATCGCGTTGCGATCCATTATGAAGTAGCGCGGTCCGTTAAGAATGACTGCGGCGACGTTCCATTCCTTTCTCAATTTGGCAGTGTCGAGGGACGCCCATTTTTCCGCGGGGCAATCATTCAAGCCCAGCGTGTTGTAAACGTCCGCAGTGGTAGAAAAGAGATGCTTCCTGACGACGAAAGCTTCGCAGTAGCGGACGTTCCGAAGGTGATCTTTTTCCTTCATGCCATTCGGGGCGGGGCCGGTCTGGGCGGACGCGGCTGCTATTTCGAAACCAAGGACTAAAAGCGCAAGGCAGAAGTTTCTGCGTACGCTTTTTCCGTCCATCCAGTTGTCTCCTGGGTATCCGTAGCCTAGGGCGTTCGCTTGATGATGATGGCGGTGAGATCGTCTTTCTGTTCAGTGCCTCCCGAAAACTCCAGGACGGCGCGATATACATCGGAAATGATTTCGCTTGGAGGTTTTTCTTTGGATGCGCGAATCTTTTCCTCCATTCGCTGGGCGCCAAACTGCTCGCCTTGCGCATTAGCCCACTCGTAGAATCCGTCGGTCGCGAGGACGAGCATATCGCCGTGCTCGAGGTCGAGGCACAGGGCCGGATCAGAATCGAAACTAGCCGATATTCCCAGCGGCAGGCCTTGCGCGTCCATTTTTTCGAAGCAATCGTGCTTCAGCAGATACAAAAACAATGGCCCGTGTCCGGCCGAAAGCAATTCCACCCGCGGGCTGTTGGGGGTGCACACAGCTGCGACGAAGGTGACGAAGCGGCCTTCCTTTAAATCGGCGGCCAGCGCGGCATTGACTTTGCCCATCGCCGGGAAGAGCCCATTGTCCACGCTGAAATTGGCTCTAGCGTAAGCGCGGCACACGGCTGCAAGCAGAGCAGGGCCGATTCCGTGGCCAGTGACGTCGGCTAAAGCTACCAGTATTTTTCCGTCGGACAGAGGCTGCCAATCGAAATAATCGCCACCGGTCTGATCGGCGGGTTGATTCCAGGCAGCGATCTCAAAACCTTCGATGACTGGCATCGAGGTGGGAAGCAAGGATTGTTGAATCGAGCGCGCTACTTCCAGGTCGTGTTCCAAACGCTCCACTTGGCGTTTCGTCTCGGCCTCGCCGAGCGCAGCTTCTGCTTGTTTTTTAATTTCTCCTGCAACAGCACCCGCCACAAATCCGGCTACCAGTAGTGTGATCGCGTAGACCGTCACGATCTTGACAGGCGCCATAACCGATTCAGTTGCGGATAGTGAAGGTCTCCACCCGACATATAGGGCGGCTGCGAGATAGCTTGCCGCCGCAACGATTCCCGAAAGCCGGCTGGCGGCCGGATTCAAATGCAGCGTGGAGAGAATGATAAAACAA
>Ga0210405_10002838_pt1 | contig 17584 bp, 13 predicted proteins | sample IncBWH11MmetaG_FD_155492 | JGI IMG/M metagenome (GOLD analysis project Ga0210405, IMG submission 155492) | Forest soil microbial communities from Barre Woods Harvard Forest LTER site, Petersham, Massachusetts, United States - Inc-BW-H-11-M | ecosystem: Environmental > Terrestrial > Soil >... | reverse complement strand
TCAGATCGAATCCGTTCACGACGGCAATCGCGGTCTGGATCGTGCGCTCAACGGGGATTACCTGCTGGTCGTGCTGGATGTAATGTTGCCCGGCATGAACGGCTTCGACGTGCTGCGGCGGATACGCAACACGTCACGCATTCCGGTTCTGCTGCTCACCGCACGCGGTGAAGATGTGGACAGAATCGTAGGCCTCGAAATTGGCGCCGACGACTATCTTCCCAAGCCTTTCAATCCCCGCGAACTGGTGGCCCGCATCCGAGCCATTTTGCGTCGAACCCAGGCCGCGGAAAAAGACGCAGAAAGAACGGGCGAGGATCAAATCCCCGAAGTCGTCCGGGTCGGTGATATTGAGCTTGATCCCGCCACTCGAATTGTTCGCCAGAATGGCAAGCCGGTGGAGTTGACCTCGGTCGAATTCAATTTGCTGCATGTTTTACTGCGGGAAGCTGGACGCGTGGTGACCCGTGAACACCTGGTGGATGCTGTTCTCAGCCGAAAGTTTTCTCCCTTTGACCGCAGCATCGATATGCACGTCAGCAAAGTTCGCAAGAAGCTGGGCGATTCCGAGAACGGCAGCGACCACATCAAAACCGTGCGTGGCGTCGGATACATCTTCGCCCATCCCCGCGAACAAGCCACCACCAAGGCCGGTCGAGACGAGGAAGCATGAGAAGCCTGTTTCTCAAGATCTTTCTTTCCTACTGGATGGCGCAAGCGCTCTTCCTGGTGTTAGCCATTATTGTGACTTTCGCGATGCGGCCATCCCGCGAAATTTCCAATCTTCAGGCGCAGGAACCGAAGTTTCTCAACGAAGCTCTGCAGGCCTATCAAGCCGGGGGCGAGGACGGTGCGCGAAAGTACTTGAGGAACGTCCATGACAGCCAACATGTTCGGCTTTTCATCTTCGACGATCAGGGCCGCGACCTGCTGGGCCGCAAGGCGCCGGAGTGGATCGAACGTGTAAGACGCGGCCGAACCCACACTGCCGACACCTTTCTGGGACGTTTCGGGCCGGGCCAGTTTCTGCGGCAAAGCATTACTGCCGATAACGGACGCAGCTACCTGGTGATCGTCGACTTCCCTCCGGAAGAGCACCCATTTTTCGGACTACACAGCGTTCCCGGGCTTGGCATCTTTATCGCGGTTATCTCCTCCGGATTGGTGTGTTACATCCTGGCACGATATTTGACGTCGCCCATTGTGCAGCTTCGCGCCGCAACCCAAAGACTCGCTTCCGGCGATCTGACTGCGCGCGCCGGTGTGCCCGCGTCGCGGCGGCACGACGAAATGGCGGAACTGATGCGTGATTTCGACCGCATGGCGGAACGCCTGGAGAACCTGGTCAACGCCCAGAGCCGGCTGCTGACCGACATCTCGCACGAGTTGCGATCCCCGCTGGCGCGCCTCAATGTCGCTCTCGAACTGGCCCGCCAGCGCAGCGGGGCCGAAGCCAGCAGCGCACTCGACCGCATCGATCGCGAAACTAATCGCCTCAATCAACTCATCCAAAGACTGCTGACCATTGCGCGCCTCGAAGCCGGGGATGAATCCATCGAGAAGATCCCGGTCGACCTCGAACAGATCGTCCATGAGATTGCCAAAGATGCTGCCTTTGAAGCCCAAAGCCGTGGTTGCCGGGTTGAGGCTACGGTGGTCGATGACTGCGTGGTCGTCGGTAGTCCGGGCTTGCTGCACAGCGCGATTGAGAACGTGGTGCGCAACGCCATCCGTTATACGCACGATGGCACCAGCGTGGAAGTACGCCTGGAGCGGGGCGTCGGACAACAGAACGGCGGGGGCTCCCCGGAAGCCGTCGTGCGCGTGACCGACTCCGGCCCAGGAGTACCGGAGGACGCGCTCGATAAATTGTTCCGGCCGTTTTACCGCATCGACGATGCTCGCGGCCGCCAGACTGGCGGCGTGGGTCTCGGCCTGGCCATCACGGATCGTGCTGTGCGCCTGCACGGCGGGACCATCCGAGTATCAAATCGCCCGCAGGGCGGGCTGATGGTTGAGATTCGTCTGCCGCTCGCGTCCGCGGAAACAATAGACACGACCGATCCGCAAACCATCACGATTCTTTCGCGCGAACTCTGAAGTGTGGGGCAAGCAGGCCTCGTCGGTGTGTTTACTCATGAATCAGCACGACATCATGTTTACCTTCTACTAACCGGGTATATACCCCAAAATTTGCGTTTTCTCGCTAGATCTATGAAAACAAAGGGAGTGGTTTGGAGATACCCTCGTAAAATATCCCTTCTAAAGGACTTAGCGAGGGGATATCTCGGCCTCGTAAGTCTATGAAAGCAAGGCCTAAGTTCGAGGTGCCCTCTAAAATATCCCTTCCAAAGGACTTAGCGGGCTACTCCCGACAGCCGGTCGTTCTCGCGAGTGACAAAAAGGGCCTGCGCGGGGAACTCAATTGTCAAAGACCTGAAAGAGTCGCTGTTATCAAACAGCTAACACGCTCGTCTTTATGTTAGCCGCTTTTGGACCCTTGAGTCAAGGGAGAAATGGTGGTTGACCGAGGCCTTTCTGTGCTGTTCCGTTACGGCCCACCCTCCGCAAAGAACGCGGAAGGGTGGGCCACCCAGCCAGGCTACTGTAGAGGAAATCTACCAGGGAATTTCCTTCCTTGCGCTGGCGCAAGGACAAAACTCGGCTTCATCGAGTATCCTTCAGTCGCGCCGCAATCAGAGGCAATCATTCCCGTCACCCGCGCGTCTCTGACCTGGTGGGCGAGTTTAACTACCCTGATCAATTTCAAAAACGGAGAACCCACAGTGAACAAAAGGTTTGCAATTTGTTCTGCCCTGCTTGTGCTGGGCAGCATGACTGTCCTGGCTCAGGACAACAAATCAGGAATCATCCATATCAACGGTGGTGCCACCACTGTAGCCATTAGGCCATCAGCCCAGCAACCGAATGCGAAAGGCATCGAACCACCTGCCAATCCTTTTTATGACAACATCGGTACCAGCGGTTATCAACAATATGTTGGCTATGCTGTCTGCGACGGCATCAGCAGCTGCGGTGGGGAATGGACACCTGCCAACCAGATCACGTCTTTGAAGACGGGCACCACCAGGAAAATCACCCTGGGTCTTGGTTTCGTGCAGGGCACAAACCGTGCTCTCGTTATCCTCACCAAGGACTGCAAGGACAAGCCATGTACTAATCCGGATGGCGCTCCTAAGGGGGAACGTTTATGTCAGGGAACGGTGAACAACATGCCCATTTTCTCCGACAGTAATACGCAGGTTGTGTCGTTCAATTGCGCGGCGCAGCTGACCAAGGGCAAAAAGTAATTGGGTCCTTATCCAGCCGCCGGTGAAATCCGACCTGGCGTGGAATTTCTCTAACTCAGCGCAGGCGGGGATCGTACTGGGCCACAACGAATACTTGGGGCGCTTATCAAAGCCGACAATCCACTGGAGCACTGACAATTCAATAGTCGGCCTGTCCAAGTTTGGCAACCCATCCTGAGGGGGCAAAAAGAGGCAAGCGGCGAACAACCGCTTGCCTCTCTCAATGCAGTTCCGCTCTATTCTGCGCTCAAACTCCCTCGGACGACGTTTTGAAGAAGTTGCGAATACGACATGGGGGCCGTTTGATGTCCAGGCGATCTTGCGTTGCAACATGAAGGGCGTGGGTTCAACAGCGACGTGCTCCTTTCCTAGTCCGCCCCCCTCGGGCCAGAGGTGAGTTCGCCGGGGGACAGCTACGGCGTGATCTCAAACACCGACCCGTGGGTCGTGCCGAGGTTGTCGCCGACGGTAGTCCCAAAGAGGTTCCCCGCTGGGTCGAAAATCACGCCAGCAGACGGTGTAGCTCCTGGGTGGTCGACGAAGGTGTGCAGCACTCTCTCGTTCCATCCGCCGTTCGAGTTCGGCGTTAACTTGAAAACGACGCCACAGCCAACTTCGTTACAGCCAGCCCCCGCGAGATCGCCGCCTTCCTGAGTCGTACTATAAAGGTCTCCTAGCGAGTCGAAGATGAGGCTTCCGGACGGGTTCTCCCCACTTCGCCCCTTAAACCTGTAAAGCACTGTTTCTTTCCAATTGCCGGTTGACGGGGCGAGCTTGAAAACCGTTCCAAAGTCATGAAGGTCCCCCTCAAGCGTCGTCCCGTAGAGATTTCCCGCTGTGTCCATTACCAGACTGGCGAGGGGCAGGGCTCCGTCATCGCCTCCCGTGAAGGTGTGGAGCACGTTCTCCTTCCAGCTTCCGTCCGCGTTGGGGGTCAACTCGAAGACGACGCCACAGCCGGGGAGGTAGCAACCGGAACCTCCGTACTCCGTCATACCATAGAGGTTGCCCTCCGCATCGAGAATTACCCCTCCTACCGGATATCCACCGTCGGCGCCGCCAGTGAATTGGTAAAGGACGTTTTCCGTCCAAGCTCCGCCAGAGCTCGGCGTGAGCCTGAACACCGTACCAGATAGGCTCGCTCCTCCTGAGGTAGTCGTCCCATAGAGATTGCCGGATGAGTCGAAGATCAGCCCGGCAGACGGTTTAAAACCCCCGCCGTCGCGGCCAGGGACAAAGCTGTACAGCACGCGCTCAGTCCAGCGGCCGTTTAAAGGGGTCAGCTCGTAGACCGTCCCAAAGTCGTGGGTCCGCCTCTGTAAGTCGTGCCATAGAGGTTACCGGAGGCGTCGAAGATCAGGCCACCCAAAGGAAGGGCGCCGTTCTTGAAGTTGAAGTTAAGCAGCACCTTCTTCGTCCAGCTCCCGCCCGCTTTCGGCGTCAACTCGAACACTGTGCCAACGCTATGAGCGCCGCCGACGACGGTCGTGCCGTAGAGATTCCCGGCCTGGTCCAGGATCAGGCTGGCCACAGGTGAGCCTCCATCCATGCCGCCGGTGAACGCATACAACGTTCTGTACTTGCTTTGTGCCCAGGCGCCCGGCGACAAAACGGGAATTACTATGATGACCACGAGCATCACTGCTCCCAGGGTCGACAATCTTTTTCTATTGCGCGACATACATTTCCTCCTTCTCGACGGACGTCGCCACAAGGCATTCAACCCTTCAAGCGGCATTGTAAGCCCAGACCATCGTCAAGCGAAGCTAAATGATGTAACCAGATGGGATGAGTTCTACACGGCGCACAGCGCCACAACGATGACAACGACCGGCCTTCTCCATGGAAGGCCATTACACTCGTTGAGAATTGGGAGTCCGGGTCAATGAGGGCAATGGCGATTCTTCACCAGTTGACGTTACAGAATTCTGACCTGAATCTTCGAGTGGCCAGCCCTCAAGCCGGGCTCTGACGGGCTGGTGGCTAGCCCACTTTTGCGGCTTTGGCAAAGGGCTCCACCCTCCGCGAAGAACGCGGAAGGATGGGGCACCCTGATTAGGGTCGGCCGGGCGTCCCCGCTGGTGTCGACGCTGGTTGACATTCTTAGACCTTTTCGAGCAATCCGGCATGCGATACCTTAATGGCCTGAAAATCCGACGCTGCAAGAGTTAGGATGATCAGAGGCAGGGCCACTCGCGGTGTCTTAATTCCGGGCACCAGGAGGATCACGAACTTCTATAACGACGCAGGCTTCCAGGGTCGCTTGGGCTCCTCCATCTAAGTCGATTCCATTCGCGAAGCAACTTTTGCCTTCGGCGGCGGTTCCAATCAGGGTGGGACGTTTGCGCTTCGGTTGTATTCCTGATACACAAATGAGGGTACTCCTTGATCTCCAACCGCATGCCGGGAAGGTTCCTTTGCCGGGGGCCTGGGAGATCTTGAATCGACGATACGGAGAAAGAATGCGGATGAAGTTCCGTTTCCTGCAGCATGTGTTGCTTCCGGTTTTGCTTCTCAGCCTGATGGCTTGCAGTACTAATTCGACCTTGGTGAATGGTGGCAACGGCTTGCTGTTTGTGACTGCGCAGGCCAATACAACCGTATCCGTTTACGGCATAAATCTCTCGAACGGCGACCTGAGTACGGTGGGAACCAGCATCGGCACTGGCGCGGCTCCTGCGGCCATCGCCATCACGCCGGCCCTGGACGCAATGTTCATCGCCAACAGCGGTTCCAACGACATTTCCAGCTACACCACCAATTCGGATGGTTCGCTCACGGCAGTCAGTGGAACGACGAAGGCCGGAACCACGCCCATGGGGCTGGCTATCGATCCTCTTGGCAAGTTTCTATTCGTAGCCAACCAGGGATCGAGCAACGTCTCGGCGTTTACGATTGGCACTGGTGGCGCGTTGACGGCGGTGCCCGGTTCGCCATTTACCACGATTCCGGTCGGACTTTCGTATCCGAATGGCACGCTGCCGGTTGGGGTTGCGGTCAGCGGCTCGGGAAAGTTCTTGTACGTGGCGAACCAGTTAGCCGATTTCGTCTCTGTGTTTTCGATTAATTCCACCTCAGGTGCGCTCAAAGCGTCCGGAGTTCCTTTTTACGCAACCGGGGATTCGCCTTCGGGAGTGGGGATTTCGCCGAACGGAGGGTTTCTCTACGTCATGAATGCGGCCGCCACTTCCAACAATGTAAGCGCCTTTGCCATTTGCGACATCGTGGTGACCAGTTGCGTCAATCCGACTAGCCCGGATGGTACGCTTACGCCGGTGGCGGGTTCCCCGTTTGAAGCCGGTCTTGGTCCGGTCGCGATCGCCTTCGATCTGAATTTTAACTTCGCCTATGTGGTGGACAAAGGATCGAACACGATTTCTCAATATTCGTGGGGTCCGGGAGACGGTGTTCTGACTCCGCTTTCTCCGGCAACCATTTCCACAGGCTTAACTCCGGTGGCGATGGCTATTCGCACCGGAGCCACGGGGACAAACATAGGGAACATCACAACGAATCCTACCGACTATGCCTACGTGGCGAACAACGGAGCGGGCTCGATTTCGATCTACACGCTCACCACCAGCACCGGGCTTCTAAACGTCCTGGGTATGCCGATACTTACCTTCGGGCAGACTTCGGCTTTAGTGGTGAGGTGATGGTGCTTCCTAGGTAGGCACTTTCAGAACCAGATAGCCGCCAACCAACGCAAAAATGAGGTCCGGCGACCATGCGGCCAATACCGGCGGCAGTTGGTTGATGTTGCCCATGGCCTCGAAGAGTCCGGCCACGGTCCAGTACACGACCGCAATTCCCACGGCCACGGCGACTCCGGTGATGGCTCCGCGCCGTCCCGCTGAGAGCGAAAATGGAATGGCGAGCACAGCCATGACCAGAGTGATGATGGGGAAGGCCAACTTCTTTTGTAGCTGCACTCTCAGGCGAACCACGTCGAAGCCGCTTTGTTGCAGGTCGCGGATGTAGCGGCGCAGTTCCTCGTAGTTCATTTCGGAAGACTGTTTCACTTCCTTCTTGAAATAGGTGGGAGGCTCGCTGACGGTGGGGAAGGTTGCGACATCGAAGGTGTGATAGTTTTCGATCGCAGGGCCGCGCAGATCGCGTACCCATCCCTGGGTGCAAACCCAGCGCTGCAGGCTTTCTTCCCAGTGGGCGCGATCGGCATAGATTCGTTTGGTGAGCTGGAAAGTGGCAGGGTCGAACTGGAAGACCGCGAGCCGGCCGAACTGATCGCGATCGGAATCGAACAGTTCGTAATAGTAGATATCGGAGTGCTGTCCGAAAATCCACTTCCGGTCCGGATTCAGGTAGGTTTGAGCGGGCTTGCCTTTAATCATGTTGCGGAGCGCGTCCTGGCGTTTGTTGGTATGCGGCAGGTAAAACTGGTCGGCGAAGAAGAGCCCTGCAGCGAGGATTGCCGAGGCCACCAGTAGTGGCGTGATGATGCGGTAAATGCTGATTCCCGTGGTCTTGATGGCAGTGATTTCATTCGATCGCTGCATCACACCCAACGTGATCAGAACCGCCAGCAGGATGCTCAATGGAGTGATGTTGTAAACGAAGTATGGCGAGACGTTCAGCAGATAGGCTCCCACCACCAGCGGCGAGATCTGGTTGCGGAGAATGTCCCCCAGCAGCTCGAAGGCAGTAAACACCAGCAGCAGCATGAGGAAGGCTGCGACAACCATGGCCAGGTTCATGCCGAAGTCGCGCAGAACGTAATCGTCCAGGATCATGGGGAAGCGGGCACTGAAGACGCGACGGCGATTGGCGGCGCGCTCGAAAACGTCCTCGGCGCGGTGGGTGCGGAAGGGGAGGGCAGCGGCTTCGTGCATTCCCGCGCCAAAGGGACGCCAGAGTCTCCGCAGGGAAGTGATTTCGAACGGCCGATGTTCGGCTCTCCACAGCAGGAAAGCGCCGCCCAGGAAGAACACGATGTCAGCCAGCCACACACCGAAACCGGGCGACAGTTTGCCCTGCCGCGCCAGAGAAACTCCAACCAGAGACACGGAGTAGTAAGCGAACACCAGCAGAATGGTGAGCACGAACCCAGTGGACTTGCCGCCTTTTTTGGAAGACAAGCCAAGGGGGATTCCCACCAGGGCCAACACCAGGCACGAGGTGGGCAGCGCAAAGCGGCGATGGAACTCAATCAGGTACCAGCGGGCTAGAGCGTGGTTTTTCTGGTCATTGGCCTGCCGCCAAAGGTCCCAGGTCCCCATTTGCGAAACCGGCACGAGGTCCTGCTCCTTCGCGCTATCGGCTTGGGGTAGCGGAATGGGGATGTCCGTTTGCTCGAAGGTGGAAATCTGGTAGTGACCAGGAATCTTCGGATCGATCTCGTGGGTCGAACCGTCGGTCAGGTGCAAGTGGAGGGTCTCCGGCCCTTCACTGACCAGAATTCCTTGTTGTGCGAGGGTGATTCTCGGGGAAGACGGAATGGTGGTATCGGCGATGAAGACACCCTTCCAGATGGCCGCACCTTGCGCAGCTTTCACGTTCTGGACGTAGAGCACAAGTCCGGGGAAGCCTTCGTAAAACACACGCGGCTGAACTTCGAAGGACACTTGCGAGGACTTCAGGCGGTCTTGCAAGTGGACCATGGCCGCCTGCGACTGCGGAGCGAGATAGACTCCGTTGGCGAGAGCAAGAAGCCAGGCCGCCACGGCAAAGATAGAGACGATCCGGAGAAAGCTCCATACGCCGATTCCGCTGGCCCGCATGGCGGTGATCTCGCTGTCTGCCGCGAGCCGGCTCAACCCGATCAGAATGCCTACCAAAACGCCTGCGGGAATGCTGATCGTAAGCGTGACGGGAACAATGAAAAAGAAGACTTCAGCGACGCTGGGCAAGGGCGCGCTGTTGCGAACTACCAGTTCGAGGATTTGCCCTAAGTCGCGAGTGAAGAGAACGAAGGTGAACACAGCCACGCCGATCAAGGCGTGAGCCGTGACTTCGCGCAGAATGTAGCGGGTGAGGATCCGCATGACCGGGGGCTAAAGCGAGTCTAGCACGCACGATGGAACCGCTGCATGAGCCATGCTCAGACGGAATTCACGCAACGTGGCATCAAAAGTGCAAGGTGTCAGGGCAATAGCTTCGTCCTAAACCCCTCTTAGGGCGAGGAAGAAAGGGCAGTTCTCCCCTATGAAATCTCGGTAATAATTGATTTGACTCATCCAAGAGTATAAAGTCGATTGATTACCGGGAAAGAATAGGTATTCCCGGTGGTACTGCCATACGAGGTACAGCTTGATGAGTTGGCGCGGTGGTCTGCCTGCTTTCCATTGCACGATATTCGGCCCGTGGACAGATTGGCCGTATCGTTGTTTGTTAATTGCACCGATCCCGGAGCGAGATTAATGGCGATGTTCACGGCCTATTTCGACGCATCTGGTAACGCGAGAGAGCAGCCATTTGTAGTGGTCGCTGGGTATCTTGCAAATTATCTACAGTGGCGTGCCTTCGAAGATATGTGGACTAGAGTCCACATCGAGTTCAATGTCGAACCGCCTTTCCACATGTCGGACCTAGTGGAGGCTACGCGATACCCCTTAAGCTACGCGAATCAAAAAAATGCGAGGCGTGATTATATAGAGTTGGCGAAAGACCCCAAAAAGGCAAGAGACTTTCTGCTTAAGATTGTTCTTGCTCAGGTCACAATTGTGAATTGTTCGATTACGGCCATTGTTCCTATGGATGTTTACAATGGCGTAAGTTCTCTCTTGGACCTGCGAAAGGTAGTCCCGCCCTATGCGCTGGGAGCCCGGATGTGTCTCGCGCAAGTCAATCAATGGGAAAGAGAATTCGACGTGAAGGAACCAGTGGAATGCATTTTTGAGGAGGGCGACTTTGAACAGGGGAAGTTTACCGATCTAATGGTAGGCGATGGCGCACCCGCCCCAATTTATAAAAAGAAATCTGAATATGCCGGACTCCAGGGAGCAGATCAGTACGCATGGGAGCGAGCCTTTTTTTCCAAGAATGTCGAGGGCACCGATCTTCCTGCTCGTGGATCGTTCGATCTGTTGGTAGACACCATTCCAAAGTTGCATATGGAAGCTACTACCGCCTCATTAATCCACCTATGTCATGCGAGAAAAATAGATCCAAAGACCGGAGTTCAGCATGATAAATGAGTTTCAAAAGTTTGACGCAACTGTACGTAAAGTTCTCGCGGTTTCACGCGATGAACTAAAACGGCGCGAGAAGGCATGGAAGCGCAAGAGGGCAGCGAAAAAGCGGGCTAAGACTTCGCCCGCTTCCCGCGCTTCAGCCGCGAAGGGTTAGAATGCGCTCGTTTCAGATAGTTTTCCAGTGAGCGCAGCAAAGGTGAGGCGCTTGCCAATGATGTTGCGAACAGCCATGTCAAATCGGTCGGAGTCAGTAACTTTGTTTTCTTTGGTCGCACGATTGTTGAATCGAAATACTTGTTCATCGAGATAGCGGAACAAATGAAACGGTTCTACAGCAACGTAGGTTCCCTTGAGTCCGCGCTTCAAGAGCGACCAGAAATTCTCAAGGCCGTTGGTGTGTACGCGGCCATTCACGTATGTCTGGGCGTGGTCAATGATCTCGTGCGCATACTCTTCGCTCAAGCCTTTGTATCCGCCCATCTCATCGGTAAAGAGAGCCGCGCCAGTTGCGACGTGCGCACGGACGATCGGCTGCAAAGTGTCCTTTTGTCGATCTGCGATGACTTGAGTGCGAATGCGACCTCCGCGCTCCAAGATTCCCATGACGATAGTCTTGTCGCGGAAGCTCTGACCCATCCCGGTGATTCGGCGCTCGTACACGCTCTTGTGCATGTTCCGCGCTTTTCCGCCGATGAAGGTTTCATCCGCCTCGACTTCGCCACCAAGTTTGCTTCCGAAGTGCTCATCCTGCACTGCCAAGCGGATGCGATGCAGCATAAACCAAGCCGACTTCTGAGTGACCTTCACGTCTCGCGCAATCTCGTAACTGCTGACACCGTTCTTGCAGTTGGTGACCATCCACATCGCCATGAGCCACTTATCCAGAGTGATTGCCGAATCCTCCATGATGGTTCCGACCTTGATGGAAAACTGGCGCTTGGAGTGGTGGGAACTGCACTGCCAGAGCCGACGATTCGGATTGAATTTAACCTTGTCCGATCCGCAAGACGGACAGATGACCTTGCCATCGGGCCAGCGCCGGAGGGCGAGATAGTCAATGCAGTTATCGGGATTCGAGAAGTAAACGATTGCTTCTTGGAGGCTCTTTGGTTCGCTCATAGTCCGCTACCTTTTGTAATGACGTATAGGATGCCAAGCGCACACCCCAGAACAACGGCCACAATCGCTGCCATCCGCCAGAAGTCCTCTTTAACCATGAGCGAATATTACAACTTTTACGTGGATGAGTCAAGTAAATTATTACCGAAATCTCTAACCGTGATGTGCGTGGACGACGACGCGGGGATTCGGGAGCTGTACGGAGCCCTGCTCGGCCAAAATGGTTACGAAGTCATCGCCGCCGTCAATGGCCGTCACGCACTTCACGTGTTTGAGACCAAGGAAAACGAGATCGATGCCGTGATTCTCGACTACGAAATGCCTGGAATGAATGGGCTTGAGCTGGCAACATGGCTAAAACAGCGGCATCCAACCTTGCCCGTGATTATGGTCTCGGGTTCGCATCCGGACTTGGAACAAATGGCCCCGTTCGTTGATGCCGCGATGGGAAAAGGTGTTCCATTACGGCACATCTTGGACCGGCTTCAAGTCCTGCTGGCCCCTTCGCGAATGTCAACGCCCTCCTCCATTGGTCACGTTCAGTGACATATCCGGATGGAAAGCAGGACGCCTCTGCTGCCGAACATACGGCAAAATGCCGACTAATCGGCTTTGAGGTAGACCGCCGCTAACGGCGGCAAGGTCAGGTTCAGAGAGTACGGCCGTCCGTGGACCTCTTGTTTCTCAGCCAGTACGCCTCCGAAATTTCCCATGCCGCTGCCTCCGTACTCTTTGGCGTCGCTGTTTAGAAGCTCCCGCCAGAAGCCTCCCGCAGGAACACCCAGGCGATAACCGATCCGGGGAACGGGGGTGAAGTTGCACACCACCACGACCTGTTGTTTGGATGACTTGCCTTTGCGCAATAATGAAATTGTGCTGGCAACGCTGTCGTTGCAGTCAATCCAGTCAAAACCCTGGGGATCGGTATCGAGCTCGTGCAGGGCGGGTTCGCTCGCATAAAGCCGATTTAATTGCTCCACCCAACTCAGCACTCCGCTGTGAAACGGATACTGCAACACCTGCCATTCCAGACCCATGTCGTGCCCCCACTCGCGCTCTTGTCCGAAGTCGTCTCCCATGAACAGAAGCTTCTTGCCCGGCTGGGCGTACATGTAGCCGAAGAGCAATCGAAGGTTGGCAAACTTCTGCCACTCATCTCCGGCCATTTTTTGGATGAGCGAGCCCTTGCCGTGGACAACTTCATCATGCGAGAGGGGGAGAACGAAATTTTCGGTGAAGCCGTACAGCATGCGAAACGTAAGCTGGTTGTGATGATATTTACGATGGATGGGATCAAGAGCGAAGTACTTCAAAGTGTCGTGCATCCATCCCATATCCCATTTCAGACCGAAGCCCAGGCCGCCGAGATAAATCGGCCGCGAAACCATCGGCCATGATGTCGACTCTTCCGCGATGGTTTGAATGCCGGGATATTCCTTATAAACTTCCTGATTTAGTTGGCGCAGGAAATCGATGGCTTCGAGATTCTCGCGTCCGCCGTATTTATTGGGAAGCCACTCGCCCGCTTTCCGCGAGTAGTCGCGGTAAAGCATGGATGCCACAGCATCCACACGCAGGCCGTCGGCGTGGTACTTATCCAGCCAGAACATTGCACTTGACAGCAGGAAACTTCGGACCTCGTTGCGTCCGTAATTAAAGATGAGAGTCTTCCAATCAGGATGAAAACCCTCGCGGGTGTCGGCGTGTTCAAACAAGTGTGTGCCATCGAAATAGGCAAGCCCATGTTCGTCGGAAGGGAAGTGCGAGGGCACCCAATCCAGAATTACCGCAATGCCTGCCTGGTGCAGATAGTCAACCAGATACATGAAATCCTGCGGCGTGCCGTAGCGCGCGGTTGGAGCGAAATACCCCGTGGTCTGATATCCCCAGGAGCCGTAGAAAGGGTGCTCCATCACGGGCAGGAATTGGACGTGGGTGAAGTGCATGTGCCGAACGTAGTCAGTCAGACGCGGCGCGATTTCGCGATAGGTTAGCGGGCGATTGTGCTCTTCCCGCATCCATGAACCGAGATGGACTTCGTAGATGGAGATCGGGGCTTGGAGGGAATTCTTCGCCTGTCGATTTTTCATCCAATCTTGATCGGTCCATTGGTATTCGAGATCCCACACTACGGAGGCGGTTCGTGGGGGTTTTTCGTGCAATATTCCGAATGGGTCGGCTTTGTCGACCACGTGACCGTGATGATTTGAGACGATGTGAAATTTATAGATGGAGCCCTTGGTCACTCCGGGGATGAAGCCCTCCCAGATGCCCGAACTCTCGCGAGCGCGTAACGAATGGGAACGTGGATCCCAGCCATTGAAGCTGCCGATGAGCGACACCGCCTTCGCATTGGGAGCCCAAACGCTGAACGACGTTCCGGGTTCTCCGTTTTGCGAGGTGAGGTGGGCGCCCAGCTTTTCATAGGTGCGGTAGTTGCGGCCTTCGTTGAACAGGTAAAGATCCTGCTCGGTCAGGAGGCCGGCCTCGGAGTGGGAACTCATCGTAAGCGGGGTTTTCGTCATTGAAGAGATTGGCCCACCTGCCCTTGGTAGTGTACCGGATTTGTTTCCTCAGCGACCTCCTGGGTTGTCTCCGCGCGCTCTGCGATTCAAGGCTCTCCGCCTTCGAGTTCGAAACACTCCTCGCCAGATCCTTCGCCCCGCTGAAGAGCGCGGGACTCAGGATGACGTCCTTGAAATGAACGCCGCGGGACTCAGGGCGACGGCATTCTAAATTCGGGGACACCATTCAAATTAGAGCAACGCTGATCCACGACTGCATAGCCTGCATGCTAGACTCTCAAGCACGGCTTGTTCCGGTCACGAGCCGTCACGTTCAATGCCTGCTCTTCGCGTCATCATTCTTTGGCATCAGCATCAGCCTTTCTACAAAGACCTGGTTACGGGTCAGTACCGTCTTCCCTGGGTTCGGCTGCACGCCCTCAAAGACTACTATGGGATGGTGAAACTGCTGGACGAGTTTCCCAACGTACACCAGACCTTCAACCTCGTTCCGTCGTTGATCACGCAGATCCAGGATTACGTTGCCGGAACGGCCGACGATCCCTTCCTCACGGTCGCGGCCAAGCCGGCAAAAGATCTCACAGCCGACGAACGGCGCTTCGCCCTGCAATATCTGTTTCAGGCGAATCCGGTGAACATGATCGGCCGCTACCCACGCTACCATGCGCTTTGGGAGCGTTTCCGCGGAGTGGGCGATTCCGCCGAACGGGCGGAAAAGTATTTTCAGCCGCAGGACTTCACCGATTTGCAAGTGCTCTCGCAGATCGCATGGTTCGACGAGTTCTTTCTGGAAGATCCGGATATCGCGGCGCTCATCAAGAAGGGTCAGGGATTCTCGCTCGGGGATCAAGCACTGGTGATCGCCCGCCAGCGCGCTTTATTGGGCACTGTGCTGCCCGCCCATGCCGCCGCCGCACAGCAGGGCCGAATCGAAATTTCGACTTCGCCCTTCTATCATCCCATTCTGCCACTGGTGTGCGACACCAACATGGGTTCTGTTTCGAGTCCCGGACTGTCCTTACCCCAGAACCGTTTTCTCCATCCAGAAGACGCGCGGGAACAACTCCGGCGCGGACTGGATCTGCATCAGCAAGTCTTCGGCGTTCGGCCCGTCGGCGTGTGGCCTTCCGAGGGCAGCGTATCGGAAGAGGTTTTTGCGATTGCGCAACAGCTGGGGGTGAATTGGATGGCCACGGACGAGGGTGTTCTGGGCCGAAGCCTTGGAATCAATTTCGCGCGTGATGGCGAAGGCCGTCTCTCTCCGCAAAACGCCGAAAAGTTATATACCGTCCACCGCTTTGAAAGCAGCTCGACGGCGATGCATTTGATCTTCCGCGATCACACTATCTCAGACTTGATCGGATTCGTTTATTCGGGGATGCCCGCGCAGGACGCTGCCAACCATCTCATCCACAATATCAAGCAAGCCGCCCAGCCGGTTCTCAGTCAAGGACGAGACGCCGTTGTGTCGATCATTCTGGATGGCGAAAATGCTTGGGAATATTACCCGAGATCGGGCCGCGAATTCCTTCGCCGTTTTTATGACGCCCTGCAGCGTGAAGCGGGGGTCGAAGCGGTCACGGTATCCGAGGCAATTGCCCGTCATCGTGACTTCGGTAAGCTCACCTCTTTGGTTCCCGGCTCCTGGATCAATGCCAACTTCAACGTGTGGATCGGCGCTCCCGAGGACAACCGCTCCTGGGATTATCTCTACCACGCCCGCAACTTCTATGCGGCGAACGCACCGCGGGCGAGCGAGGCGCAACGTAAACTGGCTTTCGAAGAACTGCTCATCGCGGAAGGCAGCGATTGGAACTGGTGGTACGGCCCGGAACATCATTCGGCAAATGACCGCGAATTCGACGAACTGTATCGCAAGCATCTCTCCAATGTGTATCAAGCCCTGGGCGCGATACCGCCCGATTATCTTGCCCAGCCGATTGCCGGCGTGGAGACTCGGCCCGAGTTCACGCCTCAGACTCACTATATCCGTCCTCGCATCACGGGCGACATGGTTCGCTATTTCGAGTGGATGGGTGCCGCGGTGTATACCGCGGACCACCGCGCGGGCGCGATGCATGGCAAGCAGTTTCTGGTGGATTCCGTATATGCGGGAATTGATGACACCTATGTCTACGGCCGCCTGGATTTCGTGGGCAAGCCTCCAGAGATGGATTTTGACCTAGTAGTCAATCTCGAATCCTGGGCAGCGGAGGCACAGCGTCCCCGGCGCGCGTTGCGTGTGGATGTGCGAGTCGAGGCCGGCACAACACGATCATGGCGAGTCACCTCGTCGGACGAAGAACAGCCTTTGGCGACGTCCGACCGGCCCTGCGAAGAAGTAAAGATAGCCTTGCTGCGAAACTTCGAATTTAAAATCCCGCTGGGATGGCTGCTGGCAAAGCCAGTGGCGTCCGCCGGCAGCGCCGAAGGAAAAGCGACCGCACCGGTGACGAAGCTACTGCGCCTGCGCTTTAGTCTTTGGCAGAACCGTCTGCCGGTTGACGCGCTCCCTCTTGAGGGATGGATCGAGCTGCGTCTTCTCAGTGAACATGACTTGGCTGCTTTAGCGTTCTGAGCTATGCTGCCCGCAAACTGATCCGTCTCAGCAGCCGGGACCCCGATCAAAGAGAATAAACAGGCACAATCAAGTTTATTGTCGATGAGCCCTTTTCTTTCCCTCCGTTAAGGGGCACCATTGCATGCAGAGGCGTCCTGGTTCGGAAAGGAGAACAGCCATGACCGAGCAGCCTCACGAAGTGCCGCAACAGGAGCGAAGAAAATACCCACGCACCAAGGCGACGATTGCAATTGAGTTCAAACCGGAAGGCGCAGCCGTCGCCAGCCACGCCGAAACCGCCGATCTCAGCCTTAGCGGATGCTATGTGGAAATGAGCTTCACGTTGCCGGTAGGGAGCAATTTAGATATTGTTCTCTGGGTCGAAGAAGCACGGTTGGCAATGAAGGCAGTAGTCGTAACTCACCATCCGCAATTCGGGAACGGGATCAAGTTCCTGAACATGTCTCAGGAAGACCAAGGCAGGCTGGCGCATTTCCTCAAGAGTTGCGAGGATGTCTCAAAAGAAAAGCCGGAAGCAACGGCTTCCGGCTGATCAGAATCAACAGTAAATCAGTTTCCAGGTGCGCTAGGCGCCGGAGTCATGGCTAACGGACGGCTCAACTCCATCGTTAGCAGAGTGCCTGCAGGCAGCGTGGCCGAGTTCTTCTTGACCAACCAGTGAGTCACGGTCGCACTGGCGCCGACCGCTCCACCGATAAGAAGCCCTTTGCCACCGCCGATCAGCCCTCCCACGAGCATGCCGCCACCGGTGCCCGCCCCCATCTCGATCAGATCATTGTTATCGTAACCTTTGCCCTTGAATTGCCCCTCGTTGTTGACGCTCGTTCCGTTGAACAGGTCGGTCTTCTCAAGCGTAGCACTGAGGACAAAGTAGTCGCCGTTTGGCATGATCAAGGT
>Ga0210405_10002836_pt1 | contig 17588 bp, 12 predicted proteins | sample IncBWH11MmetaG_FD_155492 | JGI IMG/M metagenome (GOLD analysis project Ga0210405, IMG submission 155492) | Forest soil microbial communities from Barre Woods Harvard Forest LTER site, Petersham, Massachusetts, United States - Inc-BW-H-11-M | ecosystem: Environmental > Terrestrial > Soil >... | reverse complement strand
ATAACCGCGCCGGATTCAGCGTGTGCGATGGCGGCGTGGTGATCGATCTCTCGGGGATGAACCGGGTCGAAGTCGACGCGGGCAAGCGCGTGGCCCTTGCACAGGCAGGCGCGCTGGTACGCGATCTTGACCAGGCAACGCAACGCTTCGGCCTGGCCACGACGTCGGGTGGTTGTCCCACTGTAGGAATTGCCGGCCTGACACTCGGCGGAGGCGAGGGGCTGTTGATGTCGAAGTACGGTGCCGCCTGCGACAACCTGATATCGGCGCAACTGGTCATGGTGGATGGGAAGCAGGTCGAGGCCAGTCAGAACTCCAATCCAGATCTTTTCTGGGCGATTCGGGGCGGAGGAGGAAATTTCGGCGTAGCGACGGCGCTCGAGTACCGACTCCATCCGGTAACCGACGTTCTGAAGGGAACGCTTACCTACCCGCCCGGGCGAATTTCAGAACTCTTGCAGGCGTTTGTTAAGTTCGTCGGGGCGGCGCCGGATGAAATGAACGTCGTCGGCGGGGTGTTACCGTCCGAACGAGGGCCGCGATTCTGGGTGCTTGTCTGCTATTTTGGCCCGCCGCGCAACGGCAACGACATGCTCCGGCCGTTGCGAGCGCTCAACCCGGAGGAGGACAACGTCAGGGTTATGTCCTATCTGGAAGCTCAGTCGGCCGCTGGCTTCCTTCGAGCGCCCGTCGCGCATTTTCAAACAGACCTGTTCCTTCCGGAACTCAGCGCGTCCGCAATTGCGAAGATAACAGCGTCAACCAACGATGCAGCACCAAACACCAGGGTGTTCATTGTGCCGCTTTACGGCGCCATTACGCGCGTGGGATTGAGTGACACGGCGTTTGCTTTACGGCAGCCGGGTTACGAGTTGGACATTCTGGGAACCTGGAGCGCTCCGGCGGAGAAGGCGAGTGCAGTGCAATGGGTCAAGTCTCTGCGAGACAGTTTGCAACCCTTTGCGCATGGGGTATACGTCAACCAACTGGGCGAAACCAGCGAAGAGTTGGTCCATGCGGCGTATGGGCCGAACTACGCTCGCCTGGTGGAGATCAAGAAAAAGTACGACCCCAGGAACGTGCTGCGGCTCAACCAGAACATCAAGCCGGATACACCCTCGAATAGTTAAGAGGCGACGCTTACACGGTCTTGGAACATCGAGCGATGCTCAAAACGTGATTGGACTGTCTCAGTCGCTCGCGGCTTCAGACATTCACTGCGAAAGAAGGTTCCAACCAAAAGCCATTCCAGTGCTAGAATCTCGGATAAGGTTCGTAACCTGCGAGATTAGGGCAATTTGAGCTGGATGCTCCATATATCCAGCAGCACAATTGTGAAAGTCCTCACAAAAACGGCTGGCACAAAGTTGCTGGCTTCCTTATGTGTCGCTCTGGTACTAGTCGCCACGGTGGCCCAGGTCGCTCATTCCTGCGGTTTCCAATCGTTCGACGTGCGGGACGGGACACAGCTGCGTGCGGATTCAGCCAACACTGCGCTGTGCCTGACTTGCTTGATGGCGCAATCGGTGGCAGCCATCGCGCTGTCCATTGGGTTCTCTGCCATCTTCCGCCGTCGCCTCCAGATCTCGTCGCCGCAGATTCATCCACGGTCCTTTCTCGAGTCATTTCAGTTGTACGTACGTCCTCCTCCTACTCTCTAGAGCTTTCTGTGCTCTCGTTTCTCAGTATTCCCGAAAAGTGATCTGAGTTTTTCAGCACGTCTTAGTGGCAAAGTAAAGGGCCGTCGGCTAGCCAGACTTGATCGCTTTCGTTGGCACCCCGACGATGTTGTGCGGAGAATTTGGAATTCGAATTGAGCTTACGACGCTTCAAAACGCCTTCGCCTCGCGGGCAGCCGCCTATCAGAATCGATCACTTTGGTGTGATATTGATGGGCTTCCAACGATTTCTCGCCTTCGCCATTCTGCCGTTCTTCTTGTTCATGGCCGTCCAGGAGAGTGCGGCGCAAGCGGCGACTCTGATCGGTCTGGATCAGGCCATTGATTTGGCATTAGCCCACAACCATGCGCTCAAAGCCACGCGCACTCTGATCTTCCAAAACCAGGCACAGGAGATTACGGCGAACCTGCGTCCCAATCCTGTGCTCGGAGGCGATGCTCAATTCATCCCCATCTTTACTCCCAGCGATTTTTCGACCGACGACCTGGACCTGGCGCAGCAGTTCGACCTCGGCCTCTCGTACCTCTTTGAACGCGGCCACAAACGGCAGAGCCGGCTGCAAGCCGCGCGGGATCAGACTGCGGTCACCCGCGCTCAAGTCACTGACGCAGAGCGCACGCTCGCCTTTAACGTGGGACAGCAGTTCGTCGGCGTCTTGCTGGCTGAATCAACTCTGCAGTTCGCGCTGGAGGATATGAAAGGCTTCCAGACGACGGTCGATATTTCAGAAGCCCAGTACAATGCGGGCGCCATTAGCGAAGGCGACTATCTCAAGATCAAGCTTCAGCTCCTGCAGTTTCAAACCGATGTGTCCTCCGCCCGTCTCGCGAAGGCGCAGGCACTAGTCGGCCTGAGGCAGTTCCTTGGGTACGACGCGGTTCCGGCCAACTACGATGTCATTGGTGACTTGGCGCATCAACCGCTGAAAGCGAACCTTGAGGATTTGCAGGCCAAGGCGCTTAAAGCGCGTCCCGATTTCCAGGCTGCCCTCTTCGGCGTAACCGCCGCCCAGAGCCAGATTCGGCTGGCGAAAGCCAACGGCAAAGTCGATGTGAACGGTACCTTCGACTTTACCCACACTGCGGGACAGAATACCGCTTCAGTCTTCGCCAGTTTTGAGCTGCCCATTTTCAATCGTAATCAAGGCGAGATCGCCCGTACCGGTTACGCGCTCACGCAGGCACAACAACAGCAACAAGCCGCCAGCGATACGGTTCTCTCCGATGTTGCCAATGCCTATGAGGCTTTGAGGAGCAATGACGAAGTGGTGCAACTCTATGTTGCCGGTTATCTTAAGCAGGCGCGGGATTCGCGCGACATCAGCGAATATGCCTACAAACGCGGGGCCGCGAGCCTGTTGGATTTTCTCGACGCCGAGCGCAGCTACCGGTCCGTCCATCTCGCCTATCGCCAAGCCCTGGCCTCCTATATGACCGCGTTGGAGCAGTTGAAGGAAGCTGTGGGGACGAGGAACCTGCCATGAACTTTCGCAAGCGCCTTTGGTGGCGGTTGGCTGCATTGGCCGCCCTGTCGGCGATCACGATGGTGCACAGCAGTTGTCAGGGGTCAGGGTCAAATGCCGCCAACTCGACTAAGACTTCAGACCACCCGGAACTGTTTATCATTCCGCCGGAACAGATGTCGCACGTACAGGTGCTAACCGTTCAAACCACAACGCTGACTCGATCCCTCCGGTTAACCGGGACTGTGGCTTACAACAGTTTTCGCACCACCCCAGTCATCACGCAGGTGAGCGGACCAATCAGCCGAGTCGTGGTGGTTCCCGGTCAGAACGTACATCAGGGAGAGCCCATGTTGTACGTCGCGAGTCCTGATTATTCGCAGCTGCGCACCAACTATCTGAAGGCCAAGGATGCTTATGCCCTTGCACAAAAGGCCAACGCCCGAGCTCAGGACTTGTACCAGCACCACGCGATCGCGGAACAGAATGTGGAGCAGGCGGCATCGGCCGAGGTGCAGGCCAGCGGCGATCTGGTCGCGGCGCAAGCGGCATTGAAAGTCTTGGGAATCACTGATCCTGACGCCCTTGTGAAAGCCCCGCCCTCTTTTGAGGTTCCGTTAAAAGCGCCGGTCAGCGGGTTGGTCGTCGAGCAGGATGTGTCTGTGGGACAACTGATTCAACCGGGCGCCACCCAATGTTTCATGATTTCCGACATCAGCACCGTCTGGGTGCTGGTCAATGTCTATCAGAAGGACTTGCCATACGTGCGCAAAGGAGACGAGGTCACAATCCAGACGGATACTTATCCCGAAGCGTTCCGCGGACGCATTTCCTACGTCGCTGCTTCCTTGGATCCGAGCACACGCACCCTTCCGGCGCGCGTTGAGACGAACAATCCGGGCGAAAAACTGAAGAAAGATATGTATGTCGTCGCGACGGTAAACGCCGGCACAATTCCAAATGCTATTGCGCTCCCGGATGGTGCCGTCCTGCGCGACAGCGAGAATCAGCCTTTCGTATATGCTGCGGTGTCTGCGAACCAGTTTGGCAGACGCTCGGTGACGCTCGGGGAAAGTTTGAACGGAAAAACGGAGATTACTAGCGGCTTAAAAACTGGCGATCGGGTCATCGGAGATGGCAGTTTGTTCCTGCAGTTTGCGAACTCGCTGCAGCGCTAGCGGATCGTGCACAACTTGGAACAACGTCCCAAGAATTCTGGCAAGGATAGTGTCCACCACAACGGAATGATTCACCGAATAGTCCAAGCGGCACTGCGGCAAAGGTTCCTGGTGCTCATGCTGACCGCTTTCATCACGGTCGGGGGGATCCTGTCTTTTCAGCGGATGCCCGTCGACGCCTATCCTGATCTCTCGCCTCCACAAGTCGAAATCATCACCCAGTGGCCAGACCATGCCGCCGAAGAAGTCGAGCGCTTGGTCACATTTCCTCTCGAACTCCAGATGAACGGCGTTCCGCACATGGTGGTGATGCGTTCCAAATCGCTCTACGGCCTGTCCGATATTATTCTTACGTTTGAAGAAAGCACCGATAGCTATTTTGCGCGGCAAATCGTGTTTGAGCGGCTCGCTCAAGCCACTCTGCCCACCGGCGTAACTCCGAGCCTCGCGCCTCTTTTCAGCCCGAGTGGCCTGGTGTATCGCTATGTGCTGGAGAGTTCCGACCGCAGCCCTCAGGAACTGAAAACGATTGAAGACTGGGTGATTGAGAGAGCTTATCGATCGGTTCACGGTGTGGCTGACGACTCGGGCTTCGGGGGAACCGTGATGCAATACCAGGTTCTGCTCGACCCGGCGCGCATCTACGGGTACCACCTGACCATTCCTCAAGTCACCGCTGCTTTAGCAGCGAACAACTCGAATGCGGGCGGCGGCTTTTATTCTCAAGGCGGGCAGTTCTATTACGTTCGCGGGATTGGGCTGGTCCGGAATACAGACGACATCGGGAACATCGTAGTTGGCGCTAACAAAGGCGTGCCCATCCGAGTGCGCGATGTTGGCGATGTAACTATTGGGCACGCGCCGCGCCTGGGAGAATTCGGCTTCCAGAAAAATGACGATGCGGTTGAGGGCGTGATTCTCATGCTGCGCGGAGAACAGACCCAGAACGTCCTGAAAGGAGTCGAAGCAAAAACCAACGAACTGAACCACCAGATCCTGCCGCCTGATGTCAAGATTCGTCCTTATTATGACCGCAGTGAACTAGTGGAACTGACGACGGACACGGTTGAAGCGAACCTGCTTCGCGGCATGGTGCTGGTTTTGGTGGTGCTGATTTTCTTTCTGGTCAGCTTCCGCGCTGCCGTGATTGTTGCCCTTACCATTCCGCTCTCGCTTTTGTTTGCCTTCATCGTGCTCCACGCGCACGACGTTGCCGCGAATTTGCTTTCCATCGGCGCGATTGATTTCGGAATAGTCATCGATGGCGCAGTGGTGATGATCGAAAACATCTACCGCGAGCTGGCGCTGCGGGAAGGACAGCAATACAACCTGAACGAAGTCATTCTTGCCGCAGCAAAAGACGTAGGTCGCCGTTATCCTCGCCGGTTACTTGCCGATTTACGCGCTGACCGGGCCTTCGGGAAAGCTGTTCCATCCCATGGCTGAGACCATGTCCTTTGCTCTGGTCGGCGCACTCATCCTGACGCTCACGCTGATTCCCGTGCTCGCCTCCTATTGGTTCAAGAAGGGCGTGCGCGAGAAACCGAATCGTGCTTTTGAATGGATGAAGCGGAAATACGCCGTTCAGCTGGATTGGTCGCTCGCGCGGCCCAAAACAACCATGTTGATCGCGACCCTGATCTTCGGCGCCGCGCTGCTGCTGGTGCCCTTCATCGGCGGCGAATTCATGCCCCACCTCGATGAAGGTGCGCTCTGGGTGCGAGCTACGATGCCCTATACCATTTCTTTCGAGGAGGCTAGCAAGATCGCTCCTCAGATACGCGACATCCTGATGTCTTATCCGCAGGTTACCGTGGTGGGTTCAGAATTGGGGCGGCCCGACGATGGCACCGATCCTACCGGCTTTTTTAACTGCGAGTTCTACGTCGGTCTGAGGCCCTACAAGGATAAAGCATGGACCGGCGAGATCAGTGAGAAAAAACAGCTCATCGAATCGATCAATAAGAAACTCACTGCCTTCCCAGGGATCATTTTCAACTATACCCAGCCGGCGGAAGATGCCGTGGACGAGGCGCTGACCGGTCTCAAGAGTTCTTTGGCAGTGAAAGTATACGGCGACGATCTGAACGTACTTCAGGACAAAGCGATACAGATCAAAAACACGCTGTCCAATGTGCCCGGGTTCACCGATCTCACCGTGGTGCGCGAGCTTGGCCAGCCTAGCCTGCTGGTCGACGTCGATCGGGACAAGATTGCGCGATATGGGATCAACGTTGCGGACGTGGAAGCTGTGATTTCGGCGGCTGTCGGTGGCCAGGCGGTGACGCAAGTCATTCAAGGAGAGAAGCTGTTCGATCTAGTTGTCCGCATGCAGCCTCAGTTCCGCAGTAGCGCGCGCGAGATCGGAAATCTCCTGGTTGGTACGCCAGACGGGCAGCAGATCCCACTTAGCCAGCTCGGCAATATTACTCAGGGAAACGGTGCGTCTTTTATTTATCGTGAAAATAACTCCCGGTACATCGGGGTCCAGTACAGCATTGAAGGGCGCGATTTGGAGCGGGCTGTGCGGGACGGTCAAGCAGAAGTGAAGAAGGACGTGACGCTGCCGCAAGGTTATTGGATGGCATGGGGGGGCGAATACAGCCAGTTTCTCGAAGCCAGGTCGCAGATGTATTTTATCGGTCCACTTGCCGTAGTGCTGATTTTCATGATCTTGTTTGCCCTCTACGGAAATTTCAAGTTCCCGGTCACTATTGCCCTGGGCGTGATCATGACCGAACCGGTCGGTGCTCTGGTTGCGCTGAAGCTCACTCACACTCCCTTCAGCGTTTCCTCGGTCTTGGGCCTTCTGGCGCTGCTCGGGGTTTCAGTGGAAACTGCCGTCATTCTCGTGTCCTACATCAACAAGCTGCGCCAGGAGGGAATGGATATCCACACGGCCACACGGGAGGCTTCGCTCCTGCGACTCCGTCCGATCATGATGACGGCTCTCGTGGCCTGCCTCGGATTGCTGCCAGCCGCTCTTTCCACTGGCATCGGATCGGATACTCAGAGGCCGTTCGCCATAGTCATCGTGGCCGGTCTCATTTCCCGCCTCTTCATCGGATTTTTCGTCAACCCAGTGTTGTACGAAATGGTTGCCCGAGAGGGCGATGTACTGCAGGTCTAGACGAAAATCGTTGTCGGGCCGGAACACTCATCGAATGGGTCATGCCGGGTACTGACAATCTTGGGGTCGATGGTATCCGCGATTTGGGCGGTGGGCAGGCCGTGCTCGGCGGCTTTTCACAGATGGCGAGTGTAGCTTTATCGTATTACGCTAGCCGCTTCAGCTCGGACTTTAAATTGAGGTTCTTGATCAGCCGATGCAGGTACTTGGGATGGATTCCTAACAGCCGTGCCGCTTCGACGTGGTTCCCTTTCGAATCGTTCATCGCCGTGATTACCAGTTGCTTCTTGGTCTGGTGGAGTGTGTTGTGATACAGCGCCGCTACCTCCGACGACCGCTCTTCCAGCATCGCCTCGGGAAGGTCTTCCGGAAGGATCTCATCCGTCAGTCCCAGCACGATTGCGTGTTCGACGGCATTCTCTAGTTCTCGAACGTTGCCGGGCCAGCTGTATTGCATCAGCAGTGACCGCGCCTCCGGCGAAATGCCTTTGAAGCCACGCTTGCTCTTCGCCGCAAACTCATTGGCAAAATGCAACGCCAGCGCGGGTATGTCTTCGCGATGCTCACGCAGGGGCGGCAACGCCACCGAAACTACATTCAGGCGGTAATAAAGGTCCTGCCGGAAGTCGCCCGCCTTAATCGCCTGCTCCAGGTTCTTGTTGGTGGCGGCGATGATGCGGGCGTTAAACGGCAGCAGTCGGGTGCCACCCAGTCGCTCGAACTCACGCTGCTGCAAGACGCGCAGAAGTTTCGATTGCAGCAGCGAAGCCATTTCGCCGATTTCGTCGAGCAGCAACGTTCCGTCCTCGGCGGCTTCAAACTTGCCCTTCTTGGTCGCAGCCGCACCGGTGAAAGCTCCCTTCTCATGCCCAAACAATTCGTTCTCCAGCAAAGCTTCCGGAATCGCAGCGCAGTTGATGGCGACGAACGGTTTGCTGGGGCGCAGGCTATTGGCATGAATGGCGCGGGCCACTAGTTCTTTGCCAGTGCCGCTCTCCCCGCGAATGAGCACCGTCGAATCGCCCTTTGCCACCCGTCCGATAAACTCGGTGACCCGCGATATCGCCCGGCTCTCGCCGATCAGCGTGGCCGCGCCCACCTCCGCACGGAGTTGCCGGTTTTCAGCCCGCAGAGAATCGAGCTTTAACAGATTCTCCAGCGAGACCGCGGCAATGCGGGAAAGCGAGCTCAGGAAGTACGCGTGGTCCTCGCCGAATGGTGACGATGTTACCGGCGAAGTCAGGTAGATCACCCCAAGGATGTTCTCCACCCCAACCAGGGGAACGCACAACACGTGTTCGTCCGGCGCCGGTGCCGCAGAAGCGGTCGTGAAGACGGCGCAGCGTTCCCACATGGCTCGTTGCGCCCACTCCTCCCGGATCACCGTTTCTTGCTTTGCATCCCCATCGCGGCTCCACATGCAAGCCGGATTGAGTTCCTCATTTGCATTCGGCTGCAGCACAATTGCGCCTTGTGCGGCGGGGATCACTTCGAAAATCAGTTCCAGCAACTCGCGCTGCAGAGTCTCCACGTCGTGGGAGGAGTTGACGAGATTGGCGATTTTAAAAAATGCTGACAGGTCGCGTGCCATCCGGCCTATGCCCGAAGCGTCCGACGGCAATCCTGAACGCTGATCGAGGAACAACGCAGTGAGCGTGCCGCTGGTCGTTTGTTTGCTGGCGCCCGATGATTGCTGGCTGGCGTCCTCATCCTGACCGATGAGGAACACAAACTCGCTGGTTCCGATGCGAATCCGGTCTCCGTGTCGAATGGGCATACGACTAACCTGAATCCCGTTGACAAACGTCCCGTTGTGACTGTCGAGGTCGGAAATTTCATAAATGCCCTGGGTGACTTGGCTGATGGCGCAGTGCTTTCGCGAAACCGCAGAGTCGCCGATCATGACCTGGTTGGCAGGGTCCCGCCCCAAAGACAGCGGACCGTCAGTTATAGTGTGGACCGTCCCCTCCAGCGGCCCTGACATCGCGACCAACCTCGGAGTCAAGAAGGCTCCCTCCTCCGGAACAGTCTAGCCGACTTTGCTTTGCGACGCGTCGACGAATCGATTGGCGTTGCGTGCAACTGCCGGATCAGGATGATCCACTCAACGCTTTTTTTCTTGAGTAGATTTCTTCGCGGGGAACCTGACAGTTCTCGCCGGTATCCGATCGGCTACCGCATGTCGGCCCGGAAACCATGGCGACGCCGTCGGCGAAAAACTCATCTTGTTGCAAACGCAGCAGAATGGTCCAGCAAAGAAGCCCGGCTCGACTTGGCACCAAGCTTGCCTTAACAAATGCGTCACAGCAAGTATTCAGCGGAGGCGTTGAAGACTTCTAGAGACAAATTCAGTTTGGGTTCCACTGCAAGGAGCCTCAAGGGAGGACGTCATGAAACGCAACCTTATTACGATCCTGTCGGTGGTGGTCATGTCGCTGTTGCTCAACGCCACCGGTGTTTACGCTCAGTCCTACGCGAAGGCCAAAGTGCCGTTCGCCTTCAACGTTGGCGCGAAACAACTTCCGGCCGGAACCTACGAAATCAGGGTCTTAGGCCAAAGCCCGAACGAGATCATGATCCGGAACACCGAGACCACGGCAGCTGCATTGTCGATCACCAGGAGCGAGGGTCCTCGTGATACGGAAAGCAAGCTGGTGTTCGACCGCATTGGTACCCAATACTTCCTGACTGAGGTTTGGAAGGGCTCGGGCACGGGTGGCATGATTGTCCCGACCTCCAAGCACGAACAGGAGCTCAAGAAGGAACTTCAGCTCGCCAAAGGATCCGCGGGCGGTAACGAAGAGGTCGTCGTCGCTCTAAAGTGAGATCGGCAACCCAAACCACGGAGCCGGAGCCTACCCCTCCGGCTCTTGCGTTTTGATGCGGCGAGCGCAAAGCGATATCCCTGAGGATTCGCACGTACGCAGATGAGTTAGCGTGCTGGAACGCGAGATCCTGTCTCCAAATCAGGCCAAGATGCGTTGGGAGGATTTTCGATCGACGAGGAGGGTGGAATCTTTCTCATCTTTCTGACCCACTCGGCGGCTCTTTGTTCGGCCTCGAGCAGTCGCTCCATGGTCATTGACTGGTTGACATGGTTTTTGGCCTGCGTGATTTGCTCACCGGCGATCAGGAACCACATATAGGCGTGCACCAGGTCCTTCGGTCCGGCGCGACGAGCCGCGTAAAGTTGCGCCAGGGCGATTTGCGCGGTCGGCAGGCCCTGCTCGGCGGCTTTTTCACAGATGGCCAGCGTCGCAATATCGTAGCGAGCGCCATTGGAGGGACTCGCAAACAGAGATGCGACCAGCGATTGTGCGGGACTGGCTTGGCTCAGCGTCACGAACAGCAGTTCGACACGGCTCGCGTTATTACTTCCGGTTTGCTGACCATCCGCTCAGAACCCCGGCGGCTTTGGCTCGCACAACATCCATCATGGATCGCAGCTCACTTTGCCGGAACTCGAATCAAGCGCCGGGCCTGCACCTTGGCCCAAGACTTAGGGAAACGCTTCCCGCTGGACACGCAGATGCAGTCGTTGTGGCTGCCCGCGATTCAAGCGCAATTGGCACTGGACAGAAAGAACACGGCTCCCGCTCCGAATGCCCTGCAAGCTGCTTCGCCCATTGAGTTAGGCAACATCCCGTTCAGCAACAATATTTTCTGCCTCTGTCATGTGTACGTACGCGGAGAGGCGTATTTGGCAGCCGGACAGGGCAGTGCTGCCGCCGAGTTTCAGAAGATTCTCGACCACAATGGCATTGTCTGGAACCGCTGGAGCGCTAGCACACTTGGGAGTGGCCCGCGCCAACGCTCTGGAGTCGAGAACCGCGCAGGGAGCGGATGCCGATGCCGCCCGCGTAAGAGCGCTTGCCGCCTACAAAGACTTCCTCACGCTCTGGAAAAGATGGCGATCCCGACATTCCTATCCTGAAGGAAACGAAAGCGGAGTACGCGAAGCTCCAATAAAGGCGGCACAGGCGGTAACGATTCTGGTTTAGATTCAGCTAACGGCTGTCGTACAATACGCCACATTATCTCTTGGCGTGGAGTTGTCCCCATGCAACCTCACAGTGTGAAACTCGGAGTCAGGCCTTGCTTGCTCCTCGAATGTAAGTTCTGGCTTGAGGACGACGGCTGGAACGCCACTATCGAATCATTGGGCCTCACCGTTCATGCGCCCAGTTTTGAAGCGGCCAAAAACGATATGGAATTGACGCTGGGAAAGCACATTGAGTCGCTGCTTGGAAAACGCGTGGCGTTTGATCGCGGGCATGCTGCCTGAAAAGGTTTGTCGGGCAGTTTCCGAAAACATCTGTTTGTGCGCAGAGGAAACTCGCTTACCCTGATCGTGCACTTTCAACTGTTTGCGGTGGCAGACGACGACGGCTTTTTGGGCAACACAAAGAGCCGGTGGGTTACGACGGCGTCAGTGGTACAGTTTTCCCACTCGGCGCAGAACTTGAGAGAACTAGGTTTCATGTTGCGGCGACTGTGGCTTCGGTGGACCCTAGTGTTTGCGGGATGGACCTGTGCCGGATTATTTTTCGCCAGCCAGACATATCTCGCGTACAAATATTCCGGGGGCCAAACCCACCTCGGAATTATTCTGAAGCTCAATCTGGCCGACTGGTACCTGTGGGGGCTGCTGGCGCCGGGAATCATTTGGCTCGGGCGCCGATTCCCGCTGGAACGTGAACACTGGGCGAGAAGCACGGTCATGCATTTGATCGCGGGTGTGGGCATCGCACTCCTGAAATGGCGGTTGGTCAATCTTTTTCGTCATTACGTCCTGGGCCTCCCGAGTGGCGTGTCATTGGCCTATGTGTTCCATGGCAATCTGTTGACCTATTCGATTCTGGTCGCGGCAACACAGGGATACCTTTACTACCAGCGCTATCGGCAAGGAGAGCTGCGATCGGCGCAACTCTCCGCGCAACTGGCGCAAGCGCAGCTCCAGGCGCTGCGCATGCAACTCCATCCCCATTTCTTGTTCAACACATTGAACTCCATCGCCACTCTGATTCACAAGGACCCGGATGCGGCCGACCAAATGACTGCCCGGCTTAGCGACCTGTTGCGGCTCACGCTGGAAAATATAGGCGTCCAGGAAGTTCCGCTTGCGCAAGAGCTGGAATTTCTAGAGCGCTATCTGGACATCGAGAGAACGCGATTTTCCGACCGGCTGGTGGTTCGGATCGACGTTGCTCCCGAAACGCTCGATGCCAGCACTCCCTACCTGATCCTTCAACCACTGGTAGAGAATGCGATTCGCCACGGGATCGCGGCTCGCTCCTTGCCGGGTTGCGTCACTGTGCGCGCAGCGCGTGATGGCGAGATGCTTGTCCTTGAAGTAAAAGATGATGGTCCAGGAATCCCGGCAGCATCGGCTTCGAACAATGGTATCGGGATTTCAAGCACGCGAGCAAGACTGGAGAAGCTTTACGGCGATGGGCACGTTTTTGAATTGAACAACGCGGCGGAAGGTGGCTTGGCGGTGAAGCTGGCTTTCCCATTTCGATTGATGCCACCGCCGGCGAATGCCTCCAACAAAGAGGGAGGGCGTGGTTGAAAATCCGAACACTCATCGTGGATGACGAACCTCTGGGCCGGGAGCGCATTCGTACTCTCCTCAGCGACGATGCGAATATCGAAGTTGTGGGCGAGTGTTCGGATGGAAAGCAAGCCGTTGCCGCGATCGAGCGAACCGGGCCAGACCTGGTCTACCTGGATGTGCAGATGCCAGAGATGGATGGTTTCGCGGTTCTCGACGCGATCGCCGGCGAGCGGATGCCCGCCATCATTTTTGTCACGGCCTACGATCGCTATGCGGTCAAGGCTTTCGAGGTGCACGCGCTGGATTATCTTCTGAAGTCCTTTGACCGCGAGCGGTTTCAGGCTGCCTTGCGGCGAGCCAAAGAGCAAATCCGTGGTTCGCGAGAAGGTCTTTGGAACGAACGGCTGACGGGATTGCTCGAAGACCTACAGGCGCGCCAAAAGCGCTTGACCCGACTTGTGATCAGATCCGCGGGCCGAATCTTTTTTCTCCGGGTGGAAGAGATTGATTGGTTGGAAGCAGCCGATAATTACGTGCGCATCCACGCTGGCCGCGAATCCCATCTAGTCCGCGAGACTTTGCAATCGCTAGAAGACCGTCTCGATCCTTCCAAGTTCCTTCGCATCCACCGCTCTACCCTGGTCAATCTGGATCGCATCCAGGAGTTGCAACCTCTGTTCCACGGTGACTACGTTGTCAAGCTGTTGGACGGCACGGAACTGAGCCTTAGCCGCGTTTACCGGGAACGCCTGGCCGGGCCCCTGGGCCAGTTTCTCTGATTTGCTCTCATTTCTGCTGCCAGGTGACCGTCGCCGCGTCCTTCTTGCCCCTGCCGCCACGCGCTTCGCCCCAAATCTATTGGTAATTTCTTTCAAGCTAGTTAAATAGGCATACGGCGGATGGGTTGCTGCGAAACAATTCTGCTGTTCGGGGCTGTGAATGATCGAGTGAATCCGAGCAGAGGGCACGGCTGGTCGTGGAAGAAATTCGGCGGATTGACACACGAATCGGAAAAGGGAGTGCAAAATGAGGGACTTTTTCAAAGCGCTTGCGATGGTGGCGCTCATGGCTGCGATCTGCGGGCTTCGTCCCGCGGCGGCGGATGCGGGGACCAAGCACTACGTGGTGACCAATGATGACGTGAGCGGACCGAACACGGTCACGTTCTACCTGGCTGGAGGCACAACTTCTGCGCCTAAACTGAACCGGTTCAAAACCATCAAGACAGGCGGCACCGGACTGGGCGGCGGATACTTCGGGACGGTCCGGCAGGTCTTAATTGGGGAGGGCAAGGATGAATGTGTTTTTGATGCGGACGGCGGTAGCAACGACGTGGCGGCCATCCTGCTCCAGACAAAACAAGTCGTGGGCAACTACAAGGGTTCTAGCATTGATAGTGCCGGCAATCCGGGTATCGGTCTGGCTGTGAATCCGAATCACGAATACTTGTATGCGGCGTTCGGAGGCTCTCGAACCATCGCCACGTTCACCATGGACACAGGGTGCGCGCTGACTTTTGTGAGCGATATCAACGCGGTCGGCCTGAACGGCGGCTTTCCTCATGGCATGGCTGCGAAGGGCAACATGATGGTGATTGGCTACGGAGACGGTTCCATCGGGTCCTTCAACATCTCAGGCGGTACACCGGTTTCAAACAACGACCTGCAGCTCTCAACCGGCTACCTCAAGGATGGCGAATTGCCCGATGGTGTCGACATCACCAAGGATGGTCATTATGCGATTTTCGGCGATGCTACGGGTGGACTTACCGAGGTTGAAGTCTCTGACATCTCGTCGGGCAAACTGACAACTACCGTCAAGTACGGTGGGCCCGACGGAAGCCTTGGAAGCGGCCGCGCCGCCAACGACGTCCGGTTAAGCCCGGACGAGACGCTGCTATATGTGAGCGACAACCTGTCGGGCCGGGTCACGGTCGCTCATTTCAACCGCAGCACGGGCAAGCTTCACTACGGGTGCATCTCCAAGCCATTGCGCGGCTTTGGAACGAAGTGGACCTACTCTAGCGCCATTGCCACGGAGGCACCCACTGGTACCGGATCGGTGCTATGGGTTGCCGAAGACGGCTTGGGTTCCAGCCCATCCTCCATCGGTATCGTCGAGGTGAATTCAAAAGATGGAAAATGCACTCTCACCGAATCGGCGAAATCGCCGGCTGCAGATCCGAACAGCCTGAACCTGTGTTGGCTGAACGCTTTCCCGCAGCGACCGTTCTAGCTTGCGCTGAGGTTCTGAATAGGTCACTGAGGTTGTCCCGAACTTAGCATCGGTTTCACGAGTGCGCATGGAACGATAAGCTCTTTTCTTCTGGCGGCAAAAGGCTGGGTTGTTACTTTAGATCCAATAGTCCGGGAGGGCAATGCGCAAATTCCTCTTAGGGTTCTTGATTGGAATTCTCGCCCTTCCAGTCGTGGCGCTGGGAGCGGCGTGGCTGGGAATGCTACCGACAAACGCGAATGCCACTCCTTCGAGGTTGGAAAAGGCCTTCTTCCATCTCGCCCTCGATGCGGCGGCAGCGCGGCATGCACCGCATCTTGGAAACCCCATTCCTCCCACGGAAGAAAACTTGATGGCCGGAATGAAACTTTTCAAGAACGATTGTGCCGGCTGCCACGGTGATCCCAATACTGCGAGCGACAGCGATGCTGACAACAATCTCTATCCCAGTCCTCCGCCGTTTGCACTGCATCCTCCGCGAAAGCCGGACTATCAATTGTTCTGGATCGTCCAAGGTGGGGTGCGTTACTCGGGCATGTTCGGCTGGGCCGGGCAATTCGGCAAAGACGCATCGGGGAAGGACGTTTCGGATGAAAGAATATGGACCGCAGTGACCTTTCTGACCCATCTCGACTCCTTGCCGCCTGCGGTTGATGCCGAGTGGCGCAAGAAGGCGAAGAATTAGATCGCTTGGTGACTCGGGCCCTCCCGAGTTCGATGTGTGTGAAGAGTTGTTCAGAGGCAGGTGAAGCATAAGACCGGTGTAGTGTCGAATGGAAGAATGGCAGGGACGAATACACGCTACGTCGTGGCGAGTGTCCAACCTGAGGTCGTACAATTGGTTCCCCAAGTAATTCCCCCAGACGTCGATTCAAGCGAGGTAGGAACATGAAATGGCGCGTGATTCCAGTCTTCATGACCTTTTTTCTGGCAGCCGTGGCGGCCGTTGAGCCGGGATCGGACTCCTGGCTGCAGTGGGGAAGAAACCCTCAGCATACCGGCTTCATCCCTGTGGTCGGACAACCCCCGGAACACAAACTCGCGAAGTTCCGCTATGACCCCTTTGTGAAGCAAGAGACGTTAGATTTCGCAGGCCTCGGAGTGCCTGCTCACTATCAGGTGCCTTTGATCGAAGGTGACGACGTCTACATGGAATTCAAAACTGGAAAGTGGATTCCGTGCCACCCTCCTTTGGCTTGGGAGCAAGGGAAACATTGCGGACCGAATGCCTGGGAGACAGAGATCTGGAATGAAAAGCGCTTGGTTTGGCAACGGGGCAAACTGGTGGAGACATGGTCGTTTGAGAGCGACTGGAAGCCTGAACCAAACGGCTATCCCAGCGGACTTGGCGCGTTCGAACCGGTTTTCCATCCTGTGCTAAGCCGAGGCTATCTCTACATCCCCGGGGCTGGAGGGACGCTCTGGAAGGTTGACAAAAAGGATGGCAAGGCAATATCCCGTATCAACCCTTTCGGCAAGGAGATCGACAAGCGAAAGTTTGTAGCCGGCCCGCTGACCGCGGACTCACAGGGAAATATCTTCTACAACGTAATGAAACTGGCTGCTGGCCAAGACCAGTGGTACGGCCACGATGTACTGGGGGCCTGGTTGGTAAAGGTGTTCAGAAATGACACGACCGCTACGGTGACGTATCACGACTTGGTTCCGAATGCGCCCCCGCCGCATGGCAGATGCCCGTATGTTTTCTATGAGGAGAAAACTCTCCCTTGGCCGCCGAGCAAACATGCCAAACCGATAACGATTGAGTGCGGATCACAGCGGCCTGGCGTGAACGTGCCACCGGCCATCGCCCCGGATGGCACGATCTACACCGTCAGCCGTGCACACTTCGATCAACTGGCCGGCTACCTGGTCGCGGTGAATCCTGATCTGACGCCGAAATGGCAAGCCTCAATGCAGCGGCGCCTGCACGACGGCTGCGGCGTCATTATCCCGATTGCAAAGCATCGCAGACAGCCGGACGCGTGCCGGGAGGGCACCACCGTGGGTGTGGATCCAAACACGAACGACTGGGGCAGCGTTCAAGTCCTGGATTACACCTCCTCGAGTCCCGTAGTTTTGCCTGATGGAAGCGTTCTCATCGCCGGTGGAAACAGCTACGGCCAAGGCGGCGGACACGTGATGAAGTTCAGCTCCGAGGGCAAGTTCCTGACCGCTTATCCCTACGGTTATGACATAACTCCAGCCGTTTTCCCGCACGATGGCACCTACTCGCTCGCTATCAAAGAAAATCATTACCCGGCGGGCCTCTACTGCTACTTCCCGAACAACATTTACTGCAAGCCGTTGCCGGCGGCGTATTACATCACACAGCTCAACGCCGAT
>Ga0210405_10002834_pt1 | contig 17596 bp, 19 predicted proteins | sample IncBWH11MmetaG_FD_155492 | JGI IMG/M metagenome (GOLD analysis project Ga0210405, IMG submission 155492) | Forest soil microbial communities from Barre Woods Harvard Forest LTER site, Petersham, Massachusetts, United States - Inc-BW-H-11-M | ecosystem: Environmental > Terrestrial > Soil >... | reverse complement strand
CTCAGCGTCGCGCGGGTCGGGCACGCGCCGTCGAATGAAGTTGCGCAGCCGGGACTGCTCCCGCTTGACCACTTCGGAGATCCGCTGGTCCTGTTCGATTGCCATCAGATCCAGGCCCACCGCGTCCTTCCTCTAGCGTTGTAGACGAATGAGAGGCGCGGATATTGTAGGCTCGCTAGTTGCTGAGGAGGATAGCCCCGATTTGCGGCGGCAGGGTGGCCCGTCCTTGTCTCTGAGCTTTTTGCAGAGACAGGGCGGGGCTTTGCGCGGGGGCACAGCAATTGACATCATCTAATGCAATAATCAGTGCTTGGGGGGTTCTATGAGAACAACCGTTGTGCTCGATGCCGATCTCGTACGCATCGCCCAGGAGTTCACCGGGATCGCAGAGAAAACCCCGCTGATTCGTGAAGCTCTCAAGGCCCTCATCGAGCGGGAGAGCGCTCGCAGATTGGCGTGCCTGGGAGGCACAACGCCAAAATTGAAGAATATTCTTCGTCGGAGGGCGCGGGTTGGAGCTCGCGATCTCGAACTCATCAATAAGGCCGCGGATGAGCTGAATGCAGAGGTGGAAGACGTTCTCCGGTATCAGTCGACGAAGGCGTAGCCGACGTGCGGAGGTGAGACGTTGTTTCCTCGCGGTTCGCAGCTTACAGCATCTGCTTGTATGTGAGTCGGATTAAACCCTTTTGGGGGCTGGCCCAGGCTAAACCTCGTCGCGTCAACTCTCAAGGGTGCCCCATCCAAGCTGCTTGGGTGGGGATTTTCTGCGAAGGACCATTCCGTCTCGCAAACAAGCGTGTCCTGGACCGGTCCGTCGGTGTTGTAAAGCGGTGCCAGATAGATGCCATGCCGCGCAGCGATTGCCTCAATCTCCGCGACCCGCTGCGGAGTGATGAAGCCTCTTCCTTGTGAGAACGGTTCGAACCGGCGTTCCAGAGCAAGAGCCATGCCTTCGAGCAGGCATCCGTGGACAACGTCGGGGAAGGGATGGCGATTCAGAATTCCATGGAAATCCGGCGCGAAGCTCAATCCGCTAGTGATCTGTCCCAGACCTCCGAAGAAAATTTTGGCGCCCGGCATCTGCGCGCCTGGGGACAAGTTTTTCGGATAGCCCGCATCGCAAACGATTGCGTCGGGTGCGACGCGGCCCAGCAGCAGCGAAGGAGATGCAAGACTCGCGGCGCAAATCACGACATCGGCCTCGGCGGAAAATTGCTGTAGACCTGTCGCGATCTCCACCTGAACTCCATGGGCCTGCAATTCCGCCGCAAGCTTGCGTAGCCTCTCCGTGTTGCGGGCGCTGAGCAGCACGCGCTTCACGAGAGGCGCTAAACAGCGCGCACAGCCGGACCCCACATCTCCGGTCGCTCCGACGATCAGCAGCGTTGAGCTGCGAAGGTTTCGGCCTTCCAACGCGCACATCTTCTTGACGCCCTGAACGATGAAACCAACGGTCAATGTATTGCCGGTGGTGAAGACCGTGTCGCGTCTCTCGGGAAGCTGGTCGAAGTTGCCCTCGATCAGGATGGAGCTGAATCCGCCAAGACTCACGATCTTCGCTCCTGCATTGATCGCACAGGCCGCCGCCGCTCGAACCCGGGCGATGTTCTCGTGCACGTACGCGGCTCCGAGGCGGTCCGGAGGAATGAAGGAGTCGACGTAGAGGCCGCGCGCTTTTGCGCCTGTTATCGATCCGACCTCGACATGGCAGACCGCTCGAGGCGGAATCCACGGAAGGATATCCTTGATCTCATCGTCCGGCAAAGGCGTACGCTTCGGTCCGCGCAGCACAGCGATTACGTCCGCGGCCGCTCGCCAACTCTCCTGATGTCCGATCAAAGCGAAATCGATGTCCATAAATCCGTCCTCTTTCAACTACACCGGCAACTGAGCCACCCATCCAAGTGTGATCTCCCCGGGAATCCCCAGCATGTCCAGCGTCTTCAGATACTGTTGCAACGACGCTCCGCGAAGCTCGGCTGCACTCAGGCTGACGTCGAACAGTGACGGCTTCACGCAGCTGGCGTGGCACACTTCGCAATGACCGTCTTTGCATTCCTTCGCCAGCATCTTCGCGAGGGTGGTCATCACGTCGAGATGCAGCCGGTACACCTTGTCATCGAAGCGCAGCGCGTCCAAGGCTCGCTCCGCTTGGAGAATCGACATGGCGTGATCGACGTGCTCTTCTTCCTCGGCTGCGATGGAGGCAAAGGTCGTGCCAAGGCTCCCCGGCGCAACCTTGCCGACCCGCGCATAGCTGGCAACGGCGAATGATTCCAGCATGATCTCCTGCACGATCAGACAGCCAATAAAATCGCGCTCGGTGATGCAGCCCAGGAATGCTTCGCGCAGCCGCTTCCAATGCTTGGCGTCGACGTTATTGGAGACGTCCACGCCAATCTTGCGGCCCTCGGCAGCGAAGCGAGCCGCATGACCTCGCTCGATCTGCGCATGCTCCAGGGCATCGGCCACTTCTTCGGGGTCCTCAGAGATCTCCGATAACGAGGCATAGTTCATGGCGGCCATCAGTTCGCCGGTCACGGCCTGCGCCAGGATGTCCTGCCAGATCGGCGCGGTAGGTGAAGTACATTCAACGGTTGAGCAGTTAAGACCAACAAGTGTTTCCATACGTCCTCCTGAACATCGACTTTCGGTGCGACTGCAAGCCGTGCATCCAAAACTTGAGCCAGCCACTCCTCATCTGTAGTAGCCCTGCTTCGTCCGCACAACCAGCCGGCCTTCATGCTTTTGGGTTTCTGCTCTGATCTGAAGTTTGATTTCGCAAAACTTGCCTTTTGGCTGTTTGCCCGAAGGATAGTAGCCAAGCGTGTAGCGGCTGCGAATCTCGTCGATCAGTTGCGCCAGCTTCGTGCCGATCTCATCTTTGCTGGATTTCATCACGTCGCCGCCGGTGCGCTCCGCATATTGGTAAACATCGCCCGGAGGGTTGTGCTTGCGCATGGCAGCAAACATCGGATTCTTGCTGAAGGTCACCATGGCAAAGTCGGAAAAGGCGCTGCGCTCCAGCAGGGCGGAAATCACGGTTCCGGTTTCAAATGCCGCGCGGATCGCGTCTTTCTCTCCGTGCTCGCGGTCAGAAGGGATGTTGGGAACGTTGTCCGTGAGCCATATGATGGTTCTTCTGCTCCGGGGATTGTTCGCTTTACCCAGTTGCTCAGACGCCTGGAAAATCGCTTCATTGAAAAAAGCGGCGTCGCTACTTTCCATCGCGCTGGCTTTTTCGATGGCTGCGACCGCCTGGTTGCGGTCGGTGGTGAAATCCTGCAAAAGTTGCGCCGATGCCGCGTAAACCATAACCGCGACTTCATCTTCGGGCTTGAGGTGCTGTAACGCCTCCAGCGCTCCAGCGGCCAGCGGCTTGAGCACCGGCTGAACGCTCGCCGTAAGATCGAACAGCAGCACCACGGAAAGCGGAAGCTGGTTCCGGCTCAACTCGGCTATCTGTTGCTGTACCCCGTCTTCGTAAAGCTGGAAATCCTCTTTGCTCAGCGAGCCCACGGGGCGGCCAGTTTTTTTCTGCTGCACCTGCACGTCAACCTGGACCAGTTCAACGTTAACGCGAATGACCTGGTCGTCGGGAGCGCTTTGTTGTCCATGCCCCTCGCCGGGTAGAGCAAATTGCAGAAACACGGCGAAAATAAGCACACGAACCACGACTCGAATAGCTGAACTCATACTCTCTCCGTCCTTAGCGACCTGTCGAATCAAGCGTGCCTGCGAACGAGATCCGTGCATGACATGTCCACGAACCAAATTACGGGGCCTTGAGTTTCTGGAGCGTCACGACCGCACCGCGGTTCTTTGGGTTGAGGTCGAGGGATTTCTGATAGTTGGCGATGGCCAGCGGTTTGTTGCCATCGTCCATATAAGCCTCGCCGAGACTGTCGTACACGTTGCTGGAGTGCGGATACGCTTCGACGTTGAGCTGGAGAATGCGAACAGCTTCCTTGAACTTTTTGGCACGAATGAATTCGTAGCCCAGATTGTTGAGCTCATCTTCATCGAAGTTGTACGTCGCGGGGGCGGCTGCCTTGAGGTCGTGATATTGCTTAACCGCCGCGTCGATACCGCCGGATGCGACGGTGGCGGAAAGAGTTTCGGCAATGGATTTGCGAGGGTCATACGCGGCTCTGACCTGGGGCACCCATTGAGCCATTGCGACCGCAAAAAGCCCAGCGACCATCACCAAGGTCATTACAAACAGCATGCCTGCCGTGGCCATGCGTCGCAGCACGCCTGGGCGGTCCTGCGCCCGAAGATAGATTTCGAGAACGGCAAGGGGAATTAGGTATTGGGCGAAAGTCATGAAGGTGAGGAACGGACCCCGGAACGTAACCGGGTCGAAACCGAAGGGCCCCTTAAAAGCGAGCAACCACAAGAAAAAACCGATCCGGAAAAACCACGATGCGCTGACCACAAGGAAGAAGCGAAGCGCCCAGCGACGATGTGTCCTGAAATCGCGAGCCAGCGCATAGCGCAGCGCCATGCCGCCGCAGAGCCAGATCAGCACGGCGTTCAGCGTAGAACCCAGGTGTACGGAAAGATCGCCCACGCTCCCCCGGATCCAAGTCATATAAAGACCAGCCATACTGAGCACCACGGCGGTCAGCATATAAATCCGCCCGTTCCACCGATGAAACCCGGGAAAGCGGCTGCGGACTTGCGGAACCAACTGAACCGCCCCGGCCAGCATGATGATTACGGCTGAAGCAACATGCGCGACCACGGCGGTATTCCCCATGGAAAAGCCGGGGACGTAACCGTTGGTGAAGTTCCACTTGTGATAGTCCCCTCGCAGGGCCGTAAGTGCGTAGAACGACGCTACGGTAAACGCGAACACCAGTTGGCCGGCGACGGTCACCACAAACCAAAACCGGGTTGCAGCTTTCAAGGCGGTGTCGGCAACGGAATCCAGTTCTAACCGGTTAGTCATTACGGCGGTGCTCATAAGTTCTCCTTATGCGAACTAACGAATCGAATGCTGAGCCGCAGCCTCTGCGCCGATATACGTCGGCTTCCTTAATGCGCGGGTCCCTCGGCCTACGTTCACCCCCGTCGAAAGCACCCACAGGCACACCGCTCCTTCCCCAAGGAGGCCGAAGGCCAGATCGTAGGGAGCCAAATAATTGGCGAGCAGGGGCGAAACAAGGGTGAGCCACCCTAAACCACCCAACGCCATGAGCGCGCCCAGGATTCGTGGCAGAAAGCTCGAACGGAAAGCGAGGCAGCCAACCAGAATGCAAAAGAACCCGTCAAACACAACCGCGATGTTCGCGCCCCGAGGCTGCATTCGAAGAACCTCAAAAGCGAGTCCCACAAGATTGAAAGACGCCGCGACCAACAGGAGTCTCCTATTCAGCGGGCTCAAGATGTCATAGAACAGCAGCGTCACGGCGATCATGGCCAAGGTCACTATGAGGCCCCCCGCAACATTCAACCCGCCACGTACGAGGATCTCGGCCAGCGCCGCCCCTAGTAAACTGAGTAAATAAATGGCGCCAGCAATCTGTGCCCTCAACCCCGAAGCCTCAAAACGCGGCGACGTTTCAGCCATCCGTTCCGTCATCACAGCGGTACTCATAATCTTTCCTCCTGATGCGACTCACTAAAAGCGCACTCGAACTCAAAGTGGTTCCCGATAACGTCGCAGCCGGACCGCCGCGGCGAAGAATATCGCCGCGAAGATCAGCCCGAACCACAGACTCGGGCTGCTCAGGAACCTACCCGGAGCGAGTTGTGCCAGCGGAATAAAATGCGCATCGATCTCTACGCCATTCTTGTCTTTTAGATCGAAAGCGCCCGGTGCGAATCCAAGCAAGCGGTCTTCTAACATCAAGCCCAAATACGAAGTGTGGAACGCGATGTACTCAAGGGCGGCAATTGCCAGCGGCGGCAACACCGCCCACAGAAATGTCGCGCGCCGCGCCCAGCCCGAGACCAGCATCATCCACATGTAGAGCGGCGCATGCCACAGCGCCATCACGATCACGCCGTAGAACAGCACCACTTCCATCTCAAATAACGGAGGCCCCCACGGGGTCGCGGTACTCGCGCCGCTCACTAGCAGGACGGCCGCGCTCAGCAGACGCATCACGATCTGCAGCGGAACGGTGATGACGAAAACGAGCACCGGCAGAATCACGAGAGGAATAATCGCCTTCGAAAGCACAGTCGTAAAATCGGAAACCGGCAGCGACTTCCAAAACAGGATGCTGCGATCGCGACGCTCGCCGTGCAGCCCGTCGAGCGAGTAAAAGATTCCGACCAGAAACCCGACAAAGGCGAGCAGCATCCCTGCGTGGGCGTAGGGCATGGCGAGCTGGATAAGAATCTCTTGCGCCGGATTGAGCGTTGCCAAACGGTGGCTGGATATGAGCGCACGCACGCTGCGCGGCAGCCAATACAGGCTGATCAAAAAGCCGACCAGGTAGACGGCGCCAACCGCCAACGGTGCGATGTAGATCGAACGGTTTTCCCACAATTCGCGCCGCACTGACCAGTACAGTGGCCGAGTCGGCGCCAAGGCCGCGGGCGCGACTGCCTGCGCGTCGAGCGGAGAATCGGGTTCGGCGTTTGATTCCGTATTCATCTAGCTGCCCCCTTCTGCGGGCGGTTGACCAACAACATCCGAATCAGATCGGCCCTTGACAGCGACGCAACCGGACCGCTGCCGCCAGGAATGCCACGGCGACCACCAGCCCGATCCACAGACCCGGACTGCTCAGGAATCTTCCCGGAGTGAGCTGCGTCATGGGATCGAAGAAGCTATCTACCCCTGGGATGGCCTCCGGGCCGCCCTCGAAGCGGTATCCCAGCATGGCGGCGAAGTGCCAGGTGTTGAAGGCAATCTTCTCCACCGCGCCGATCGCGAGCCAGGGCAAAACGGCCCATAAAAATGCGGCCCGCCGTGCCCAGCCCGAGACCAGCAAAAGCCAGCCATAGATCGGCGCATACCAAAGCACATGCACGGTCACCAAGTGGTAGAGCAGCATCAGCCACATCTGGAACACCATGGTCCACAGCCTCGCAACACTCAGACCGCTCGCCAGCAGTACGAGAGTGCTCAGCCCCAGCATGATCAATTCCGTGGCAACCACGATTGCAAAACTGAGCACCGGCAGAACCACCAGCGGAATACTCGCCTTCGAGAGCACAGTGGTGAGGTCGGATACCGGCAGCGACTTCCAAAACAAGATGCTGCGATCGCGGCGCTCGCCGTGTAACGCCTCGAGCGAGTAAAAAACGCTTACGATAAAAGCAGTCCCCATAATCACACCCATCGCGAAGCTGTAAGGTCCTTCGAGTGCCTCGCGCCGCTGAGCCATGTTGGTCGTCGACAAGGCAAACCCAAGCGTAGCAATCAGGTATCCCAATAGTGTGACGGCGGAGGCCGCCAGCGGTGCGATATAGATCGAACGGTTCTCCCACAACTCGCGGCGCACCGACCAGTAGAACGGCCGTATCGCCGTCACCGCGCCGGGTGCGATTCCTCGCGACTCGCTGATCTGCGAATCACCGATCTGCGAATCGCGGGATGCCTCGGGCATTGCGTTCGATTGACTATTCATCGCGCTGCTCCTGGCGCCTCGCCGGCGTGATTGCCGGCCTTGTTTCCCATCAAGGCAACGAACAAATCGGCGATGCTGGGCGTACGCACGTCGCCCAGCGCTGCCAGTTGCCCGCGGTCGACATGGTCGAAGAGCAGGATGCTGCGCCCGAGCGCCTGGCGTTCGTGAATCGGCTTAAGCGCCCGTGCTGCTGCGACACGCTCGGGGTGCACCGCCACTTCCAGATAGCGCGACTCGAATTCTTCCATGCTGCAATCGAGTACGATCCGTCCGCGATTGATGAACATGAGATCGGTGATGACGTGCTGAACGTCTTCCACCTGATGCGTGGTCACGACGATGGTGCGGCTGCGATCGAAGTAGTCGTTCAGCAGCGAATCGTAGAATTGTTTGCGATACAGGATGTCGAGTCCAAGCGTCGGCTCATCCAGCACCAGCAACCTTGCGTCAATGGCCATCACCAGCGCGAGGTGCAACTGGGTCACCATGCCTTTGGACAGTTCCCTGATCTTGCTGGCCCGTTTGATATCGGTCTTGGCCAGAAAACCCTCCGCCTTCACCCGATCGAATCGGGGATGCACGCCGGCCACGTAGTCGAGCGCCTGCGAAACCCGCATCCAGCGCGGCAACACGGCAACATCGGCAATGAAGCAGACGTCGCGCATGAGCTGATCGCGCTCGTCCCAGGGGTCGCGCCCAAGCACCCTCAGTTCTCCCTGATATTCGGTGAGGCCGAGAATTGCGTTGAGCGCGGTGCTCTTGCCCGCGCCGTTCGGACCGATGAGTCCGAGAATGCGCCCCTCTGACACCCGCAAATTGACGCTGTCCAGTGCGACGGTTTTGCCGAAGGCCTTGCGCAGGCCGCGTGCTTCTATGACTGTCATGACTTCGGCTCCTTCTCTTTCTCATTATCATTGGCATTTGACGGCTTGCCGTTTGCAGCTTCCAGCAGTTCTTCCGGCGTCAGGCCGAGCCGCTGAATGGTTGCGTAAACCGTGGGCCACTGTTCCGCCAGAAATTTCTGCCGTTCGCCCCGCAGCAGCAGACTGCGCGCGCCTGTGTTGATGAACATGCCTCTGCCTCGTTTACTCTCGACCAGTCCCTCGTCCACCAGTTGCTGATAGCCCTTCAGGACCGTGAGCGGATTGACCCGATATTCCGCCGCGACATTGCGCACCGACGGAAGCGGATCGCCTTCCTTGAGCACGCCGTCGAGTATCATCGCGACCACCCGGTCACGAAGCTGGCGGTAAATCGGCTGACTGTCGTTCCACTCACTGTCCATTGCGTTTTCCAAATACCCCTGCGAAAAATACTGCCGTAATCTCAATCATTTCTCTAACCCACCCGCCGTCATCCTGAGGCGAGCGTAAGCTCGACGAAGGACCTCGCGAGAACTCGCCACGCTCCCTCACTTGGTCCGCTGCAGGTCGAAGTGCGCGTGCATCGGCTTGTCCTTCATCATGAACGTCCAATCCTCGGTGTGATGGTTGGCGTCGATGATGGTGAACACCGAATGGTGCATGTGGTACTCCGGGCTCCCGCTGATGTCCTTGAGCTCGAACTCGATTGTCTTCCCGTCGGGCGATATCTTGCCGGTCATGCGCGGCCGGTTCCCCGCATCGCAATAGTGAACCAGCGTGAACTGGTCTCCATCGACATAAAGCATGGTGACGGGATGGTCGTACTTGGTCGCATCCAACGGCGTTCCTGCTTCCTGAAACTCGTGCACGAGCACGTTCCCCCTCGAGGTGACACGCAGCGAGAGGTGCATTTTGGCGCCTGACATCTCCGGCGCGTCCGCGACGGTGACCGGGCCTTCCCACTCTCCCGCCAGGCTTTTCATGGTTGTGAACGACTTCTGCGCCTCGGACGGCACAGGAGTTGCAGCGTCCACTGCGAAAGCGGTGGCCGCGATCAGAACGAATAGAACGGAAAGTGCGGTGCGTGATTTCATGTTCATTCTCCTTCTTATTTCCGTGCAGCAGCGGGAAACGTCGGTGCAGCCGGCTTCTGTCTCGTTTGCCGGTCGACATCGAAAGCATTTCCTGCTTCCATAGTGTTATAGTTAACTATAACACTAAACTAAATGCAATAACTTTCTGGAAACTATATTTGGTTTAGCATCAGTGGTTTACAGAAATCAGGTTTATATGGGACGTGTTTTGAACAGGGTCAAGCCACGTAGCAATCCTAGGCAGAGCAAACCGGGTGCCCCAGGTCTCGCGCCTTTCGAGACCTGGGTCCCGACCAATACCGGTCAGACCTATTTCCTCGATGAACTTTGACAACTTGATTTCTAAGGTCTTTGTTTTATCCGTGCCGATCCGCGCAAGTCCGTGGCAGATTTTCGTAAGACCCCACAAAATTGCACGACTCCCAAACCGTCGCATAACATATATTTAATGTGAACACCCGTCCAGACCGCGCAGGAGAACCTCAAGTGGCGTCGTTCGGTGCACAACTAAAACAGGAGCGGGAGCGCAAAGGCGTCACCCTCGAGGACATCTCCCTCACCACCAAAATTGGCACGCGCATGTTGCGTGCACTCGAGGAAGAACACTTCGACCAGCTGCCCGGCGGCATTTTCAACAAGGGTTTCATCCGCGCCTATGCGCGCTGTCTGGATATGGATGAAGAGCAAGCCATCGCCGACTACCTGGTGGCGACCGGAGCCACCCCGTCGGCGAAGAAATCCGAGAACGACCAAGCCCCGATCCTCGAGCCCCCCTCGCGAGAAGAGAATCCCACTACCGCCGGCCTTCCCTGGGGTACCTTCGCGGTCGTGCTCCTGATAGTTGCGCTAGGATTCGCGGCCTGGGGCTTCTACTCCCGCGAATCAGAAAAAGAAGCAAGCGATTCTGCCGCGCCCGCGCAGAACGCGCCTCCGGCCAACCCTCCCAACACGCCGCCAGTCGCGGCTGCTGAACAATCTCAGCCAGAAAAAGAAAAGAAGCCCGCTGAATCTGTAGATTCCTCTTCCGCTCCCGCTTCGAAACCGATCGAACCACCGGTTGCCACCGCCGTGGCGACCCAGCCCATTCCATCCCCGGCCGTCAGCCCAGTTCCGCCAACTCCGGCCAACAGCCAGCCCCAGCCGGTTGTCCCGTCCAACGCACCCTTACTGCTGGTAATCAAGGCGCGCGAGGACTCCTGGCTCTCCATCTCGGTCGACGGCGAAATAGTCACCCGCGCGCTCTTAACCGCGCCGGCGCAAAAGTCAGTCCGTGCGCAAAACGAAATCGTCATCAAGGCAGGCAACGTGGGCGCTCTGGATTTCGAATTTAACGGCAAAAAATTACCCACCCAAGGCGACTACGGCGAAGTAAGAACCCTCACCTTCAGCGCCACCGGCCTGCAACCTCCACCTCCCAAACCAGAACCCCCCGTTCAATCCCAGTAACTCGAGAAGCCAATCCATAATTTGTTTTTGGGATTCTTAAGCGGTTTTGGGAAGGGCATGGCTTCCGCCGTGCCGCTCACGCTGTCGCCCTCTAGCCGCGGAAGCGGCGTAAGAATGCAGCCCCACGGCGCGAGCCGTGGGAAAAAAGTGCCAGACGAAAGGTTAGTTCTCACGAAACACTTCAGCGCATGGTTGCGACCATGAAATCACGGCTTTACACATTGCCGAAAAACATTGCTCGGAAGCCATACTTTTACAAGGCGGAGCCCGAGCCTAGCAGGCTGTACAGTAAGAAGATCAGGACGATGCCGGTGAAGATCATGTAGAGGCGATCGTGCTCCTCGGCGAATCCCCAGATGGAGAAGGCCACTCGGGCAACCGGGGTGGCGATGAGCAGTAGCAGTCCTAGTTGGATAATGCCTCGGCCGCGCAATCGGAAGGCTTCGCGGACGATTCCGCTCAGGCTTCTCAGGTCGGAGGGTTCGCCATGGAAGACCCTGTAGTTCGCGGGTTCGCGGCCGTGCCGGGCCAGGTAAATCGCGGCGCCGATCGAAACTACGAAGGCCGAAAGAGAGACGCCGACACGAAGGAGAGTGCCGACGATTTCTTCGATGGTTTTGTCTGTCCAGTTGCGGGTGGTGGACATTTAGATTCCTCCGGTCAGTCCCTTGTAAAGCATTTGCAAGCCGAGCACGCCAATCACGATGCTGAAGACGAGGCGTAACATCTTGGTCTCCGCTTTGACCAGAATGCGGGCGCCCAGCATCGAACCTGCAAGAACCCCGAGCATCACGGGCATGGCGAGGCCGGGATCGACGTAGCCGCGGCTGAGATACACGCCCGCGCTGGCTGCGGCGGTGACGCCAATCATGAAGTTGCTGGTGGTGGTGGAGACCTTGAAGGGAATTTTCATGGCCTGGTCCATGGCGAGAACTTTCACCGCTCCTGAGCCTATGCCGAGCAGTCCGGAAAGCGCGCCAGCGCCGAACATCAGGCTGAAGCCCAAAGGCACGCGCTGCACATTGTAGTGGCGCATCCCTCCCTCTTCTGATGGGAAGTCCCCATTCATCCGAAGGCGAGTTGCAAGGGGGTCCGGGGGGAGATTGCGTTGTGCCCGGGGCCGTGGCTTTCTGGAAAGATACGCCGAATAAAGCAGCATCACGCCAAAGATCATGGCGAGAGCTTTGGTGGAAATGAAAGCTGCCAGAAACGCTCCCACCAGAGCGCCGACGGTGGTCGCGATCTCAAGGAACATTCCGATGCGGATGTTGGAGAATCCTTCTCTCACATAGGCGGAGGCAGCGCCCGAGGAAGTCGCGATCACGGAAACGAGGGAGGCTCCGATGGCATAGCGGATGTCGACCTTAAAGAAAAGGGTGAGCAGTGGAACGAGGACAACTCCACCGCCCAGTCCCGTGAGCGATCCCAGCAATCCGGCCAGAAACGATCCTGCTGCTACCAGGATCGTGAATTCGAGAATATTCATCGCACCCCCGAAGAAGAGTTTGTCACATTTCGATGAGTTAGAAGTGTAACGCGGGCGGTGCGGTTGTGGGTTCAATTTGAATGGGTTGCGTGGGATTTGCCTGCTTCTTCCCCGGTCAGGCCTGCCAGTCGAGCCGCGGGGTTTCCCGACGCGGAGCTTTAAGCAAGAGCAGGCCGGGCTTCGCCCGGTCCCCGGACGGGGGCGTCCGGGCCACGTGGGCATTGCGAGGTCGGTCTCATTTTGGGCCGTGGGCCGACCAATTCACTCAGGATTTACAAAATATTCATCAATTTTTAATAAAGACCAGTTAGCATCAACGGTCCCAGAAACCCTGCACAACAGCACCAAAGAAGTCGCACCAATATTTTTGTCGGCTGTCCGTTTTTGAACTTTGAACGATTCGGGAGGAGAAATGAAGCACGTATTAGCTTTGGCGTTGGCGTTTGCTTTGGTAGTTGGCGCACTCGCGGCGCCCGCACCGCAAGGTACGACCGCAGGCAGCAGCACGGCCACCAAAAAGGCGGCTGCCAAGACGTCTGCGCCCAGTGTTTCGAGCCAGCTCAGTGAAATGAAGCAGGCGATCGATGCACAACAACGGCAGATTCAACAACTCATGCAACAAGTACAGAGCCGCGATGCGGCCATCCAGCAGTTGCAGCAGCAGGTGGGTCAAGCCCAGAGTGCGGCAGGCCAGGCGGCGCAGAAGGCCGATACCGCTGCTTCGGAGGCGGCCCAGCAGCAACAGGACGTTGCTGCAGTGAAAACCGATGTGACGGACCTGAAGCAGAACGCAACCAATGCTGCGCTCTCGTTGCAGGAGACACAAAAGAACATGAAAGAGCAGCTGGAGAGCCCCCTCGCCATTCATTACAAGGGGGTCACGATAACTCCGGGCGGCTTCCTAGCGGCAGAAACTGTGTGGCGTTCACACGGATTGGGTGCTGACATCAATACGCCGTTCAACTCGGTTACGTTCGATGGCGCGGCAGCGAGTCACATGGCGGAATTCTTCGGGTCGGGCCGTCAGTCGCGTCTTTCCACGTTGATTGAGGGCAAACTGAATACCGCCAAGTTGACAGGCTACTATGAGTCGGATTTCCTGTCGGCTGGGGTGACGTCTAATAACAACCAGAGCAACAGCTATTCGCTTCGCGTAAGACAGGCGTGGGCGCAGGCGGCGCTGAATAGCGGCTGGAGTTTCACTGGCGGTCAAATGTGGAGCCTCGTTACGGAGACCAAGAAAGGCGTTGAAAACCGCAGCGAAGCGTTGCCGATGACCATCGACCCGCAATATACGGTTGGCTTTAGCTGGGCGCGGCAGTACGCTTTCCGGATCTCCAAGAACATCGGCAACAAGGCTTGGGTGGCGTTCTCGGTGGAGGATGCACAGGAAACCATCGGTGGCCACGGTAGCACAACGAACTTCCTTGTGGGCCAGCAAGGCGCGAGCGGCGGTCTTTACAACCCGACCGCAAACTACTCTTACAATCCTTCGCCCGATTTCATCGGCAAGCTTGCCTTCGAGCCGGGCTGGGGACACTTTGAAGTCTTCGGGATTTTCACCGACTTCCGCGACCGCGTCTACCCGTTGGGTGCAGCAACCAAGCCTTCGGCTGCGGGTGCTTTTAACAACTCGTCTCCCGATGGTGGTATTGGCGTCAACATGCGCGGAACCCTTGCCAAGCATTTCGATGTTGGACTGCATTTCCTCGGTGGAAATGGCATCGGACGCTACGGCACGGCGGGGCTTTCGGATGCGGTTGTCCGTCCCGACGGCGTGCTGGTTCCGGTGCGAAATTATCAAACGCTGGGTACTCTGGAATGGCATGGCCCGCGGTTGGACATCTATGCCAACGCTGGCGGCGAATATGAAAGCCGGACAGCGTTCCTCAGTTCTTCCGGAAAGGGCGTGGGCTATGGATCGCCGCTGTTCAACAACTCAGGATGCGGCATTGAGACGCCTCCAGCCGCCACCACTGTCACTGTTGCCACGCCTATCACTTCCACCAATCCCACGGGCGGCACCGCCAGCATTCCAGTTCCGGGAGCTGTGGGCACGCCTCTGACCAACGGGTTCAACCCCGGAGGGTTGTCTAACTGCAACGGGGACACGCGGAACATCATTGAAGGCACGATCGGGTTCTGGTATCGCTTTTACAACGGCCCGAAGGGTAGAGTGCAGTGGGGACCACAGTACTCCTACATTGTGCGCAATACCTGGAGTGGCGTAGGCGGGAATCCGTCGGCAACGGAAAATATGTTCTTTACATCGTTCCGTTACTACTTGCCGTAAACCATAACCCCTAGCCCTCGCAGACTCGGTGCTTGCGGGGGCGGGATTTCTTCTATGTTGAAGGCTAAGCCACGGGCAGAGTGAAATAGAACACCGATCCAGCGCCTCGCTGGCTGGTAAGGCCAATCTTGCCGCCGTGGGCTTCGACGATCGCTTTAGCAATCGCCAGGCCCATGCCGGTACCTTGAACTTGCAGGCGCTGATCTCGACCGCGGTAGAACTTTTCGAAGATTAAGGACTGTTCGAAATCGTCAATGCCTGGCCCGCGGTCGGATACGCTGGTCATCACCATCCGGTTCCCGACTTCTGCTGTGACTTGAATCGGAGACTCGGGGGAAGAATACTTGGCCGCGTTTTCCAGCAACTGGGTTATGACTTCCGTGATGCGATCTTCGTCCATCCGTACCGGAGGTAAATTGCTGGGCAGTCGGACATCGACGGGATGCTGTCCCAGGGCTGGCTTCGCCTTTTCAAGCGCGGCCGTGACGGCCTCCTGGATCGGGCGCGCCTCTAAATGAAGCTCGAACTGGTTGGCGTCCAGTTGCGCCATCTCGGCAGCTTCGCCCACGAGGCGATTCAGGCGGTCACTTTCCTCGTTGATGACGGTGAGAAGTTCCAGACGTTGAGCCGCGTCCAGCCCAGGGTTGGAGAGCAGCGAAGTGGCGGATGCCTTGATGGCGGTCAGCGGTGTGCGAAATTCGTGGGTGACTGAATCGAGCAAGATGGAACGCAGTTGTTCACTTTCGCGGGCGGCCTCGGCACGGCCGAGTTTTTCGATGGCTCCGGCCCGCTCAATCGCGATCGCAATCAGGCTGCTCATCGCGTCCAGGGTTTCGCGGGAAAGCATGCCGCCGGAAACGCCCATGCTGCCCACGACACGGACACCCATCCGGAGAGGCATGAACACTGCATGCTTCTCCGGAACACTCATAGGTTCGCCGCGCATGCAGACGAGCTGAAGATCATGAATCTCCAACTCGTGGGTGGCGGAGCTCGATCGGTAGACGTCCGGCCGGTTGGGCAAGGCGACAGCTGCGGCTTTGACTCCGAAACTTTCCACGATGTAACGCGGAATTGCATTCAAAAGCTCGACCACGTTATCGCTGGAAAGAAGTTGCTGGCTGAATTTATAAAGACGTTCGGCTTCTCCGCGCCGCTCGTTGGCGCTTTGAGCCTCCCGGCGTGCTCGCTCTGCCAGTTGGCTGGCGATGATCGCGGTGACCAGGAAAGCAAACAGGGCGACCCAATTCTGAGGATCGGCAATGGTCAAAGTGCCGACCGGGGGAAGAAAGTAGTAGTTGAAAGCCAGGGTCGCGACCAAGGCCATGAAAACTGCAGGCTGCAGGCCCCAGTTCGCCGAGACGATCAGTACGCCGACTAGAAACGTGAGCGCCACCGTGGTAGGGTTCACCTTGATTACAACGTGGTAAATGAAAACGACAAATACCACGGCGGCTGCAGTCGCAGCATAGCGCAGGGCCGATTTGAAAGCTGGTTGTTTCACGCCGCCGATTGTAGCTGATCTTGTTGTTGAGGATCAGCGATGGGGAACAGAGTACAGAGCATTATCGACAATTTCGATCCGCTCGACGACAATAGCCGCGATGCCAAAAACTCCGGAGCAATGGTTGGCGGAGGCTGATCCCGCCAAAAAGGGCGGCGTGTTCAAGCTTTTCCTGGGCTACGCTCCGGGGGTTGGAAAGACTTTCAGCATGCTGAGTGAGGCCATCCGCCGCCATAGTCGGGGCGAGGACGTGGTGATTGGCGTGATTGAAACTCACGGACGCAAGGCGACCGCCGAGCTGGCAGCGCAGCTTGAGGCCGTTCCCCGAAAGAAATTGGAGTACAAGGGAACGGTTTTCGAGGAGATGGACGTTGATGCCATCCGGGCGCGAAAGCCCGTTGTCGCCTTGGTTGACGAGTTAGCGCATACGAATGTGGAGGGCAGCAAACACGCAAAGCGATACCAGGACGTGATCGAGTTACTGGATGCCGGCATCGATGTGCTCTCGACCATGAACATCCAGCATCTGGAGAGCGTCACGCCGACGGTGCAGAGCTTGACCGGAATCACTGTGCGCGAGACGGTGCCGGACTGGGTGCTCAAGCGAGTGGATGAAGTGGTCATGTCGGACCTGACTCCTGAGGCACTGCAGAGCCGGATGCGCCGTGGCGACATTTATCCACTAGACCGAGTCGGTCGCGCCCTGGGCAATTTCTTTCGTCCGGGAAATCTAATTGCGCTCAGAGAACTGGCGCTGCGTCAGGTTGCGCAGGCCGTGGATCAGAGTCTGGAATCCTATCGTGAGAAAGATGAAGCCAGCGGAACAGTCGCAGTACGGGAACGAATCGCGGTTTGCATCAGCTCCAATCCAGCGGCGCAGTACTTGATCGCACGAGGCGCCCGCATGGCCCAGGCTATGGGAGGCGAGTTGCACATTGTCTACGTAGATCTGGGCCAGGACGACAACGAGGCCAACCAGAAAACGCTGGCGGCGAATCTTCAGTTTGCCGAAAATGTTGGCGCGCATATCACCAAACTGAAGGGCGGCAGCGTCGCCGAAGTTGTGGCTGACTTTGTTCGCGAAAAGCATGTCACGCAAGTCGTGTTCGGGCGCTCGGCTACGGGCGGATGGAGAAAATACCTGTATCTCACTGCCATCAACAAGTTCCTTCGCGATGCGCCTCCGGTGGACGTGCACATCGTTACGCAGGAGCCCTCCTGATTCTTCATGAACGAACATCGCCGTATTCTCGTGGTGGACGATGAACCCCAGATCACGCGCGTGCTGAGGACCAGTCTTTCCAGTCAGGGCTACGAC
>Ga0210405_10002833_pt1 | contig 17597 bp, 9 predicted proteins | sample IncBWH11MmetaG_FD_155492 | JGI IMG/M metagenome (GOLD analysis project Ga0210405, IMG submission 155492) | Forest soil microbial communities from Barre Woods Harvard Forest LTER site, Petersham, Massachusetts, United States - Inc-BW-H-11-M | ecosystem: Environmental > Terrestrial > Soil >... | reverse complement strand
AGGCGAGAGCCGATTTGAAAAAGGCGATAGGAGAAGAATGATGCGTATCTCAATTGGAATTTTAAGTTTTGCTGCGTTTTCGGTTCTCGCCGGCTGCGCAAAGACGCAGAAGGCGGGGCCAGAGCCAGTTCCGGTTGTGGCGGAGATCGTGGCTACGCAGCAGGTCCAGCCCAGTTGGACTTACTCCGGCGAGATTCGTCCGGACACTGAGGTTCAACTGGCCTTCAAGGAACCCGGTTATATCGCCGCTCTGTATCGAGTGAAGGGCGTCGATGGTCGGATGCGTGATGTGCAGGTAGGCGACGAAATACCTGCCGGTGCCACACTGGCCCGACTGCGCAGCTCCGATTATGAAGCGTCGCTGAACTCCGCGGTCGGCCAGCAGCGCTCAGCGCAGGGTACGCTTGATGCTTCGCAAGCGGAACTCATCCGAGCAAAGGCCGACCAGGCAAAGGCGGATCTTGATTTTGAGCGTGCACAAGCGCTCTATTCCGCCAAAGCAATGACTCGCCCGGTTTACGACGCAGCGGTGGATCAGCACACCTCGGCGACCGCCATTGCGGAAGCCGCCGTGCGTCAGATCGAGGCGCGCCGCGGGCAGTTGAGCGCTGCGTCGGCGCAAGCTGTCTCCGCGCGGATCAATCTTGGCGATACGAGCCTGAACGCTCCCATGCCTGGAGTCATCGTCGAAAAGAGTGTGGAACCCGGCAGCCTTGTTGCTGCAGGGACAAAGGCATTCACCCTCGACGACGCGCGTGTCGTGAAGGTGAACTTCGGAGTTCCCGACAGCATGCTGGCACACCTCAAGCTAGGAGCACCGGTGCCTGTGCAACTGGATGCATTGCAGGGGCGGACCTTCACAGGGCAAATTACTGGAATCTCCGCCTCGGCCAATCGTGAGTCACGGGTTTTCAACATAGAGGTTACTCTGCCGAACCGAGAGCGATCTCTCAAGGTGGGCATGATCGCCCGCATCCGTATAGCGCAAGCGAATGCGCAGACTGTGCCTGTAGCACCACTGACCGCTTTGATGACCGCGGAATCCGGTTCGAATAACTATTCAGTCTTCACTGTAACGGAGCGCGATGGAAAACAGTTTGCGCAATTGAAGAGTGTGAGGATTGGTGAAACCTTCGGCAAGTCGGTCGTCATCGACGAAGGCCTTACGCCCGGCGAACGAATCGTTGTCAACCGTACTAACCAGCTAAGCGACGGAAGCCTGATCCGGATGGTCGACTAGGAGACGCAGCAATGACAAACGCACAGAACGAACGGTCCACGGACAAGAAGCAGAATCTCGCCCCCTTCTTCCTCGAGCAGAAGCACGTAGCCTGGGTCTCTCTCGCGGTTGCGATCCTCTGGGGAATCTACGGGCTATTGAAAATGCCTCAACGTAAAGACCCAGACATTCCGGTACGCCAGGCGATGATTATCGTGCCTTGGCAGGGAACATCGGCGGAACAGGTCGAGCAACTGGTGACCAGGAAGATCGAGCAGGCTATCGCTCTGAATCAATGGGTGACGGAGATCAAGAGCGCCTCCAGAACCGGCTCGGCGATGGTTCAATTCGAGCTGGCAGAAAAGGGAAAGTACGATAGGGACAAGGAACTGGACGACGTCAAGATCAGGCTGGACGCTATCCACGACCTGCCCCAGGGAACGGGGCCCATTCTGTACATCAAGGACTTCGGGGATACGTCCGCATTGATGCTCACAGTAGCGAGTCCGCCGGCCGATCCAGTACAGGTCGCCTGGATAAGCAAACTAATTGAGACACAAGTCCGGCAGGTTCGGAGTGGTTTGGATACGCATACTCAGCCGCGGCGTTCCATCGTTGTGGTTTTTCCGAAGTCTATCGACAGCGACGACGTCGAGCGCAAGTTGTCTTGGGTGACCCGAGACATGGCAACCCAACATCTATGTTCCGATATGCGAGTGTTTTCGGGGGCGGGGTTCACAGGGGTGGACCTGGCGACGAACCTCAGCACTCCTGATCTGCAGTCGGCCTTGAGGAAGTTCGCAAATCAGAACCTGCAAACCGACGAGCTTCAGCCAGATGCATGGAAACCTGCGATCATCGACGAACCGGCAAACACCACCGCGGCGCTTCAGGCCGTGGCCGGTGACAAGTACACTTATCGCGACCTGGACGACTTTACCGATACGCTCCAGCGAAGCCTTAAAACGCTGTCGATCGTGGCGAAGGCAGAACGTTCCGGGGTACTGGACGAGAACGTATTTCTGAATTTCTCGCAGGAGCGCCTGGCGCAATACAAGCTAAGGCCGGCGGATCTTTCCAGCATCCTCGCGGCCCGGAATCTACCGGAGAGTGGCCAAACGCTCAATGCACGCGGACGCACGGTCAGCGTCAACACCACAGGCGAGTTCAAGAGCATCGACGATCTGCGGAATGTAGTGATAGGCATGTCGCCGAACGGAACGCCGCTTTACTTGCGGGATCTTGTGGACATCGACAGGGGATACGAGAATCCCCCTTCGTTCCTGAACCGCTACACGCGCCGCGACGAAAACGGCAGATGGATCACGACACGCGCGATCACGCTCTCGGTCCAGATGAAGAAGGGAGAACAGATCGGATCTTTCGGAAAGCAGGTGGACGCCAATTTGGAGAGTGTCCGGAAAACATTGCCGGCCGATGTGGTCCTGGCCAGGACCTCGGATCAGCCTCTGCAGGTGCACGACAGCATTGAGCTCTTTAGCCACAGCTTGATCGAGGCGCTGGTGCTGGTGGTCGTCGTGGCTTTAATTGGCTTCTGGAGTTGGCGGACGGCCATTCTGATCGCGGCGTCCATGCCGATTACGCTGGCGATTACGTTTGGGGTCATCAACACGCTCGGGATCGACCTGCAACAGGTCTCTATCGCTTCACTGATCATCGCGCTGGGGCTATTGGTCGATGTACCGGTGGTGTCCGGCGACGCAATTGTGCGCGAACTGGGTGCAGGCCAGCCACGGTCCGTCGCCGCGTGGATGGGACCGACAAAGCTTTTCAAGACGATGGCGTTTGCAACCCTCACGAATATCGTCTCCTATCTTCCATTTCTGCTGTTGCCCGGAGATACAGGGAAATTCTTATATAGTCTGCCTATCGTCATTAGTTGTTCGTTGCTGGCGGCTCTGCTCGTCTCGATGACCTTTGTGCCACTCATCAGTTCGTTTCTGTTGGAAGCCAAGAGCGAAACTCCTATCGAGGAAAGGCGGCAGCGGGGGTTCACGGGTTGGTATTTTCGAACGGCAAAGAAGGCCATTGAGCACAGGAAGGTCTGCCTGGCAGCATCGCTCGGTCTGATCGTAGCAGGCGGCGTCGTATTCTCCACACTCAAGCCGCAGTTCTTTCCAAAAGACCTTCAATACTTTTCTTACATCGACGTGTGGTTGCCCGAAGACACCCCGGCGAGCGCGACCAGCGCGGCTGCTCAACAGGTGGAGTCCATCACCCGCCGAGTAGCCGAAGAGTATGGCAGGAGCCACCCCGAGCACGAACACCCGAAGGATGTTCTGCAATCGATGACCACGTTTGTGGGCGGCGGCGGTCCTCGCTTCTGGAGTAGCGCCACACCCGAGGACAGGCAAACCAACTATGCTCAGGTGATTCTGCGAACGAAAGACAATCATGATACGACACCTCTGCTTGCCCTTTTGCAGCCGGAACTGGACAGGCAAATTCCTGGAGCAATCATTGATACGCGGACTCTCGAAACGGGCAAGCCGGTTGGAATTCCGGTTCAGGTCAGAATTTCCGGCGAAGATCTGCCACGTCTCAGAGCGGAAGCCGAGCAGCTGAAGCAAATCTTTCGCGACATCCCCATCGCCGCCAGAGTTCGAGACGATTGGGGCGAGCCGAGTGCGAGAGAAGTAGTGCACGTCGATGCGGACCGGGCAAACCTGGCGCACGTCACAAACGCAGATGTTTCCGATTCCGTCGGTGCGGCTCTTCATGGCATTACGGCTGGAGTTTTGAGAGATGGCAACAAGCAGGTTCCGATTGTTGGACGCATGCAGATGGAGGAGCGGTCCCAACTCTCCGATCTGCGCAGTCTATACGTCTTCTCGCGGCAAGACACCCCTCCGGTGCCTCTCGATCAGGTGGCGACGACTGCCCTGAGTCCGGTAACGCCTAAAATCCGACGCTTCGATCAGTACCGGACCATTACTGTGCAGTGCTGGCCTACGCAGGGGCATTTACCTTCGGAGGTAATCGTAGCGGCTATGCCAAAGCTGGAGGCATTCCAGAAGCAGCTTCCCGACGGGTTTATATTCCGCTTCGCAGGGGAGCAAAAAGAGCAGGTCAGCGGCTTTGCTGATCTCACTACGGTGCTGCTCATTTGCGTTAGCGCCATTTACTTGGCACTCCTCGCACAGTTCAAGCATGCGTTCAAACCCCTCATCGTCTTTGCTGCCATTCCGTACGGCGTTGTCGGTGCAATCTTTTCACTCGCGATTATGGGCCAGCCCTTTGGATTCATGGCATTCCTTGGGATCATCAGCCTCATCGGTGTAATTGTGAGCCACATCATTGTGCTGTTTGAATTTATCGAGGAGCGACGAGAAGAGGGCGAGGAATTGGAGTTGGCGCTGATCGATGCCGGCATCCTTCGTCTGCGGCCAGTGATGATCACGGTTGCGGCCACAGTGATTGCGCTGTTTCCGTTGGCTGCACACGGCGGCCCGCTTTGGCAGCCTCTTTGCTATGCGCAGATTGGGGGACTGACGATCGCCACTTTCGTGACGCTTGGGCTCGTTCCCGTCCTCTATTCCTTCGTCGTGCTGGATCTGAAATTGATCCGTTGGGAACAACAAGAGCAGCCTGATTCTGCTGCTTCGGAGAAACCCTCAGCGATGCCACTAACATCCGGGATAGCCAGGTGACCACTATGAACTTTGAACACGCCCTCCAATACGCCACACTGTTATCACTTCTGATGGGAGGCCTCGGTGTGGTTGTCGCGGTCTTAAATCACCGTGTGCAGGTGAAGACGGAGATCTTCCTGGCTATGTCTGCCCAGTATGACGAACTGTTGAAGAATTCTTCGGCGGCATTCTGGCTGAGTGTGCCAGTCGGTACAGATCTTCCTGAGCGGACGGACGATTTAACCATCTCAATGTTGCGATTCTGCACTCTGGTTTCATTAACCTATCTTCTATTTTGCGAAGGCCGCATACCAAAACGAATGTGGGAGTTGATGCTCCGTTCCGCTGAGCGGAGGTTCCGCAGTCCCTTATTTGTGCGTGAGTGGGAGTACTTGAGGACTGAATTTGAATCATTCCCGGAGTTCGTCGCTCTTGTTGCCTCAGTGCATCATATGCCGCCCCATACTGGAAGCCTTGGCCCTGGACCCGTGCTACCCGCACAGAGAGATGTACACCAATTGCCATGCTGACATCCCCGGAGTTGAAGAAGATACCAATCTTTGCCTGCCTGAACGACGCGAGCCTCGTGTGGCTCTCACAGCAGGCTGCCGACCTTCATCTGGAACCGGGTGAGTATCTCATTCACGAAGGGGAGCCCACCCCTTTCTTTGTAGTGATGGAAGGAACCACGGAAGTGCTCAAAGACCTAATGGGGCGTCAAACTGAAGTCTCAGAGCACAATCCAGGCGATTTCTTTGGCGAATTGGCCATTCTCATGGCATCGGCGGCTCCTGCCTCCGTCCGCGCAAAAACAGCATGCCACTTGGCAAGGCTCGATCCTCAACATCTGCACGAATTGATTCGACGCTCGCCGGAGTGCAGCGCATTGATTTTGCAGACGCTCAACGAACGCGTACAAGCCGTGCAGAAGTACATGCTGAATCTTCCCTCCAGCCGAGTACAGATCGTCGGATCGAGATTTGATGAAGACTGCCGGGAGATTCGCGCGTTCCTGAGCATGAATCGAATCCCTTATGAGTGGGCCGACTGCGATCGTAGCGCACATCCGGCTCCGACTGACCAGGCTTGCGAGGTTGCTGGCCTATCCGTCGTCGTGGATGGTTCTTTCTGCGTCAGCCATCCTCCTACGGTTCGTAAAGTAGCTGAAGCGCTCGGCTTCCAAACGGCTCCCCATCGCCAAAGTTATGACGTGGTGATTATTGGCGGCGGCCCAGCGGGACTGGCGGCTGCCGTCTACGGAGCCTCGGAAGGGCTCAGCGTCTTTTTGGTCGAGCGCAAGGCTCCCGGCGGTCAGGCTGGCACATCTTCTCGCATCGAGAATTACCTCGGCTTCCCCAATGGCATCTCACGAGATGACCTCAGTCAACGCGCGTTCCGGCAGGCGGTTAAGTTCGGAGCTGAAGTGGTTCTCACCCGAGAAGTCCAAGAGATCATTCCGCATCCCGATGGCGCATACACGATTGCACTCGATGGCAGCGATAGGGTTGCCACAACGACGGTGATCTTGGCGACCGGAGTTGCTTGGCGCAGACTTGAGGCGGACGGCGTCGATCGCTTCATCGGACGTGGAGTCTTGTATGGGGCCGCACGTACGGAGGCCCCCACGGTGGCTGGAAAGCGCGTCTTTATCATCGGCGGCGGCAACTCTGCCGGCCAGGCTGCCCTGTTCTTCGCAGATTACGCGAGTTCAGTGACCATGCTGGTCCGCGGCGAAGATCTGAAGCGCAGCATGTCGCAATACTTGATCGATCAGATTGCTCTCGTGCCGGCCATTCGGGTGGAGACGGAAACTCAGGTGGTCTCTGCAGACGGCACGGATTGCTTGAAAGCAATCGAAACCCGGAAAACGGGGGAGCCTGTCATCCGGCGGGCTGCAGATGCACTGTTTGTCATGATCGGTGCCAATGCAGTAACCCATTGGTTGCCACCTCAACTCCAACGCGAAAACGGCTATGTCCGCACGGGGCGCGAGGTGAGCGACCAGCCTGGTTGGGCGGCAGATCGTGCTCCATTTTTGCTGGAAACAAATCTTCCGGGCTTCTTCTGTGTAGGTGACATTCGCTACAACTCGATCAAGCGCGTTTCCAGCAGCGTAGGAGAAGGCACCATGGCCGTTGCTTTCGTGCATCAATATCTCTCGTTACTGCTCAAACCGGTTCCAGAGTGATTGCGGTCGCGTTTCAACCGTCGCTCCTACTTGCTCGACTCAGACTAGTCAAGTAAACGGAACTAGCCTCAGAGCCAGTGATCGGCGAGTGATATCACCGAATTCTCCAATTCGCAACTTCCCTGCGGAGTCATCGCCGCTAAGAGCACGACGACGCTTCTGATCGTAAAGGTGGCCTAGGATCGTACTCTCGCTGATGAGTCGCCGAAAATCAGTACGCTTCGCCCAATCGGCAATCAACGTTATTTTAGGTGTATTGCTGCCGTCAAACGCTCCTCCATGCGGATGGAACTCACCCAATTTGATAAGCCCGTCACTGCTGTGGAACTTCATCGATCGCCGCGGATGGTCGGTCACGCGGAATTAATCCAGTCTGTTCGAGCCTTCGTCGCGGTTAACCTTCGAGGTGCCCGTTTTCCGGGTTCTCTCCGGTTGGTCGGCCAACGGAAACTATCCAGAAACGGACTTGGAGGAGATTAATGGCAATGTCCTCGAACAGAACTTCTGGGCCGGAATAGCTTCCGGCTGGCAGAGAAAACTACCCCGCCTCAAGGTTGCCCGCAGTTCGGTCAGAAAAGCCGCTAATTAGAAGTTGCGTTCCTGACTCAAATCCACCGAGGCGGGGGTAGATGGGCCAACATCGACTATCTCTTCCGGCTGGGATCGTCCTCGGGATTGATGTAGTTGAACTGCACCGGCGCCATGCCATGGATCTGGACTACCACGTCGCCACTGGCCATTACGTAGTGGTGCATGTCGGGATCGAGATAGGCGAAGCTGCCCGCCGGAAAACTCGTCATGCTGTTCTCATCGAAGCGATCGCCCATGCCAAACTTAAGCGTCCCGGAGATCACGGTAACGTTTTCGCGTTTGGGATGCCAATGCGGTGCGACCCGATATCCGTCAGGCATCTTCAGACGGATAGTGTAGTCCCCGCTAGTAGCAAGAGGATTGCCCTCTAGCACAGCCAGTTGCGCCCCCGGCGCCACAAAGGAAGCTGCGCAACACCTGATGAATGCGGTGGCTCGCGATCCGCTGTTTGCACTCGCCCATGCGATTCTTTCCTTTGTCTGTACAAAGCTTCACTTCGAGATCGATCCCAGCCGGAGTTGGCTGGAGAAGGCCGAATTTCACTGCCAACGGGCTTTGGAATTGGATGCGGCTCTGCCCGAAGGGCACGTGGCCAAGGCGTTTCTCCTTTGGGGACCCTCGAAGAACTTCCAACATATCGAGGCGATCTCCGAATTGAAGCGTGCGCTCACTCTTCAGAAGAATCTCCCGCATGCCTACAGCCGTCTCGGGACGATCCTGGCGCATATCGGGCTGCTCGATCACTCTCGTGGGATGTTTGAGAGGGGTAGGCCTTTCGATCCAAGAAAAACGATCAGCCACAGTATTGCCCAAGTCTATCTGTAGAGCGGAGAATACGAACTTGCGTTCGATGAGCTAGAGAAGTGGCGCGCCGATGATCCCACCAATAAGTATGCCATCCATTTTGCGCTGGACCTCGCGATCTTGACCGGCGAATGGGAAGAGGCTAAGCACTTGCTCGGTGAAGCCGGAAGCCTGGCGCAGGAAGAACCAATGATCATCGCCCTTCAAGGTGTGATGCAGCTTCGTTGGGCGAATCCGAGGAGGCGCTGCGGTGCATTAGCCGGGCGTGTACGAACCCGAAATCTTTCGGCCACGCCCACCACTCGTACTATCAGATCGCCTGTATTCTTTCCTTGCTAAATCAGCCTGAGGCTGCGTTTGCGTGGCTTGAACGCAGCATTGATACCGGTTTCGCCTGCTGGCCGTTTTTCCTGAAGGACCCCTGCCTGAAAAACCTGCGCCGCCATGCTCAGTTTGAACTGCTGGTGAGCTCTTTACAGGCCAAATATCCCGACCACCTGGGGTTGCTGTAGCTCGGGTCATCAACACTCCCAAACTTCAACGACTTTGGTTGTGGCTGGACGGGCGGCTACACGGAAGTTAACCAGAAAACGGACTTGTGGGAGATCGATTCATGATGTCCCCGAAGCCGACTTCTGGCCAGCATTGCTGTAAGGTCCGTCCCGGGTCCAGTTTCTGCGCTACCGCTTGCGCACCTCCAACTGCACTGGCCGCGCAACGGAAGCTATTTCGGGATCGTAGTATTCGTAAACTTGCGACTTGAAGGTTCGAGCCCGAATGGGATACTTGGCGCGCAGACGATACTTCAATGTGACCAGTTCTCCGGGAGAAAACGAGTCGAAGTAGAGAAGCGCTTGCGTCGCCGTAAGGCTGAATTTCGATAGATGACCGCCCTTGTAGTGGGCGCTCTTCTCCTGGTAATCCTGCAAATCCTCGCTGAGCAGGTCAAAACCGGGAGGAATGCCGAGATCGACCATCACCATGTTGGCCGCCTTCGGCAAGTTGTTTCGGACTGTGGCGCTTGCCGTCGCAATATCGTCCTGCGCGAGGCGTGTGCGGTCATAGGCGACGTCGATGGAAAGCGGCTCGCCCGCCGCTTTTTCATCCCATGGCAGGTAATAGCTTCCCACGATCTGATAGGCGAGACCGCCCTTCCCCTCGAAGTGCAGACCAACCGTTGAGACGCCGTCTGTACTGACGTTCTTGAACGCGAATTGATGGAGTAGATCGTTGTTCTCTGGCGTCAGTTCGAGTTTTTCCGCGGGCACGCCGTTCAGCAGCACCACCACTGTGCCGCGTACATCGGCTGGACCTTTTTCCGTGGCAGTAAGCAGAGCACGAAGCGCCATGATTGTAGCCTGTGTGGTTCCCCAGGTTCCGTAAGCATCTTTTTTCGACGCGATGTAAGTGAGAGCCTTGCGCGCCGTTCCCGATGCCTCACCCGACTGAAGCAGCGCCTGCACCGCGAGGCCCGTCGTCTCCACTGCCGCGCTGGGCCCGGTGGCATAGACGCTCGTCTCTTCCGCACTCCACCAAACCTGCTCGTCTTTCTCGGTGCGCGCATCGAGAAGCATTTGAATCGCCTGCCGCGTAAATTCGCGGTCTTCTTTGTAGTCGGTAGCAAAGTTGGCGACGACGGCCAGCGTGTAGGGATCTATCTTGGCGGTCATGTGTTTTTCGATAAACTGTTTCGCCTTTTCAACCGCCGGCCCTTGGTAGCCAGTGTCTCTGAGCGCCCAGGCCAGGTAAGCAGTAATCCGTAGCACATCGGAGTTGTAGCGATTGGTTGCCCCTTCATTGATAAATTGCGTATCCGGCTTCCAACTCCCGTCTTCCAGTTGCTGGCTCGCCAGCCACAGCTGGGTTCGCAAGATGAGCTTCGGGTCCACGTCGTGAACCTTTGACATATCGTAGAACTCCATCAGGCCGTAGGCGGTCAGAATCTTGTTGGCCGGCGCATTACCGAACCACGAGAAGCCGCCTCCTGGAACTTCGAAGGTGAGAAGACGCTGGTAACCATTTGCGATGAAGCCCTCAGCTTTTGCGTGTACCTCGGGAGTTAGCTTTTTCGAGCGCTTCATATAATCAAGCGCCAGTACATTTGGATAAGTGCTCGACGAGGTTTGTTCGAAGCACCCACCCGGCATGCGCAGAATGGCGTCCATCCCTTCCACAACCTGGCTCATCGTACCGGGATAAAGCCGCACAAAAATCTTGCTTGCTTCAGGAATGGAGGTCGCTGGAAAAGCGAGTTCGTGTTGCACTGTATTTTCCAGGCGGCCGTTAAAGACGAGGCTTTGTTCTCGGCCATTGGGAATGACTTCGATTTCTCGGACCACGATGTCGGCGCGACCGTTGTCGCCGCGATTCGAACCGCCTTGCATGCGCGCTGCGAGCGTCAGTTTGAACTTCCCGATGTGCCGGGCTTCCAGCGTGAACTGCGAACTGCCGACCCGAACCGAATCGACCCCGACAGATTTCTCACCGGAGTCGTCGACCAGCGAAAACCAATCGTCGGGTTGAAGTTTCAAGTTCACATCGCCGCGAGAATCCGAGTAGTTGTAGATAGCCACTGGAATCGAAACGCGGTCACCCTGCGTCAGCGTGACTGGCAGATCGAGATCGACGAAGAAATCCTGAAAAACCTTCAGGCTCGAAGTTGACGTGCCGAGCGCTCCCTGTTGCGTGGAGGCAATCATCGCCATGCGCCACGTCGTAATGGAGTCTGCCATCGGAATCTCGATGTTGGCGCGTCCATCCTTGTCAGTTATGATTTCGGGGTTGATGTAGAGCGCTTCAGGAAAATAAGAACGCACATGCGCGGCGGGCGGTCCGGTGCTCTCCTTGGCGAGAACTGCGCTGTTATGGTCTTTTTTCAAGGCGGCAAAATTTTCAAGCCGATCAAAGTTGCGCCCATTGAGTGGGAGGTTTGCAACCTGCTGCCCCGTAATCAAACCTCCAATCACGCCTCCAGCTGCGCCGCCGGGTACACCCGCAACCTCCGCATTCATGGTTTCAACCTGCACCGCCCCTGCACTAACCTCAACCGCTTCATTGACTGAACCTACCGACAAGACTGCGGAAAGCACGGCCCTGTCGCGTACCTCAAGCGTGAGTGCCACAGCCGCCGTCTTGAATCCCTGCTGCGTTACCTGGATTACGTAATCACCCTCTGGCAGGCCGGAAAAACTGAATCGACCAGACGCGTCGCTGGTCGCGGAACGGATCTTCCCGCTGCCGCCGCTGCGCACCTCGACATTGGCTCCAGTCACAACGGCGCCAGTTGGATCGGTCACGGTTCCCACGATCTCCGCCCGGCCATTCAACGGGCCTCGGTCATGTTCAATGTTGACGTTAATCCTGGTTGACCCCGGATCGGGCGGGCCCGCAATCCATTTGCGCTGAAAAAGCAAAACAGCCTGCAGATCATCCGTCGTGTTCCATTGGCCGTCTGGCCCCGCGCTTCGCATCAAGTAATAATTCTTCGACGCATCCCAGCGCGCCCGTTCAAATGTGAGACCGTGACCCCATGGATCACGAAACTCCGCATCCCCCGACTGTGCCAGCTTCCCGTAAGCGTCCGTCGGATCGCCGGCCTTTGGATTCTTCTCGTAAGCCGCGCTCAGCTCTTTCGCTAACCGGTGGGCCTGCATTTGAAACTGTTGCTGGTAGCGGCGCCAGTAATCGGCGTACTTCGTCATCGGCACATTCTTGCCGAATTGTGTCTCAAATTTGTTCGGAGTCACGATCTCGGTTGCCGAGAATAGCGCGCGCGCAGCCCGGTCTCGCTGGTCGACATGCGACTGCTCGGCCGGTTCGACAACATCCGGCATGCCGATCGAGTGGATTTCATAACGTGGCTTCATTACCTCCTGCTCCAGATAAAAGAAGACCTTGGCAAAGCCCGGCTGCTTTTCCGCCAGTGCAAACACGGCCTCATCGACAATCTGCAATCCAAGCGCGGCATGGACGCCTTCGCCATGCGAGTTGGTCACGCGAAACTTGATGCGCGCATCGCCGCCGGGTTTGTAGACCGAGGCGTCCGCGACCGTCTCGATTTTCAGTTCGTTGGCCGGCTGCACAAACAGCAGTCGGTGATCGCCTACCGGACGTGCGTCTCTGCCGAAGAGATACGCGCTCATGTCAACCGTCCCCGCCATCTCAGGCGTGGCCGTAAGCGATAGTTCCGCCTGGCCATTTTCAAGATCGAGGTCGCGGGTGAGCACCGTTTGGCCTTCCTTCACAATGTCCACGTACGCCGCCCCGCGCGCCTTAGTGGAAAATACCTTCAGTCGAATGCGCTCGCCGGTACGATAGACGGCACGTTCGGTGCGTAGAAGAATCTGATCCTCTCCCTCGCGGGCCTCCAATTCCACTTTGCTCGACGCCTGATTTCCTTCCTGATCCCTGGCTTCAATCTTCAACGCCTCCTTGCCTCCCTTTGCCCTGATCGCGATTACGGCAATCCCGCCATCATCGGTCGACGCATGTTGATCCTCATTCAATGAGGATCGAACCGTCACGTCAGCCTTCGCCGGAGTTCCGTCCGGATAGGAAGTCAGAATGAAAACTTCGTTCTCCAGATTAGGGACCAGTGTGCCGCCCTCGGGAATCGCAGTGATCAACAGCGGCGAATCGCTCACCGTGATCGGCTGCCCGCGAGTCTCCGAATGCCCAGCGGAATCTTTCACCGTCGCCTCAATCAACACACGAGCCGCACCGTGGTTAAGCGGCCGCCCGGCAAAGTATTTCGGCAATGTGAGGTCGAAATGATACGAACCGTCGGAATCCGTCTTCCCAGTGGCTGATGCGGCCTCAAACAGCGACACATCCATTGCCGAAGCCTTCATGCTGAGTTCGGCGTGGTCCACCGGCTTTCCGAAAAAGTAGTTGGCGCGCACCGTGCCCGTAACATGATCGCCTGGTTGATAACCGCGCTTCTGTTTCTTGCCATCTTTCTCGCCCGCAAATTCAACCGCAACCTTGAATTTCGGCAGAACATATCGCTCCACATTAAGCGCGATCTCAGCCGTATTGCTGGGCGCATCGGCCTCCCCCATCAACGCGCGCAGATGATACGTTCCCAGGTTGACCTCGTCGGCCAAGCCAAATTCAGCCGATGCCACTCCGAACTGGTCGGTCGCAGTCGCTTTCTTGAAGACTTTGTTACCGCGAGAATCTTCCACTTCAAACGTGAGCGCGCGCTTCGCCGCTGCCTGATGCTCCGAGCGGTCAAGCGCGAGCGCCCGCGCATGAATCATCTGCCCCGGCTGGTAGAGTGGCTTCTCCGTAGTAAGCAGAATGGAAACCTTATCCTCCAGGTGTACGTCCTGTGTAAATTCCGTCGACCCGATCGGCGTGTCGGCAACATAGCGCAGCTGGTAACTCCCAATCACACCGGCTTGAAAGCGAAACTGCGCTTCCGTAGTTCCATTCCGATTCAAGCGACCCGAGAAAAGGACGCGCGGTTTACCATCCGCCGGTTTGTCGTCCGCGTCCAGCAATTCGATCTGAACCGAACCGCGTCCGGATATCGCCTCATCCTTGGTGTCTGTAACAATCACGCGCACAGCCGCCTGACCTCCGGCGATATAAGACTGTTGCCCCAAAATATGAATCACCGGCCGGCTCAGGATCTGGGAGATCGATTCCGTCCCTTCGAGATCAGGCTTTGACGCGTCGTCATATTCGAAACGGTACCGAACTCGATGCCACACGAGATCGTCAATGGCCAGACTCTTTTCCAGTCCTACCTCACTCTGCAACTGCCCGTTTCGGGCCGTGATGTTTACTTGCTGCTGGGTGTGCCCGATGGCCTGATCTTCTGGATCCAGGACCTCCACCGTGAATCGCCCCGTTCCAGCATGTAACGCTTCGTAAGGAATGGTCAGTCGCAACAGGCCTTGCGAATAAGTCGCAACCGGGGAGGAAACATGAGACGCTGCCTGAAACGGCTGCTGGAAAACGAATCCGAGCATGGTAAGAAATGCAGCGAGAAGCACAAGCGTGAATCTGATCGCCGTCCGGTGCCATTTGCCATAAACCATGGAATCCTCCGAGACACTTCTAGAGTGCCAACACTGCGAAAGCCTTGAAGCAGCCGAGGCATCACGCGTCCCCCTTTGGGTCAAGGACCGGAGGGCGCGCCGCGCTTCGTTCGTTCAATCGGAGTTCGCGCCTGATCGGCAGTTTTGCAGAATATTTTTTGCGGGGTCTTATCTGAGGAGAGTTTAAAAGTTACTGCTGGCGCCAGTGCGCCCCGTCTTTACTGGTCCAAACCGTGCCGGAATCCGTGGTTAGCAGGAATACTGCCGCCTCGCTCGCCTTCCCCAAGGTCTCGTTCTTAGGTTTTGCTGGAGCCTCACTCGAGTAGGCTGGCGTCAACTCGATGCGGACTGCCTTCCCCGCCCATTGCGCATTGATCTTCTTCCACTTCTTGGCCCCATTCCGGCTCAGGAAGAGATTGCCCGCGTTATCGAGAGAAATAAACCGCTTGCCATGCGATACAGTCGCCGTAACTGGCAGGCCGGACGGTACCCCTACATCCCGCCCCACTCCGGGTATTTCTGCAACGACCTGGCCTGTACTGACCTGGCCCACGTTGGCCGATTCAGTTTGGAGCTGCGCCGCGGCGCTCGCTACCTCCACCGTTCCTGATACCGTCCCTACATCAAGCACCGGCTCCATCATCGCAAGCTGGCTCGGATTCAACTCGATCGATTGTTCGGTTGTCTTAAACCCAATCGCCGTCGCTGTTAGCTCGTACCGTCCAGCCGGTAGTCCTGTCAGATTGAAGCTGCCATCTGCGCTCGTTGTTGTCTGTCGCGTGTTGCCAATCGCATCGCGCACAGATACGCTCGCCCCCGAAATGGCAGCGCCCGTTCGATCCGTGATGCGGCCGGAAACTCCGGCGAGCGCTTTATCTTGCCCGCTCGCTTGCTCAATCATCAATCCACCCAGGTCTTTCTTCTTGGCTAGGTCATTTTGTGATGCCGCGTCCTGTGCGCTTGAGGGTGCCGGGATTTGCTGCAGCTTCGCGAAATTCCGACCATTCAATGACAATTCGGGCGAGATCCCCCCAATCGCACCGCCCGCGGATCCCCCGGCACGCCCAACCGGAGCGTTGGCAGAAAGTCCAGCGGCAGTTGTCTCGGGAGCAGCAACTTTTGCCGCCGCTTGCCCGCTCGATTCAGGCATATTCAAGGATTTAGGCAAACTCAAGTTCGCGTGCCCTGAAAGATTGCTCGCCGGCGCAGCGCCTCTGGCTGTTCCAAATCGCTGAACCGTCTCTGAATCGGTGCTAGGCGCGACCGTCGTTGGCGGAAGATGAACCTCAGATTTTCGTAAACTTGCAACCTGCTGCGGGTTCCGAAGAGCGCTGTCACGGTTCCAAATATGGACCATGACCGCAACCAGTCCACACGCCAGCGCCGCCGCGGGCAGCCCGACCGGCAACAGCCGCCCCCAGATCCATCCTTTCACCGGCTCTCGCGCAACTGCTTGCATCTCCTCCTGCGGCTGCATGAAAAACACCGCCTTCCGGCACTCCGCGCATTCAGCCAGATGCGCCAGCATCCGCTCGTGCTCCCGCGACGTAGCGGCGCCCTCGACGAACACACTGAGCTGGTCAGCGTCAGGATGTATCCCGAGTTGGAAATTCCAGTTCACTCTTGTCGTTCCTTATGAAGATCGCCCTTATCAAGATCCGCCTTATTAGAGTTCGGGCCGCCCTCCGATTCTTGCAGCAACCTGCGCAGATTGATATCCACATCCCTGGGATCGATCCCGAGTGCCTCCTCTGCTGCGCGCCGGCTCAGGCCCCGTTCCCTAAGAGTCCGCAGCAGCTCTTTTCGCAGATGCTCGGTCGCGCGCTTCAGTTTGCGGCTGACCGTCGCTTCATGAACTCGAAGCACGCGGCTTATCTCGTGCAGGGTATGCTGGTCAAGGTAGTAGGCGGAAAGCACGAAGCGCTCTTCCGCGGAAGCCGCGCTCAGCGTCATCTTGATCGCCGCCCGCAAATCCTCTAATTGTTTGAGCTCAATCTGCTCGGAGACTCGCGCCGCTGGTTCGATCTCACCTAGCTCGGTTTCCCGGCCGATCTTCCTGTACTGGTTCACGCGCCGTTGCGCCAGGATCGCGCGCAGCCAACCCATCAACGATCCTCGCCCCGAGTATCGAAGTAGCGGAGACCAGCGCTTGCCCTCGCGTTCCGTCAGCCCGAATAGTTCGGAGTAAAGCGCGCTCGCCAACTCCTCGCCCAGCGTAACCGACCCTGTCATCTCCACCGCGGCTCCGGTCAGCTGCTCCCGATATTGCGCAAGAAAGCGCCGCCAGGCGGACTCGCGCCCCAGAGCGCATCCGCGCGCGATGGCAAGCTCCTCCAGGTGCAGAGCCCGCCAGAACGTTTCTCGCTGCCGCTCGTTGGCCTGCTTCCCCGGGTCGAGACCGAAATTGTCCTTAGCTCCTATCGTTTCGAGGGCCTCGGCAAACTCCGCCTTGCTTAACTCGACCAGCTCAGCACCGGCTGCCTGCCAAAGCTCTTCGCCGAGCATTTCGGGCAGAAGTCGGCTCTCCGGCCCGAGCTCCATTTCGACCGCCGCACCCTTCGCCACCGATGCGGTGCAGTCTTCCGCCCCCGAAGGTTCTGTTTGATTAATATTGGCAGGCGGAATGTCCACGCCCGCCCATTAAATCATATCGTCCCGTCGTAGTCCGTTCCTTGCCTCTTTCAACACGGGTGCTGCTCAGAAACGCGCTGTCCGGCCGGGAAAGTGTCAGACAGTCACACGCTGTTTAGTGAGCGGAGCACGAACACAAACGACTGTCGACGAATAATGCCACAGAATGGACAGATTAATTGGCCAGAAACGGGCTTGGGGGAGATCAATCGCGATCTCCCCCAAGCCGACTTCTGGACAACGTCGTTCGGAGTGGGCCTCAAAACGTGAAAACGTAGCTTCTTTAATAGTAGTTACGAATAGTAGTTCCGAACGCAGACGTGCTGGTGGGCTATGTGCGACCTGATCGGCCCAAAGGAGCAGCCGCGGGGGCGGAATCAGCCCCGCACGTATTTGTTAAACCAGTCGATCGTGCGTTGCCAGGCCAGGTCGGCTGCGGCTTTGTTATAGCGTTCCGGCGTCGC
>Ga0210405_10002832_pt1 | contig 17600 bp, 25 predicted proteins | sample IncBWH11MmetaG_FD_155492 | JGI IMG/M metagenome (GOLD analysis project Ga0210405, IMG submission 155492) | Forest soil microbial communities from Barre Woods Harvard Forest LTER site, Petersham, Massachusetts, United States - Inc-BW-H-11-M | ecosystem: Environmental > Terrestrial > Soil >... | reverse complement strand
CCTTGCCGCCGAGATTCACGACTACCTTGGAATTCGGGGCGGTGGTCAGCGTTGTGCCCATCTGGAAGATCCACTGCGCGTTGGAATCCCCTTGAGCGTCCAGCTTCAGAGTGCCGGTCAATTGCGCCGCTGTCGCAAAGCAGTAAACTCCGGGAATGAGATTCTTTCCGCCCAGATTCACGCCGGTAAGGCTGGTGCCACAAGTGGCGCCCGCGGCTTGCTTGTAGGCGGTTGTCAGACCCTTCTGAGCCGCAGCCGTCACCGGGCTGGACTTGAGGTACAGTTTGCCGTTCACTTGCGCCGGCTTGATTCCTTTTACTGTGGGCGTCGGAGAACTGCCGACGTCGCCGATCATGAAGGTGTGAGCGCTGACGTTGGTGATGCCGGAGCCGCCCAGCAAGGCAAATTTGTCCGCGGTCCCAAGATTGATTTTCATAGCTTCCGTATCTGTTTGGGCGTAAGCGCCGACTCCCGACAACAACAGAGCCAGCAAAGAAATCGTAAGCAGTTTCATATGTTGTTCCCTTCTTCGTTTTAATTCCTGACCGTGCAACTTTCACTCGGTACTCTATACAAGCGCATGGGTCACCGTCTGCGCAGTATTGATCACATTCACTAATTCAGGATTTCCTTTTGTGAGCAGATAGCTCGTGAGCAGAATCAAAGCCAAAGAAAAAGGCCGGACCTCGTCAGTCCGGCCTAAACACGCGCGCGTTTGGATACAGAAAGTAGAGCCGTCGTGAGGGTCCGAACGTCGACACTGTCAATCGACATTAACCCATGACTGCTCTGTCGAACGAGTCGAATAATACATTGGCCAAAGTAGGACGACTGTTCAAAAGTGCACACTTTTAAAAAAGTCATCTAGACTGGCACTATTCGTGACTAGAGGCGGGGGTCTCTGACTTCGCCTAACCACAGGGTGTACATAGAGTTTTACTGGCGGGCATCTCGAATCGCGGACTTATTTCAAGCCTAGCTCGCCATTGTACTGTTGGGTAATCCCGTAGCACTCACAGGCGGAGTCTTCAAGTTTCTTGCGGTTCACGATCTTCACCGCGCCACGGGCGTACTCGATGAGCTTCTTCTTCTGCAAAGCACCAGCTGCCAAGCTCACGGTAGGCCTATCTGTCCCAAGCATGGTTGCGAGAAAATCGTGGGTGATGGGCAGCGCCTCCGAATCCACTCTGTCCTGAGTCATTAGCAACCACCGTGCGAGGCGCTGCTTAATATCGTGCAGCCGATTACACGCGGCTGTTTGTGCAACCTGCATTCCTTGAACTACGGCATAGCGGCTCAACATCAATTGCAGGTGTGGAGTGGATTCCAAAGTGTTTTGCAAAGCTGCGACCTCTACCCGAAACCCATCCCCCGTGATTTGTACCACCGCTTGAAGCGGGCTCCTGCTCAGGCCAACGGCCGCCGGCGTTCCGATAAAGCCCTCATTGCCGACTATGCCGGCTTCGACGGTCTTTCCATCTTTCATTACGACGACAAGAGAAATCAAACCTCGATTCAGGAAATACGCGAATTCCACCTTTCCACTTCCCTCGTGAAGAACGAGATGGCTGGGCAAACTGACGTATTCGAGATGAGGACGCAGTGAACTGTAGTCACTATCGGAGAGCGATAGAAGAATCAGGTTGCTGACTGGTTTTCCTTCGCTACTTGTCCGCTCGCCAGACTGCACGACTTGGAGCCCCTTGTTTTCCATAAACCGTCCTTAACAGACGAGGATCAGAACCGCCCCACATTGAACTCGTCTATCATGCGGTGCGAAACGGGTAGCCTTCTCGAAGGCATCGTGGACCCTCTCGAAGACCAATCAACACTATGCTGGAAGCGACCCTGAGACTGAGCAATACTGACCGCTTCAGATTGACGAAGACTGATCCAACACTTAAGTAGCTCCGCATTTTCCGCGAGGCCCCGAAATCGGACGCGGGCAAGAACAAAATCCTTAATGTATGTAGGATGCCCGACAGACCATTCCACTTGGCGCATGTACAATCCGTCCCTTTACGTCTCTTCCGCCACGCCCAAGTCGGGTGACGGTTGTCTGTCACAGTCAGGCAGTGCGCACGCGAAAGGAGAACGCTGCATCCTTTGACGGCAAGCGCGTACTAGGCTTGTGGTCAGACAACGCTGGGCGCAGCGACAGATCGGCCATGAATCGGAGGCTGGTATGGATCGAACGAGAGCGATTTCGGGGTTTTGGTTGCTCCGACTGCGCCTGGGTCTTCAAGTCTTCGGGCGCTCCCGCTGGGAAATCTTTCGGTGAAATGACGCGGAACTTCGAGTTGCAGCGCGACCGAGAGTTCACATCGCATGTTTGCACCGATCACCCAAGAGGCAAGAGCACAAGGAGCAAGAACGCGGGATAGTTCAAGCCGCCGTACGTTTCAGCGTGGAGGTCAAAATGTGCCCTGTTCATTGGGACCACACCGATCAGGCCCAGTCTATGCGTTATGTCAGGCAAGATTGGGAAAAGCTGTACCGGGCTGCCGTCCTCGAGTTTGACCGGAGCAGGTTGCTGCAGCGAATCGAGGAAGCAGAGGCCGCGATTGTGAGGCGATCACGAAGTTTGTCAAAGCCGCCTAGCAACCATGGAAGAGAGCAGGACGCTATCGCTCGGGCGCGGCACATCTTGAGCTTACTGCGTGAAGTTGGGCAAAAGCAGTAGCCTTACGCGATTGCTGTTGGAAAGAGATCGGCGCTCCAATCCCAGGAGAGAACTTCAGACTCAGAAGTAGCACCTTCCACGTGAACGCGGCCCCTCGCAGATGCTAAGGGCCGTGCCTTCACGCTACACGGCGGCCGCTCACCAGGTTAATGACTAACACTACCAATGCCACAACCAGCAGCAAGTGAATCAGACCGCCGGCCACGTGGAGGCTGAAACCTAGAAGCCACAGAATCAGAAGCACAATGAAAATCGTCCAAAGCATATTTATCTCCTCGGTTCATTGGTCGAATTGCTTATCCTTACTCCTTATCCTTGCCTTGCGTCTCTCCGCCCCAGTTGAACTCCTTTGAACGACTTCCCACACTCCAGACAAAATGGCTTGGATCGTGGAGTGATCAACCCGCAGAACGGGCACATCCTTGAGGGTCCGACTTCACCACGGGATGTTTTCGTCGACAAGAGCTTTTCCAGCGAGTCCGTGAGGAAGCTGCGCAAGTTACGAAGATGGACAAGAAAAGAATGCAAGATGGAGCCTACTCTTTCGCGTATTCGACAGGCCCACGATGACATATCCAGGGCAGAGATTCTGTGCAAGATTGCTCAACTTATGCCGGAGCTGCCAGTCCGCATGGTGACCGTCGAGCCTATCTGGGTTTTGGCTGCAAAACTAAAGTGAGCAATTCAGACCAGCTATTTCTACGGGCCTGAGCGATCATGATGCCAGAGACGAGCACTTCTTCTTATCTCTTTCAGGTCCTCTGAGCTAAGTCAGCCCATCTGAAGTTCTCTCCTCTTAGTTCTGCAGCTCCAAAGGAATGAATTCATGAAAAAGACAATTTCACTGTTGATGATGAGCTTGATGGGCTTGGTTGCAACTTACGCGTGGGCAGGCTCGGGTCATGAAGACACGGTCGAGCGCATGCAAAAGTCGGTGGACGTTCTTAGCGAGATTATGGCAACTCCAGACAAAGGTATCCCCGAAGAAGTGTTAAGCAGCGCAAAGTGCATCCTCGTGGTGCCGAATCTGATTAAAGGCGGTTTCATTTTTGGCGCCAAGCACGGCCGTGGAGTGGCTTCGTGCCGTACATCGAACGGTTGGAGCGCCCCTGCCTTCGTGTCCGTTGGCGGTGGTAGCTGGGGATTGCAGATCGGAGTCGAAGGCGTCGATCTGATCATGCTGGTCATGAACGAGCAGGGCTTCCAGCACCTCCTATCCAGCAAGTTCGAACTCACCGGCGAAGCATCGGGTGCGGCAGGCCCAGTGGGTCGTCATGCGTCCGCCGGAACTGACTGGAAGATGAACACGGAAGTGCTGACCTATTCGCGTTCGAAAGGTGTATTCGCCGGCTTGACGCTCGAAGGTGCGGTGGTGGAGCAGGACAACGACTCTACTCGCGCCATTTACGGTAAGCACATTGAATTTCGGACCATCCTCTCGGGTAAGGGACCAGCTCCGAAAAGTGTGGAAGCATTCTTGAAGGCCGTCTCCGAGGCGGGCCAACAAGCGCGCATCGCCGAGGCTAAGGAAGACAAGAAATAAGCGTTGTGAGCTTGCGGCTAAAGTTGTTTTCAGGCTGACCGGAACCCGGACGCGGTTTCGGTCGGCATTCGAAAACTCCTGAAAGGTGGAGACATATGTCAGTCAATTTACGTTGGTGTCTTCGGGCGCTATTAGCCTGTCTGGTTTTCTGGCCAGCTTTTTCATTGGCACAGTCGTCGGATCTCGTGCAAAACCTGGCAGCCTGCCAGGCTGGCCGAGAGGCTTGCGATCGCTCGAAGTTGAGCCCGCCGCAAACCGCCGAAGTGGACGCAAGCAACCGCGAGCGCAACGTTTCGAATTGCAGAAACGGCTTCGATTCCTGTGACCACTCGCAACTCACCCAACCGCAAGCGATTGCATTGGCTGTAGCTGATCACCAGCGTAACGTCACCGATTGCCGAGACGGCATGGCCTCCTGCAACCCTTCGCGATTGACACAATCCGAGGCTCGTGAATCTTCGGTCGCGGCGCACCAGCGCAACGTCACGGACTGCAAGGATGGGGTCGGCGACTGCGATCACTCCAAATTGAACGCGTCGGAAGTGGGAGCCGTGGATACTGCCAGGCTTCAGCTCAACCTCTCCGACTGCAAGAATGGCACGGGACTCTGCGATCATTCCAAGCTTACGGCCTCGGAAACCAGCGACGTGGTTGCGGCAGAACACCAGCGCAACGCGCAGAATTGTAAGAATGGCTGGGACGATTGCGACCGCTCCAAGCTCACTCCGTTGGAAGCCGGTCAAACAGCCGTCGCCGACCACCAGCGCAATATCACCGAGTGTAAGAACGGCCAGGAAACCTGCGACTACTCAAAACTGACGGCGTCGGAAAGCAAGACGCTTGCCGATGCCGAACAGCAACGTAACTACAGGGCCTGTCTGAAGGGATACGGTTATTGTGATCGCTCTCGTCTCACGCCCGCAGAAGCCAAGGCGATTCCGGCCGATCAAAAATCTGTTTCCCAGTAGGACGTCAACGGAACTGCAAGTACTCGGATCGATTTCGCAAAATACACATGCCACAAAAGGAGAAAATGATGACGACAAATCAGAAAAACAAATGTGCGCATCTACCCTGCCGGTGTCTGGTGCAAAGTGGCGACAAATACTGCGGTCAAGCCTGTAAGGAAGCGGGATCCAAGGAGGTGGAGATTGCGTGTCAGTGCGATCACGGATCCTGCCCGCTTACCGTATGAAGAACAGTAAGTGACTCTTAGAAGTGGAGATTGATCTCAGATTGGCCCCGGAGACTCGCGACATGAACATACGCCGAATTGTGGTATTGCTGTCGGTGCTCACGTGCTTCGCAGTGCTACCCCTGGCAAAGGCACAGACATTGGTCGATCCAGAAGATTCCTCCACCACTGTCGCCGTTTCAGCAGCTACGACGTACCCGCTACCAGATTTGACGTACATGCGTCCGACGCAAAAAACCAAGCTCCGCAACTACGTCTTCGACGCGTTCGGCCCGTATCCAATCGTAGGTGCAGCGTTCGCGGCTGGCATTAACCAGGCGGAAAACACTCCTCCGGCGTGGAAGCAAGGTGCCCAGGGTTACGCCAAGCGATTCGGGTCCGACTTCGGCATCGCCGCTGTAAGCACGACCACGCGCTACGCGCTTGCGCGGGCCTTCCGGGAGGACACGTTGTATTACCGCTGTGAGTGCAAAGGCGTGTTTCCGCGGTTGCGTCACGCCGTGATCTCGACCTTCACGGCCCGCCGCGGCCAAGACGGCCATCGCGTCTTTTCTTTTTCTGATCTCGTCGCTCCGTATGCCGGAACCATGACTGCGGTCTATGCGTGGTATCCAGGCCGTTACGATGCCAAGGACGCGTTCCGGATGGGCAACTACAGCCTGTTGTGGTATGCGGGTGCAAACATCGGCCTTGAGTTCCTCTATAGCGGACCCCACTCCTTGCTTTCTCGCATGCACATGAACAATGGGCGCGGAGCGCCACCCCCAGGTTCAACTCCGTGATCGACGCGCAGTCTTTTGTCGGGATGAATGTGAAGCGCCCGACGGAACGGTGGCAGACTATGTGTAAGGATAGTCTGCCAGACCTGATGAAGTTGCCGTGCCTCGCGGCCGCGTTTCTGTTGACGGTATCCTGGACAGCTCCAGCGCCAGCTCAAAGTCCCCCTCCGCTTGCCGCCGAACTTGTCAATGTGGTCGTAGCCAACGAACTGGCAGACCGGGTGGAGCGACGGAAATGGATGTACGTGATCGAAAAGCAGGACGGAAAGCAGATTCTCACGGAAGAACAGGTTGACACCGGGGATGGCCCACTTTATCGGCTACTTGCGATTGATGGCCGGCCGCTTCAGCCGGACCAGCGTCGGCAGGACGACGCGCGCATTAACCGTCTCTTGCATGATCCCAGTGAGCAGTTGAAGGCCAAGCGAGCACACGACGAAGACGAGCAGAAACTTGAGACGCTCATGCACCTGATGCCAGAAGCTTTCCTTTACGACTACGACGGCATCGAGGGAAATCTCGTCAGGGTCAAATTCCACCCCAAGCCAAACTACAATCCTCCGACTTACGAAGCCAGAGTGGTGCACAGTCTTGCTGGCACAATTCTGATCGACTCGCAACAGAAACGACTGGCCAGGCTTTCGGGCCAACTCATAAACCCGGTGCAATTTGGATATGGATTCCTGGGGCATATCGACAACGGCGGTACAGTTGAGATTCGGCGCGTCGAGGTCGGACCTTCCCAATGGAAGACCGCTTTGATTGAAATTCAGTTGTCAGGCCGTCTCGTTCTATTCAAGACCATCAGCAAACAGGAATACGAGATCCGCTCAGACTTCCGCGCGGTTCCCGATAATCTCAGCCTCTCGCAGGCGAACGACCTCACAGTTTCCCGAACCGTGCCCATCTCAGCTCCTGAGACCCTGCATACCGCTCCTGAAGCTACGCAACAATAGTTTCGACCCCGAGTAGGCCCCTTGGCGGCCAGTTTCGGCGGCACCAACTCAAGATTTGACGTAGCGCAATGGGCTCGTTGTAGTCATCCAAGGGTCCGGAGCCTTATCAAACTCAGGTGGAGCGCATCTTCGCACCGAGTGGGGCAAAGCCTGTGAGGCGGTCGGCCTCGGCAAGCGCGTGAAGCAGACCAGCGAATCAGGAAACATCTGGTACGCTTATGAAGGGCTCATCGTCCACGTCCTGCGCAGATCTGGCGTACGCAACTTGGTCAGCGCGGGGGAGAATGTCGCTATGAAGATCAGCGGCCACAAGACGGCAAGCCTGTTTCGCAGGCACCGTATCGTAAGCCCCGCAGACGTAGTCGTGGCCATGCAGAAAGTCGTCGCAAACACGCTGCCACCGAAGGAGGTCGCCCAGCGCCTTGGATAGCGAGCCAAGCGTTTTGGTGACAGTTTGGTGACAGGTGAGCACAAATTGTCTGTAAGTCGTTAAGGGCGCGTAGCTCAAACGGATAGAGCATCGGATTTCTAATCCGAGGGTTGCAGGTTCGATTCCTGCCGCGCCTACCAAAAATCAATAAGATAGGGCCAGCCTAGTGCACCGTGGGGAACACTCGGGGAACAGAGAATTGTTCCTCCAGTTTTGTCATTGCGGCCATGGTGTCGGCATTCACGGCCTTGACGTAGCTACGCATCGTAACTGCGATGCTGGAGTGACGCAGAATCCGCTGAATTATCCGGTCTTGGACCCCCAATCGATGCAGATTTGTCGCAAGACCCCTTCGCGCAGCATGCCAGCCATGCCACGTTAAGCCGTGAAGTGCCAGAGTTGGACGAATGACTCTTCTAGCGACGTTGTGGAGGTCAAGCGGTCTCCCCAGCTCTCCGCGGAAAATGGAACCAACAGCGGTGTGTGGCTTCATCCCGTCCAGTAGGTCTCGCAATGGCTTGATCACCGGAACTGCAGCCTGACTATGGAGTGTCTTTGGTATGTTGACGTGTTTCCTCCAAACCGACCGTGCCACGGTCAGCGTGTCACCGTCGTAATCCAGCCAATCGAGACCACGAATTTCCCCTTCTCGCAATCCGGCAAATGCGGCTACCGCAAACACCGTCTTCGCCGGTTCTGGGAGCAACCGTAGAATCTGCTCGGTTTCTTCCAGCGAGTAAGCGTAGGTCGACCGTGACTGCCCTCCACGCGGAATACTGATCGGCGAGACTGGATTTGAGCCGGTAATCACGCCCATTCGTAGCGCGTGAGTGAAGATTCCGCTCAACAAGCTTTTCAGTCTTGCGAACGTGGTGTGCGCAAATGCCGGATTTTCCCGAGCAATGGTTTGAAGGAGTTGTTCAGCATCCACGGTACGGAAGTCTCGCACTCTGACTGCCATCGCAAGGATGCGATTCCGGAGCTGAGAATTCCACTGCCACAGATAACTGCTCACCGTTGATGGTTTCAGTTGCTTGGTCACATGCGGCAAATAGACCCTTTCGACGAAATCGACTAGGCTTACCGTCGCCTCCGCCGAAAAACCCACCTTGTTCAACCTCGCCATGAAGGATTGGAATAGCTCCAAAACTTCGCTTCGCCGTGGGTAATCCGCGATGGATGCAAGTTTCTGAGACCGATTCACTTTCCTGACTTCACCGCCGCTTAACACGAGCTCTCTCCAGCGCACGTGCCAAGCGTTTCCTTTCTGATAAAGATATCCAGCCTGTTGAGCCCGACGATTCATGTCTTCCTCCTTTTGGTTTCGTCGTGCTCGGTGCGTTTCATATTGTATGATGCAGGACGGACTTCTGCTGAGAGGCTTTTTCTGTTGTCCGTCGTCGCTTTTCGTCTCTCAATCCACTCCTGCATCTCCCGCGAGCCCCAGACAAACCTGATCAACCTCCCGAACCGCAGACGAGGGATCGGATCACGGGTATACGTCCGTCGGACGTTCCGTCTCACCCACTGCTCGCTCGTCCCGAGCTTTGCTGCCAGCCCGCGGAAGTCGAGGAAGTTGGAGTCGGACTCAGGGTGCGAGCTCGCCTGACCCAAGGTCCCATCCCCAACAATTTTGTACGTCGCGGCGCGAATTGTTCCCATGCTGGTTTTTATCTCCTGTGCAACCACCCGCTCTGCCTCCGAGTGCTATCCAAGCAAATAGAAACAGGCGAGCTATCCCGGTAACCCACAGCCAAGAGGAAAGCTCCCAGCAGCATCGAAATGTCGTCGCAGTCGCCAGCGCGAATTTTCAACAATTCCTGCGGTGGATAGAGTTTTTCCTTGGTTACGGGGTCTTCGGTGAAGCGGATGTGGCGATGGACCCAGTTGTACAGAGCTTCCGCTTCGCCGATGTCGTCGAAGGCTTGTACTGAGCGCACGAGGTCGGTCGCGAAACGGATGAAACTCGGATCGGAGAGCGCGCTGTCAATCAGTTGGCGCATGAGCGCGATGGTTTGCGCGGTGCCGGGTTCGCCGTTGAGGAGGGGCGCACGATACGCAGGGACCGGAGCGGACGCGCGCGGCTGCGAAGTAAACGGCGAACCCATGAACATCGGTCTCACGTCTCACTCTCCCGGTGAAAGGTTCGGCGCGGTGCCTGTTCTCACGCTGAAAATGAGAACCCGCGCCGAAGTTTGGGGCTGTAGTGCGCAACCTTGCTCCCGTGGGGCGGGTTTTGCAAGACACGGAGCCCATTTTTCCGTGTGGCACGGTTTTTACACGGGTGTGACACGGTGCCGACACGGCCCCACACGCTATTTTTTGGTGTACATTTGCCGAAAAGTTTGGACGAGGGGGGTGAAAAGTGTCCGATGAACTTGTAAGAACGGGTGAATTAGGGCAGGCAATCCGTTATTGAAGCCGCAGAACGGTATAAAGAGTCCCAGCAAGAAGCGATTCTCAAAAGATGTGCAGCGGTTGATGCAGTGTCGTGACGATTCCGTGCGACAAGAGCGGTTTTGTGGGGCCGCCCGAGACCAGCCCGCATCAAACCCTTCAGTGGGCCTCGTGCCGCTCTGACTGGCGGTTTCCCTAACCATAGGCCAGTTATAAGCTCCCGTAAATACAAGTACTTGCTAACCGCGTCGTACCGTTGTCGTACCGATGTTAGTTCGAGCGTCGTACGGATGCGAACTCGGAGAACCCAAAGAAACGGGAGCCGCAAATGACCCTGGGCGAAGGCCTCGCCACAAGAAGACTTGCTACCGCAGTTATAATGGATCGCGTTCGGCGTGAGGGATTTATGAAACCGTTGTCGCAACCGCCTAGCAAGCCTTCCGGGATTTCCGATTCGGTTCATCACCAGCTTAACCTATATGCGCTGGCGGCCAGCGCCGCAGGAGTAGCAATGCTGGCTTTGGCGCAGCCTGCCGAGGCAAGGATTGTTTACACCCCAGCCCACGTCAAGCTCACTCCGAATCACAAATTTCTTCTCGACCTTAATCACGATGGTATTAAGGATTTCGAACTGGATGACAGTGCTTCTGGGTCTTCTGCTTTTCTGGAGATTCACCCACTCCAGACCGGAAATGCTCTGGCTCAAGCGAAGACAGATTGCAATCCTTCCGTTGGAGTGGCTGCCTTGAAGGCGGGGGTGCTGATTGGAAAGGGCCAAGTGTTCTACGCCTCACTTTATTGCATGGCCCAGAAGATTTCCGAGGGTTCCTTCGGCTCGTGGCCGGGTGTCACGAATCGCTACCTCGGGCTTCAGTTCGTCATCAAGGGCAAGAAGCACTTCGGGTGGGCGCGTTTAAGTGTCAGCAGCGCTCCCTACGTCGCTCGGCTGACCGGCTACGCCTACGAAACGACCCCTGGCAAAGCGATCATCGCTGGCAAGACTAAAGGACCGAATCACATCCGCATCGAGAAACCGGACGCAGCTCTTACCTCCACTCCCGAACCCGCCACGTTGGCATTATTAGCGCTGGGATCACCCGGACTCTCCATCTGGCGGCGGAAGGAAACGGCAGATTCGCTAAACTAATCATGTACGATCTCCGCCTGCTCTCGCGCTAGAACACCACGCGGACCGGTGGCCCAACGTGTCGTCATCAAAAATGTCAAACTCTGATACAATCGCGTGGCATTAGGGACGTGCGGTGCGTTATGTCCTGCCGATCGTGCTCGTCGAGCAATCAGACACGGTTTGGCTCAGAGATCATCATCCACCACTCCGGCCTCAAGAATCTAGACGAGCCTACCGTGATGGTCTTTCCGAAGATCGCTGTTTGCTTAGACTGTGGTGTGGTCGCGGAATTCATTATTTCAGAGGCCGAGCTGCGTCGATTGGTGGAAAGTGGCGCGGCGTCTACGGCTGCACAATAGGCCGTTCAGTCGGCGGAGCGAGCGGCAATTCCGGTGTGACAAACTGCCTGCCCTGGCATACTGCCTCCACGGCGGCCAAGAGTTCGCTCGCAGCCTACGCCTTAACAACGTAACCCATCGCGCCCGAGCTGAGAGCTTCTCCGACTACATCGGCGGATGATTCCTGGGTTACAAGATTATCTTGGATTCAGGCGAGAGCTTGCGGATTTGGCGGGCGGCCTCGATGCCGTTCAGGAATGGCAGTCCGATGTCGAGCAGGATCAGATCCGGCTGAAGTTCTTCAGCTTTACGTACGGCTTCTAATCCGTCCGACGCTTCGCCGACAACCTGTAATTCAGTTTCTTGGAGGGTCGTGTGCATGAATCGCCGAAACGGTTCGAAATCCTCGATTATGAGAACTCGGACTGATGACATGTCCTAACCCGGCTCTGTTAACGCCTCTCTTGTATCACAATTGGTATGACCACTGTACCAGCTATTTTATGCGCAGATGTGTGTTAACGCCGGATATTAGCTCTTACCAATTTTCTAACCTTCACGTTAAACCATTTTGCGCTATACTGTCGCAGAAACCGCTCCCTCTACGCGGTCCGTTATCGAAATCAGGGCCCAGTGAGCAACAGTCGCGTCTGGCAAACGCACTCCCACGATATATTTTGGTTGGCTCTGGCAGTAACACTGCCACTCAGCGGATGGTCCCAAATCCTTATCGACACTCGCAACACTGGATTCCAGCTGAGCTCGCCCGACGAAGGCCAATGCGTAAAGTTCGACCGGCGCGGCGACGGCCAGAAGGATTGCTGGAGTTGGCCCGTAGCAGGAAGCGGCAACGGATGGCTGGTGCTGCCGCATGATGGCAAGGTTGATAGCGGGAAAGACCTCTTCGGAAACTACACACCCGTAGGCTGCCAACGAATCGGGAGAGATGGCAAAGAATTGAAGAAAGGTGAATGGTACTGCGAGGTGAAGCAGCCGGGAATGAAAGCGCGTTGTGGCAGGATTGGGATTGATGGCTATGATGCGTTGAGGGAATACGACGACGTATATAACGGAGGCAACAACGACTATGTGATCAACGAACAAGATGAAGTTTATTCGCAGTTGCGCGTGTGGATTGACGACAACCCACGGGATGGCATTGCGCAGCCCAATGAGTTGTACAAACTAAGCGACTTTGGTATTTACTCGATCTCGACCCTCTCTGTGGCCTCCAGGAAGCAGGATAAATATGCCAACACGTTTATGACAGCAGGCGAGTTGAACGTCCAGCCAGAACAAGCCCTCGCTAGAGCCATAGCGTTGCATGACAAATCTCTAAACGGGGAGCCACTAGATACCCGAAGTTACGACGTGTGGTTGGTGAACGGCAAGAAGTTTAGGATCGACAAAGACAACGGCAAGCACGGATTCCCGTATCTACGGACCAACCAGAGGAGAAGTAAGCAATGGTTCCCCCGTTTTAAGGCCAGATGGTCCGCAGCGTCCGGCCTTTCTCTTGCGCTTCCATCTCAGTCGCTGTGTAGATTTCTAACCCAGGATGCAGGGGAATTGAGGTCAATGAGTGCAACCGCGAGTGGGTGTTGAAAGAGTCCGTTTTCCTCAAAAGAGCGAAAATTTTGAGGATAGAAAATGTCTAGGAAAATCGAGAACGTCGTTTATAGGGCATCCTAGCGCGATGAAATTTCTGCGAACTTCTAGAGTGTGAGTTTTTCAATAGCCACGAGATATAGCGTCAACCATCGGTCTAAATGAAGATCAGTTGCTTTGCTGTGTCCTAGTCGCTGGCTCCTCGCGCCGCCAGACCGACAATCCCGGCGCACCTAGTGCCAACATCCCTAGCGTAGCCGGTTCGGGAGTGGGCACGGTCGGAATAGCATTTGATTCCTCAACATCCTCCGATCCCTTGGTTTTACCCGCGATGATTGCCTTGTTCGGGATGGTCTCGTAGGCGTAGCCAGTGAGAACTACCGTGAATCTGCTTCTACTTTCGGCAAGATTCAGCCGCGCCCAGCCATAGTGAGACTTGCCTTTGATTTGAAACCTGATTCCAAGATAGCGACCATGGACGTTCAACCACTTGCCATACCTCCGACTCTGGATATGACTATATGTGAACAACACGCCCGCCATAAGACTGCCACCCGCTCGAAAATGGTTTCTTCCCCCGACCTGCACTCCGCAATGCAGAGCACTCGCATACCTACCACTTCCTTCCACTTCATTGCCGCTTAATGGGCGCGCGAGAACATACGAAAACCAGCGCACGATATCGTTGATGTAAGTGTTCGAGATGGTGAGGTCTGTTACTCCGTCGTGATTGAGATCGAGCTTGTACTGCTAATGTTCGCCTCCAAGGACGATGTGCGCCGGGGTGTAAACGATCTTTGCCTCCGCAGGGCAAGACAGCGCTGCGTCGAGTCGAACGACATTTACGTTTGCATATCTGCAAGAAGCCTGGAAATTGAACAGTTGCTATGAGGCGCCCAAGTTTGGTCGGCCATACAGGACGCCCATGTGGGAGTTTGTACGCACTGCGAAGGCGCACCCGGATCTCGGAGGGTTGGACGCCATGATTTTGGGCAAGGCGCGGTTCCAACAGTGAGTACGGCTCTTTTCAAGGGAGGCCATAGCGCTCAAAACCCCTCGATGAGTGTAACCGCGATGTTTCAACAGTTGTCAGCGTTTGGTCAACGAAGCTACGATGTTAGGAAGTTCAGGAGGCCAAATGTGAATCCCAGAATTGCTGACGCCGTACGGTTTTGGGAGCAGCGCCGGATCGCCTACAACTTGCTCCTAACGATGGTGTTTGTCGGGTGGGTGGCCGTGAGTTGGCCGTTTCTGAAAGGCGCGTTCTCGCTTGTTCATTTCGCGCAATTGGCTGTTCTAGCACTGATTGCGAATGCACTATACTGCGCCGCCTACCTCGCCGAGCTGTTCTTTAAGGACTTGGCAGGGAGCAAATGGCGTCATTGGCGATGGGGCATTTGGATCGTTGGAACGCTATTCGCCATCCTGGTCGAATGCTATTGGGTCAACGATGAGATGATCGCACCATTGATCCATTGAGGTTCCGAGGCCAAAACGACTCTTTCAGCAGTCGATGAGTGCTATCGCGATTTTGCGACAATAGTCCCTCTTGCCTACCAGCATCCGCTGAACTAGGATTCTTTGCGCAGCCTACTGTCCCTTTAGGCTTGAGTAATAGGCACTGGCTAGCAAGGAAGGTTTACCCATGTCGCATACGCGGAGCTCACTTAGAGGTGCGGCGTGCGCTGCACTGGTTCTGACCTCAATTGCCATTTCTTCATTGCGCTTCTCTTCTATCGTCACCGCGGCCCCGCAAATTGCCTCGGCAGGAGACACGATGGCCGCAGCCCCAGTGAAGTGGTCTTCCATCGGCCCGCGCGATGCAGGCGGCTCCGGTGGCAAAGTGAATGCTTTTGCCTATCTGCAGAGCAACCCCCTCATCATGTATCTCGGCGGAGGATGGGGGAACACCCCACGCGAGTCTCCCTCGCAGATGGGAATCTACCGCACCGCTGACGGCGGAAGGCACTGGACGGCGGCGAATCAGGGGCTCACCAATCCGGATGGGACCATCTCATCGGTCGTCAACAGCCTGTGGCTAGATCAGAAGAATCCGTCCGTAGTGTTGGCGTCCACCGAGTTCGGTGGGACGTTTAAGTCTGCTAATGGCGGAGTGACGTGGAACAACGTGGATCGTTCCGAGTCGACACGATTCTCGCAGGCCGGTGCGGTCTTATACGTAGCTACCCGAAAGGGAGTGTTGCAGTCGACCGATGACGGCAGCACTTGGACCGTTTCGTTGCCACTGACGAAAGGCGCGACGACCGTAGTAACCGCGGCTGGAGCCACTTTCGCGGGATCAGCTAGCGGTTACGTGTACCGACTCTCCGGGTCCTCGTGGACGAAGCGGGGGCACCCCGGAACTGGCCCCATCCATGACCTTGCCGTCGACCCTTTCGACACCAAGGTGGTCTACGCCAATGTGGACGACAAGTCCGCTTGGAACGAATGTCTCTACGCTTCCCTTGACGGCGGCTCCAACTGGACCAGTATCAACTGCAATCTGTTTTCGATTGGTTCTCAGGCCATCGCCTTCAGTAAGGTGGTCCCCCACCGGCTGTTCGTGGGCGATGACGGAAGCGGGGCTATCCTCTACTTCAAAGGTGACGGGAACCCGAATCCTACGGTCTCTTATGGTGCTTTCGGAACCGCCGATGTGAGGTACATCGTACCGGTCAAGGGAAAGACGAAGTCCGACGATGCCTGCTATGTTCTGGAGGACCAGGGACTCTGGTTCACTCCAACGTGCAGTTCGGGTAGGGTTTCCATCCTGAGCCCGCAGGTGAACAATACCTTGGTTTACGATGTGGCGGTTTCGCCGGACGGTAAGGATATTGCGGCGCCGTTGCAAGACAATAACTCAGCCTCGACCACAAACGGAGGCACGACCTGGATCGGTGGTCCGGTCTACGAGGGCGGAGAGGCAAGGTACCATCCGGACAATTCCGGGTACTGTTACATCGCTCACCCGGACGTGGGGCTGTTTATCTCCACAAACCATTGCGCAACTTTTTCATCGAATGGAGCCACCTTGGAATCGCTCACCTTCGACCCTGCCAACGCGAACCTGCTGTACGCGGTGAACGTCGCAACCAACCAGGTCGTCAAGAGCGTCAACAAGGGGGTCGGTTGGAGTTCTGCTGGATGGAACTTCACCAACCCGTACCAAGTGGCGGTTGCGCCCAGCGATGCCAAGAGCATTGTGGTGGCGACCGGCACGACCTTTTCGCCATCGAAGTTGTTCTATAGCCATGATGGCGGAAAAACCTGGAAGCAATCTAGCGGACTACCGAAAACCCAGATCGTATTGCCGCCATCAATCTATTTCCCTACCCACCGCTTCTACGCCGCCTTCGATTCCAAGGATGCCCAGACGGTGTTGCTGTCTGACCACGATCCGAAAACCGACAACGTGCTGATGTATCGCAGCACGGATGGCGGGCAGACTTTCACTCATGTTCACACCTTCGTACAGCCGAAAGCGCAACGGAATTGGCCAATGCTACTGCGCCCGAACGAAGATCAGCGGCCACGCAAGGACGTGTTCTACTACGCGACTCGGTTTTATGGGAATCGCGTGGTGTTCAATCCGAATCCGCAAAGCGGCGATCCAGCCGTGGTTGTGACCACGCGATTCGGTGCTTTCCTGTCGCGGGATTTGGGAACGACGTGGACGAGAATTGACACCACCGCCGTTCCGCATCATTTCATCGGAGCAGATTGGAGTCAGGGTCACCTGTACCTGGCCACCTTCGGGGAAGGGATCGTCCGAAGCACCAAGCCAATTCAGCCGTAGGGCAGATTACCAGGAAGTAACTATTGAAACCAGGCCATAGCGCTCAAATGCAGATCAGGCTGCGCCGTCTCTGAGAAACTGAGCGAAAGAACGGATTGATTTCATCTTCTCTTCCGGCAATCCGCGCAGATCTTCCTCGCCGAGTCGATTTTCGTACAAGAGTCTCCCCAACACATCTGTAAGTCGCGAACCGCGAAAGTCGTATTTGCGATCAATCTCTTTGCGACGTTGGGTCAGGTAACGTTCCAAATCCCACAGATCCGACGACTTCTGGATCTCGTTGGCCATTCGCTTTGCTTCCTGAATCACTTCGTGAAGCTCCTGGCCCAGAGCAGCGTCGAAGGCTTTGCGGGCGATGGCCTTTTCTGATCTCGACCAAATCGGTTCGTGTTGGTAGGAATAGCTGGCTTGAGTCGCAAACGGGCTGGTCATGGTTCGATCCTCCGTGCCGGCATTCTATCCCCGGCCGGGATGCCATTTCTACTGGATCGGAGGTTTTCGCTCGGGCAGATTCAACATCGTTTTCATACGGCCGTCCGTCCTTTGCGAGGTCAAAAAGATCGTTGACCGGGTGTCCGAGATTCTGTTTGCAGCCGAGATAGCGTTCTGTCGTTTGAACCGATGCGTGGCCCAGCAAGAACTGAATCTGCTCCAGTTCACCGCCGCGATCGTGGCAGAGTTTCGCGCAGGTCCGCCGCAGGTCGTGCGGTGCAATGTGCTCCAAGCCTGCTCTCGCGCAGCAGGTT
>Ga0210405_10002830_pt1:2500-17613 | contig 17613 bp, 14 predicted proteins | sample IncBWH11MmetaG_FD_155492 | JGI IMG/M metagenome (GOLD analysis project Ga0210405, IMG submission 155492) | Forest soil microbial communities from Barre Woods Harvard Forest LTER site, Petersham, Massachusetts, United States - Inc-BW-H-11-M | ecosystem: Environmental > Terrestrial >... | reverse complement strand
GTTGAAGAACTTGACGGTACCTTGAGCCATGATGGCCCTCCTTTGGAAAACGCAGAATGCGTTTTTGTGGCCGCGTGAACCATTCGCGCGGTCCAAATCCGGATTTTGCGTTGTCTTGGGAAAGGCCCTTTTTGTTGGCGCATGATCTTTGGGATCACGCCCTAGGCCGAGACGGCAAGTCAGGCTAAATCGCGAATGGCGCGTATATAGCCACGCTTTAAGCGTTTTGCAATCGCCCTGGTTGCCGTATCCGCCGCGTTGTCATGAAACGTTAATCAAGTCCTTCGACGATGCGAATATCGCGCACCGCGCCGTTACCGAGCGCTTTCAGCGCATTTTGATAAGCCGGGCTTTGGTAAGCGGCGATGGCCTTCTCGACGCTCGGAAACTCCGACATCACGATGCGCTCCTTCTGGCCGGCCTCAAAGGCCGCCGCCGCCGTGCCGCGCGCCAGATAGCGGCCGCCGAACGGCGCGATCGCCGGCGGCGCCAGTTGCGCATAGGCGGCGAGTTTTTGCGGATCGGAAATCGAGCGGTAAACGGTGACCCAATAGCCCTTCGGCATTTTGCAAACTCCATCGAGGATGCGCGGTAACGATATTAGAGCAACATGATCTTATCCGAAAACCGGCATCCACTTTTCGGGATCATGCTGGAGGAGTAACATCCAGTCCAGTCGCGAAAAAGAGGGGAGATCGGTGATGTCGTTCTGGAGCGCGCTGTTTGGCGGCCGCGGTGCCGCCGCCGAAAAGGTCTCCGATCCGGTCGAATACAAGGGCTACGTCATCCGCGCCGCGCCGTACAAGAACAACGGCCAATACCAGACTGCCGGCAGCATCGCCCGCGACATCGCCGGCGTGCGCAAGGAGCACCGTTTCATCCGCGCCGACGCCTATGCGTCCTACGACGACGCGGTGAATTTCACGCTGAGCAAGGCGCGGCAGATCGTCGACCTGCAAGGCGACCGGATTTTCGAAGAACGCTAGAGGCCTTCGACGATGCGGATGTCGCGCTGCGCGCCGTTGCCGAGCGCTTTCAGCGCGGCCTGGTAGCCGGGCCCATCATGGGCGGCGACCGCCTGCGCGACGCTGTCGAATTCGATGATGACGCAGCGCTCGGTCAAACCTTTCTCGTAGGCTTTCACCGCAGTGCCGCGGGCGAGGAATTTGGCGCCTGCCGCCGCCAGCGCCGGACCGGCGAGCTTGGCATATTCAGCCATCGCCTCCGGATTGGACACGGAAAAATACGTCGATACCCAATAAGCTTTCGCCATTGTCGTCTCCCTACGCTTGCTTTTGCCGCCTGCGCCCTGCGCCCGCGCTTGCGGCGGTCGCGGGCTATTGCGGACGTGTTGTTGGCACGCCCGGCGTTACGGCGCAATGCGGTTGGAAGCCGGGTCGCTGGTGATTGGCGCGCAGGCGCGCTAAGCGGCCGCTTCGTCGTCGAGATCCGGCCGCTCGCCCTTCATGCGATTGAGCACCTTGCGCAGCGCCGCGATTTTGCCTTCGAGCTGCGCGACGCGCTTCATCAGTTCGGCGGCGTCGGGCAGCGGATCGGCGACCGGATTGGCGGCGGAAAAGCCGAGCCCGATCTCGTCGCCGCGGCGCCAGGTCACGCGCGCGCGCAGCGTCTGGTTCTTCTGCGGAATATGCAGATTGATCATGTCGGGGATGGTGACGGCTTCGGAGAAGATGATGCGGGCGCCCTCGCCGGACAGGTCGCGGACCAGGCAGCTCATGGCGCCGCGCCGCTTGTCGAAATAGACAAAGCCGCGCAGGAAGCTTTTCAGCCGTCGCGAATTGCGGCGTTCGCCCATCGTCTGCCCCTCAAGCCAAGCAGTAAAAGTAAAAGGAAGCTTACGACAGCCGGGTTAAAGCCGTCTTACAGGCGTGATTTGTCGCGGCAATTCAGCGCTCGTGCGGGCTCGGCGGGGCCTTTACCAGGCGGAAAACAGGCGGCCGACGTCATAGACGACGGCGCCAAACACGCAAGCCGCCAAGCCGGTCCCGATCATTCCGAGCATGAGAGCCGTGTTCACACGGGCCAGCGTGTGCTTGTCGACGAAATGGGCCTTATCGACGAGGTGGGCCATCGATGCCATCCTGAGCAATCAATCCTGCGCGATTGCCCCGCTTGTCGCCCCACTCCCTCCGTCTCATTAAACGACCGACTCAAAGCTTTTGCATCGTGCCTCGCGACAGGGCAGCTTTGCAAGCACCGCGTGGCTCAAGCCTATAAACGCGGCATAAACATTCCGTCGCAAGCGCAACCGGTTTTTGCTAAAAGCACGGTCGCAAACAACAAACGGCGAGCGATCCGAGGAGAGCAGGCCATGCATGTTTTCAGCGTCACCGGCGAGGCCGAGTTCAACCCGAAAAAGCACGTCGAAAAAATCCTCGGCACCATCGCGGACGGCGACGTCACGGTGGCCTGCTGGGAGCCCGGCCAGATCAGCCCCAATCACTGCCACCCGCACGCCACCGAGATCTATTTCTGCTTCGAAGGCGGCGGCACCATGCGCACGCCGGAAGAAACCATCGCCGTGGTGCCGGGCGCCTTCGTGGTGCATCCGCCCGGCGAAGTGCACGAATACGAGAACGGCCCGCAACGCACGCTGCTGTTCCGCGTGCGCTACGGCTCCGACATGGTCTCGCGCCACGTCACCTGGCGCGGCCATCCGGGCTGGACGCAGAGCGCCGAAGACGCCGACTATTACAGAAAGAACCCGGTCAGCGCCTGACGCGCGGCGGCGATCGCTTAGTGATTCTGCGGCGGGCTGTTCTGCACGCAGAAATCGGCGTTGCCGCGCTTGGACGCTTCGCATTGCATAAACGTGTCGTAAGCGCATTCCTGCGCCGATCCGGTCTTCAGGCAGAAATTGTGATGCACGTGCTGGGCCAGGGCCGGCGACCCGGATAATCCCGCAGCTAGCACGCCGGCAACCATGATGACACGCATCGAAGTTCTCCATTCGCTCACCCGGCGGCCTAACTCGCGCAACCCGCGGAGGTTCCTTGTCACGGCACGCGGTTCCGTCTAACACCGCCCGACGCAAGGAACGGGAGCATAAATGTTCAGTAAACCGCATTGCCCGGTCATCGCCATCGAAGAGCATTACTGGGACGAGGAGCTGGCGAAGACTTACGTCGGCGGCGAAGCCGGCCGGCCGGGCGAGCAGCAAAAGCGGCTCTACGATTTCGGCCCGCTGCGCCTCAAGGAGATGGACGACGTCGGCATCGATATGCAGGTGATCTCGCTCGGCGCGCCGTCGACGCAAAAGCTGCCGGCGGAAACCGCGGCCGCGCTGACGCGCAGGGTCAACGATCGCCTGCACGCGCAGGTCGGCAAGAACCCGAAGCGCTTCGCCGCCTTCGCCGGCCTGCCGACCGCGGTGCCCGAGGCTGCAGCCGACGAGCTCGAGCGCTGTGTGCAACAGCTCGGCTTCAAGGGCGCCATGCTGCACGGCCTCGCCAACGGCACCTTCCTCGACGACAAGAAATTCTGGCCGATCTTTGCGCGCGCCGAACAGCTCGACGTGCCGATCTATCTGCATCCGGCGCTGCCGCAGGCCGAGGTGTCGCGCATCTACTACGACGACTACGTCAAGGATTTCCCCACCGTGGCGCGGCCGGCCTGGGGCTATACGGTGGAGACCGCGACCACCGCCATCCGGCTCGTGCTGTCCGGCGTGTTCGAGCGGCATCCGAAGCTGAAAATCATCCTCGGCCATCTCGGCGAGACGCTGCCGTTTCTGGTCTGGCGCATCGACCAGGCGCTCAAGCGGCCGGGCCAGAAATCGCTGAGCTTCCGCGACATCTTCTGCGGCAACTATTACATCACCACCAGCGGCAACTTCTCCAACCCGGCGCTGCTGTGCTGCATGATGGAGATGGGCGTCGATCATATCCTGTTCGCGGTGGACTGGCCGTTCGTCATGAACCCGCCGGCGCTGGAGTGGATGCACACCGTGCCGCTCTCCGACGAAGACAAAGCCAAGATCCTCAGCGGCAACGCCAAGCGCTTGCTGAAGATGTGACGCGGCAAATCTTTCACCTTCCCCTGGAGGGGGAAGGTCGCCGCGCGAAGCGCGGCGGGATGGGGTGAAAGCGCGCGCAAGCGCGCTGCGACTCCCTGCGCCGCCGCGCACCCCACCCCGCGTCCCTTCGGGCCGCGACCCTCCCCCTGCAGGGGAGGGTGAAACACGCGACCCCGTTCTCGCGACGTACCCGCGCCCAAGCTGTGCCGACCAAGGCCCACCAAGCCTTACCTTGCGGCTATACCGGGCGGCCAACTTCGTTGAAATCGCCCTTTCTTTCATGCGGACATGCAGGCCACGTCAGACGTGCCGGCATGAAAACAGAATTTAGTTTTCTAAACGGCAATTTAATAGCGCCGGCAAGCCCGCCGCCTACCTGAACGTTGTGAACGAGCTGAACGAATAAACCGCACGGTCAAGCGACAGCAGCCGTGCGAGACAATCGAACGCGAGGAGATTTGACCATGAGTGCAATAAAACTTGGCGTGGCAATGGCGTTGCTGTTGAGCGCAACCTCCGCTGCATTGGCGCAAGAAGGACGATGCCTCGGCGATCGTCCCTATTACGGTTCCGAGAGCTCCGGATGGCTCGACTCCAATTACCATCCCGGCATCGACTGCGACATCGCGCCGCCCGCCGCTGCTTATCCCGGCGAACACGGCCGGCGCGGCGACCGATAGCCGGCGGCGATCGATAGGCGGCTGGCGGAAAGCGTAAAGCGGCCCGCCGCCGCTCAGTCCGCAAGCTCTGGCACCTCGGGTTTCGTTCGGGCCGTCATGGGCGGGCGGAAATCGCGTATTCATGCGGGTTTTCGCAAGCGCGCGAATGCGCGGGCGGCGCGATGACGTCGAACCGCAGCGCGGGCCGGCGGTCAAATCGCGCAGTTCGGCGCATGGGGCGAAATGCGAAAAGTCGTTGAATGGCAAGGTCTTCGGCGCGGCGAACAAATCTTTGTTGTGAGTGAGGGCGGAAATGGCTGCAAAAAAATTGCGCGAGTCTGGCTCGCTGCCGAGCCAGCGCGCGTGCCGCTCGACCGCAATGATGGCCGGCATGCGGCATGGGTTGCCCCGACAAGCGGGCGTAGCCCGCATCGAGCGAAGCGCAATGCGGGGTCATGTCGGCGATGCCGTTTCCGGATTTCGCTACCGCTCCATCGGGGCTGCTTGCTCGAATCTTCAATGTTGCCTAGCGATCGAGGCTTCGACCATTGCGATCTCGTCAGAAGTGAGATCAAACAAGCGATAGACGGTTGCGTCAATCTCTCGCTCAGCCTTTTCGATTTCAGCGTCGAGGTTGCACACTTCGGCCGCGTGATTTGCGAGATAGGTTTCCCATTCACCTCGTTCCTTGACAGGAATTTCAGCGCGAAAAACGTACTTCACCTCGGCACGGAACTCCGTGAAGCCGAGAGTCCACCATTCCTCCAACTTTCGCGAGAGCTTTCGCCGGTCGGGAGGCGCGATATCGAGGAGACGCAGGCGTACAGCCGATTGAATTTCGAAACGGCGGGTGGCCGCATCTGTACAACTCTCGCCCAGCCGAACTAAACGCGCCCGATCCGTCTTGGGTATCACGGGAAGAGGTGTCTGTTCGACAAACGCCGTACGTAAGCGAAGATAGCCTCCGCGCGCGATGTTTGTCACCGAAGAAAAGAAAAACCATGCAAGTTTGCTATTCAAGAACGACAGTAAAGCTAAGTCAGGTGTTCCAATAAAATAGCAAGTATTCGCTAGAAAGGAGCCAACTTTCTCCAGGGCGAATGGGTTCTTTGCGGTGATATCTTGATAAACAATCTTTGATTCAGCAAACACCGGTTGATATGCCAACTGCGCCTGCTGCAATTCCCACCATTCCTGCTTGGTAGCGCGCTTTTCTAACTCCGACTTGAACGGCAACAGCCAGTCGCGAACAGCCGGATAATCGTCGATATTGATCTTGCCCTTGGGCGTATTGATGACGAAAAGTCCCTCCGGTTCAACGCGCCAGCGTTTAATATTCTCTCCGCGCAAGAATGGTTTGAGAAGCTTTGCCGATTTCCTATCATGTTTGACCAACTGGTCGCGCGTGTCTTGGTCAATGATGAACGCCTCGTTGAGACCGGTCACAATCCCACGAAGTGGCGGTCCGTAGACCTCGCCTAGCGTTTTTTTGTCCTTAACGATTTTATCGCGAAGCTGCGCGAGCTTGTCGCCTTCGAACTGCCAGGAACCGGAACCAAGCCGCGCGCGCGGCATGGCAGTCGCCTTGGCGGTAAATTCAGCATCGAGATCCTTCGGTAGTTCTTTGGCAATCTTGAGAAACGAAAGTGCGCCTTCGTCACCCACTGCGCCCTTACGCAGAGTAATGATGGCAGGATAGGTGGTCACGCCCTCGAACAATTGCAAATCGCCGAAATCGATCACCGCTTCGACTGCGACATTGTCACCGAGAAATTTGCGCAAGTTCTCGCCGGAGCCGGTCCGGAAAAAGGTCGAGGACGAGATAAATCCCAGCCGGCCGCCCGGCTTTAGAACGCTAATGCCGCGCTCGAAAAAGTAAGCGTACAGATCGGTTCGGTCGTCCGCTACCACGTAGTGCTTTTCTAGATAGGGTTTAAACGGCTTGATCAACTCCATGCGCACATAGGGAGGATTGCCGATAACAACATCGAAACCACCCTGTGAGAATACGTCTGGAAACTTTGCACGCCAGTCGAACGGTTGTTCGGTGAAAGTGAGATCGTCGATTAGGCTGTTGCCGACCTTGATCGTGGCTTCAAGATTTTGCAGCCGGTGCTTGTTGCGAGCGGTCTTGAGCCATAGTGCTAACCGCGTGATTTCCACGGATTCCGCATTTAGATCGACACCATGCAAATTCTTGGTGAGAATCTCGTCGAATGGATCGAAGTCCACGGAATCGCCAAGCGCGATCAGGTGCGTAACAACGCGGCGATACTCTCGCGCGAATAGATCGAAAGCTGCCACGAGGAATGCGCCGGAGCCGCAGGCGGGATCAACGACCCTTAGGCCACGCAACGAACCGGCGTAGTCACGCCAAAATAAGCGTTCGGCGTCTTTCTCCTTTTCTCCGAAAATCGGATCGCCGTTCTTCGGCAATTTCCTGCCATGGGCCGTCAAAATCGCGCTAAAACTTTCAGAGAGGGTCAGCCCGATAGTCCGTTCGACGAGAAAGCGCGTCACAATGTCGGGAGTATAAACGACGCCTTCGCGCTTGCGCTTCGAGATTTTCGGCGGCTCTTCACCGCGGCTTTCCGCCCTGAGCTTTTCGAGGTCGGTGACGGACTGTTCGAAGATGTGGCCGAGTACCGTAACCGGCACATCGCTCTTGTAGTCCCATTGCCCGAGCGCGCCGAGATCGGTGGCAAGCGGATCAGGTATCACCACAGCGTCTACGACTACATCGGGCGCAAACAATCCACCATTGTAGGCCCAGATACCGCGGCCTTCATTGCCGACATCGATTTCATGAAAGAGCGCTTGAAAATTCTTCCAATACGGCTCGGGTCTGAACTCGTTGCGAGCGTTCGCCGCGCGTTCCAGAAGCTTCATGGGCAAGAGATCGGTGCGCTCGGCGAAAGCGATGAACAAGATGCGATCCAGGGACTTCTGGGCAACCTCGATTGCCCCCTTCATCGGCAATTTTGGGCCGTCCGCCGCGCCCGTCAGAAACGCAATCAGTCGGTCACGCAATGTCTTATATTCGACATACAACTTGTCAGTGATATCTTTGTAGGCGTTGTCGGTGTCGCGCAGTAATGTGTCGGTCGCGCCGGTGAGAAGACGGGCGGCGGACAAAACTAGCCAAAGCTTCTCATGTTCTCCGCGGTCGTCGAGTTTGGTGAGATCGAAAAGCTCGTAAGCGTCGCGACCACGGCCAAATCCATACAGCCTGATCTCAAGACAATTTGACACCAAGACCCACCGGGCACCCGGTGTATCAATGGCATAATCCCATGCCTGCTGAACCGGGCTGCGTCGACCGCCCGGAGGAATTGCGTCCAGATCGACCGTGAGTGGGCCTTTCATTTCGAATGGTGCGATAACTTCGTTTGTTGCTTCACGCTCAGAGAAATGGCCGAGCGTGACATCGGCCGAACCGCCGCGGGTCGAATGTTCGAAATCGACGGTGTAGGCCTCGTCCGGATCGTACTTGCGATAGCCGAGCAGCGTTCCGAGGATTTCATCGTAGAAGCGGTTTCGGATGCGGGTCTCGTTGGCACGAAAGCGCGGACTACGCGCAGCTTCTGCGTATTTTTGGGCGACCTCCAATTGCTCTTTAGTCGGCTCGAAATTAACGCGCTTCAGGGCCTCTGCAATCACTTTGTAACTGAGCAATGGCACGCGCAGCGTACGGCCGACGCCGGAACGGCCCGGGCGGCCGCCCCGTCCGCCATCGCTGAGATCGATCCCTGCCGAAGCGAATAAGTCCATGTGAGTTGTGCAATCTATTGGGACGGCTATTCGAGGTCGAGATTGGAAATTGAGTAACCAACAGGTACACGCGATCCGAGCCCCGGCTTCATTACCATCAACTGCTACCCTGCTCCCCTTCGCAAGGGGGAAGCATGACCGGCAATCGCCGAAATTCCGGCTTGCATGGAAGCTTTAAGCACCCACCCCGCGCCCCTTTGGGCCGCGACCCTCCCCTGGCAGGGGAGGTGAAAATCCCCGCGCCCCTGCCCTTTTCCCAACCGGAACCCGCCCCCATATAGGACATTGTCAGGGGATGGTTGAGGCTTGGGTCGGTTCCTGTTCGGTTTCTCGGCCCCGGCATTCGCCAAATTCCTGACGCCAAAACTCACCCAGTGACGATGTTCCGGCGGTGCCTTCGGGGCTTCCGGGATAGGCCGAGGGACAACGGACATGAATTTCGAAAAGTATACCGACCGCAGCCGCGGTTTCGTGCAGTCGGCCCAGTCGCTCGCGCAGCGCGAGGGCCACCAGCAATTTGCGCCCGAACACCTGCTCAAGGTTTTGCTCGACGACCCGGAAGGCCTGGCCGCGGGCCTGATCGACCGCGCCGGCGGCAATTCGCGCGCGGCGCTGGCCGCCACCGAGGCGGCGCTCGCCAAGCGGCCCAAGATTTCGGGGGGCGGCGCCGGGCAAGTGTATCTCGATCCGGCGCTCGGGCGCGTGTTCGATGCCGCCGAGAAGGCGGGCGAGAAGGCCGGCGACAGCTTTGTCACCGTCGAACGGCTGTTGCTCGCTCTCGCTTTGGAAAAGGGCACCGAGGCCGGAAAAATTCTGGCCAATGCCGGCGTCACGCCGCAAACGCTCAACGCCGCCATCGAGGCCTTGCGGAAGGGCCGCACCGCCGATAGCGCGTCGGCGGAGAACGCGTATGACGCGCTGAAGAAATATGCGCGCGACCTCACCCAAGCGGCGCGCGACGGCAAGCTGGACCCTGTGATCGGCCGCGACGAGGAAATCCGCCGCACCATTCAGGTGCTGTCGCGCCGGACCAAGAACAATCCGGTGCTGATCGGCGAGCCCGGCGTCGGCAAGACCGCGATCGTCGAAGGCCTGGCGCTGCGCATCATCAACGGCGACGTGCCGGAGAGCCTGCAGGACAAAAAACTGCTCGCGCTCGATCTCGGCGCGCTCATTGCTGGCGCAAAGTATCGCGGCGAGTTCGAGGAGCGGCTCAAGGCGGTGATGCAGGAAGTCACCGGAGCTGCCGGCCTCTACATTCTCTTCATCGATGAGATGCACACCATCGTCGGCGCCGGCAAGGCCGACGGCGCCATGGATGCGTCGAACCTGCTCAAGCCGGCGCTGGCGCGCGGCGACCTGCATTGCATCGGCGCCACCACGCTCGACGAATACCGCAAGCACGTCGAGAAGGACGCCGCTTTGGCGCGGCGCTTCCAGCCGGTCTATGTCGATGAGCCGAGCGTCGAGGATACGATCTCGATCCTGCGCGGCTTGAAGGACAGATACGAGTCGCACCACAAGGTGAAGATCACCGACGGGGCCCTCGTGGCAGCCGCGACCTTGTCGCACCGCTACATCGCCGATCGTTTTTTGCCCGACAAGGCCATCGACCTGGTCGACGAGGCGGCGGCGCGGTTACGCATGCAGATCGATTCAAAACCCGAAGAGCTCGACAATCTCGACCGCGAAATCGTGCGGCTGAAGATCGAGCAGCAGGCGCTGAAGAAAGAGCGCGACGCCGCGTCCAAGGACCGGCTCAAGCGGCTTGAGAAAGACCTCGCGCAGCTCGAAGAAAAGGCCGACGCGCTCACCGCCAAGTGGAAGTCCGAGAAGGACAAGCTCAATTCGGCGGCCGAACTGCAGAAAAAGCTCGACAAGGCCAAGAACGATCTGGCCGACGCCGTTCGCCGCGGCGATTATCAGAAGGCGGGCGAATTGCAGTACGGCACGGTGCCCGAGCTCGAGAAAAAGCTGAAGGCGACCGAGAGCGCGACCGCGTCGACCGTCGTCGCTTCCGAAGCGGTGACCGCCGACAACGTGGCGTCGGTGGTGTCGCGCTGGACCGGCATTCCGGTCGACCGCATGCTCGAAGGCGAGCGCGATAAACTTTTGCGCATGGAAGACAAGATCGGCCAGCGCGTGGTCGGCCAGGCCGACGCCGTGCACTCTGTCTCGACAGCGGTGCGCCGGGCGCGCGCCGGCTTGCAGGACCCGAACCGGCCGATCGGTTCGTTCATGTTCTTGGGGCCCACCGGCGTCGGCAAGACCGAGCTGACCAAAGCCTTGGCGGAATTCATGTTCGACGACGAGCATGCGCTGATCCGCATCGACATGTCGGAGTACATGGAAAAGCATTCGGTGGCCCGCCTCATCGGCGCGCCGCCCGGCTATGTCGGCTACGAGGAAGGCGGCGCGCTCACCGAAGCGGTGCGGCGGCGGCCCTATCAGGTGGTGCTGTTCGACGAGATCGAGAAAGCGCATCCGGACGTCTTCAATGTGCTCCTGCAGGTGCTCGACGACGGCCGGCTGACCGACGGCCAGGGCCGCACCGTCGATTTCCGCAACACCTTGATCGTCATGACTTCGAACCTCGGCGCCGAATATCTGGTGCAGCTGGGCGAGAATGAGGACACCGACAAGGTGCGCGATCTGGTGATGGCCGAGGTGCGTTCGCACTTCCGCCCCGAATTCCTCAACCGCGTCGACGAGATCATTTTGTTCCACCGGCTCAAGCGCGAGCACATGGGCCGTATCGTCGACATCCAGATGCAGCGCCTGCAGAAGCTGTTGGAGGATCGCAAGATCGTGCTGACGCTCGAGCCCAAGGGTCGCGAATGGCTCGCCGAAAAAGGCTACGACCCGGCCTACGGCGCGCGCCCGCTCAAGCGCGTGATCCAAAAGTCGGTGCAGGATCCGCTGGCCGAGCTCATTCTCTCCGGCAAGATCAAGGACGGCGAGAAAGTCACGATCTCGGCCGGCAAGCAGGGCCTGGTCTTCAACGGCGCAGCAGTCGCCGCCGCGGCGTGAAATTTTCCGCCCCCGCGATAGCGGGGGAGGGGGACCGCCCGAAGGGCGGTGGAGGGGGCGCGGGACTCAACGCGAACTCGGCGATTCAAGGAAATATCGGCGGCGACGTTGATTGCCTTGCAACGACAACGTAGCTGCGAGTCATGCGCCCCCTCCACCACGGTTCGCTCGCTTCGCGAGCTCCAGTGGTCCCCCTCCCCCGCTATCGCGGGGGCGGAGGGGCGTGGCGCGGCTGCGTCGGAATCGAGTCGTTCATTCGCGCGCGCATGTGCTCGACGAAATAGCGCGCTTGAGATTTCGACACGCCATCGATTGGAAGCGGATCCGAACTGCCGCCGGTGCTTTCAACCCTGATGTTGTCCCAGAATAAGCCGCGGTCATGAATGACCTGGGCGAGGTGGGACATAGGCAAATGCTCGTCCGATCGTTGCCACGGCTTGTACCAAGCACCGATCGTTTTGGTCGAAATGCCTAAACGGTCGGCGATCATGCGGGCCGGAAATATGAGTTGCGTCAAATTGAGATGAAACAGCGCCCATAGCCGGCTCGATCGTACTTCTAAGCGCTCGCCGGCGTCGTTGGTCTCAGTCACAGAAATCTCCCGAATACTTCCCCTCCCCCTTGTGGGGAGGGCTAGGGGTGGGGTCGTGAGGTTGAACGCTAACGTCGACGGCTGCGCATCGGTTCACAACCCCACCCCGCCCTCCCCACAAGGGGGAGGGAGAAGAAAGAGAAGTTACCGCGATTGCGCCACGCGCGCCGGCGCCCGCGCCATCACGGCGTCGAGCTGGTCGCGATCCTTGTCGAATTGGGCAAGCGCCGCGCCGTCGAGCACGCGGCCGCGCGGCAGCTTCACCTTCATCGGATCGACGAAGCGGTCGTTGATGAGGATTTCGAAATGCACGTGCGAGCCGGTCGACATCCCGGTCGAGCCGACGAAGCCGATGATCTGGCCCTGGCGCACCTTGGTGCCGACGTCGAGGCCGCGGGCGAAGGCGGTCATGTGGCCGTAGGCGGTCTCGTAGCCGTTGGCGTGGCGCATTTTGACGTATTTACCGTAGCCGCCTTTGAGCCCGATCTCCTCGATGGTGCCGTTGCCGGCGGCGAAGATCGGCGTGCCCATGGGGGCGGCCCAATCGACGCCGGAGTGCAATTCGCTCACATGCAGCATCGGATGGGTGCGCCAGCCGAAGCCCGAGGTCACGAGACCCACGGCGACGGGCTTGCGCACCAAGAATTTCTTCGCGCTCTTTCCGGTCTCGTCATAATAATCGTAGGTGCCGTCGTCGGTGGTCTGGAAGTGGTAGTACTTCTTGGTGTCGCCGCCGACCGAGAGCGTGGCGTAGCGCACCTCGTTCTTGTTCTCGACGTTCTCGTCGTCGGAATAGAGCACCTCGAACGAGTCGCCCGGCTGCACCTTGCGCTGGAAGTCGACGTCGTAGGAATAGATGCGGACCAGCTCCTCGATCACCGATTTCGGCACGTTGTTGCGCAGCGCCGTCTCGTAGAGGCTTTGATAGAGCCGCGGGCCCTTGCCGTCGTCATCGTTATTGTCGTCGCTCGCTTCGGTGGCTTCCTTATCGACATTGCGGATGTCGACCGGAACGTATTTGCCGGTGTCGGACAAAGCCGCGGCCGCGGCGATCGCGCTGTCGCCCAATATAATGACACGCAGCGGCCGGTTATGGCCGGCGCCCAACGGCGCCATCAGCACGCGTAGCCGCTGGCCTTCCTTGATGCCACCCTCGGCGGCGATCGGGCCGAACACGGCGATGATTTGTTTGATCTCATCGGGCGCGGCGCCGAGCTCGCGCAGGATCGAGCCTACGGTCTCGCCCTTCTTCACCACGACGAGGCGCTCGGCCCAGTCGCCGCCGCCGTTGGTTTGCACCGTGGTCTTGGGCAACAGCGTGACGTTCTCAGGGACCACGCGCGCGGCAAAGCCGAAATCGGCGCCGGGATTGCCCTCGGCGGCGTAGCTGAGCGTGATGGTACCGGTCGGGTCGGTGGTCGGCCGCAGCGCCGTGTTGGTGGGGACGGCGGTGGCGACCTCACGCACGCGGGTCAGCACGGCGTCGAGCGGCAATGTCGCCGAAGTCTTGACCTTCGGCAACAGCGAATTGAGATCGCAGACCGCGGGCGTGACCTTGCTGGTGCGCGGCGCCGCGGCGACGAAGTCGCAGGTGACGAAGGACACTTCGGCGTCCGGCTCCGCGGCCGGCGTCTGCTCGTCGCCGGCGACCGCATCGGCAAGAAGTTTTTGCGGATTGAACGGCGGAATGTTGGCGGAGAGATCGGACACCGTCAGCGACAGATTGCCGGAGACGCGGACATAGGCGCGGGTGCGCACCATTTCGCGATCGCGGACGCGGGTCGAGGTCGGAATTTTCAGGATCTGCCGGGTCACGCTCTGCTCGCTGATCGCCGGCAGGCGGTCGGCCTTGCGGAAGGCGTTCAAGCGGTCGCCGATGCCGGCAATCGCGCCGCGCAGCGCCATCTCGACGCGCTCGGGCGCGGTGGCGAAATTGGTTTCGCCGTCCAGTGACGCAAAAACGGCGCCGCCCATCAGTGCTGCGCCGCACAGTCCGGTCAAGATCGTGCCGGAGAACCATTGCACCGACAGCCGGCGCCGGTCGAGCAGGCCGCCCGAGCCGCCGTCCACCAATAGCGGCGGCTCATTGCCGAGGTCGATCACCTCGGCATCAAATCGTCGCCGTGCGCCGCGTCGCCCTGCTTGATCCAAGCCAACGTCCCCTGCGGCTACTTCCCCTGCACGCGCGTTGCCGCGTCGTGCCCCCGCGGCGCCAAACGGTGACGCTGCGTTTGCCCGATTGTCGGCCCCGATTCAGGCCAAAAATCGAGCGCAACCACGTTGCCTTGACGGCTCCGGCCGGAGCGACCAGCCGGGCAGGCCAAGGGCGAAAGCTAGTTGAAGTTGTCGCGTCCCCGCATTGCGACATCCCCGAGACGATTATGCCAAGAACGGCGGAGGAATGTGGCCGCAGTACGGCCGGGAACCGGCTTTCCGACCCTTCGTGCGCGACCCTTGCGCGCTGCACTGGCGCTGCCGGAGAAGGGTGGAAATTGGCTGCTCCGGTGGGCCTATTTCGGGGTCAAAGGCGTTGACAAGGCCGGCACCCCAAGACTATATAGACCCTCTTGGACGCGCCGCCGCCTGGCGCGATGGCGCGTCTGCGAAGCCCCTCACTGTTTCACACGGTGACCGAGCATCCGGCCATGCTCTTTGTGGCCATGTTCGTCGCCGCGTCGGATGTGACGGGCTTTATGTTCTTCGGCCCTTGTTTTGTGGTCGGAGATGTCGGGTCGACGGAGCTGCAAAGCTCCGGGCTGTTTGAAAAGTGAATCGGAAGAAAGAGAAACGTGGACGGCGGAGTCCTTGCGGGCCGCTTCCTCGAACGGAGAAGGTTTGCGCCTTTTCCGCAAGAGTAGCGGTCATGGAAGAGACTTCGGCGGTCTTACGTTTCAAGGTTTTCTACATTGCCCGATCGCGCAAGCGATCGGACGTGTAGGGACCTCGTCAAACGTTGTGACTAGCCGGGAAAAAGTTCTCTCCAACTTGAGAGTTTGATCCTGGCTCAGAGCGAACGCTGGCGGCA
>Ga0210405_10002829_pt1 | contig 17619 bp, 14 predicted proteins | sample IncBWH11MmetaG_FD_155492 | JGI IMG/M metagenome (GOLD analysis project Ga0210405, IMG submission 155492) | Forest soil microbial communities from Barre Woods Harvard Forest LTER site, Petersham, Massachusetts, United States - Inc-BW-H-11-M | ecosystem: Environmental > Terrestrial > Soil >... | reverse complement strand
AAATGTTCGCGCAGTTCTGCGAAGCTACCGACGATGAGCAATTTTTGTGGCGGCGAAGCTGCATTCACTTCGTCATGTTCGAGAATCCACGTATTCCCGTGCGGAACGAAAACCGCGTGCAATCCCGCGGCCAGCGCCGGATTGATGTCAGACCTGGGGCTATTGCCGATCATCCACGTCGATTCATGCGGCAAGGAATATTTCTCGACGATAGACTGATAGATGGCAGCGTCCTTTTCTGCGACGATTTCGGTGGCGGCGAAATGCTGCTTCAATCCGGAGCGCTCGATCTTTCCAGTTTGCTCGGCGACCGCGCCCTTGGTTACAAGGATCAAGCGATGCCGCGTGGAAAGATACTGCAGTGTTTGCGGGACTTCAGGCAAGAGTTCCAACGGATGGTCGGCGATGGTATGGGCAAATCCGTGGATCTGGGCGTGCAACTCGGATGTGACCGGACGAACGCTGAGCCGCTCAAACGTATGCACGAGCGCATGGGCAAAGCTGTGCAGGCCGTAGCCATGCGTCACGATGCATTCCCGCTCCACATCGTTTAAGACCCCGCGCACCTGCTCCGGAGAAAACTCATGGTGATTGAGGAACGAAATAAAGTTGGCGATGGCCCGCTCAAAATAGATGTTGTTCTCCCAGAGGGTATCGTCGGCGTCGATGAGGAGGGTTTGGGGAAGCAAGCTCTTCGCTTTTGACTTTTGGCTCTTTAGCTCAAATCCTCAGATTGGACAGACTAAGAACTGGTAAATAAGGATTCGATGCGAGGAAATGAATTTCGGCACTGGTTGCGAATAAATACTCAAAAAGTGGGAGCAAAGAGCCAAAGGCCAAGCCAAAAGCGTTTTTACCCCACCCAATCGACCCTCGCTTCGGGGCCGATGATTCCCGCCTTGTGGCCCATATCGAGCAATCGAACGACGGCTTCGCGGCCTTCGGGACCATAGTCGATCGTGCGCTCATTCACATACATGCCGACGAAGCGGTCGGCGGTTTGCGAATCGAGATCGCGCGCGAACTGCATCGCATAGGAAAGCGCTTCTTCGCGATGGTCGAGCGCGTACTGAATGCTATCGCGCAATGCGCCATTGACCGCAGCGATCACTTCCGATCCGAGTGCGCGGCGGATGGCGTTGCCTCCCAACGGCAGCGGCAAGCCTGTCATCTTCTGCCACCAGCGGCCGAGATCGACGATGCGGTGCAGTCCAGCCTTGTCGTAGGTTAACTGACCTTCGTGAATGATGAGTCCAGCTTCGTACTTTCCTTCGAGCACCTGCGGAATGATCTGGTCAAAGGGCACGACTTCGGTCTCCACTCCGGGAGCGAAAAGATGGAGCGCCAGATAAGCAGTCGTGAGCGTGCCCGGAACCGCGATGCGCTTCTCCTTGATCTCGCTCTGCGTAAATGGCCGCGGCGAAACGATCATGGGACCATAGCCCTCGCCCACGCTGCCGCCGCAGGACATGAGCGCGTACAAATCCTGAATATAAGGATAGGCATGAAACGAAATGGCAGTGACGTCATAGACGCCTTCGCGCGCCTTCTGATTCAGCGTTTCGATATCGCAAAGGGTGTGCGTGAAGCGCAATCCTGGCACGCGAACCTTATTGGTAGCGAGGCCGTAAAACATGAAAGCATCGTCGGAGTCCGGGCTGTGAGCGATATTGATCTCGCGCACATTGGACGAAGGATCGCCGCTTGAATGTTTCGCTTCTTGTTCCGAGATGACTGTCATTTCTTGAACTCCACCTTCGTACACCAAATCGACTTACCGCCCTCTATTGTTTTGCAGCCGTAGGGCGATGCCATCGCGTGGCGATTCCTGCGGCCATCATTATCTTGATCACTTCGGCAAGTAGAAACCAATAGAGGCCCCAACGAAAAGCCTGCGCGATGGAATGCGTGAGAACCGCGAGCCAGGCCAGACCTCCGGTGAAGAGTACAAGCTCGCCAAGAAGGCCGCCGATCGCGGCACGAGAGAAAGTTTTTCGCCCGTGCTCCATTACATATCCTGTGAGCCAGGCAACCAGGGGATACGCCAAAAGAAATCCGCCAGTCGGACCGAGCATCTGCGCGATTCCTCCTGGGCCGATGGGGCTGAACACCGGTAAACCCGCTACACCTTCGGCCAAGTAAAGCGCAAGCGCGGCAAACCCGCGCCGGCTGCCGAGCAACAGGCCGACCAAAAGCACTCCGAAATTTTGCAGTGTCAGCGGCACAGGTGTAAACGGGAGAGGAATCGTAATGCGCGCGCATAGCGCCACGATCAAACTGCCCCCAATCACGAGGGCGGTTTGCCGAGCACGGCTGGAAACAAAAACGCGTTCCCACGGAGCGCCTAGGGTCTGAATTGCTGTTTTTGTCATGGAAATTATTCTCCGAACGTTGCGCGAAATTTTAATGTTCGATGTCGCCCGGCTGATGCTCGCCGCCGACCTCACCTGAGCTTCCTTCCCGCGCCGCTTGTGCCTCTCGCAGATGGCGGCGCAAGCGCATGTACACCGCGATTGCAACGCACACCACGACCAAGGTACTTACGCCAAGGATCAGGAACCACCAGATCATCCGCACAGCCGACTAGAATAGCAGATGGACCAGACGCGAAACGGAGAAGCAGCCCTGCAAACCGGCAAAAATCAGATCGTTCTTAGCTGGCTTTCGCAGCGTCTCTCTTGTCCTTCATCATTTCGATTCGCTTGAGGGTCCACTTCAAGCGTTCCCGTCCGTACTTGGAGCTGTTGATTACCTTCTCAATGTTCCCGAACATCTCCGGTTCGCCCATTTTTTCCCGCAGTTCCTTAAGAAAAGGCTGGACTTTCGCGAAAATGAAATACATCTCCCCACTCGCAGAAGGCTGAAGGAACATCTCCGCGTTCAAAACGCCGTTGAGCACAAAGGACGCGGCCATGCTCCAGTAACTAGCTCCCTGGCGCAGCCAATTATTTTCCTGCGATCCCATCGCTGAGACAATCTTGATGAAATCGTCAGCATTCTCAGGCCAGAAAGTGGTTAACCACCAATTCCGCGCCTTGCGGAGTTCCGCCTCGCGGCGCAGATCATAGAGGTGAAGAATAAGTTGGGCATCGGCAGCGGTCGGTTTCTTGGACATCAGTCCTCTGTATATTGAGTCGAGCGGATTGAGTTGAACAGATTGAGTTAACTAAGTGCCTGTCGAAGAGATTACAGTAGGTGGAAACCGAGGTAAATATTTCCCATCGGCGGCGGCGCTACGCCGACGTCGTGGCCGCAGCCTCCACAGGCACAGGCCGCTCGTAGTCGCACTCTTTGTTCGGGCAGGCGATCACCGGTCCAGCCTTAAGATTTTTCTCGACCAGATATTCGCTGCCGCAACTCGGGCATTTTTCTGCGATTGGCTTGTGCGCCGAAGTGAACTTGCACTTCGGATAATTTCCGCAACCGTAGAATGTGTTGCCCTTGCGTGCGCGTTTTTCGACCAGTTCTCCGTCCTTACACTCGGGGCACTTCACCCCGATGAAATTCTGTTTCACGTACTTGCATTCGGGATATCCACTGCACGCTGTGAACTCGCCAAAACGTCCGTGGCGGATCATCATGTTGCGTCCACACTTCGGGCATAGTTCGTCGAGAGGAATATCCGGAACTTTCTTTCCCTGATCGAGGCGCCGCGTGGTTTTGCAGTCAGGATAGCCGGTGCAAGCCATGAACTGTCCGAAGCGGCCGCGCTTAAGCACCATCACGCGCCCGCAATTCTCGCAGTATTCCTCCTGTGTTGTCTCCTGCACGTCGGCCGAATCGAGGTCCGGCAGATTGATGGGATTTTCTTTGGTGAACTTACAGGTGTTCGGATCCTCTTTGTCGTAAGTGCTGCAAGCATAAAACGACCCGTGCTTACCCCACTTGATCACCAGCGGCGCGCCACAATTCTCGCACTTCTCGTCCGTGGGCTTCTCCATCCGCTTGATGTTCTCCATATGCTTTTCGGCATATTTCAGATCTTTCGTGAACTTCTTGTAGAACTCGGCGAGAGTGTCGGTCCACTTCTCTTTGCCTTCCTCGATGTCGTCGAGTTCTTCCTCCAAGTGCGCGGTGTAGGCCACGTCGAAAATGTCGCGGAAATTCTCCACGAGCAGATCGGTGACTACAAGCCCAATTTCAGTTGGCGTAAATTTCCCACCAAGCTTTTGGACGTATTGCCGCTCCTGAATGGTCGAAAGAATCGCCGAGTAGGTCGAGGGACGCCCAATGCCACGCTCTTCCAGTTCCTTCACTAGCGACGCTTCGTTGTAACGCGGTGGCGGCTCGGTGAAATGCTGCTCCGGCTTCAACTCCCTTAGCGTCAGCTTCTGTCCAGCTTCCAGCGCAGGCAGCTTGTGTTTCAACTCCTCGTCTTCTTCGTCCTTACCTTCCTTGGATTCTTCGTAAACTCGCAGGAATCCATCAAACTTCAGCACCGAGCCGGTCACGCGGAACCAGAAGGTCTCAGCCCTACTCTTCGCGTCGATATCCACGGTGGTCTGGTCGAAGACCGCCGGCATAATCTGCGAAGCCACGAAGCGCTGCCAGATCAGCTTGTAGACCTTGAATTCATCCTCTTTTAAGTACTGCTTGACCTGATCGGGATGCCGCATCGCCGAGGTCGGCCGGATGGCCTCGTGCGCCGCCTGCGCTTCCTTCTTCTCCTTATATGTATTCGGCGTCTCAGGCAGATAGGCTGCGCCGTATTCCTTGCCGACGTATTCGCGGACTTCCTGAATCGCTTCCGGTGCAACGCGAGTTGAGTCGGTGCGCATATACGTAATGAGTCCGACGAGACCTTCTTCGCCGAGTTCCACGCCTTCGTACAAGCGTTGCGCGATCATCATCGTGCGCTTCACGCTGAAGCGCAGCTTGCGCGAGGAATCCTGCTGCAATTTGCTGGTGGTGAAGGGAGGAGCGGCGTTGCGGCGGCGCTCTTTCTTCTCGACCGAGCGCACGAGCCAGTCGGCTTTTTCCAGCGCCGCTCGGATCTTTTCCGCGTCCTCGCCGTTGGTGACTTCGATCTTCTCTTCGCCCTTACCGACGAAGCGCGCGTCAAACGAAGGAGGTTTGCTGGCTGCGAGGTGCGCGTCGATGGTCCAATATTCTTTCTTCTCGAACGCCTTGATCTCGCGTTCGCGCTCTACGATCAATCGCAGTGCGACGGTCTGCACACGTCCGGCAGAAAGACCTCGACGAACCTTGTCCCAGAGCAGCGGCGAAACCTGATAGCCGACGAGCCGGTCGAGTACGCGCCGCGCTTGCTGCGCGTCTACAAGGTTTTGATCGATGGCCCGCGGATGTTCGAAAGCTGCCTGAACGGCACGCTTGGTGATTTCATTAAAAGTAACGCGCTGAATGCGCGGAGGTGCTTCTACTTCGTCTTTCTTCTTTTTCTTTTTTGCTTTCTTCCCATGGCCGTTGGTGTCAAGTTCACCGGCGAGGTGAGCGGCGATTGCTTCACCTTCGCGGTCAGGGTCAGGCGCCAGATAGATCGCATCCATGCCCAGGGCCATCTTCTTCAGCTTGGCCAGAACTTTCTCTTTGCCGGGAATGACGACGTAATCGGTCGCGAACTCGTCGTTGGTATCGACCCCCAGCGTGCTCTTGGGCAGGTCTTTCACGTGGCCGAGCGAGGCTTCGACACTAAACCCCTTTCCCAGATATTTCTGGATGGTCTTCGCCTTGGCCGGCGATTCGACAATGACTAAACTCTTTACCAATGGAACCTCAGTTCTTAAGATTTCGCTTTGAACCTAGCACGAATGGGACGACGGCAACAAGTTACCGGGGAAAAAGCTTCTAGCTTCTAGCTCTTAGCTAAAACCGACGCCTGCAAGCGCTGAACCAATGAGGCCAACATGCGCTGCACCTCGAGCACTTTGCCCTCCAGATTTCTGAACTCATCGTTATCGAGAAGCTGCAAATCCCTGGCTAAAAGTAAGTGGTACTCCAGTTCGCTGGCAGACCCACGCGCAATTTGAAGAAATCTTTTCATTTCGCCATCCGATCTTCGCCCGCAACCTTCGGCAATGTTCGCCCCTATGGAAGCAGCCGCACGCCGAAGCTGACTCGTTAACCCATACATTTCTTCCTTCGGGAACACTCGCGTTCGTCGGTAAACGGCCAGAGTCAACTGGTGAGCCTTTGCCCAAACCTTGAGATCTTTGAAGTCCTCCATCGGGAACTCTCCGGTGTGCTAGAAGCTAGGAGCTAGAAGCTAAAAACTTTTCACGAAATTCTTACCCGGCATCTGTCGAACCTTGCCACCAAGTTCCAACTCAAACAACGCCGCGAAGATTTCCGATGAAGACATTTCGTTTTCCAATCGTTCCACCAGTTCGTCGATGTGCGTAGCCTCGTCCGCTTTCAACAGGCTCAGGAGTCGCTTCTCGTGAAGAGGCAGGCCTTCGTCCGGGAATAGAGATGCCGACGAGTCGCCGGCGGATTCAGGCGAGGGCGCTGGGGTCAACCTAAGCTTTACTTCCGGCGGGAGATCTTCCCAAACATCTTCCCAGGTCGCGACCAGTTTCGCGCCCTGCTTAATCAGCGTGTTCGGCCCCCAGGAATTCTTGTTCGTAACATTGCCTGGGACGGCGAAAACGTCGCGATTCTGTTCCAGCGCGCAACGCGCTGTGATGCGCGTTCCGGAATATTCCGCAGCTTCGAGAACGATGACCCCGACCGACATCCCACTGATAATGCGGTTGCGAATTGGAAAATTTTGCGGGAAGGATGCGGTGCCGAGAGGAAACTCAGAAATGAGCGCGCCACCTAAGGCCACGATCTGCTCCGACAAGCGCGAATTTTCTTTCGGATAAATCACATCGACGCCCGTGCCAAACACCGCGACGGTCTTGCCCTTCGCTGAGATCGCTCCACGATGGCTGGCCGTATCGACTCCGCGAGCCATGCCGCTGATAATGACGAGCCCTTGTGCTGCAAGATCGCACCCCAGACGCTCCGCCATCCCCGAGCCATACGGCGTGGGATGCCTCGTCCCCACCATGGCGATTCCAGGCTGCGTCAGAACTTCGAGATCGCCACGCACATATAGGACCAGCGGCGGGTCGTAGATTTCTTTGAGCCGGGGAGGGTAACAGGAATCTTCCTGCGACAGCACTATGACCTTAGCCTCGGCTGCTCGCGCAATCTCTTCCCGCGCCATCTCCACCGATTTTCCAGTGGCAATCGACTGCGCCGAAACCGCCTGAATCCCCGTCCCTTCCAGTTCGGTAAGCGACGCGTGGAACACCGCCTCCACACTGCCGAAATGTTCCACCAATTTCCGCGCCGTGGTCGGTCCCAAGCCTTGCGTCAGCGAAATGGCAAGCCACTCCAGAATGTGAGTTGCGGGTGCAGCCGCTACGTTTGGCAAGTTCTCTCCAGTCCTTTACCTGATCTTCATCTGAACTGGGCGGACTGTAGTCATTCAGGCAATGTAGTGTCAAGGAAAGCTGTCACACAGGGCCTGTCAAAATCAAGTCTGCTAAAATCAAAACAGGAATGAGACGTCTGCGCATCTCTGCGATTTCCTACCTCAACACTGCTCCCCTGATGTGGGATTTCGTGCACGGCAAGGCCGGTCACGACTTCGACATTTCTTACACTTTGCCCTCGGCCTGCGCTCGCGCGCTGCAAGCCGGAACCGCCGATATTGGAATAATCCCCGCTGCGGCCTACGCGCAAATCCCGGGTCTGTTAGTTTTGCCAGACGTCGCGATTGCCTCGCGTCGGCCGGTGCGTTCCATCCTGCTGGTAAGCCGTGTGCCGCTAGAAAAAATCCGCACCGTGGCTCTCGACACTTCGTCGATGACCTCGGTCTCGCTGACCAAGGTTCTGTTCGAAAAATGGCTAGGCGGAGGCAGAACGTTCACCGCAATGCCCCCCGATCTCGACGAGATGCTTGCTCATCACGACGCTGGATTGCTGATCGGAGATCCCGCCTTGCAAATCGATCGCTCGCAATATTTCACCCTCGATTTGGCCGAGGAGTGGATTCGCTATACCGGCAAACCTTTCGTGTTTGCTTTCTGGGCAGTGCGGCAGGATGCGGTGCAAGAAATACAACGTGGGCACAGCCGCCCCTTCGGCAAGCTCAGGGCAGGCTCCCGGCTGTCCGCGTCGCGAAGCGACGCTTCTGCTCCCGTGCAGGACCTCGCAGCGATCTTCCAACTATCCCGCGACCACGGCCTCGAACCCGACAGCCTCGACCACATCGCCCGCGAATGGGCTCCTCGACTTGGCCTTAGCGAGTCCGACGTGCACTCCTACCTTACCGAAAACATCTATTACCACCTGGATGCTTCCTGCCGCGAAGGCTTGCAACTGTTTTATCGATACGCAGCCGAGATCGGAGTGTTGCCCGCGGCGCCCGAACTTCGTTTTCTCCGCGCGGCGAACCCCGCTCTGGTCTAGCGCGAATGTCCAGCACAATCCCGTTTGGCGCAGTTCTCAAGCGATTCCTGTAAACTCACTCAATCTGAATGCTTCTCCATCTGCATCCCCTGGCCGCCGTTCCCATCTGGCAGCGCCTTAGGCGGCTCGGAGGCCCCGGCCTGGTTCTACTGGGCATCGCAGACAATTCTGTAATCCCGCTCACCGGAAGCATGGACGTGTTAACCATCTGGCTCGCCGCGCGTCATCGCGAACCGTGGCCCTATTACGCTTTCATGGCGACGTTGGGCGCCGTCCTCGGTGGCTACATTACTTATGCGGTGGCCCGTAAAGGCGGCAAAGAAGCGATGGAGCGCCGACTCTCGAAGAGGAAGGCTAAACAGGCATCCAAGGCGTTTGAGCGTTGGGGTTTTTTCGCGGTGGCACTCCCTGCATTGATGCCTCCGCCGTTTCCGTTTGTTCCTTTTCTGCTAGCGGCAGGCGCGATGCAATACTCGCCCAAGAAATTTCTGGGAGCGCTTACCGTCGGCCGCGGCGTTCGCTACTCGATCGGAGCATATTTAGGATTTCACTACGGCCGGCATATCCTGCGCTTCTTCGATCAATACTACAAACCGGCAACGGCCATCCTGATCGGCCTTGCTGTCATCGGCGCAATCATGTCACTGGTTCAATACCTGCGCCTTAGGAAAAAGTAGCCATCAGTTTTTCTCTGTGCTGTGTTAGAGGTTCTTATGCTCTTACCTCGTATTTGGCCCCATCGGCCCCTCTCCATTAGAATCGAAGCAGCACTCATGTCCCTGACCAAGCAGCAAGCCCTGGAGATGTTCGAATCCGACGACCTGATCGGCATCGGCATGGAAGCCGACGCTGTCAGGCGACAGCTGCATCCCGAAGGCACGGTCACTTACATCATCGACCGCAACATTAATTACACAAACTTTTGCACCGAGTACTGCACCTTCTGCGCCTTCTACCGCCCGCTGAAAGGACCTGCCGCGAAAGAAGGTTACATCCTCGACTTCGACACCATCTACGAAAAAATCCGCGAGACCGTCGAACTTGGCGGTACCGGAGTGTTGATGCAAGGTGGCCTGCACCCCGACCTCAAGATCGACTGGCATGAGAAAATGCTGCGCGGAATCAAAGACCGCTTTCCGAAAGTTCACCTGCATTGCTACTCCGCTTCCGAGATCATCGCCATTGCCGAGTACAGCAGCCTCAGCATTCGCGACACGATTCTCCGCCTGCGCGATGCCGGACTCGATTCCATCCCCGGCGGCGGCGCAGAAATTCTCGACGACGAAGTCCGCTACAAAATCGCCCGCCTCAAGTGCCTCACCGGCGACTGGATCAACGTCCACCGAACCGCCCACCAGATCGGCATGCGCACCACCGCGACCATGATGTTCGGCGTCGGCGAAGACTACAAACACCGCATCAACCATCTTCAAGCTCTCTACGACCTGCAGGAAGAAACCGGCGGCTTCACCGCATTCATCCCCTGGAGCTTTCAGCCGCAAAACACCGCCCTGGGCGGCCGCCATTGGGACGAAGCCACCGCCGTCGAATACCTGAAAGTCCTCGCCATCTCGCGCCTCTATCTCTCGAACTTCCTCAACGTGCAATCCAGCTGGGTCACGCAAGGCCTGAAAGTCTGCCAGATGGGCCTCCGCTTCGGCGGCAACGACGTAGGCTCGGTGATGCTGGAGGAAAATGTAGTGCGCGCAGCCGGCGTGACGAACTGCACGACAGAGGAAGAGTTGCGCCGCATCATCCGCGATGCGGGATTCCGGCCCGCGCAGAGGGATACGTTGTATCGGCAGAATTTCCTGAATTAATGGTAGTTGCGCGTCCCACACTTCTCTCGTTCTTCGAATCGCGATCTCGCCTGCTGCGCGATACAAACGAAAGCCTAATTTGGAGTGGCCGTTTGAGTTGTTGGGGCACAGGCAGGCCTTGCGTGCTCCCCCCGCCCTTGTCTTGCCTTTAGCTTTTGGCTCATTGCTTGTCAGTGTGGACAGAGGCACTGGAGGGCGATTCGCCTGTGGGAGACCTGTTTCCGGGAGCGAGCCTTAAAGCCACCGCAGCGAGAAAAACGCCAAGAAGGAGTGGACCTAGGAAAGCCTCAAATGTAACCAATCCCCTTGCTAGAGGAGTAACAGGAACAATGTCACCGAAGCCTAGTGTAGTGATTGTGCAGACACTGAAATAGAGCATCCGCCAAAAGGTCCCTTCTCCGGGTTCTGGTTGCCCCCTGAGAAGGTGGATGAGGTCCTCGATATCTTTGTCAAGATCCTGCGCCGCCTCGATGCAGAGGGGACTAACGCCCACGGGGTATGACCGGCACGGAAGGATCTGCGACACTTCGATGGGCAACTCTCGGATTATGTCTGTGTGTACCTCAAGATTAGTAAGATCTGCCTTGCGGACATAATAGATCGGGTGTCCCGTGGCGACAATGATGTGACCTTCTTCGTCTCGTCCTGGCTTATAGATAGGCGTATTGATGCTCCCCAACGTTGAGATCCGAAGGTTAAACGAGGCCTCGAACCTGCCTGGAGAGGGGCTTAAGCTCATCCCGTACACATAGGTTCGCGCGACGAGCCACTCGTCCCGCAACTCGATGTCAGACACCCAGACCGTAACGATCTTCCATTGTCCGACAGCAACCTGCTGCGAATCGGGTGAGATGTTTCGCTTTATGTCTCTCTCAAGTTTTTCCTGTACGCGCTTCTTAAATGCTCTAGTTGTCGGCTCAAATGCAACAGTGGAGTGATAGAACTGGCCCGACATTGGAGTGAAGGCGGAGGCAAAAAGCACTACGATAAGGGCGTAGATTGCTGCGTAGAACCAAAGTTGTCGACTAAGCCAGTGCACTGATGCTCCAAACATCGTCCGCAAAGACTTTAGGTCAAATCTCGTAAAGGAGGGATCTTAAACCAAGACGACCATAGTACAACGTCTTGCCGGGAATCTCTCGCGTTCTTTGCGAGAAGTGGGATTGCGGCGCGCAAGCCGCACTCAATTTCGCCGCCGTCTGAAAATGCAAACGGCCACGGGAATCCCCGAGGCCATTCGCGAGAACCGATGAATCGGCACCCCGTCAAGGTCATCCCTATTATCGAGACAACACCGCTGGAAATCAAGTTACTTCAAGGAGGGTCGCACCCCGTCTTGCGAACCCTCCACTTGTCCCTGAGAGACAATCCTTCCGAAGAAAGAATGGACCTGGAGGGACTCGAACCCTCGCTCGGACCTTGACGGGGTCCTGTGCTGCCATTACACCACAGGCCCACGCGAGAAGCTTAAGACAGCACCGCGCGTTCGCGATGGGCCGTGGGGGAAAATTGTCGTGTAGAGTCTCGATTCGGAAACGTCCGATTTCGCCGCTTGACGAAATGCAAACGGCCCCACAATTTCCGGGGCTGTCGGCCCCAACCGAGAAACTGGTTCCCTGCCAAGGTCAAGGTAATGTTGCTGTTATCGGAACAATCCGGCAGCAACTCAAATTGGCCTAAGAGCCGAACCGCTTCCAACGATTCCTCAGCTGGTTCGTGAAAGATAATGCTTCAGCCACGGAAGAACACTAAGTGACAACTAACCTTGCCATCCACAGGTCCTTCGGCCGACAATGATCAAGCGGCACACTTTGGAGCCGCCATTGGCGCACTCGATCTTTGAAAATTTAAAATGGCATCGACATAAGTCCCGTGAATGCAGTATTTTACGATCCAGCCTTTGATTCCAAGGCACTTAACTAAAGCGACGTCCTCTAAGTCGTCTGGACGGAATATTTTGCATATAAGTCCTGCGCCTGCAATATTTTAGCTAGGTCATCCGACGGATGGCGTATCGTAAGTCGCTGATTCCAGATATTTTACCTGCTCGAATCTGTAAATTTTTTGATCTGGATCAAACACCCTCATCGGGATAGAATGACCAAGTCGAAGCAAACATGATCGGCCCCCCGCCGACGACTCGACAAACTCCCAAGCTCCCGCACTCGACATGATGAAGGTTTTCTCTGCAGCTCTGTTGTGGCTCATCGTCCTGGCAGCAGCGCTTTCAGCGCAGACCTCGCTTTCATCCGCGGCGCAAACTTCATCGCATGCGCAAGCCGTGCTCAGTGGGATCGTCACCAAAGAGCCCAGCAGCGAGCCGGTGAAAAAAGCGCTCATCGAATTGATCGCCGAGAGCCAGAGCGATGGCGGAAACTATACGGCGCTCACAGGCGCCGACGGTGGCTTTCACATCGAGAACATCGCGCCCGGCCGCTATCACATGTTTGTCGAACGCACCGGCTATCAGGAAATCGACAAGCATCATCGCCGCACCGAAGGCCGCGTGCTTACTCTCAGTGCGGGACTGGAACTGAAGGATCTTGCCATTCGTTTGCAGGCTTCGGCAGTTGTCGAGGGCCGTGTCACCGACGAAGACGGCGACCCCATGCCCGAGGCGCAAGTTGCCGTTCTGCGTCAGTCTTTCGTTTCGGGACGCAGCCACTGGGAGCAAGTCGGCGCCGAGCGCACCAACGACCTCGGCGAATATCGCATCCCAAGCCTCGCCGCCGGTAATTACTTTGTCTCGGTAACGCCGCCGCCAGATTTCAAAACGTTGATCGAAACCTCCGGCAATCCGGCTTCGACCGTGTCGGGAAACATCGCTTCTGAAAAGCCCGCGCCCGTTTCCTATCAAACAACTTATTATCCTGGCACTAGAGATCGTGGGCAGGCCACGCCAATCCAGTTGCATGCCGGCGATGATTTTCCGGTGAACTTTTCGCTCACGCCCGGACCCAGCCTCACCATTCGCGGCTCGGTCGTAAATCTGCCGCCCGGTTCTACTGCGGCGATCATGCTGCAGTCAAAAGATTTCAATCTGATATTGAACGGCGCGGAGATGCACAAGGACGGCACCTTCGAGATTCGCGATGTCGCACCGGGAGCTTATACGATCGTCGCAACCGCAGATAATTCGCCGGTGCCAATGATGGCGCGGCAAGCGCTTCAGCTAACTTCGGGAAACGTAGAAGGGCTGCGCCTCGCGCCCCAGGCGGGCGGCTCGGTTCGCGGCCGTTTGCGCATGGAAACCAGCGGCAACGCGAGACCGGATCCTGGCCAGATTTTTCTAGCGTTGCGTTCTTCCGATGCCGATGATGACGCCCTTGGGACATTTGGCGGCGGCGTATTGCCTACCGTGACGCACGTGAGTGCCGATGGCAGCTTCGAGTGGAAGAACATTCCCGCTGGGCATTATTCAGTTCAGATTTCTGAAGCCAGCGCGATGCCGGATTGGTTTGTGAAATCGGTGGCGGCGAGCGGGCGCGATGCGGCGGAGTCTGGATTCAGCGTGAGCGGCGGCATTACTTCGCTTGATCTGGTTGTTAGCTCAAGCGGCGCCGCCGCTGAAGGTGTTGTCACAAACCAAGAGGAAGCACCTGAGAGGGACAGCCCTGTCGTCGATGCGGTCGTAGTCGCGGTGCCCGAACCGCGTTTCCGCAGCCATCCCGATCGCTATCGCAAAGCGCTCACCGATCAGCACGGACACTTTGCGCTTCGTGGCTTGCCTCCTGGCGATTACACGCTTTTCGCCTGGGAGAGCGTCGACGGCGAGGCCTATTACGACCCGCAATTCCTTAGAAATTACGACGGCCAAGGCAAGCCTCTGCATGTGAACCAAGGCGACCACGCGAGCATCCAGCTCAAAGCAATTCCCGCGGCTGAGGACGACCCCTAATCCATCGCTCACCTTCTTGTTCCCACCCGCGATGCAGTATTCTTCTGGAATGATGAAATCTGTGCTCGCTTCTTTCATTCTGCTCATCGCCATGTTTGGCACCGTCGCTCAGGCTGAAGACACGCCTGCGAATGCGTTGCTGATACTCGCGAAACAAGATGGCATGCTGCTCATTGTTGATCCTGCAAACTTGCGCGTCATCGCTCACATATCCGTTGGCAAAGATCCCCACGAAGTCATCGCCTCGGCGGATGGCAAGACGGCCTATGCGAGCAACTACGGTTCAGGAGCCTTCAACACTCTGGCGCTGGTCGATTTGGTCGCCCAGAAGTCCCTGCCTTCGATCGATCTGGGCGCGTTGCGCGGTCCGCACGGATTAACCTTCGTCGGAGGAAAGGTATGGTTTACCGCGGAAGGGGCTAAGGCGATTGGAAGCTATGATCCGGCAACCAAGAGTGTCGATTGGATTCTCGGTACCGGCCAGAACCGGACGCACATGATCTACGTTTCGCCGGATATGAAGTGGATTGCGACCACCAATGTCAGCTCCGGCACCGTGAGCATGATCGAGAAAAGCATGAGTGGTCCGGGTCAAGGAGGCCCGCCAGCGGGTGCTGGTGCGCCCCGCGGCCCCGGCGGCCCGATGGGGCCTCCGAGGCCGGATTGGAATGAGACGGTAGTCCGGGTGGGCAATGGTTCCGAAGGCTTCGATGTTTCTTCGGACGGCAAAGAAATTTGGGTGGCGAACGCGCAGGACGGAACCGTGTCGATCATTGATGTTGCCAGCAAGCAGGTGCGGGAAACGTTGGCTGCCGATGTTGGCGGCGCGAACCGGCTGAAGTTTACGCTCGACGGAAAACTTGCCATCATCTCGTCGTTACGCAGTGCGGACGTGACCGTCATTGACACCGCGAGTCACAAGACCATCAAAAAAGTCGCGGTTGGACACGGCGCAGCGGGAATTCTGATGGAGCCCGGCGGGGCGCGAGCTTTCGTGGCGTGTTCTCCTGATGGCTATGTCGCCGTCATCGATTTGCATTCCATGCAGGTAGTTGGCCGCATCGAGGCTGGGCACGATCCCGACGGCTTAGCTTGGGCGACGCGGCAGTAAACGCAGGAAATGGCCTGAATCCAATTTTGTGGCAGTATGGTATAATCATGTCATTTCTGTCAGAGCGTGCCATTATGGATGAAACCCGAACCCGTGTGAATGAGAATGGCCGTGTCGTAATCCCCTCTTCCTTTCGCAAGGCTCTGGGTATCGAGGTTGGAGATGAGGTCGTGCTGCGGATCGAAGACGACGAATTGCGCATCACGACCCAGCAGCGCCGTATCCAGCGGGCGCAGCGCCGTGCCCGGCAATACGTAAAGCGCGGTACATCGCTGGTGGATGAGTTGCTGGCGGAACGCCGCGAGGCCGCCAAGCATGAATAGGCAAAGATGAATAGGATTGTGCTCGACGCTTCCGCCATCCTTGCAGTGATTAGTGGTGAGCCGGGAGCGGAGAAGCTGACTCCCGATCTGCTGGCCCGTGCGGCGGGCAGCGCGGTGAATCTTGCCGAAGTACAAACCAAGCTGGTAAGCCGGGGATGGACTTCCGCGCAAGCTTGGGAAGATGCCACCAGTCCGGTTCGAGGAGTCGTGTCTTTCGATGAGGAGCAGGCGAGGATTGCCGGCGATCTGGTGACTCAGACCCGGCATCTTGGGCTGTCTTTGGGAGACCGCGCGTGCCTCGCGCTAGGGATGGCGCTCAAGGTGCCCGTGTACACCGCCGAGAGAGCATGGAAGAATGTTAAGGTGGGAGTGAGAATTCACGTCATCCGCTGAGCGTGGTCTTTAGTCGGTCGCCAGCAGAACTGAACCCGCGAATCCGGTAGAATAAAGGTTTCGACCTCGCACCTTGCTGCGTTCTGATCCCATCCTTTCTTCGATGTTGGCCACTTGGGCTGCCCCTAAGGGGATTGGGCCCTATCTTCGCCAGCATTTGCTGGATAAGACTTTTCAGGGTCTCTACCATACCGATGCCTTTGATCGCGCGCTGCTAGTCCCATATTTCATCGTGCTGATTTTGCTGGCTGCGTATGGAATGCATCGCTACATCCTGGTTTATCTGTATTACAAGCATAAGAAGAACCGCACGACCGAGCCGGCCGTGTACTTCGAGGAACTGCCGCGAGTCACGGTGCAGCTACCGATCTTTAATGAGCAGTATGTGGTTGAGCGATTGCTCGAGTCGATCTGCAAGTTGAAATATCCAAGGGAGAAGCTCGACATCCAGGTGCTCGACGACTCCACCGACGAGACCGTAGAGGTGGCGCGGAACCTGGTCGAGCGCTATGCCGCGCTCGGTAATCCGATCAGCTACCATCACCGCACGAACCGCGAAGGCTTTAAGGCTGGAGCGCTGGCCGAGGGATTGAAGACGGCAAAAGGAGAATTCGTCGCCATTTTCGACGCGGATTTCACCCCGCCGGAAGATTTTTTGCTGCGCACCATCCACCATTTCTCCGATCCGAAAATCGGAATGGTGCAAACCCGCTGGACGCACATCAACCGCAACTACTCTTTCCTCACGCAGGTGGAGGCCATCCTGCTCGACGGGCATTTCGTGCTTGAGCATTCAGGACGCGCTCGCAGCGGGGTCTTCTTCAATTTCAACGGCACCGCCGGAGTTTGGCGGCGCGTCACCATCGACGAAGCCGGTGGCTGGCAGCACGATACGCTTACCGAAGATACCGATCTTTCTTACCGTGCTCAGCTCAAAGGATGGAAGTTCATCTACCTGCAGGATGTCGAGTGTCCGGCTGAGCTGCCGGTTGAGATGACGGCATTCAAAACGCAGCAGGCGCGATGGGCTAAAGGACTGATCCAGACTGGAAAAAAAATTCTGCCGCGTGTGCTGCGTAGCGACGCTCCGCGGCACACGAAGATCGAGGCCTGGTATCACCTCACGGCGAACCTGAGTTATCCGCTGATGATTGTGCTTTCGGTGTTGATGTTGCCGGCGATGATCATTCGTTTTTATCAGGGCTGGTTTCAGATGCTGTTCATCGATCTGCCACTCTTCATGGCCTCGACATTTTCCATCTCGAGTTTCTATCTGGTTTCGCAACGCGAACTTTTTCCCAAGACTTGGCCAAAAGCCTTGCTGTACCTGCCGTTTCTGATGGCACTCGGAATCGGATTGACCATCACCAATACGAAAGCCGTGATTGAAGCGCTGATAGGCAAGGAGAGCGCCTTCGCGCGCACCCCTAAGTACAACGTCGAGTCGAAGAAAGATAAAGTTGGGGCGACCAAATACCGCAAACGGCTGGGATGGATTCCGTGGATTGAGTTGCTCATTGGCACATACTTCGCGCTTACGGTGTACTACGCAGTCGAAAATGAGAACTTCGTTACCATTCCATTCCTCCTGCTGTTCGTCGTAGGCTATTGGTACACGGGATTGATGTCTTTGCTGCAGGGGCGGTTTTCCGG
>Ga0210405_10002827_pt1 | contig 17621 bp, 19 predicted proteins | sample IncBWH11MmetaG_FD_155492 | JGI IMG/M metagenome (GOLD analysis project Ga0210405, IMG submission 155492) | Forest soil microbial communities from Barre Woods Harvard Forest LTER site, Petersham, Massachusetts, United States - Inc-BW-H-11-M | ecosystem: Environmental > Terrestrial > Soil >... | reverse complement strand
CGTCGCTGAATGGGCCGCTAAAAACGGAGCTAGCTGGACGGTCCTGCGTCCCCATCTGGTCATGGGACCAAGCCTGAACTCGCCAATGAACCTGGTTACCAGTCTCGCGACGTACGCTGCGATGAGTCGCGAACTCGGCTTGCCCCTACGCTTTCCTGGCACCAGGGAGGGATGGAACACTCTCCAGGAAACAACTGACGCAGAATTGTTCGGCCGCGCGACTTTGTGGGCTCTCGCTGAAGACAAAGCACGCAATCAAATCTTCAACGTATCGAACGGAGATGTTTATCGCTGGCGGCAACTATGGAGTGAGCTTGCCGCTTTCTACGAACTTCCCATAACAGAACCACTTGCGATGTCTACTGTTTCCGAGATGAGCGAGAAGGCTCCTTTGTGGGATTCCATGGTTGCCCGCTATGGCCTGCATGCCACGCCTTACGAACAGATTGCCAACTGGGCGTTCGTGGACTGGATGCTCAACTTCCGTGAAGAGACAATCCTCAGCACAATCAAGATTCGTAAGGCTGGCTTTGCGGATTGCATCGACACCCACCAGAGTTTTAGGCGCCAGCTCACCAGACTTCGCGATCTGCGCATCATCCCCTGATGCCTGCGCTTGCATTGCCCTAGGAACAGCGACAAACGCTCAATACCGTCACTCCTCCGCTCACTTCGTAACAGTGACCAGTTCCAAATCGTTAGGCGTAAGGATTTCCCCCTTCGCGTTTTGCACTTCCAGTCTCGGGGGTTTTCGGGTGCGTTTGTCGAGAACCTGAAAACGTTTCTCGCCGCGGGAAAAGAGATGACTGGCTCCCCACTGCCGCAAAGCAACCACGACCGGGAACAACTCTCGACCTTTTTTGGTTAGGACATATTCCTGGTAGGCACTGCCGTCCGAAGCCGGCACCTGTTCCATGACTCCGCAGGCAACCAATTTCTTAAGACGCGCGCTCAGGACGTTCTTTGCCAATCCCAGGCTCTTCTGAAAATCGGAGAAGCGTCGTGTGCCAGCGAGGGCGTCACGAACGATGAGCAGAGACCACCATTCGCCAATGGTATCGAGCGAGCGTGCCACCGGGCACAGGTTGGCTTTGAAGGATTTGTGTCGCAGGGGCTCCCTCCTAGTATTTAATCACCAAATCAGGTTGCATCATTATACCAGGTTCGCGCATCCTACGAGTGGTTGCATCATGCAACCAGTATGGAAGAAGGCGGGTCGCTCCAGTGATCCGCGTGCAGGAGCTCAAATTGAAAAGGAGCAAAACGGTGACATACAAACCGAACATTCGACGTATCACGTTGGGGCTACTTTCCATCAATGCGCTTGTATTTGGTGGGGCGCTGGCTGCGACGTCGCAGACAAGCGCCCCACGCAACGTCAAGAACATAGTGCTGATCCACGGCGGTTTCGTGGACGGCTCGGGATGGGAAGGCGTCTACAACATATTGAAGAAGAAGGGCTACAACATTACCATCGTGCAGAATCCCACTCTCTCGCTCGCCGACGACGTGGCCTTAACAAAGAGGGTCATTGCCGCGCAGGATGGCCCAGTCATCCTTGTCGGACATTCGTATGGGGGCGTCGTGATTACGGAAGCGGGTACCGACCCCAAGGTGGTGGGGCTTGTCTATGTTGCTGCATTTGCGCCTGACCGAGGCGAGTCAGTGGAAACATTGATCAAGAATCCTCCGCCGGGGGCGCCAGCACCGCCAATCCTACCGCCGCAGGGCGGGTTCCTCTCTCTGGACCGGTCCAAGTTCGCGGCCTCATTCGCCGCCGATGTAAATCCTGGTTTGGCCGCTTTCATGGCCGATTCTCAGGTTCCATGGGGCGTTCAGGCACTCAGCGGAACGGTGAGCGAACCAGCGTGGAAATCCAAGCCCAGTTGGTACCTCGTTTCTACGGAGGACAAAATGATTCCTCCCGACGCTCAACGGGCCATGTCGAAACGCGCCGGTTCAAAAGTTGTCGAAGTTAAGGGAAGCCATGCGATTTACGTCTCGCAGCCGCGCGCCGTTGCTTCTCTCATTGAGCAACCGGCGAATGGTTCCCTCTCCACGGAGAAGTAGAATCGCGTCTCCTCGCGATGAAGCTCGCTGCACCGAACGTCGTGTTTATGATCATGCAACCAAACTGGGTCGCTCGACTGATCCGCTTGCAACAGTCCAAATGCAACATCAGATCCGAAATCAAATTCAGAAGAAGGATACATATCCATGAAAAGCATAGACAAAGCAGCGGAAGCCTTCGCACGGACGACAAGAAACGTGTTCAAGAGAAATTTGGCGCGCTTCGCCGCCGTTCTCCTGGCAGCGCTGGCCGGCCTTGTCGGCGTTCCGAACGCAGCTCCGGCTGACGCACCCCAGCACCATGATCAGCAGCCGGGCTTCTACCGAGTGAAAGTCGGGGATCTCGAAGTGACGGCCCTATACGATGGCACCGGCGTATTCGATCCGCACTGGCTGAACGGAACGAAGGCGACAATAGAAGGTGTTGTCAAGGCACTGCAGGAAGATCCGCACATGTTGGATGTTGTTGATGGCGGCTTCCTAGTCAACACCGGGAAGCAACTAATCCTCGTCGATGCCGGTGCTGGTACTTGGTGGGGTGGGGCAGCACTCGGGCGGTTGGTGGGCAGCCTCCGCAGCGCAGGCTACACCCCCGAAGAAGTCGACCTCGTTTTGGTCACGCACCTCCATTCCGACCACGTCGGCGGAGTCACGACGCAGGACGGAAAGCGCGTCTTTCCCAATGCCGATGTTTACGTCGCGAAGGCCGAAAGCGACTTTTGGCTGTCACCGGAAATTGCTGCCAAGGCGCCGAAGGATGCGCAACCGTTCTTCCAGAGTGCGCAAGCCATCGCAGCGCCGTACATCAAGGCCGGTAAATGGCGCACGTTCAGTGGCTCCGAGCCTATCGTCGACGGAATGCAAATCGTGCCGCTGCCTGGTCACACCCCGGGACATACCGGCTATGAATTTTCGTCCAAAGGACAAAAAATTCTGTTTTGCGGCGACATCATCCATGCACACCGAGTCCAACTGCAGCATCCCGAGGTCACCGCGGTTTTCGACATCGACCCGACTGCGGCTGCGGCGACGCGGAATCAATTGCTGCCTAAGCTCGCGAACGAGGATGTTTTGATCGCGGCGCCGCATGCGTCATTGTTTCCTGCCCTGGGTCGCTTGCGCAAAGACGGGAGTGGGTATAGCTGGGTGCCGGTGGTATTTACCGATCGATGGGACGAGAACGCGCCTTCACCGCAAAAGTAGTCATGCTGCGGGGCAAGCCGACGGCTCAAGTTGGGACCATCGGAATTGCTGGACCGGGCCATTGGCAAATGCTTTGCCGCCGAATTTGGCTGTGAAGTAACTACCCGTATGGACCAAGAGAGGAAAATTTATGGAGCGTCTCGCTGTTTGTTCGACCGCGATCAGTCTCTTCCTTCTAATTTCGTGGCCATCTGTATTTGCGGGCGGTCAGCCACGTTTTTCAATCAAGGTGTTCACCTCTCCCGACGATCAGTTTTGGGCTAACTCCATGATCATCGAGGGAGCACATGAAGTGATGTTGGTCGATGCGCAGTTAACAAAAACCAATGCTGAAAGAGTATTAGGGGAAATCCAAAAGACTAAAAAGCCGCTGTCTATCATCTACATCACCCACGAGCACGCCGATCATTTTCTTGGTCTGGAGGTTTTTAAAAAGGTATACCCCAGAGTAAGGATCATCGCGAATTCCGTGGTAGTAGACCGAATCAATAAGGTCTATCAAGAGAAAATTGACAAATGGAAACAGCTCTTGGGTTCGGCTGCTACCTCTCAGGTGGTTGCCATCGAAAAATTCGACGGCGACTCCATTAAATTCGAGGGCTCTGAAATAGAGGTCCTTAAAAACATCCAAGGCGACACCGATCAAAACACCATGCTTTGGATTCCCGGACAGAGAATTCTCATTACTGGCGATGTTGTGTTCAATGACATGCACGTTTACACCGCGGAAACGGACACTCAGGCTAGACGGCGATGGTTGAACTCACTAAATAAAATCAGAGAATTAAAACCTTCGGTCGTTATCCCTGGACATAGCAAGATTGGGGCTCCCCTGGACGCCAGTACCGCCGCAGGTTTTACAGAAAACTATTTATTGGCTTTTGACGAAGAGCTCAAAAAAGCTAAAGACCCCGACAGCCTTATTAATGCCATGAGAGAAAGATTTCCATCCGCCGACCTTCTCTTGGCAATCGAACGGGGCGCGAAGGCTAATGTTAAACCCGCTCAAACAAACTAACGATTTGGTAGACCGAGTTTTTGTCGCCGGATGCGAAGCGGCAAATTAATCAGCGCGGGATGGATGCCAATGAAGAAGTACAAGATTGCTGTTCTGGACGATTACCAAAATGTGGCGCTTGAGAGCGCCGATTGGTCGGTGCTCCGCGATCGAGCGGACATCACCGTATTTCAGGACCACATTGCCGATCCGGACGCGGTGATTGAGAGGTTGCTGCCTTTTGATGTCGTTTGCGTTATGCGCGAGCGGACCCCGCTGCCCCGTAACGTCATTGAGCGTCTTCCTAATCTCAAGCTCATTACCTCGACGGGAAGTATGAACGCCTCGATCGATGTCGCCGCCGCGGCCGATCATGGGATCGCAGTGGTTCACACCGGCTACAGCTCGGTCCCGACGATCGAATTTACCTGGGCGCTGATCTTGGCCTCCGCGCGACATATTGTGACGGAGAGCAACTCCGTCCGATCTGGCGGCTGGCAGCAAACCGTGGGCGCGGATCTCCGTGGAAAGACCTTGGGCGTTCTGGGACTTGGGCGGATTGGATCACAGGTCGCGCGGATTGGGAATGCTTTCGGAATGAATCTGATTGCCTGGAGTCAGAACATGACGGCCGAGGTCGCTAAAGCCGCTGGCGCAACGCTGGTTTCCAAGGACCAACTCTTCGAGCAGGCCGACATCTTCACGATCCATTTGGTGTTGAGCGGCCGCACTCGCGGTTTGGTAGGGGCCGCGGAGCTGCAGAGAATGAAGCCAACGGCCTGGCTGATCAATGCGTCGCGCGGACCGATCGTCGATGAACAAGCTTTGATCAATGTGTTGAAGAACAAGCAAATCGCCGGCGCGGCGATCGACGTATTCGATGTTGAGCCGCTGCCTCCGTCTCACCCTTTCCGGACACTGGACAACGTGCTCGCAACGCCGCATATCGGCTACGTATCGCAGAGTCTTTACAAGACGTTCTACGAGGATACCGTCTCGAATATTCGGAAGTGGCTCGAAACCCATTAGGCGACGACGAGGTGTGGGAGCTGTCTTCGATTCAGAGCTTGCGGACGACCTTCATGAACTCGTCCACTTTTCGATTCATGGAGGCCTTGCTACCTTTCAGGTGCTGCTCCATGCTGATGCCGGTGAAGAAGGTGAGGATCATTTCTGTCAGTACGATGGGTTTCATCCGGGGCTTCTCCACTTCGACATTTCTCACGATCAGATCTTTAACAAAAGCGCGGCTCTTTGCGACGATTTCCTGCGCCGCCACCGGGAGCACCGCGAACTGGTTCATGGAATTGATCGCGAAACAGCCTTTCTGGCCCGCCAGGCTATAGGGTGCCAGTTTCAGAAAGCGCTCGATGTTTTTCCAGCCAAGCGGCTTGGTGGTCAGGAATTCTTCCTGCTGCTGTTTTCTGGAGTAGTGCCGCAAGCTCTCCAGATACAAATCTCCTTTGTCCGCGAACTCCGTGTAGAGGCCTGACTTGTTGACGCCGGTAGCCTTTTCCAATTCCTGAAGGCTGGTATCCGCGAAACCGTATTTCCAGAAAACCGGCAGCGCCTTCTCAAGCACACCCTCCCGGCTGAAGTTCTTCGGTCGTCCCATTTGTGTATTATTACGTATTGAACTGTTCGGTGCAATATTCCTGTAACCCGTTCCATTTCCAAGCATCCTATTGAACTGTACGGTTCATAAAGAGACCAGCGCACATGGGGAGAGTATCAACAATTAGGACTGAACCTCCCCAGCCTAAGTGAGGCCTCCGATGATCGAACACCCTTTTATCACCGTCGACCGGTTTCAAGGCGATGTCTACACCAGCTCGCTGACCGCAGAGCGAGCCCTGAACGGAGCGATCCTGCGTGCGGAAATCGGCAGGAGCTACGAAGAGTTTCTGGAAATCTTCGAGAAATTTTACGCTGATGACGTGGAGGTGAGCAGCGCGGAATCGCGGGAGACAATTCGTGGAAAGGAGAGAGTGCTTTCCTTGCTGGCGAATTTCCTGGCGCCGCTCCACGTAATGGTCGAAGTTGCCGGCTTATCGGTATCGGTTCAGCAGACTGTGGTCCCTCGAGATACTGCCAACGAAACGCATTCCGCATGGACACTCGATGTCGCCGGCGTGACAGGTAAACGGTGCACTTTGAAATGGTACGCCGTTCGCAGATGGAAGGGCGCTCGCGTTGTGTACGAGCACCACTACGATCATCAGCAGGTTGGAGGACCGCTGACTCTGGAGGACTTCAATTCGGATTTGACTCAATCTTACATCGAGGTTCGGTTGCCCTCCTGAGGGTTCGGAGATCGAGAGAAGAGAGAATGAATCGGGCCAATGTCGATCATTGAAGACTGGAGAATACAACAATGGCTAGGGAACTCGAGGAGAAAAACAAGGCACTGGTGCTCAGGGCTTTCGATACGCTTTTCAACAAGCGCGACTACACGGCCGCGGAGCGATTCTGGTCGCCGAAATACATTCAACATAGCGCTCACATCGCTCCCGGTCGCGAGGGTTTGTTTGACTTGATTAAGAGCACTCCTCCAACGTTGAAATATGAGGCGGGAGCCATCGTTGCTGATGGTAATTTCGTCATCGTACACGGACGTTTTAGTGACTTCGGGCTCCCTGTGAATTGGATTGCAGCAGATATTGTGCGCATCGAGGACGGGATACTCGTGGAGCATTGGGACGTGATTCAAGACGAAGCCACAGAAGAGCAATCAAAAAGCGGCGCTCCCATGTTCGGAAAGACTTTCCCAAAGTACAAATGACAGGGAGTGGTCGAAGGGGAATAAAACGATGGAAAACCAAGGCTCTTACGTAGCTCTCGGCCTAAAGGTGTGGAAGGCGCAAATCGAGCGGGCAGACAAGCTTTTTGGAGGCCTCTCGTCCGAGGACCTCCTGCGCGAAATCGCGCCGGGCAGAAACAGGCTGCTTTATTTGTGGGGGCACCTTACAGCCTCCCACGATGCGATGCTACCGCTGCTGGGGCTGAGAGAACGAGTTCACCCCGATTTTGATGTCGCCTTCATGTCTAATCCCGACAAGTCTCAAGCCGTCATTCCTTCGCACGAACAGGTTCGCCAGGCATGGAAAACCGTAAACGTTGAATTGTGGAAAGGCTTCGAAAAAATGTCGTGGTCCGACTGGCTCCAACGGCACACCGCCGTGTCGGAAGAAGACTTCGCCAAAGATGCTTCGCGCAATCGCTTCGCCATTCTGCTGAGCCGCACCAACCATCTGTCCTATCACCTCGGCCAGGCAGTGCTTGGGCTCAAATGATCTAGCGTTAGGGCTCGCGATCTGAAAACAACGATCGAGGAAAGTTCGCGACAATTCAGCAATAACGGAGACATACAAATGCCTAAAAAGCTCGATGGCAAGATCGCCATCATAACCGGCGGCACAGAAGGGATTGGGTTGGCCACGGCAAAACTTTTCGTCAAAGAGGGTGCCTATGTCTTCATCACCGGCCGCCGCCAGAAGGAACTCGACGAGGCCGTCAAGGAAATCGGCGCCAACGCTTCCGGAGTTCAAGGAGACGTTGCCAAACTGGCCGACCTCGAGCGTCTCTACCAGACCGTCGCCAAGGTAAAGGGGCGAATCGACATTGTTTTTGCTAACGCTGGCGTTGCCGAATTTGTTCCCTTTGGCGCCGTCACCGAAGAACATTTCGACAAGCTATTCAACATCAATGTAAGGGGAACGCTGTTCACGGTGCAAAAAGCTTTACCGCTACTGAAGGACGGCGGCTCGATCATTCTCAACGGCTCTGTGGCGAGTGTTAAGGGTACTGCCGCATTCGGCGTCTACGCCGCAAGTAAAGCTGCAATCCGTTCTTTCGTGCGAACTTGGACTACAGATCTGAAGGACCGTCGTATCCGCTCAAACGTGGTTAGTCCGGGTCCGATCAATACGCCGCTAGCTAGTCGGCAATCTGCAGACGTGATCGCGCGGATTGCGTTGACCATCCCGATGGGACGCATGGGGGAACCCGAGGAAGTTGCAAAGGCGGCGTTGTTCCTGGCATCGGATGACTCCAGTTTCGTCACGGGCATCGAACTGTTCGTTGACGGCGGCAGAGCGCAGGTCTAACCGAAAGGGCGGGGGAAGCTTTTTGTAGGATCGCTCGATACGCGGGCGCGAAAACGGCGCCTTAGAGGAGCAAGGACCATGAATGGAGCAACCTCAAAAAAGACAGAAGTATTGAAGCGGGGGAAGAAACCGAGTGCTTACCGGCGCATTGTAACCGGAAATGTTAATGGGAAGTCCGTCATGCAAAGCGACGAGCACATGCAGGCCTACGACTTCAAGACTGTACCCGGCTACGAACACACGCTTATCTGGGTCAATCCGGCGACTCCCGATCTCACCAATGAGCAAAGGTTTGAGCGCTATCCAGACTCGGTTGTTCCAGGACCCGGTGGCACGAGTCTGCACTTCGTAACTTTTCCGCCCGATTCGGTCTTCGCGGATCCATCTTTCGATGGCGCGGCTGCACGGGACGAAGCATTGATTCGTCTGAGGGGATTAGCCGATCACTTCGAAAAAGAAGATCCCGGGATGCACAAGACGAACACTGTCGACTATGCGGTTGTCTACGACGGAGAGATTTGACTGGAGTTGGACGACAGCGAGACGCGGCATTTGAAGCGTGGTGACGTGGTTGTGCAAAACGGGACGCGGCACGCCTGGCGGAATAAAGGCACAAAACCTGTCACGATGCTCTTTTTCCTGAATGGCGCTAGCGCATGATTTTGCAGAGTAGGCCGCAGTCGGCACAACGGCAGGCTTCTAAATTTTAACGGGCGCACAATGTAACCGTGCACCGATTCATGGCATCACTCAATCGTATAAATGACCATCAGTATAAAAATACGATTAGATCAGGAGCACCCAAGGTTCACTGCACATCGCTAGGAAATTGATGGGACCTAACTCTCAGGCAGCTAGCGCGGCCATGCGCATGGACACACACGGCGTGATTGTGAACAATGACGCGGATGTCGTAGCTGCATCGCCCCTTGCTGTGCGGTATGAGACGCTTGTCCGCGTGTCCCAAGCCATCAGAGCGCATGGCGACCTTAAAGAGCTTTTTGGCGTGCTAGCCGACGAATTGAATCGAGTAGTGCAATTCGACTTCATCGGAATTTCTCTTCGCGACAAAAACTCCGATACATTTCAAAATTACTTCATCGATGTGACGGCTAGAACTGAGTTGCTTCCCGACGAGGAGCTAACCCCCGAGGAGACTCTTACGCTACGGGTTTACGAGCGGCAAGAATCTCTGCTGAGGTCCACAAACGATTTGGAGCCGCGCTATAGTCGGCTGCAAGCATTGTTGAGAAGGCTCAATATTCGCTCCATCTGCGCACTGCCATTGACGACCGCGCACCGCAAACTGGGGGCAATCACTTTTGGTAGCAAGCAGGTCGATACTTACTCGCCAAGCGAAGTCCGATTCGTGTCCGAAGTGGCAGGTTATATTGCGCTGGCGTTCGACGACGCATTGAATTTTGGGGCGTTGCGGCAGGCTTCTGAGGAACTACAGCGTAAGAACGACCGGCTGCAGCTGCTTCTCGACGTCACCAATCAGGTGGTCTCAAATTTGGAACTTCGCGATCTGCTGCGTGCCATCTCGCAGGACGTCAGGCGCGTAATGCAATGCGATTACGCCGGCTTGTCGCTCCCAGATGCGGAAAACAAACAGCTGCGACTCTACGCGGTTGACTTCCCGGAAAGTAAAGGCTTCCTGCAGGAAGACTTGGTCGTTCCAATCGAGGGATCGCCATCCGGCACTGCATTTCGATCCATGAAGCCTATGACGTTGCAAAGTCCCTTCACCGGTTGGCTGCATCTCCCCATCGTTCAGATGGCGGTTCGTGAAGGTTTGAAGTCGTTCGGTTTTTTACCATTGATGAGCCGGAATCGCGCGATTGGCACGTTGGTTCTCGCCCGGCTCCGGGACGATGCGTTCAGTCAGGCCGATATTGAGTTCCTTAGCCAGGTTGCCAACCAGGTTGCTCTCGCTGTCGAAAATGCTCTTGCCTTCCGCGAGATTCAGGACCTCAAAGAACAGCTCTCCAAGGAAAAACTCTATTTAGAAGACGAAATCCGCGCGGAAATGAATTTCGCCCAGATCATTGGAAACAGCGCTTCTCTACGGAAGTCTCTCAAGCGGGTGGAAACCGTCGCCCCGACCGATTCGACGGTGCTGATCTACGGAGAGACCGGCACAGGAAAAGAATTGATTGCGCGCGCCATTCATGATCTGAGTCCGCGGCGTTCGAAGCCGTTCGTCAAACTCAATTGCGCCGCCATTCCGACGGGCTTACTGGAAAGCGAGTTGTTTGGACACGAGAAAGGCGCTTTCACGGGAGCGGTCGCGCAACGGATTGGCCGCTTCGAAGTAGCCGACGGTGGCACGATTTTCCTGGACGAAATAGGAGAAATTCCTCTCGAATTGCAGACGAAGTTGCTTCGCGTGCTGCAGGAGCGGGAATTCGAGCGTCTCGGAAGTTCGCGCACGATTCGCACCGATGCGCGCCTGATTGCCGCCACGAACCGGGATTTAGAAGCGATGGTGAGTGAGCAAAAGTTCCGATCAGATCTATTCTTTCGCCTGGATGTTTTTCCTGTCCACGTACCTGCCTTGCGGGAACGCGATGGGGATATTCCGTTACTCGCACGTCACTTCACACAGCAGTTTTCCACACGTATGAAAAAGGTCATAGAAGCCATTCCAGCAGCGGCAATGGATGCGCTCTGCCGCTACCATTGGCCGGGAAACATACGAGAACTCCAGAATGTGATCGAACGCGCCGTAATCATCTCCGCTGGCCCTGGCCTGTGTGTCGACGTGGCTGATCTAAAATTTCCCAAGACCAGTCACCCGGGAGAAAGAGCCGTTGCGGCGAACTCCGAAGGAAACAGCGCACTTCAAAACGTTTTGGAGGAAACTGAACGTCAACAGATCCTCCAAGCCCTCAAGCAGTCCAAGTGGGTTGTTGCGGGTCCCAATGGCGCGGCGGCACGACTTGGAATGAATCGATCAACCCTCCAAGTAAGAATACGGAAACTCGGAATCTCAAGCCGTCCTGAATAATCGCACAGTTTTATTCCTTACCTCCGCTCCTTCTCTTAAATCTCTCACTTTGCAGCGCGCTTCTGAAGTGCCAAGAAACTAGCAGTCTGCTAGATTCTTGGCAGTAGCACGTCGGCGACATGATCTACTCTCGCCTCGCCATCCCACGACAAATCAATAAGTTCCGCAACGTTGGAAAGCCTCCGCGCTTTGGCCCCGGTAATGCATTCCTCCTTACCGTGAGGCGTTGGCCATGAACGGAATGCGAAGGCTGAACAGAGCGCCAGATGCACAATTGCCGTTCTCTAGGAAACGCTTCCCCTCTTCCATTCTGGAAATTGATTTCTGGATGGCCAGCGAAGTTCGAGCCATTTCGCCGCTCGTAGACCGCTTGATGCGGCTGATTAAACGGTCGCAGTGTGTTCCGGGAGAAGAGTTCGATGTCGAGTTGGCGCTCCGCGAAGCGCTCGACAATGCAGTGGTGCACGGCAATCAGGAAAATCCAAAAACAAAAGTGCACATCCGCTTCCGCTGCCGCCCCGGCAGTGAAATATCCATCGTGGTGACGGATCAGGGAAAAGGCTTCAACTTCCAAAAGTTTGTTGGCAACGGCAGCACATCCGACCCTGCTTCCGAACATGGGCGCGGTATCCAGCTGATGAAAGCGTATATGGACGATGTGCACTTTGAACGAGGCGGGTCGGAAGTCCATATGCACAAACGTTCGCGAACTATCCCCCGTTCGTAAAAGCCATGGGTGGGGAAGAGCTCGAAATTTGAGGTGGCAAACCAGTTGGGAGTCGAAGGAACAGCACCAATGGATGAAGCGCGAGTAATGGGAATGCTGAGAATCACGATTGCTGAGACACCGACTGAACAAAAGTGGACGGTGGAAGGCCGGCTCGTTCATCCGTGGATTTCGGAACTGAAATCTATCTGGACGAGAACAAAAACCGCCCGTCGGGAACGCAAGTGCGTGGTGGACCTTAATGGCGTGACCTTCATCGACAAGAACGGGGAGAAGGTGCTCGCCCAGTTATCCAAACAAGGCGCGGAACTGATCGCCACCGGTTGTTACACCAGGCACGTAGTTCACAACATCGAGAAGAAAAAGATTGCATCGTCGGCAGTGAGGAAAGGAGAACGTCATGAATAGAGAAGAGCTGAACTGGTTATTGCAAACGATCAAGGACGCCGAGACCGCGGAGCGTTTCATGCTGGCTCAGTACCAGCGCGGCAGAATTTCCTTTCAGATGATGACTGATGTAGCCCAGGAATGGAGTTGGATCAAATTCACTACGAACCGATTCATGACCGCGACCTGCAATTTGGACGAATACCCAACCACGGAACTACCAGTTGCTTTTGCCTGAGAGGAGCAGCCCCATGTCCACGCAATATTTGGAAACTTACAGCAGGAATGAAACGGGCGCGCCGGCCAGGAGACGTATGGATGCCAGAGAGGAATACGCTCTTCTTCGCGCTGCAAAAACAGGAGACTCGGTTGCCTTCGAAACCCTTTGTAAACAGTCCGCAAACACGGTTTTTCATCTGGCGCTGCGAATAATGCGGAACAACGAGGATGCAGAAGATGTCGTGCAGGAGTCGTTTCAACAGGCCTTTATTCATCTCCAGAGATTCAACGGCGATTCCCGGTTTTCAACCTGGCTGTCCCGCATTGCCATCAATGCCGCCCTGATGAAACTGCGCAAGAAGCACCGTGTCTGGGAAGTCTCGCTCGATGAACCGACGGAAACTGAGCAGCCGTCGGTACACCTTGACGTCGAAGACCAAGCCTTGAATCCCGAACAACTCTTTGCACAAAAGGAGCGGCGACGGATTCTCTCGCAGGTCATGAATGAGTTAACGCCAGGAACGCGAAAAGCAATCGAACTGCGTGAACTTGGGGAGCGATCCACCGAAGAGACTGCGCAAATCTTGGGCATCTCTGTTACCGCCGTAAAGGCTCGAGTGTTTCACGGACGAAGGAGATTGCGCGAGAGATTGAACCACTTTGTCGCACCAGCTTGGACGGTCGGAAGGGGCGTTTTACGAACGAAAAGTACCACCCCACATCTCTCGCAAGATCAGGTCGCGTGCAATGCAGGTGATTGAAGCACGTAGGGAGGGAGGCCCTGATGGTCACGTTTTTTTTTGTCGCCGTATTGGCGATTGTGGGATTCCTAATGTTTACCGGTTCGGATGGCTTTATTGGCCCGAGGCAGTAGGCCGCGCACTGAATTCGCGATTGGACGTGTAAGGAGGAGTTCTAGTTATGTGGATTGTTCGAGTCGCTCTGGACCGGCCGTATACCTTTATCGTTCTGGCCATCCTCATTTTGGTTCTGAGTCCGATCATGATTTTGCGCACGCCGACAGATATTTTCCCGAATATTAATATCCCGGTGATCGCGGTTGCATGGCAGTTCACCGGCATGAATCCCGAAGAATTGGAAGGCCGCCTGACGAGCCCGTTTGAGCGAGTGTTGACCACTACCGTTGACAACATTGAACACATTGAATCGACCACGGTAAACGGTCAAGCCATCGTCAGGATTTACCTGCAGCACGGCGCGAGTCTGGACACCGCTAATGCCCAGGTAACGGCCGTATCGCAAACCGCCCTTCGGCAATTCCCGCCGGGCACTCTGCCTCCCTTGATCATTAACTACAGCGCTTCGAGTGTGCCGATTCTGCAGTTAGGTCTCTCCGGAAGTGGTCTTTCGGAGCAGCAGTTGAACGACCTCGGACAGAATTTCCTAAGGCCTCAACTGGTGACCGTGCCTGGCGCCGTGATTCCTTTCTTGTACGGTGGCAAACAACGGCAGGTCATGATCGATTTGAATCCCGGCTTGATGCAGTCCAAAGGACTGTCGCCGCCGGACGTCCTCAATGCCGTGCAACTACAAAATCTGATTCTGCCTTCCGGAACCGCAAAGATGGGCCCGTTCGAATACGACGTTCGACTGAACGCCAGCATGAAGACCGTTCCAGAACTCAACGACCTCCCGGTCAAGGTCGTTGGGAATTCCACGATCTATCTTCGCGACGTCGCGAATGTGCGCGACGCTTTTGCGCCCCAGACCAACATCGTGCGTCAGGATGGTCATCGCGGCGCCCTGGTCTCGGTACTTAAGGCCGGCAACGCTTCTACAATAGACGTCGTGAAAGGCATTCGCGGCCTTCTTCCGCGGGTCGCCCAGACTCTGCCCCCGGAACTGAAGATTTTGCCGCTCGCCGATCAGTCCATCTTCGTCCGAGGCTCTGTGAACGGTGTCATCCGCGAGGCCATCATCGCCGCATGTCTCACGGGGCTGATGATTCTGCTGTTCCTTGGAAGTTGGCGTAGCACCTTGATCATTGCCGTCTCCATCCCGCTATCCATCCTGACCTCCGTCATGATCCTTAGCTTTCTTGGAGAAACCATCAACATCATGACCCTCGGGGGACTGGCCCTCGCCGTCGGAATTCTTGTGGACGACGCTACCGTTACGATCGAAAACATCGAGCGGTATTTCGAAGAAGGCCATGCGCAGCGCGACGCCATCCTCGAAGGAGCGGCGCAAATCGCCGTGCCCGCGCTGGTCTCTACCCTCTGCACCTGCATCGTGTTTTTGCCCATGTTTCTCCTGAGCGGAGTAGCTCGATATCTCTTTGTGCCTCTCGCCGAAGCGGTGGTGTTCGCCATGCTCGCCTCGTACATCTTGTCCCGGACGCTGGTGCCAACGCTGGCGATGTATTTGTTGAAAGCTAAACAGCACGACCGCGCCGGATCGCGGAACCCTCTGGTGCGGTTCCAGTTAGTATTTGAGCGCGGATTCGAACGCCTTCGTAATTCCTACCATGATCTACTCACGGTGCTCGTCCACCGGCGGCTACTTTTTGTACCTGTCTTTCTTCTGGCCTGCGCTGCGGCCTTCCTCCTCGTCCCGTGGCTCGGTCAGGATTTCTTCCCCAACACCGACAGCGGTCAATTCATCCTGCATCTCCGCGCCAAGAGCGGCACGCGAATTGAAGAGACCGCGAAGTTGTGCGACCTCGTCGAGGGCACCATCCGCCGCGAGATCCCCGAGCGCGAAGTGAACAACATCCTGGACAATATTGGGCTGCCTTACAGCTCCATAAATTTCATGCACAGCACTTCGGGCCTCATCGGAGCGGGCGACGCCGATATCCTGGTATCCCTCAACGAAGATCACCACACTACGGCAGACTATGTTCAGCGACTGCGAGAGACGCTGCCCCGCGAATATCCCGGCACGACCTTTTACTTCCTGCCCTCCGACATCGTCACACAGGTTTTGAACTTTGGTTTGCCCGCCCCTGTCGATATTCAAATCGAGGGAACCGATATTCAGGGCAATCGCGAAGTCGCGGCTCGCATGCTGCAAGAGGTGGAACGTGTGCCGGGTGTCGCCGACGCGCGTATACAGCAAGCGTTTGACTATCCGGAGTTCGATGTGGCTGTGGACCGCACCAAGGCCGCCCAGGGCGGCTACACTCAGCGTGATGTGGCCAGTAGCTTGCTGAACTCACTCAGCGGTAGTTTCCAGATCACCCCGATGTTCTTTCTGAATTGGAATAACGGCGTGAGCTACAACCTGGTAACTCAGACTCCGCAATATTCGATTCAATCTCTCCAAGACCTACAGAACACTCCCCTGAATTCCTCGACCGCCGCGCGCCCCGAAATTCTTGCGGATGTCGCTTCCATTACCCGTTCGAACGAGATGGAAGTGATCTCACATTACAACATTCGTCGTGAGGTCGATATTTACGCCAACATCCAGGGGCGAGATTTGGGAGCGGTGGGCCGCGAGATCACGGGTATCGTGGATGCGAACCGAAAGTCTTTGCCGCGGGGCAGCTTCGTCACCATTCGCGGCCAGCTGCAAACGATGCGCAGTTCTTATCTCGGTCTGCTGGGTGGACTCGTCTTCTCCATCGTTCTCGTATATCTCCTGATCGTGGTGAACTTTCAGTCGTGGCTTGATCCTTTCATTATCATCACCGCGTTGCCAGCTGCGCTTGCCGGCATCGTCGGTTTCTTGTTCTTTACGCATACAACACTCAGCGTCCCGGCCTTGATGGGCGCCGTGATGTGCATGGGCGTCGGAACGGCGAACAGTATTCTTGTGGTGTCTTTCGCGAAAGAGCGGCTTCTGCACCATGGTGATCCCGTCGAAGCGGCCATCGAAGCCGGCTTCACCCGCTTTCGCCCCGTGCTCATGACCGCTCTGGCCATGATCATCGGGATGATTCCCATGGCCCTCGGGCTCGGTGAGGGCGGGGAACAGAATGCTCCCCTGGGCCGTGCCGTAATTGGCGGTCTGTTGTGCGCCACTGTGGCCACATTGGTCTTCGTCCCCGCGGTCTTCAGCCTGCTTCACGGACGCCGAGATCCCTCAGACGTACAGCAACAGTCCGCGGGCGTGCCTCAACCAATTCAATCGTGAGTTAGAGAAAAGCGTATGACATCGAGCGAGGAAAATGTGACCACTGCCCCTGAACCAGAAACGATCGAAGCGCAGCCTCTACAAGCGAGTCCGGATGGATTTCATTCTCGCCCCGGAGCCCAGCGCCGAACCACTATCCTTGTCGCGGCAGTCGCGCTCGTCGTTCTCGCCGTCCTGATTTACTCCGGCATCCACTCGCGCGCGGTAGCCGAAGCGCGGCTCACGCAACGAACCCAGGAAGCCGCCATTCCCACCGTCGCCGTTGTCTTTCCCAAAGAAGGCGCTCCCACACAGGAAATTATCCTGCCCGGTAGTACCCAGGCATTCAGCGACGCGCCGATCTATGCGCGAACCAGCGGCTATCTCAAACGTTGGTATTTCGACATCGGCGCGCATGTCCAGAAAGGTCAATTGCTCGCCGAGATTGAAACTCCCGAAGTCGACCAGCAATTGCTGCAGGCTCGAGCGGACCTCGATACCGCGCAGGCCAACCTGAACATTGCCAAGATTACCGCGACTCGTTGGCAGGACCTCGTAAGCAACGGCTCCGTGTCCCAGCAGGAAACCGACCAGGCCGTCAACAATCTCAGCGCGGTGAAAGCCGCGGCTGAATCCAGTGCCGCCAACGTGCGGCGCCTTGAACAGCTGCAATCGTTCGAAAAGATTTATGCCCCCTTCGACGGGATCCTCACCGCCCGCAATACGGACATTGGAGCGCTCATCGATGCCGGCACCAACACCCAACCAAAAGAGCTGTTTCACATGGCCGCGATTCGCACCCTACGCCTCTACGTAGCAGTT
>Ga0210405_10002826_pt1 | contig 17622 bp, 14 predicted proteins | sample IncBWH11MmetaG_FD_155492 | JGI IMG/M metagenome (GOLD analysis project Ga0210405, IMG submission 155492) | Forest soil microbial communities from Barre Woods Harvard Forest LTER site, Petersham, Massachusetts, United States - Inc-BW-H-11-M | ecosystem: Environmental > Terrestrial > Soil >... | reverse complement strand
CACGGAGATTAACCTCGGCATAAGGCGCGGGGTACTCGGTGACGCAATGCAACAGCGTCAAGTTCGTAACCCCCGCGGCCTGCAGGACTTGCACGGCCTCCTCCACTTCGCCCAACGTCGACATGCCGGTCGACACAATCAATGGCCGCCCCTTGCAAGCCAGATGCTGGAGGAAAGGCAGATTGGTTAATTCACCTGAAGGCACTTTGTACATCGGCACCTCCATCGTGGCGAGCAAGTCCGCGCTCTGCATGTCGAATGGACTGGAAAGAAACTGGATTCCGATCTGGCGGCAATGGTTGATCAAACGCTTGTGAGCAGCGGCATCCAATTCCAGTCTCTGCAACATCTCGAATTGGGATTCCGCGTTTGATGTCGTGCGCTCCTGATAAGGGGCCTTGTGCGCGGAACGAGTGGCAAGCATATCAGCCCGAAATGTCTGGAACTTGACTGCATCGGCCCCGCTAGCTTTGGCAGCGTCAACCAGGCGTAGGGCGAGATCAAGCGATCCGTTGTGGTTCACTCCCGCTTCGGCAATGATGAATACGTGCGGCATAAGAATTCTATTTTATGCGACGTGCCGGGCTGCCGACGTAAGTACCCTGCTCCGTCAGATCGTGCACAACGGTCGCTCCCGCTCCCACCATGCAACCAGCCGCAATATTGATACCTTCAATTACGGTCGCCCCCGCACCGATCATCGAGAAACGCCCGACCGTGACGTGTCCGGAAATCGTAGCCCCCGGAGCGACGTGCACCCAATCAGCTAAAACAACATCGTGCTCAATCGTGCAATTGGTGTTTACGATCACACCCCGGCCAATGGATGTCCCACTGTTGATGACCGCCCCATCCATCACGACGGCTCCCTCGCCGCCCGATACTCCCTCGTTAACGGTTCCATCGGGCGAGATGATCACGGGAAAGCTCAAGGATGGCGACTGCAATCGAGTCCAGAGTTTGTACCGCGGCTCCCCCAAACCTACTTGACCCAATGCGAGCACGGCATTCAGCTTTTCATTCTCCGCGGCCAGGGCATCCATTTCAGAATCGGACCCGAGATAAGGAGCTTCGAGCAGGGAGCCGTTGTCCTTCAAAGCGGTGTAACCTAGTATGCGGTATGTCTCCAGCTTCCGGAGAATGCTAATCACTACCTTCGCGTGGCCGCCGCCGCCGATAACGACGATGATCCCACTTCGCCCGGATTCCATCGGAGCCTTCCGTGACTCGCGCTGGTTAGCCATTCATGTGGCGTTTCAGAAAGTCAGGCAACTCGGTTGCTTGATCGGAACGCAATTTCGCCACTCGCCGAATCCTGGCTCGCAAAGTTTCGCCCTGCTCAAGGTACTGCCTTGCCGTTGACACAATTTCAGCTATTTCCGAATCGTCGGGGAATGCATTGAATTGCCGGTGGACGTCATATTCCAGCACGCGCGACAGGCTCTCCATTTTGTGTGCATGCGACGCCAAAAAGATGCACGGAGTGCCGCCGAGCGAGGCAAAGATCGAAGGGTGATATCGCCCCGAAATGAATAACCGGGCATGGGCCAAGACGGACCCGCACATAAGTATGGGAGCGTCCGCTGGGACGATGCCGACACCCTTATCACGGGCAACTCGCTGCAAAAATGAGTCGGGAGTGTCATTTTCCGTAAGATAGACGCGGTATCCGAGAGCGCTTATCGCATCTACCAGTCGCCCGTAAGACTGCACCGCCCTCTCAGGCTGACTCCCGGCCAAAGCTCCTCCCCCGATGCATATGTACGGTTGAGAAAAATCAAGCTTGCCCCAATATTCATCTTTCTCGGGATGAGGCAGCAAAAAATCACCGTTCAATGGTGGATAAGAACTGCCGTTTTCATAAAGTGAAAGCCACGCAAACAGCGAATCCGGTATAAGGCTGGAGTTAGTCTCCGGCATTTCCTTTTGGACGTACTCCAGAGATTCAGGGTCGCGCAATGAGACGGCCCGGCATTGCGCAAGCAATCGCTTCGCCGCCGCTAGCGTCGTGTTATTCCTTCCCGTCAACGGACAGTCTGAAATCATCGAATTCACAAGAAACACCGGCTTTTTCAAGCGGAGGCCCAGTTCGATCATTGTCAATAGAGAGAGCGTTTGCCGGCGCGGCGGACTTGAGAAAATTATATCCCCATCCCCGTCGAGCACCATCAGATCCGCCTGATTAGCCTGATCGTATATGCGGGCGAGTGCCGAATGCCGGTCTTTGTGAGCCAGCAAGTTGTTGACACTTACAACAGGGTCTTCAGAAATGAAGTCCTTGGCGCCCCAGAAATGTTCCAGTTTGATGTACCAGGCAAACGACCGTCGCCTGTGATTTAGCAGGCGCCGAAACACCGGATAGTATTTCGGCGGCGTGAACGTACCCACATAGCCGGCCTCAGCCGTGGCCAAGACGAAGAAGTCGCCGGAAACGCGGCCAGTGATATCGAAGGAGGATGATAATAGCTGACCCAGCGCGAGACTGGCGCCACGGCCCCAGTTGACAGTGGATCGATTGTCACCAACGAAGAACACCTTTAAGTGGGCAGGAGTCGGCAATTTTCCCGCTAAAGACTGCTTTTCGCCAGGCGTGCTGGCTTCCTTTTGCAAATCTCCAGGATTATGTAGCAACGCCCGGCCAGAGGACATGATAAGTGACCGTTGCGGTCGGCTCCCAAAACTCAGGTTCGCGGATCAGCCACAAGCGCGGTCTCCCGGTTCAAGGCCACTGGCACGATGGTGCCATCGGGCAACCGCCATTCATAAGGCACGACAACCGGTGTCGAATGGCCCGCATGCGTGAGAAAATCCCCCGTATAACCGTACTCGGCAAGATCTGCGACAACCTTGAAACTGGCCACTTCCTTGTACTCGATGATGATATCTTTTACATTCGCTGACCGAACGATCATTTTGACCGTGTAATTTTGCGGCAGCAAGGGAATCGATTTGAAGGTGCATGTTATTTGACCCGCACCCTGCAAGAAGTCAGGCCTATGTCCGTCCAGTAGCATATTAGCAGTGAAGCACGAAGTGTTAACTCCGAGCACTCCCAGCGCGATAATTGGCTTCTCGATGCGCTTCTGCGCCTCATACGAGATATCCACGACCAAATCGTCGCCGGGACGAAACTGGTAGGTTTCCTCCCCTTGGACGTTTCTTAACACGACTTTCTGAATGGTCAGTCCATAATCTGGATTTGAGGACGCAACGGCTTGGCCACTGACCACGTTGTTGAAATAGGCCTCGACGACTTCATCTACCTTTCCATCTTTGTGCACTCGGCCATTCTGCAGCCAGACGCACCTCTGGCATAAGGTCCGGACGGCTTCGATGTTGTGGCTTACGAACAGGACCGTTCTCCCGCTCCGGGCAAAGCTCCCCATCTTTCCCAAGCACTTCTTCTGAAAGGCAAGATCGCCAACCGCGAGTACCTCGTCGACGATTAGAATTTCGGGTTCGAGGTGGGCCGCAACCGCAAAAGCGAGACGGACGTACATGCCGGAGGAGTAGCGTTTGACGGGCGTGTCGAGAAACTCTTCAATTCCCGAGAACTCTACGATCTCGTCGAATTTGCGGACGATCTCTGCGCGAGTCATTCCCAGGATCGCGCCGTTAAGAAAGATATTCTCACGCCCCGTAAGTTCCGAGTGAAATCCGGTGCCGACCTCGAGCAGGCTGGAGCTCCGGCCATCGATGCGTATCCGTCCCGTGGTGGGTATAGTAATGCGGCTGAGGATTTTCAAAAGCGTACTCTTTCCCGCGCCGTTGGTGCCGATAATGCCGACCACCTCCCCGTGTGCGATCTGAAAAGAGACATCTTGTAACGACCAGAAGTCCACGTGCTGCATCTTTTCTTGCCTGCGGGACCGAAGCCAGGAGAGCGGCGAGCGAACTGCGCCCTCGATAACATGGCGCAGGGCGTCACCACTGGCGCGTCGATGGTCGATAGTGTACCGTTTGCCGAGATTGTCAACGGTGATGGCGGGATTGGGCGTGGCAAGGGTCATGGAAGGTGAGTTCTCACTGTTTATATCACATCAGCAAATGTGCGCTCGGTCCTCCTGAAATACCAGAGACCTGACGCAAGCAACACGATCACATCGGCCAGCGCGATTGCCAGCTCCGACCAGGAAACGCTCTGTCCGCCGCCAAGCACGCACCAGCGAATGCCATCGATGACTCCCACCATCGGATTGAGCGCGTATAGGATGCGAAAGGGCCCGGGAACGACGCTAGTCCGGAAACCAACGGGAGAGATATAGAGACCAAACTGGACTACGAATGGAACGATGAAGCGGAAGTCACGGTACTCAACCATCAGCGCAGCGATCCACAAACCGACCCCGAGGGAGGCACCGAATGCGAGCAGCACAAAAAGGGGTAGAAAAAACACGACCGCAGGAGGAGGGTAACGATACCAAATCATCAGGACGACCAGGAAAGCGCCGGAGATTAGCGAATCCACAAAGCTGGTGATAACGCTGCTAATTACAATGACGAGCCGTGGGAAATACACTTTAGAAATCAAGTTGGAATTTGAAATCAGGCTGTTCCCGCTTTCGGTCATCGCGGTGGAGAAAAATTGCCAAGGGAGCATGCCGCAAGATACCAGCAGCGGATACGGCACACCGCCAGAAGGCATTTTACCCAGCTTTCCAAAAACGACCGTAAGCACAATCATGGTTAGGAGTGGTCGTATGAGCGACCAGCTCACGCCCACGACGGTTTGCTTGTAGCGTACGAGCAAATCGCGCCATGTGAGGAAATAGAACAATTCCCGATAGCGCCAAAGATCCCGCCAATATTGCCTCTCAGTGGCGCCTGCTTCGATTAGCAATACACGACTAGACGATGTTCCAAATGCACCGGATAGACCCATCGGCTTGGCTTCGATGTTTTTCGTCACCATTGGAGGGTTCGGGCCTGGGCTAGTTTGTTCTGGATTCGAGGCATCTTCATTCCGAGAAGTATTTGGCGTCATTACGCTAAGCTTGTCCCTTTCACTGGGCAGAACCTCCCCGACGGCATCGCGGGCGGAGATTTTCATATCAACTGTGTCGCGGCTGGATTTTTCGTCACGAGATTGTGGGTAGCCGCTAGATGTTAGGCTAGGCGCGTTATTCGTCATATCTGTCGAGGCCGGTGGAGCACTCGGAAAATACGTGATCGTCGTTCGCGGTCGGAAGCTCGATGCGAGATGACTCAGAAAGCCCGATTGGGAGGTCCAGCTTGATCTAGATAAGCTACCGCCACAAAGCTGTCCGACATCCATCGGCCGCTGAAGGCGAAAAAGAGCAATCGCCCTGCCAAAGTCGAGTTGGCCGATGAACTATCCGGAGACTAGCACACGGTTAGTTTATTGAAAATATTGACCTTATCACCAAAAAACCCTAGATGGTCAGGAACTCCGAACAATGGGACTAATTACACTTCAAGCTTAGGAAAAGCATTTCCACTAGTTGACAGATGCCGACGAAGGAACCCATGCACGCGCCTAGAGCAGCTCATAAGGCGTCAGGGCATTGCGCCAACTGCGGATCGGTTCCTCCTGTTTCGAACCCTTGGCGACACCGCGGGCATTCGAAAAAACCTCGATCATCAGGTTGGACGCGAGATGGATCTCGAAAGCTCCTACAGTTCCGTACGCCCACACTTCATTTCAAAGATGCTCTGGCAACACATTGCAAGAGCTTGCGCGAAGCGTAGTGCGTGCCCGATACAAATTGCATGAGCGGGCCAAAGCTCCATGCAGCAGGCGCTCCAAGAATATGCAGACCATCGATTGAGGTTTCAAGTCCTGGGCGGAGTCGAGGATAGCCGTTGTTCCTGCTTATGGATTCCCTGAGTTCCGGAGAAAGAAACGCATACTTGGAAATATCAACTTTATATCCGGTTCCCAACAGAACGTGGTCGATGGTTCTGTCGCTTCCGTCGTCCAGCCGAACCTTCACGCGTTCGCCGCTCGCAGTGACTGATGCAATGGTGCGGCCGAGCCGGATAGGAACGTTCTCGAGTCGCTTTACTAACCATCGCGACCCAGCAGGTCGGACGGCGCGCTTCCTCAATTTGTCCTGGATCTCGCGAGGGAGTTTCCGAAGCAAGTCGGGTCGCGCCATAAGTTGGCTCATACCTGCGGGCCCGACATCCGTCGGCGCGTATAGCAGGTTTCTTACGAAACCGCCCAACCGCGAATGCAGCGTCATTGATGCCCAACCCTGAAGCCAATTTATGTGGTGCGCCCGGCCAACGATCTCTACTTCGGTCCCACCTTCATGCAATAATGCCGCGGATTCCAGTGCGCTTTGGCCCGAGCCAAGCACAAGCACTTTTTTCCCGGAAAATCTACGAAGATCCCGATGGTTCGAGGCGTGGGAAACGAGCGATGAATCCAAATCTCTGAACTCTGGCGGACGCCAGGCAAAAGAACCGATACCCGCGGCGATGACCACGCGGCGCGAGTCGAAGCAATCTCCGTCTGAAAGGCTTACCTGGAAACCGATCGGACTGGTCTCTACGCGAACAATTTCCCGTGGGTCGAGGTCAGGGAGGGCCTGGCGTTGGTACCATTGGCCATATTCCACGAAGCAGTCCAGTGGAACGGGTTTGGAAAAGCGCTTACCAGTTACCGTTTGAAAGGCCTCGAGCGTCAGAACATGGCCCGGATCCGCAATCTGCGTCGCGCTCCAATTGGAACGCAACAACATCCCCTGTGGCATATTGTCCACCCAGAAGGACATCGGCTTTCCGAAAATCCGCACGTCCAGACCCGGAATCGTGCGCAAATGAGCAGCCGCGGAGAGACCGTAGGGTCCTGCACCGAGAATTGTGACGTCGCATTTGGTCATGGTTTCTTCCTAGAAAATGTAGGGACCAGGGGACGACTATGGTCCCCCAAGTTTTCGAAACCTGCCGTAAGTCTAATATTAGAAGCCACGTGTGACGGATAGATACGGAAGCAGCGCGATTTCTATCATCCCCGGGACGGGGTCATTCCAACTAAAGACGGCCTCTTCGTCAAAACCGCTGAGAGTTCGAAGGTACGTCCGAGCCTCAATGTTACCGTTTAGGATTCCTACAGCTCCAGTAGGAAGATCTGTAAGGAGACGGATCCAACGAACGCCAATCTTGCCCACACACCGCTCAACACGTTCATTTATCTGATCGTCAAATAGCAGGTGCGGAAAATCGGTCCCTGCGCTGCGTCCAATGGAATGATAACCCCAGGTCCGCCCGTTAACATCAAGGAGTCGATATTGGCCATCACGAGAATCTCTTTTGAACTCGACTTCGACTAGGCCGTAGTAATCAATAGCTCCCAAGAAGCGCTTGGAATACTCCTCCAGCACTGGCACCTCGACAGTTTCCACGTATGTACTGGAGCGTCCAAATTCAAGAGGATGCTGCCTGCGACGGCATGCGGTGAGATTGGCGACAGAATCCCCCTCCTTGAAAAATGAGCAGTAAGAATACTGAAAGGTCCCATCGCCAGGAATAAAGTCCTGAATCATTATTTCGTCGGCGGGAATGTGTCGCAAGGCTCGTTGAAAGAGGTCTCGGAGTTCTTTCACATTATCGGCGCGCCATGCTTTGTCCTTTGTTGCATAAATGAAATGTTCCTTGATCGCGGGTTTCAGCGCGACGGGGAAATGGCCTTCGATTTGATCAAGGTCTTCGATCCTGCGCGGGTACCAGGTCCGAGGCGCGGGGATACCAAGCTTTTCGGCTAAACTGTAGGTATTGCGCTTGTCCCAAAGCCATTTGACGGTGTCCCAGCCAGGTGTTGGGACGCGAAAAATCTCCGATAGTTCTTCGCGATGTTTAGAAATCGCAGCAACCTGCTCGTCACGCGTAGGGTAAAGTACCCATCCGTGAAGCCGATTTTGACGCCCGAAGTCAAGAAGAGCCCGAAGCGTTTCTTGTGGCTCCAAAAGCGATGGGACGCGCTGGGAAAATGCAGTGTAGCGGGAGTAGCGGGCGATGGAATTTTCATCGTCAATGACACAGACAGGAATCCCACGGCGGCCCAAGCTGCGAACAATGCCAAGCCCCTGGTAGTCGCCGCCGATCACGACACCGCCAACGCCATCTCGCTTGTGATGATTGTTCGACGTCATTCTGTTATCGGCCAGGCTAAGGGCGTGTTTGCGATTCGATGAAAATGTCATTGATTCATGATGTAACGGGAACCAATCTCAGAAGCACCTGCGGAGAAGCCCTCATGCCCGATTGGCCATGGCTGGGCGTGGATTATCGCTCTTTTGAAGGAATATCAACAACACGGCCATTGGAATGAGCGCGATCGTGAAAAAGGGGATTCCGCCGTACTTATGCAAGTTTCCGTGCAAAAACCCAGGATTCACATAAACGGCTAGCGTGGACAGAGTAAAGATGCGCAGCCCGTTCTTTAGCATTGCGATCGGGACAACCACGAGACAAAGAATAAGCCGCTTCCAAGAACTCCTCAGGAACAGATGACACGCCAGGACGGTCGTAATTAAAAGCGCTAGAGTAGACCGAATGCCGCTGCACTCTTCTGCCACGCGAATCCTGACCCCCGGCAGAGTAAAATCAAACCCCTGCCGGAGGTAGGGAACGCTCGTCAACCGGAAGATAGCTTCAGCTGCGTCTGCGCTCCCCGTCTGCAGAAAGAGGATTAGTTTCGATAGAAACGGCTCGGGAATTGGGATTGTAAAAACAAGAAAAATAAGAGGAAAGCGCGCCGCCCGGAATGCTTGAGTCCCGAAGAACAAGGCAAAACTGCCCATCCAAAATAAGACAATTCCAAAGACGAAAAATGAAAGTTGATTCATGGAAGCAAGTTGCCACAAGTTCAATCGCGCTAAGACGAGGCAAGTCGCTCCGGAAGCGATCAGAATGGCTCCCAACCCCCAACCACGAGATATCTGAGTGAAGATTATCGCCCTGTTGTTATAGATCATGAAGAGGCTCACGAGCGGAATTAGGGGAATTTGCGAAAATGTGTCGTTTTCAAGTACGAGTGAAACGAACACTCTTATGAAATCCCAGACCAAAACAAACGGCAGCGCACACGTCAATACGAAACCGAGTATTCGGATTGGCGACAAACTGGTGCTGGCAACAGGGTTGCTGTTCATTTTTACGCTTTGTCCGAAATCTGCACGGGGACTATGGAAGTACATCTTCCCGAACCAAGGAGCCTGAAACCTCGTAGACGAGGCGACCCTTGTCGATAGTGGCATAGGCAATTCGCGCACGCTTGCATTCAGCGCCCTCAATCTCCCACTGGCCGCCGTTCTGGACCAATCTCATTTGTTTTCTAGCCCGCCACCATTGATCGACCTCCCCGGGCAATGCGGACCAGATCTTCTCTTCGACTACTAATTGCCGCAAATATTCTAAGAGCGATTCATAAACTTTTCTTGCACGACGATCGACTAAGTAGTCCGGATGAGCTATAAAACTCATTAGCCCATTTCTTTGCTGGATCAGATCAAGTTGCGTTTTCCAGAGGTCAATCGAATAGTCACCCAAAATATGGAAGACCGAATAATCCTGTGCCGTGGTCAGAGGAAGCTCCAATATTTTGCCTATGAAGTACGGAAAGACAGTACAGCAGCCGCCGCGTTTCGGCTCCAGGTGAGCAACATTCGGCACCGACATGTCGTAGGAAAAGTCGAACGCATCATACCAATCGAGAACGCGATACATGGCGCCGGCGCGAAAGCCCCGGGCGTTGTACCGGAGAACATGCTCGTTGATTCTTTTTGCTCGACGGAGGAACTCTTCTCGCTTTCGGTATAAATGGCCGTCATGATTCAAGTCGTGTACATTGAACTCAAAGCCGCGATTTCGAATCTCCTCAACATATTCAGTAGGGACCTTGTAACGTTTCTCGGGAATGACTTGAAATGAAGCCTTGATGCCGTACGACTCGTCGATGTCCATGAGTGTAGACGTGAAATCACGGCCCGTGGAGGTTTCCACGTCGTGAGTCATGATTAGGCTGTTGGGCGCACCCTCGGGCCAAAACCAGATGAACGGGACTCTCTTAATGCCGGCCGCTTCCATTGAAAGGCGCAAGAGTTCTTCATGGAGCGTGTCCACTGTGAAGTCCACCGGCCAGCTCGGGAATCCCCGGGTCTTCCAGTCTCGGAAGTAAGCCTTTTGGATTTGCCGGCGAACAAAAACTGGTAGCAATTCCCTAACGGCGTAATACGTTTTCCGAACCCATTCGTGACTGGTAACCCTCTCCAGATTGGGCACCAAGCACTCTTCATACACTTCCCTACGGAAGTTCTCGATCACTTCGTCGATGTTGAAAGGGAGGCAAACGGTTGATCCTTCGATGCGGATTAATTTCGATACATCAAAGCAATCAGAGTCCTTGACGTCTCGCGTGACGGCGGATGAGCAGTGCCCGTAACATATGGTTTTTGACCCTATCGTAAAGAAACCAGGATTTCCAGTAAGCTTATCAGTCACAGTGCAACCCAGTGTGCCGGCTGGAAGTCGATAATAGTCAGAGAGAGTTTGATTCATGTCAGCTTAAAACCTGTTCTTCCTCTGCGGAAGCGTTCAAAGTGGATGCCATTTCCTTCGTGTTTTACAGTGCTCACCACTGATTTAGACCGTCTGGATTAGGTGCCCTTCGTTTGGCGCCCCTTGAGAATCAGCACTAACCAATGTGCGGGTAGATGAGCCGTCCAGCTAAGGTTAATAAACGATTGGGCGTGTATGAGAAAACTCGCTTAAAGAAATTGACCTTCCATTCAAATCTCGTTGCGTCCTCCGGAGATGTTGGGAACTTCCAATACACCAGTGGCCAAGGTTCCTGTACCCATTTGTTCTTGAACGCCATCAGGCCCATGTCGACAGGGTCCGTTCGTCCGAAATCAAACAGTGTTGCACCCCTGGATTTTGCCTCCACGATCGCGTTCCATAGAAGGAATGGCATCGGTCCAAGATAATGGAACTTCGCATCGGAGCTTCCGTACTTGTAATAGGCGACGTCTTTGAAGCGCAAAGTGAGAATAGCAGCGACAGGAATATCGCCCTTATACGCGGCCCGAATCTCCAGTGCATCGCCGAAACATTGGATCAGATTCTGGAACCAGACGTAAGGCTGCGGAGGCAAACGGTGCCGACGGCGCGTAAGCACGGATAGACGGAAAAAGTCTTGCAGCAATTTCTCGGACCTGCCGCATTTCTCAACTAGGCCAGACCGTTCTGCCCGACGTACTCGACGTTGTATGGAATCTTTGTCAAGAGTCTGGAACAAGTCGGAGAGATTATGGCGAAGATCCATTCGATGAATGTAGTACTTGGCAATGGCTTGAAACCCTGTGTAATTGCCCGTCTGAGCCAATCCCCCAACGAGCGGACGAACTTCCAAATACTTCCAATTTTGGTGGTCTAGCTCGCATTGAAGGTACCGCGCCATAAACCCACTTTCTTCGGAAGTACAGAGAGGCTGACAATGATCGGAGAACGGAAGAGAAACCATACGCTGACTCGTAAGCCAACTGCTGACTCGGCAAAAGAGCAACCCATTTGCCAACTCGCCAGTGGGGGGCGAGGTGGTGAAGGCAACTGGTTTGAATCCATAAGTCCGGTGGAGGGCTTCGAGCCAAGCCGTCGTGTGGAACACTGATCCGTCGGGATGGCGCTCGATAAACGCCTGCCACCGATGATCCTTTAGGGGATCTAGTTTATGAACTGTAGCCATGTTTGATTCTCAATTTAGAAATATGCAGAGCTTCGGATCAAGATTCCTGGGATTGTGTTTATACACCGTAATACACGCGCCTCAGCGGCTACCGAGTTCCTCGATGACAGAATGTCGTCCGCTCGATCCGTCAATCAGATATTCGAGTTCCAGCGGCGATCGCGTTGATATACTCGACATAATCTTACGTTTGATTGCAAACGCCTTGGGAAGCCAGCCGTACGCCCCTGCCAATTTGAGCCGAAACTCGAGTGGCCAGTCTGTCGGGTCCACGCGAACACGGCCCACGACATATTCGCGCGAATCTTGAAACGCAAATCCTGGCAAGGTTGTGAAAACTCGCTGATAACCCGCGCTGCGGCAAACATCCACCAGTTTTTCGTTGAAGCCGCCGAAGGGAAAGCTGAAGAGCTCGATTTTGCGGCTCAGAAGTTCCTCGATTTGAATTCGCGACCGGGTAATTTCGTTTCGAGCGTCTTGCTCGTTGAGACTTGGAAGAAATGGATGACCTGATGTATGCGAACCAATCGTTACAAGGTCGACTGGAAGGGCTCGAATCTGTTCCAGCGACATCACTTTCTCTGACCGCCCTTGGGGGCCAAATGCCTTCCCTATTGCATCGGCGATTACAAACATCGTTGATGGGATGTGGAGTTTCGTCAGTTCAGGCGACGCGATTTCAAAGAAATTCTCAAATCCATCGTCGAAGGTGACTCCCGCATACCTCTTCCCGGGCTCCAATGTAACGTCGTCGCCGACAGCGATCGGAGTCGCATGTCGAACAATCATTTCCAACTGATTTACGAATTGCGTGCGCTGTACGGCAGGAATGGAGTGATAGTACAAGACTACGCAGCGCGGTTTTGTCGTCTTGCCGAATAATCGCCGCAAGGCGTCGCTCAGGGAAGCTGCTCCGAATACGACCAGGCTGATGGCGCATTTCAGGTTTCGCTTTATATCAAATCGTTGAAGCATTATTGTGGCCGGTCGTTACGTCGGTGTCAGGAAGCCCTCTGCCCGGGCGCGCTGGAGCGATTCCCTGCATTCAGATACTCCGAGATCTTTCGGAATGACAAAAGGTCAACGGAGTCTTGAACTTCTATCTCGGCGCCAAATTCCTCTTCGATCATCGCGAACAGCGTGACGCTTGCGACCGAGTCCCAGGATTCCATCTTCGACGCATCGGCCGCAATTATCTGTTCACGCGAGAGTGCAGGGAAGATCGCCGAGAAGCACCGGATCAGCCGATCCTGCGTATCATCCATTCGAAACCTCCGAGACATGATGGGAGGTTTTTATTTGAAGCGATAAAAATTGCTCTTTGGAAAGAGAGCATTGCGGTTCGGGCTTCGCCCCACAAATGCGGGCCAGGAACTCTCCTGTCGGACCGTTTTTGGGAGTCGCTTTAAAATCAAATACAATCTTCTCAGCCTGGAAGCGCGCAAAAAGCTCCTGTAGGCATCGATCTTCGATTCGTCGGCTGAAAGCACGGCAACTCATCACCCACACATCCACAAACACCGTCTTCTCTAGGCTTCTTCCAGCGATGACGGCGATCTTGCCTAAAGGACCATACTTGTCCTTGTAAGCCACTACCATGAGAAACGTCTCCGTCTGCCTGAGATAAGCGTCCCACGCTGCTTCGGCATACCTTCTCGCGTTGAGATTAAACTGGTTCGTCTTATTCACTAGCTCGAGCGCGCGAGGATCTAGCGGCTCTTTTGAAAAGTTCAGAGTGAGTTCCGCATCCGCCTGTGCGAGAAACTCATCCAGATTTCCGCCATGGTCTTCGACTCCACCGGCTCCATTTTTCTGAGATGAACGAATACTTTCCCGCCGAATGGCATCTTCCTCGGAGAGAACGCTTTTCCCGAAGAGGTCGCGCAGTCGAAATAACAATCCTACCAGGGCTTGCGGATCATTCTTGGGAAACAGGATACATTCCACATCTGGATAATTTGCTGACACTTCCGCAAGTTCCATGGGACTGTCATCAACGAACACCACCGAATCGGCCCCGATATTCCAGGTCTTTAAAATTCGGCCGACCGACTCGGATTTTGGGCCCCAGTGCGCATCCACAGGAAATAGGGCACTGCGCGGTAAAACCAGATCCTCTCGCTCAAGGGCCTCTCCTACTATTTGCGGATCATTCTTGCTGGCTGCGGCAATCAAAACTCCTGCTTCGGAAAGGCCGTGAAGCAGCCTCTGGTAAAGACCATGGGGCTGGCTATCATGTTCAATATCCCAAGAAATATTGCCGGCGCCGACTTCTCCGAGGATGCCATTCCAAAGAGTGTCATCCAAGTCCGTGATTATACCTTTCTTCGGAGGCGCCGATATAATTAGACGCGACATCAGATCGGCTACCGTAGAAGCGTGCGCTAGCTTGTATGGGAAGCCGGAAGCAATTTCCGACTTCACGTCCAGCCGATTCGCAGCCGGAGAGAGTTGATTCAACCGTTCCGAATTCACCAGCTTGACGTTTCGGATCTCGACCATCTTCAACGCGACGGACGAGATCCAAGCGCGAAGCTCCAGATCGAACGCGCTGGCCTGCCAACCCGCCGAAAACGAAATGGGAAGCAGAGGAAGAGTCGGAAAGCTAACTACCAAGGGAATATCTTTTGACAACCTTTCAGCGAGATTCGTAAGAAGAGACAATCTGGCCTTCGCATTCCCAATAATCTCCGGGAACGTTGAAGGCGCCCAACTACCCAGGCTGCGGAGGCCGAGTCGAGGGTCAAGATCACTCCATTCCAATACGACCAGTGCAACATCAGTGTTCGTTGTATCGAGCCGCTCAAAATTACCCCAAAAGTCGCCATATAGCCCGGAGGTAACTTCAACATTTCGATCGCTGAAGATCGATCGCAGGTGAGCATTGAAGAAGGTCTCGAGGTGCAGCGGCGTGAAACCGCAGACCAGGCGAGCCCGAAAACTCCGAGCGTTGACCGGCTGCTCTTCGCGCAAGATTTCGAAAGCTTCGACGAGTTTCATGGGAACGATGTTCTGGTGTCCTCTACGCATCAAGGCCAGAGAGTCGAGTCTCCATCAAATGGGCAGGCGTACCACGCGCGCTCATCCATCAACTTTTCGTGCAACTCCCGATTTCGCGCTTTGAAAAAGAACGGGCAAGCCGGATATTGACGCGAATATGGTTTCCAGCGAAGTAATACCTGTCGAACACTCCGGGGGAAGCCCATTACCTCAAGCACATGGCACTCGGCATTCTTCGCGCTTGAGGCGGCCGCCGCAAACAATTGCTCCAGAATCTCAGGGTGGTTATTTTTAACAAGCATGTCTGCGACCAGAGCGCGCCTTAGATCCTCCGCGCCAGATTGCTCGTACCTGACTATGATGTAACCCAACAATTCGTTTTTTGCATAAGTTCCGAATACTTTCACTGTTCGCCGGTTGCCTGGAGGATCGAAGTGCCATTTCATGATTTCCGGCGTTCGGGCGGCCGATAGCTTTCCTGGCTCCCTCGCGGTATCCGCCCACAGACGCTCGAAACCCAGCCCAATCTCCTGGAGGGCGATTTCCCGAGTGGTGAACTGAGAGCGCTTGGATTTTGGTCCGCGAATGCGAAACGCCGCTTCTCCCTTGATGGCTAACGATCCAACTGCCGTGGCAGCTCCGATAAGGGAAGGCTTTACTCCGAGCTTCTTAAGAACCTCCTTCGTGAAGGCTCGCGGATCGAGCACCCAAAAAAGAACGGTTCCGTAGTCGGGTTGCGGCAGCGGAGATGCCTTGAGCGCCATCATGATCTTGCCGGCTGGAACCGTGGCTGTCGTATTCAGGAACAGGTCAACATTTCTCTGCCGTAAAAAAGAAACCACGAGTAAATGACTGAAAGGGCGATACGCAGGTTCTACGGCAAACCGGCAAGTGGCAGCAGCTCGCAAAGATTTGCCTTCGAATTCATACCTCAACGGAACACTGCCAAGAAATCCGATAACGCCTTGCGAAGTCTCCAGCGTCCAGCCTATCGGTGAATCTCCTTTGCCGTCCAATAACGCCGGATTCGCAAGCCACAGCCGCCGCCAGTTCGCCAAGGAATCGGGGCCTTGACCTAATCGCAAATTTAAATCTCGAACTTGATCGAAATCATCCAGTTTCACTTCCCTTACAGAAACAGCCTTGATAGCCTCTCTCGATACCTCTGCGCGATTCGCCGAATCACCCGCCGGTGGCGACTTTCGCGCCCGAATTCTGTCTAGAACGATGCCAGCAATTTTTCCTTCGATGAGTGACATTGGATCGTTATTAGAGTTGTTCAGTAAGCCACATATATACGCCCGAACACGTGAGTTCTATTGCAAGACTGCTCTACGCAGCGCTCACAGCGGCCGCACGCTTTGCCTCGACCACTTCACGGTAAACTTCCAGGAGCCGCGCGCCAGCTGCTTTCCACGTAATCTGGTCCACCGTACGCAAGGACTCGTCACGCAATCGATTGAGCAGTGAACGGTTTTCGTGAAGCATCGTTATCTGCTCGGCCAACATTTTCACATCTCCAACAGGATGCACCAGCGCGTTCTGCATGTGCGTGCAGATCGCGCCCGCGGCCTCTGAAACAAGCAAGACGCATCCACTTCCCCGAGCGTCGGAAGTCACAAGTGCGCTCCCTTCCTCAATGCTAGGAAGAATAAATACATCGCTCTTTCGCATCAGCTCGGGGACGTCATTTCGATACCCGAGAATGCGGACGCTGGGATGGGAAAACATTCCCGTCAGTTTCTCCGCATAGGCCGGCAAGAATTTACCGGCAATCATGAACGTCCCGCCGTTACTTGCGGGAGACTTCAACCAGGCTTCCAGAGCGAAATGCAAGCCTTTTCTGACCGCGCAATCCCCCGCGAAAAGCATCGTTAGTCCGTTGGAGTCGCTTGGATGCTCGCGATGACCGGGATAGTAAGCCTTTTCATCGTACCCATATTGATGCCTCTTGAGCTTCTCGCGTGGAAAACCTTCGTCGAGGAAAGTGCGAACGACGAAATCCGACGGACAAAGTAGATGATCCGCGAGCCGATATTCTTCTTCTTCTTTCTTGAGGACGTTTTCTTTGAACGAATACTCGTTCTCAGGCGGCAATACGATTCCGAGCCGTTCCGATTCCCGCTGGACCGATTCATAAGCGTAACGAGTATGCGCATTGGGGCGCTCGAGCACGGTCGGTATGCCGAGTTGTCGGGCAGTTTGCAGTGTTTCTAATGCCGCATCGGGCCACGTGTGGACAATATCGATCTGCCCGGCGAGCTTTCTAAGTCGCCGAGCAACGATGTGATCGTGCCACGCGAGCGCTCGCATCGTGCCGACCACTTTGTAAGAGATTCGAAGCTTTCCCCGCGCCAGTGTTGGATGGACTTCCACGGTCGGCGGTACTGCTCGATGGAGCACCCCGGGAAACGCCAGAACATCTGCGCCCGCAGCGGCCAAGCCGTTCACTTGCTGCCATGCTGTGTAGCAAATTCTGTCTGCGCCCAGTTTATGGGGAAAGCTGTACAAGACGCGGATCGGTTTATTGGTGGAGGCCATCGGTCAGTTACACGATCGGTCTGGGAAAATATAATGTTCGAACATACGGCAGCGCTAATTTGTCGAGTTGATCAGCGACGGTACTGAATCTGTCGCGGACTCTACGCTTCTGTCCAGGAAAGCTCGATGCCACAATTCCAGAGAAATAAGAGAAAGAACTTCCTTTGAATAACTCCCTGATTGGACGTTTTCTTTGATCAACTTCTCGACGCAGCTTTTCTTGAAATAGCCCCGCCCGATGCTTTCAGAATCAAGCAGTACGTCAGAGACCCAGTTCTTCAGCTCGGTACGCAACCACGCGGTCCACGGTACCGGAAACCCCGCCTTCCTTCGATTCAGAATCTCGCGCGGTATAAGACTTTTGAGCGCTT
>Ga0210405_10002821_pt1 | contig 17642 bp, 14 predicted proteins | sample IncBWH11MmetaG_FD_155492 | JGI IMG/M metagenome (GOLD analysis project Ga0210405, IMG submission 155492) | Forest soil microbial communities from Barre Woods Harvard Forest LTER site, Petersham, Massachusetts, United States - Inc-BW-H-11-M | ecosystem: Environmental > Terrestrial > Soil >... | reverse complement strand
CCGGTATCAAGCTTCGCTGTTTCCCGGCACTAATTCAGCGCAGAACGTCGGCGACGCTGCTCACCTCGTCGGCACGCCCGGTGTTGAACGCCGCTTCCCAGAGCGCGATCCTGCCCCCGCGCATGACCCAGACCTCGACACCGAAGCCGCGCATTCGCACCCCGCTGTCGGCGTCCTCCCATTCCCCGGCCCATACATTGGTCAGCGTATCGTTCACCAGCGTCCGGAACTGCTTCTTCAGCCGGTAGCCTTTCTGCTTGGCGCTGCGCGCCGCGAAGAACGCATGCAGCGCGTCACACCCTCGAAACTCCGGCACCGTGCCGAAGCGCACCACGCAGTCTTCAGTGAAGCCGTCGACCAGCGCATCGATGTTCCACGGCATGAACAGCGACTCGACGTACTGCACGAATGCCCGCGCCTCTTCGACCGTGCGCGGGTTGCGACTGGCGCCCTGGCGCAATGCCTGAATGGACATGCCTTCCTCCCGTACGCGGCACTCGAGTGGAGCATGATCTTGTCGAAAACCGGTGTCCACTTTTCCGGATCATGCTCTAGGTTTTCTTGAACGCCGGCATGACGTCCTTGGCGAACCAGCGCAACTGTTCCTTGAATTCCTTGGGGGAAAGCCCCTCGGCCCAATGGATCATGAAGTTCTCGAGGCCCGGATACTTCGCCTCGATCGATTTGATGCCGTCGATCACCTCGGCCGGCGGGCCACAGAACCAGGCCTTCTGCGCCACGCCGTCCTTCAGATGGGGCGTGCGCGCGGGCGCACCCGGCGAGCCCCAGGTGCGGCCCTGCTCGTCGGCATAGCGCACGAAGCCGAACGGCGCGAACCACTTGTAACGTTCGTCGTGCGCCGGCTCGATGCGGCGCACCGCTTCGTCGTGGCTGTCGGCGAGATAGACGCCGGCGCCCCAGATGACGTCCTCGCCGAGTTGCTTGTTGCGGCCGTGCTTGAGGCAGGCGGCATGATAGGCGCGCACCACGTCATCGAGGATCTTCTCGCCGTTGAGCGTCACCATCGCCTTGAGGCCGTATTGCGCCATCAGCTCGATGGTCTTGCCGCTGGCGATCGGCATCCAGATTTCCACCGGCAGGTGCTTGGGCCGCGGCACCAGAGTGACGTCCTTGAGCGGATACCCGCGATAGTCCACCGGCGGCGGACACTCGTAGTACTTGCCCTTGAAATGGAACGACTGCTCGTTGAAGCAGGTCAGCAGCAGGCGCAACTGCTCCTCGAACAGCTCGCGGTTCTTCTCCGCGTCGAGGAGCGGCGCGCCGAAGGTCTCGACCTCGCGCGTGTGATAGCCGCGGCCGACACCGAGGATGACGCGGCCGTCGGTGACCACGTCAGCCATCGCGTAATCCTCGGCCATCCGCAGCGGGTGCCACATCGGCAGTATGTTGAAGGCGCAGCCGAACTTGAGGCGCTTGGTCTGGGTGGCGAGCCACAGTCCGAGCTGGATCAGGTTGGGAAAGACCTCGTATCCCTCGCGTTGGAAATGATGCTCGGCCGTCCACAGCACGTCGAAGCCGAGTTCGTCCATGAGCTGAGCGACGTCGCGCGCGGTGAAGAACGCCTCGTGCAGCTGCCGGTCGGAATAGCGCCGCTCATTGGCGGGCGTGCCGTTGATCCCGACATTGTCGAGCTCGATCTGACCGACGTAGAGGACGTGAAACTTCTTGATCATGGGCTCTCACCAGGACTTGTTCCGGACGGCCGTGCGGCCGAATCAACAAATTCAAGGCGCGCGGCGCCGCGGCGGCACCCCCGCCAATACCGCAGATGAGCGACGTGTGCCACTAGCTCTGCCGCCGCTTGCGCTCCGCCTCGTCCCAGGCGGTCAGTGCCTGAAAGTCGGGGACGAAGCTCAGACCCTTCTGCGCGTCCGACGACATCGCCGATTGCGAGGTCACAACATCGACCAGCGCCGGCGCGTTGCGCAAGGCCCTCTGCAAGGCGGGGCGCAGCCCGTCCGGCGCCTCGACGCGTTCGCCGTAAAGGCCAAGCGCCCGCGCCATCGCCGCATAGTCGGAATGGCGCAGCGTCGTGCCGACGACGCGTCCGCCGTAGTTCTGTTCCTGATCGATGCGCTCGATGTTCCAGGCGGCGTTATTGGAAACGATGAACACGCACTTCGCCCCGTGCCGGACGGCGGTGTCGATTTCCATGGCGTTGATCCCGAAGGCGCCGTCGCCGTTGACCGAGATGACCTGGCGGTCCGGCATGGCGAGCGCCGCGGCAATGGCGAACGGCACGCCGACACCGAGGCAGCCGAAGGCGCCGGCGTCCATGTAGGTCGACGCGCTAAGGCCGGTGCGCGCAAAGCTCAATAGATCGCCGCCGTCGGCGACCGCCACATAATCCGGAGCGGCTAGGTCGGCGATGGCGTCGAAGATCGCGCGCGGATGGATCTTGGCGTCGGCGCCGGTTGCCGGGCGGCCGCCAGCGGCGGCCGCGGCGGCGACGCGCTCGCGGTGGCGGCGGCGCATGCGCTCGAGCCAGGCCGCGTCGGCGGCGGGCGCGCGGTTGCCCGCGATCTCGACCATGGCGGCGAGCGCGAGATCGGGCGACGCGAGCAATTCCACCTGGCCGCGGCGGTTGTCGATCAGCTCGCCGGCATTGTCGGCAAGGCGGATGAAGCGCGCCTGCGGGAACACCGCCGGCGATCCGTAGCCGAGCTGATAATCGAGCCGGCGCCCGATGAGCAGCACGACGTCAGCCTCGCTCATGGCGGCGCCGCGCACCGCGGCAGCGACCGAGGGATGATCGGCGGGCACCAGGCCGCGGCTTTCCTGCGTGTCGAGGTAGAGGGCGCCGGTGGCCTCGAGGAGGCGCAGCAGCGGCGAAGCGGCGCCGCGCGCCCCGCGCCCGGTGACGACGAGCGGGCGCTTCGCCGCCCAGAACACCTCGACCGCCGTGGCAATCGCCGCCGCCTCCGGCGGCAGCCGGCGCGGCGGCTTGGCTTGCATCCATTCGTCGAGCACGAGCTGCGGCGGCACGCGGGCACGCAGCACGTCGATCGGGATTTCGGCGTAGACCGGGCCGGGCTCGCCGGCATCGCCGGTCGCGCGCGCCACCGCCTCGTCGAGCTCGCGGACGACCTGCTCGGCGAGGTTGAGCGTCCGCGCCGTGCGCGTGACCGGCCTTAGAATGTCGACATGCGGGATGCCCTGCAGCGGTCCCATGTTTGCCTGCGGACGCGGCGGGCAGCCGCCGATCAGCAGGACCGGAGCGCGCGCCAGAAAGGCATTGGCCACCGCCGTGACCGTGTTGGTGACCCCCGGCCCGGCAGTGACCAGGGCGACGCCGAACCCGCCGGCAAGCTCGGCGTGCGCGTGCGCCATGTGCACGGCCGCGCCCTCGTCGCGCACATCAATGATGCGGATGCCCTGCTGGGCGACGTGGTCCCAGAGCGGCTGGATATGCCCGCCCTGCAGGCCGAAGACGCGGTCGATGCCGCGCGTCTTGAGGAAGCGCGCCACCCACGCGGCGCAGGTCTGCGGATCAGCGTTCAAGTCCTGCGTTGCCGTGACCGCTTCGTTCATGGCGCGCCTATAGGCCGAGATAGGCCCGCCGGATCTCCGGCATGGCCGCAAGTGTCGCCGGCAGTCCTTCGCTGAACAGGCGGCCCTCGGCGATCACGTAGGCGTAGTCGCTCACCGCAAACGCCAGATGGACGTTCTGCTCGACCAGAAGCACGGTCAGCCCGGTATCCTTGAGCGCCTTGAGCGCCGCGAACAGCTGATAGACGAAGAGCGGCGCCAGCCCCAGCGACAGCTCGTCGATGATCAGGATCTCCGGATCGGTCATCAGGCCGCGGGCGATCGCGAGCATCTGCTGCTCGCCGCCGGAGAACGTGCCGGCCTTCTGCCTGCGCCGCTCCTTGAGGCGTGGGAACAAAGTGAACACCCGCTCCAGGCGGTCGGCATAGCTGTCGGCGCCGCGGCGCGTGAACGCGCCCATTTCCAGATTCTCGTCGACCGTCATGGTGCTGAACAGCTGGCGGCCTTCGGGCACGAGGACGAGACCGCGCGCCGCCTTGGCATGGGCGGGCAGCCGGGTCACGTCCTCGCCCTTGAACAGCACGCGCCCGCTCCATGGCGTGAGCGTGCCGACGACGGCGCGCAGCATCGTGGTCTTGCCGGCGCCGTTGGCGCCGACGAGCGTGGTGAGGCGGCCGCGCGCGGCGGCGAGCGAGAGGCCCCACAGCACCTGCACCTCGCCGTAGCCGGTGGCGAGCGCCTCGACCTCGAGGAGCGCATCGCTCATGCCGCCGCGCCTCCGTGCAGCTTTTCGGCAAGCGCCGGATCGCCGAGATAGGCTTCGATCACGGCGGCATTGTTGGCGATCTCGGCGGGCGTGCCCTCGGCGAGCTTCTGCCCCGAGTTCAAAACGACGATGCGATCGGAAAGGCCCATGATCGCCTGCATGAGGTGCTCGATGATCAGGATGGCGACGCCGCGCTGGCGGATGCTGCGGATGACCGTCAGCATGCGCTCGATTTCGGTCGGGTTGAGGCCGGCGAGCACCTCGTCGAGCAGCAGGAGCAGCGGCTGCGCCGCGAGCGCCCGGGCCAACTCGAGGCGCTTCTTCCCGGCGATGGTGAGCTGCGCTGCCGGCGTCGCCAGCCGGTCTTCGAGGCCGACGAACACCGCGACCTCGCGCGCCACCGCGCGGGCGCGCGCAAGCGGCAGATTCTCGCGCCCGAAGCAGGCGCCGACCGTGCAGTTCTCCAGTACGGTGAGGTCGGTGAGCGGCTGCACGATCTGGTGCGTGCGTGCCAGACCATGCCGGGCGACGCGATAAGGCGGCTTCCCGGTGAGATCGGCGCCGGCGAATTTCACCCACCCCTGGTCGGGTGCAAACACGCCGTTGATCAGGTTGAACACGGTCGACTTTCCGGCGCCGTTCGGCCCGATCAGGCCGAGGATTTCCCGCTCGCGGACGGTGAAGCTCAGCTGATTGACCGCCCGCAGCCCGCCGAAGCTTTTGCTCAGGCCGTCGATCTCGAGGAGGGCCGTCATTCGAGCACCTGCTTCATGCGCGGCCAGCGGCCGTAGATCCAGCCCATGAGCCCGCCCGGCACGAACAGAACGATGATGAGCAGGAGCACGCCGGAGACGACCAATTGAAAATTCGAAAAAGTCTCCGAGGTGAGCAGCCAGCCGCGCAGCTCCTCGTAGAGATAGGCGCCGACCGCCGCGCCGGTGACGGTGCCGCGGCCGCCGAGCATGACGATCACCATCGCTTCGGTCGACAGGCTCAGATCGAACGCGTCCGACGGCTGGATGAACGCGCTCTTGAAGAAATAAAGACCGCCGGCGAGCGCGGGCAGGAACGCGGAGAGGCTGTAGGCGAGCGCCTTGTACAGCGGCGCCGGCACACCGAGCACCACGGCGGCATCTTCGTTCTGGCCGATCGCGATCAGGCCGAGCCCGAACTTCGACGTTTTGATCGCATAGCTCAGATAGAGCGAGAGCCCCATCACCGCGACCAGCAGGAAGTAGATCACCCACAGCGACCGCATCGCCCCGCCAAGCGGCTCGAATATCTGCGTCGAGAGATAAAGGCCGGCGGAACCGCCCCACGGCTCGAAGTTGGAGACGAAGGCCTGGACGCCCTGGTTGATGCCGATGGTCGCGAGGGCAAAAAAGGCACCGCGCAGGCGCAGGATGCCGAGGCCGAAGACGAGCGCCAGAAGACTCACGGCAACGCCGGCGGCAAGCTCCGCCGCCGCCAGCGGCCAGGCGTGCGCGCTGACCAGATACACGCTGATATAGCCGCCGAGGCCGAAGAAGACGATGCTGCCGAAATTGATGTAGCCGGCATAGCCGAGCATGATGTTGAGATTGCTGGCGAGCGTGATGTAGACGGCGGCGAGCAGCAGGCTCTCGCGCAGCTGCACGTTGTCGCCGATGAGCGGCACGACGGCAAAGGCGGCGACGGCGAGCGCGATGATCCAGAAAAAGGGGCGATAGAGCATCGGGCTCGCCCGATCGCGGTCGATCGCGCCGGTCTTCTCGCTTTTCATGAGCGCGTGAAGGCGAAAACGCCGCGGGGGAAAATGATCAGCACCAGGACGAAAAGAACGAACTCGATGACCAGCGTCCAGCTCACCGGCATGAACTGCGCGGCGAAGCCCTCGACCAGGCCGAGGGCCACCCCGCCGACGAGCGCGCCCGCCGGATTGCCAAGCCCGCCGAGCGCGGTGACGACGAAGCTCTTGAGCTGATAGGCGTCGCCGGCAAGCACGGTGAACGGGAACATGGTCGCGATCAGCATGCCGGCGGCGGCGGCGAGCGCGACGCCGAGACCGAAGGCGAGCGACAGCACCCGGGTCGTGGGAATGCCCGACAGTTCGGCGGCCTCGCGGTTGTCGGCAACCGCACGCACCGCCTTGCCGAGCCGCGTGTGGTAGAGGAACAAATACAGCAGGCCGGCGATGACCGCGGTCAGCGCCGCGGCGAGAAGGTGCGTGCCAGGGAAGGTGTAGCGCTGCCAGGTCACGCCGGGAAGCGACACCGGCACGTTGAACAGACCGGTGCCCCAGACCGCGGTCGCGAGCCCGATCACCACGAGGTTCACCGAAAACGTGGAGAGCAGGAACATCAGCGGCGGCTGCCCGATCATGCGGTGCACCGCGATCCAGTACAGCCCGACGCCGACCAGGAAGCCGCCGAGGAGGATCAACGGCAAGACCGCGTAGGGCGGCAGATCGAGCGCGCTGGTCAAGAGGTACAGCGCGAACATGCCGGCGACGATGGCGGCGCCATGGGTCAGGTTGACGACGTTCATGACGCCCCAGATCAGCGTCAGCCCCATGGCCGCCAGCCCGTAGACCGAGCCGATCAGCACGCCGTCGACGATTGAAGCGATGATACCCAGCATGCGGAGGACTTGACCGGCCCGCGGCGAAAGGACGGGCGCGCGGGAGCGTCGCCGCCGCCCGTCCCCTAGCGCCGCTCGCGCTCAGTGTAGCGGAGGCTCAATGCAGCGGATACAGGATATCGGCGGTCTGCGCCGACTTCGGCCACACCACCTCCCGCTCGAGCTGGCCGTTTTTCTTCTGCCACTGCGCCAGCACCATCTCGTGGGCGGTCTGCAGCCCGTGGTGTCCGGCATCGGTCGCTATCTTGTAGTGGCCGAAGAAGGTGGTGACGTCCATGGCGTTGAGCGCCGCCACAACCTTGTCGGCGTCGATCGAGCCGGCCTGCTCGATGGCGTGCTGCAGAATGATGCCGCCCTGATAGCCGGAGGCGGCGTGATAGTCCGGGGCGATCTTGAACTTGTCCTGGAACGCCTTGACGAATTCGGCGCCGGTCGGTCCGAACTCCGGCTTGTAGGTGGCCTGGATCTCCCACTGCGAGGGCACGGCGATGCCGAACGCCGCCTCCCCGAGGCTGGCAAATTCCGGGCTGTCGGGCGCGACCAGCAGCGCGACGTATTTGAGGTTGGCCTTCTGGTCGTAGATCTGCCGCGCCAGCGTGGCGCCGTCGGTGTAGTGTCCGCCGCCGAGCAACGCGTCGGCCGACGCGGTAACGATCTTGTTGATGATCGGGCTGAAGTCGGTCGTCGCCGGCGCGTAGGATTCATCGAGCACGATCGAAAATCCGCTCTCCTTGGCCTGCTCGCGGGCCGCGACCGTCACCGCCTTGGAGAACGGATCGTCGGAGTAGACGAACGCCACCTTGGCATGCGCGCTCTTCGATTGGAGCGCGCCGATGGCGCCGCTGAGGTAGTGGTCGGCCGAGGTGATCACCTGGACCAGATATTTGTTGCCGAGCGTATAGGTCTTCGGCTCCGCCCCGCCGGTGATCAGCATCAGCCGGCCGTACTGCTCGGTGATCACCGCCGCCGTCGCGCACAGCCCCGACGAATAGGGGCTGAACAGGAACTGCGCCTTGTCCTGGACGATCAGGCGCGTGTAGAGCTGCTGCACGCGGCCGCCCTGCGACTGGTCGTCATAGGTGACGTAGCGGAGCTTGTAGCGCTTGTCGCCGACCTTCAATCCGCCGGCCTCGTTGACCTGGTCGCGCCACAGCTCGGCGCCGCGCTGCTGGGCGACCGAATCGACGTTGAGCGGCCCGGTCTGCGACAACGTCATGCCGATCGTCAGCGTGTCTTCCTCGGCGAAGGCGGGCGCGGCAAAGAACATTGCGGCCGCGGCCAGCAGGCGCAGTGCGCTCATGATTTCCTCCCAAGTTCCGGCGGCATGGTTTCGGCGATGCTATCCCATCGGCATTGGCGTCGCCACTCGATGCCGCCGCCGCGGCATCGACAATTCTCGGCCAGGCTGCGTTACACCGGCGCACACAAGCAAAGTTGAATCGTTCCAGAAAATAAGGCGACGGCTGCTCATCTAAGGGGCACTGATTGCGCCGCACTGTCATTTTTCGCAGTAGTAGATCAGATATAAAGAGGCCCGATGCAGGAGGCGTTGCAACAGCAGTTTGTCGAGAGGGCCGCGCCTGCGGAGCCTCACGCTAAGCTGCGCGTGATCCTGGAAACGCAGCGCGCGGCGTTCCTGCGCGCCGGCGCGCCCTCGCTCGAGGAACGCCGCGCCGACCTGGCAAGGCTTGGCGGCGCGATCCGGCACGAGAGCGGGCGCATCGCCGACGTGATCTCGGCGGATTTCGGCCATCGCTCGCGCCACGAGACGGAACTTGCCGAAATCTTTCCCGTGCTGTCGGCGATCCGCCACGCGCGCAGCCATCTGCGGCGCTGGATGCGGCCGAAGCGGGTGCCGGTCGGCCTCGAGCTCAGGCCGGCTCGCGCCGCCATCCTGCACCAGCCGGTCGGCGTCGTCGGCATTATCGGCCCGTGGAACTATCCGTTCCACCTCGCGATCATGCCGCTGATCGCGGCGCTCGCCGCCGGCAACCGCGTGATGGTGAAGCCCTCGGAGCTCGCGCCGCGCACCGCCGAGTTCCTCGCCGAGTTCCTGGCCGGCCTGTTTCCGTTCGAGAAGGTGGCGACCATCGTCGGCGGCGCCGACGCCGGCGCGGCGTTCTCGCGGCTGCCGTTCGACCATCTGTTCTACACCGGCTCGACCGCCGTGGGCCGGCTCGTGATGCAGGCGGCGGCGGAAAATCTCACCCCGGTGACGCTCGAACTCGGCGGCAAATCGCCGTGCATCCTCGGCGAGGATGCGCACCTGCCGGCGGCGGTCGAGAGCATCGTCTACGGCAAGCTGCTCAATGCCGGGCAGACCTGCATCGCGCCCGACTACGTGCTGCTGCCGTCCCGCCAGCTCGACGCGTTCGTCGAACTGGCTGTGCAGGCGGTGCAAAAATTCTATCCGACGCTCAAGGACAACGCCGACTACACCTCGATCATCAACGAACGCCACTACGCGCGGGTAGCGCAGTATGTGGCCGAAGCCAGGGCGAGCGGGGCGCGCGTCACTGAGATCAATCCCGCGGGCGAGACGCTGGCTCCGGACGCGCGCAAGCTGCCGCCGACGCTGGTGATCGATCCGGGCGAAGAGCTCGCCGTCATGCGCGAGGAAATCTTCGGCCCGGTGTTGCCGATCAAGACCTACAGCTGGCTCGACGAGGCGATCGACTACGTCAACCGGCGCCCGCGGCCGCTCGCGCTCTACTATTTCGGCACCGACGCGACCAAGCGCGACGAGGTCTTGCGCAAGACCATCTCCGGGGGCGCCGCAGTCAATACGACACTGTTTCACATCGCGGCGGAAGGCCTGCCGTTCGGCGGCATCGGCGCCTCGGGCATCGGCGCCTATCACGGCGAGTTCGGGTTTCAGACCTTCTCGCACCGCAAGGGCGTTCTGCTGCAGAGCCGCCTCAACGCTTCACGCTTCCTGCATCCGCCGTTCGGCCGCATCGCCGACCTGATGCTGAGATTCCTCAACCGCTGACGTTGCTCAGCCGCCGCCGAAGCAAATTTCACCAAGATCGACGGCTGGTCTCACCCGCTCGTCCCCGCGAAAGCGGCGACCCAGCGCATTTATCGCTACGCAGGCGCGTCCAGCATGGATTCCCGCATGCGCGGGAATGAGCGGAAAGTGCAGCTGCCGCGCTACTCCGCCGCCTGGCGCGACGGCGGCTGCACACTCTGCAGTCCGTCCACGTCGGCCGCCGAGATCGTCGTGCGCACCATGAACCGCGCCTCATGCGCCGGCCACGGCCGGCCGCGATGCATCGTGGCGCGGTTGTCCCACATGACGACGTCGCCGTTGCGCCAGGTGTGGACGTAGCTCTGGCCCGACGCGGTCGCCGCGTCGGTCAGTTCGTCGAGGAGTTTTTGCGCGGCGGCCTCGTCCATTCCCTCGATGCCGTAGGCGTGCGAGGCGATGTAGAGCGCGCTGCGGCCGTTCGCCGGATTCTTCCACACCAGCCGCCAGCATTGCGGCGGCAGCGCCGTGCGCTCGACCGGGGTGGCGAGGCCGGGCGCGATCTTGCTGCGCGAATGGGCGTAGTCGTGCCAGGCGAAGGAATTTTCGAGCCGCTGGCGCAGTGCCGCCTCGAGCCGCGCAAAGGCGAGACGGGTCGAGACGTATTCGGTCTCCCCGCCCTCGGCCGGGATGATCCGCGCCGACAGCACCGAGGCGAGCGCCGGCACCTCCTTGAACGTGCTGTCGGTGTGCCAGAGCTGGTTGGCCTTGTTGCGCAACGCGAAGCGGTGGTCAGGCGGCACCACCTTGCCGTTCTCGTCCATCGTCGTGAGGATCACGAGGTTGGTGCCGGCGCCGCGCGAGCCGACCTTGGTGATTTCCAGCGGCCCGAAGCGGCGCGAGAACGCGATCTGCACGTCGTCGCTCACGTCCTGGCCGCGGAACACCAGGACCGAGTGTTCCTCGAAGGCCGCGCGCACCGCCGCGTAGGCGGCATCGTCGGCCGCGACGTCGGCGAGCGTCACGCCGCGCAATTCGGCGCCAAAACCGGGACCCAGGGGGACAATGTCCATCGGCGAGCCTCCCTCGCTCGGGGTGTTTTGCGGCAAGTTTCCTCCAAATCGGCTCGGCCGACAAGGCGGCGCGCGAAGCCGCCGCTCGTCCTTTTTTTGCGCTCGCTCCGGTGCCCTCCCACCGCACTGACTTCCGGGCGGCGCGCAAAATGGCGATGGGCGCCAAGCTTCGCCGATCTTCGTAGCCGCAGATCAAAAAGGAGAAGTGATAACGCAACCGTCGGGCGCCTCGCCCAGAGCGATTTACCACACTTCATCATCGTGCGTGAATGCAACCATGGGACAAAGCTATTCTAAACGGCGCGCGATCGGTTAACGTGGGTCACGCCAGCCGACCGACGCAGTGGCAACGATTTTCCAAATCCCCGTGGTCATTTTTTGATGCGTATTTGTTTTGTGTGCCAATCTGGGGTTCTGGAACCAAAGGCGATTCTCCTGGCAGCGTCTCTGCGGCTGTATTTTCCAGAAAACGTCGAGTTGATTGCCGCCCATCCCGCTCTGACGGGCCCGTTGCAGACAGAGACCCTGAAAGCGTTGGCCGCACTCGATGTCGGAAAAATTCCGGTGCGGAATCCGCTACGGCCCGACTATCCAATTGGTCATAAATTTGCAGCCCTGATGCTGCTCGACGGGCCTGATTGCGGGATTTTTATTGACACCGATGTGCTGGTGATGACCGCTCCCCAATCATTGCCGGACTCACTCGCCGCCGTACCCGCAAGTTTCAATCACCACGCCAAGCCGGTATGGGAGCATGTCTACAATCGCTTTGGGTTGACCCTTCCATTGGCTTCACCGCCAACTCTCGTATCGCGGGACCGGACGGCGCCTTATTTTAACTCGGGCGTCATAGTCGTACCCGGACCCGTTGCTAAAAGGCTCGCCGCGAGTTGGATTGATACGGCAATGCAGATCGATGGTGATCCGCAGGTGCCAGATCGGAGCAAGCGTCCGAATCTCTCCCAACTCGCCCTCCCTGTTGCGGCAGCTCGCGTGGGCCTCGGAATTGAGGTGCTTGATCCACGATGGAATTTCCCCGCCTGGTCATGGCGGATTGCCCAAGAGGGAGTGCCGATTCTTTTCCACTACCAGACCATGGAACGGCTGCGCGAAGAGGAGCCGTCGCTTCGCGTTGCGATGCAGGCTGCGGAGATCCATCCGAGCGTTCGTGATGCACTTGCAGCTTTCTCCTACATCTGAGCGCGCCAGCCTGGGCGGCATCTTTGTTAGAGACATGCAAGAAGGGGCTCCCACTGAGATCACGACGACTTAGCCGCTAGAAGGGAACCTCACCACCTCCCCACCTGCCTGCTTCGAGCCCGCGCAAAGTGGCGAGCGGCGCGAAGCCTCGCCCCATCTGCGTAGCCGCGCATCGAAAAAAGGGGAATACTTGGTCGCCGCGCCTGCGCGCACGTAGGTTGGCCGGACCGAGACAAGTGGAGACGAAAAAGAGCGTCCACTTCATCTTCATTGCCGGCGCCGAAGGCTCCGGCACCACACTGATGTCTCGGCTTCTGGCGGCACCAAAGACCGCCGCCAGTCTCGGCGGGCTCTATGTCAAGACGCCGCAATCCGAGGAGGCCGCGCGACTGACCGAGGAATTCCAGTCAGTCAATTACCTCGTTTGGGATCGCAAGGCTTCGTTTGCCGAGAACCGGGAAGCGCGCCGAAAGTGGCGAGCAGTCTGGGAGCACATTCTCGGCTGTGCGGCCTTCGCGGGGACCACGCATTTCGTGTTCAAGCGCTCGTTTCCTTTCGGCATTCCCCGCGAGCGCTACGTCCCTTATCTCCAGGATGTCGACGAGATGGTCGGGAACGTTCAGTTCGTGGTGATGTACCGAGACCCGCGCGCGTCGTCCTACTCGACGCTGCGGCGCGGATTTGACAAGGACCTGCGCGGGCTCGCGGTATTGTGCAGCGAGCAACTGACCCTGCTCGCCGCGCAGACTCGGACAATTCCGGAAAATCGCCTGAAGGTCGTTTCATACAGCAAGCTTTGCCTTGCGCCGGCTGACACGATCGCGCCATTGCTCCGTCGATGCGATCTTGATCACGAGGAGGTCCAGCGGGCCATTGAGCGGGAATTCCCCAAGCCGAAGGTTGATGACCGCTACCGGCGCGCACTGGGCGCTGATCAAGTCGCATGGCTCGATGAGTTCTTTGACGAACGCCGTTGCAGGCATTGGGCCTTCCTGAAAGCCGCGGCTGGCGAGTAGTCGCGCCGCGAGGGAAGCGGTAGCCAGCGACGTCAGCCGCTCGCGGCACTCTCGCTGTCGCGACGCTTGCTCCGCGCTCTCGACTCCAGGCAGAGATGAAGCGCAACCACGCTGCCGACGGCCCGATGGTTAATCGGGTCTTAACCTCGCCGCTCCTATGCTATGCAGAGACGGTGATGGCGGGGGCCCCGCTGTTCAAGATGTTGAGGATGACCGGACAGTTTTCCCGCTCGCCTGCGCGCGCGCCCGACGCGCGCTCGCCGTTCGTGCGACTGCGCGAACTGATCGGCGACGCGCCGGCGGGAAAGCCCGCGATCAGCATGGCGGTCGGCGAGCCGCAGCACCCGATGCCCGCCTTCGTCGGCCCGGTGATCGCCGCGCATCTCGACGGGTTCGGCCGCTATCCGATGAACAAGGGGCTCGACGCGTTCGCCGAGGCGGTCGCGAAATGGCTCGATCGGCGCTATGCGCTCGCGCGCCCGGTCGATCCGGCGACCGAAGTGCTGGTGCTCAACGGCACCCGCGAGGGCCTGTTCCTTGCCGCGCTCGCCGCCAGGAGCTGGGTGGCGCCGCGCACCGGCACGCCGGCCGTGCTCATTCCCAATCCGTTCTATGCCGCCTATGCGGCCGGCGCGGTCGCCGCCGGTTGCGAGCCGGTCTATCTGCCGGCGACAGCGGCGACCGGCTTCCTGCCCGACCTCGACGCACTGGGCGAGGATCTGCTCGCGCGCACGGTCGCCGTCTACCTTGCCTCGCCCGCCAATCCGCAGGGCGCGGTAGCCGATCGCGCCTACCTCGCCAGATTGGTCGTGCTGGCGCGGCGCTTCGGTTTCCTCATTTTCGCCGATGAATGCTACTGCGAGATCTACAGCGACCGGCCGCCGCCGGGCATGCTCGAAGCGGCGACGCCGGATTTCGCCAATGTCGTCGTCTTCCACTCGCTGTCGAAGCGCTCGAGCCTGCCCGGTCTGCGCGTGGGCTTCGCCGCCGGCGACCGCCGCTTCCTCGCCGCCTATCTCGAACTGCGCAACGTCGCCGCGCCGCAAGTACCGCTCCCCGCGCAGCACGTCGCCATCGCCGCCTACCGCGACGAAACCCACGTCAACGAGAACCGCCGCCTCTACCGGCAAAAATTCGACCTCGCCGATCAGATCGTCGGCGACCGCTACCGCTACGTCCGTCCCGCCGGCGGCTTCTTCCTCTGGCTCGACGTGTCGGCGCAGGGCGGCAGCGAAGCGGCGACGCTCGCGCTGTGGCGCGAGGGCGGCGTGCGCGTCGTGCCGGGCCGCTACCTCGCGCGCGAGCAGGCCGACGGCAGCAATCCCGGCGCCGACTACGTCCGCGTCGCCATGGTGCAGAAGGAGGACATCACGGCCGAGGCGCTGCACCGCCTCGTCGCGGTGCTCGGGTGAGCAAGATGACGATGTCGCGCACACGAAGTGGTCGTGATTGCGAGCCGACGGCGAAGCAATCCAGGGGCCGTTGGCACCGACTCTGGGCTGCTTCGTCGCTGACGCTCCTCGCAACGACGAGATAGAGGCACGCCCGATGTCGATGATCGACCGCAGCCTCGATGGAATGGTCTTCCTCACCGGCCAGCTCGGCGCGGTTCTCAAGCGGCGGCTGCGCGAGGCGGGGGGCATCGCGCTGATCAGTCTCGCCATGATGGCGGCGCTCGCGCTCGCCACCTGGTCCGTCCACGATCCTTCGCTCAGCCACGCGACCGACGCGCGGGTGCACAATCTCCTCGGCCGCCCGGGCGCGGTCGCCGCCGACCTCATGATGCAGCTTCTGGGGCTGGGCGCGGTCGGCCTCCTGCTGCCGATCGGAGTGTGGGGCTATCGGCTGCTCGGGCATCGGCCGCTGAGCCGCGAGCGGTTGCGCGTCCTGTTCTGGCTCCTGGGCGCAGTGCTGGCCGCGGCGTTCGCCTCGTGCTTGCCGCGCAGCACGCATTGGCCGCTGCCCTCCGGGCTCGGCGGCGTGGTCGGCGACGCCGTGCTGCGCGTGCCGCCCGCCTTTTTCGGCGTGCCGCTGACCGGAACCCGGCAATTGGGCGCGGCGATCGTGCTCGGCGTAGCAGCCCTCATGGCTTTCGCCGCCGCCGCCGGCATCATCTGGCGCGACTCGGCGGACGAAGACGAGGACGAGCCCGCCGAGGACGAGGACGAGAGCGCATGGGTCTCGCTCGGCCTGCTGGCGCATTACCTGCTCAGCTTCAAGGCGCGCCTGGCGCGGATGTTCCGCCGCAGCGCGCCGCCGCGATTCCCCGTGAGCGATGCGGAAACGCCGCGCCGCCGCCTCGAGCCGCGCATGCGCGATGACCTGGAGCACGACGCCGAGGACGAGGACGGGGAGTCCGACGAGGATGAATCGATCGCCCCCGCCCCGCGGACCCCGCGCAAACCGCGCGCGGCGGCAAAGCCGGCGCGCCGTTCGTGGGGCGGCTATGAGCACCCTTCGCTCGGCCTTCTGGCGGCACCGCGCGCCAGCGAGCGCGCCACGCTCAGCGCCGACCTCATCCGCGAGAACGGGGCGGCGCTCGAAGGCGTGCTCTCCGACTTCGGCGTGCGCGGGGAGATCATCGATGCGCGGCCGGGGCCGGTGGTCACGCTCTACGAGCTTGAGCCCGCGCCCGGCATCAAATCCTCGCGCGTCATCAGTCTCGCCGACGACATCGCCCGCTCGATGAGCGCGCTCTCCGCGCGCGTCGCCGTCGTTTCCGGCCGCAACGTCATCGGCATCGAATTGCCGAACCCGACCCGCGAGAAGGTCTATCTGCGCGAGCTCCTCGCCTCGCGCGACTATGCCGAAAGCGCAGCGCGGCTGCCGCTCTGCCTCGGCAAGGCGATCGGCGGCGAAGCCGTCCTCGTCGACCTTGCGCGCATGCCGCATCTGCTCATCGCCGGCACTACCGGCTCCGGCAAGTCGGTCGCCATCAACACCATGATTCTCAGCCTGGTCTATCGGCTGCACCCCGATCAGTGCCGGCTCATCATGGTCGATCCGAAGATGTTGGAGCTCTCGGTCTACGACGGCATCCCGCATCTGCTCGCGCCGGTAGTCACCGATCCGAAGAAGGCGGTGGTCGCGCTCAAATGGGCGGTGCGCGAAATGGAGGAACGCTACAAGAAGATGTCGAAGCTCGGCGTGCGCAACATCGACGGCTACAATGCGCGCGTCGTCGAGGCGCGCGCCAAGGGCGAGAAGCTTTCCCGCACGGTGCAGACCGGCTACGATCGCGAGACCGGCGAAGCGATCTATGAGAAGGAGGAGCTCGAGCTCGAGCCGCTTCCCTACATCGTGGTCATCGTCGACGAGATGGCCGACCTGATGATGGTCGCCGGCAAGGACATCGAGGGCGCGGTGCAGCGGCTGGCGCAGATGGCGCGTGCCGCCGGCCTGCATGTGATCCTGGCGACGCAGCGGCCCTCGGTCGACGTGATCACCGGCACGATCAAGGCCAATTTCCCGACCCGCATCTCCTTCCAGGTGACCTCGAAGATCGACAGCCGCACCATTCTCGGCGAGCAGGGCGCCGAGCAGCTGCTCGGCCAGGGCGACATGCTCTACATGGCCGGCGGCGGCCGCATCAGCCGCGTGCACGGGCCGTTCGTCTCCGACGAGGAGGTGGAGAAGGTGGTGCGCCATCTCAAGTCGCAAGGCGTGCCGCAATACCTCGAAGCGGTCACCGCCGAGGCCCCGGATGAGGACGGCGACCAGGCGGTCTTCGACGCGACCGCGATGGGCGCTGAAGAGGGAACCGACCTCTATCAGCAGGCGGTGCAGGTCGTCACCCGCGACCGCAAGGCCTCGACGAGCTATATCCAGCGCCGGCTGCAGATCGGATACAATCGCGCCGCCTCGCTCATGGAGCGCATGGAGAAAGAGGGCATCGTCGGGCAGCCCAACCACGCCGGCAAGCGGGAAATCCTCGTCGAAGCCGACGAGCAGGATCGCTATTGAGAATCGGCCGTTTGGCCTTTAAGCCGGATCGGTCAGCCGCGAATCCGCCATATCCCGCGGTTAGCGGTCTGGCTTGGCCAGGGGCGTGCGCGACGGCGTACGGGGAGAGGGACATGGCGGCACGGTTGGGGCGAGGCGCCAGCATCATTGTCGTGACGATGGCTTGCGGCGTGCTTACCGCCGCTTCCGTCCTCGCGCAGAGCGTACCGCTGCCGACCCCCGATCCCCGCGCCAAGACGGGCGCCACATCGGCGCCGCCGGCGATCGTGCACGCGCCGGCGCCCAGTGCCGCGACCGCGGCTGCCGCACCCGCGGCGGCGCCCAGAGGATTTTTCCCCTTCTCGTTCTCGCTCGACAAGGGTGCGTCGGCAAAGGCGACCGCTTTCGATGCCAAACAGCGCGCGCTTCTCGAAAAGATCAGCGGCTATCTGTCCGGGGTGCAGACGCTGGTCGGGAGTTTCGTGCAGGTCGGCCCGGACGGCCGGCGCGTCGAGGGGTCGTTCTACATTCAGAAACCGGGTAAGGTG
>Ga0210405_10002819_pt1 | contig 17650 bp, 11 predicted proteins | sample IncBWH11MmetaG_FD_155492 | JGI IMG/M metagenome (GOLD analysis project Ga0210405, IMG submission 155492) | Forest soil microbial communities from Barre Woods Harvard Forest LTER site, Petersham, Massachusetts, United States - Inc-BW-H-11-M | ecosystem: Environmental > Terrestrial > Soil >... | reverse complement strand
GGAGTGCGCTTGAACGCCAGCCCGCCGCCGTAAGTGCCACCTCCGCTGGTAGTGCCGTAGAGGTTACCAGCCTTGTCCCGGATCAGGGATCCATAGGGAATTTTACCGCCCTTCCCTGTGAAACTATGAAGTACGGTTTCCTTTCCGGTTGAATCCAACTTGAAAACGATTCCGAAGTCGGACGGTCCACCCTCGCTAGTCGCGCCGTAAAGATTGCCCTTGGCGTCACGCAATAAGCCTGAAATAAATGGAGCCTGCCCATCCGTCTTTCCACCGGCAAAGCTGTGCAGCAGAGTCTCGTTGCCGTTCTTGTCCACCTTGAATACAGTCCCGAAGCCAAACGTCCCACCGTTCTCCGGTCATCCCGTAGAGATTATTGGCGGCGTCGCGTATCAAGTTCCCCGTGGGCGTGAGCCCGTCTGTACTTTGAGAGCCGAAGTTATATAACACAGTTTCCGTGCCAGTCGTGTCCAGCTTGAACACAATTCCTGTCCCGAATGTCCCGCCGCCTTCCGTGGTTCCGTATAAGTTACCAGCCGGATCCAGTGCCAGGCCTCCGTAAGGAGCGTATCCGTTCTGAATCTGGCTAAAATCGAAGCTAAGCAGCACGGTCTCTTTTCCGCTCGCGTCCACTTTGAATACCGCTCCCGCCTCGTTCGCCCCGCCCTGCAAAGTCGTACCGTACAGGTTCCCGGCTGCATCCCGCACTAAACCGGCGTAAGGAGTGGACCCATCCGGAATCCCAGTAAAACCGTGGAGCACAGTTTCTGTACCCGCGCTGTCCACCTTGAACACAGTTCCGCAGCCGGCACCGCCGCATGCGCCTCCATAAACGCCACCTTGAGCGGTTGTGCCGTAAAGATTTCCAGATGCGTCCCGCACCAGACCAGTAAGTGGATACGCGCCGTCGCCGCCACTCCCGCTGAAGCTATGCAGCACGGTTTCCTTGCCCGTCGGGCTAAGCTTGAACACCACCCCGGAATCGAACGCACCATCGATGTTCGTCGTCCCGTAGAGGTTGCCATTCGGGTCCGAGACCAATCCTCCAAAAGGAGAAGCCCCATCCACCCCCGCCCTGAACTGAAACAGAACCTTGTAACTTTGAGCCTGCGCGGATGGGATGCCGGAAATCACGACCACATACAAAACCGCAACCGTGGCCCACACACGCATCCCTGCGCACAGATCTTGCACCATGTTTTTCATAGAACTCCTCCGTGATTTTGGCCTGAATAGTTGAAGGCCGTTTCGGGCGGGCATCAAAGCGGCAAGAATTCTACGTCATCGCCAGGAAATGTCAATGAAACTTGCGTCGATCCTTACTTCGTTTCGGGATGACTCGATTAGAACGGGACGCCCGGATAAGGATTTCTTGAGGTTTGGGTTTACAATTAGCTGCTCTAAGAATTCATCGAATCATGAGCCACCAAGGAGGAATCCTATGAAACTCACTCCCGGAAAGCTATCTGGCCTAAAAAGAGTCTCCACCGCCCACGGCATAATTGGCGCTGCGGCTATGGACCAGCGCGGGTCTTTGCAGAAGTCTTTGGCTAAGGAAAAGGGTGGCGAAGTCAGCGACGCATTGATGGAAGAATTCAAGTCGCTGGTCGCCGAAGTTCTCACTCCACATGCGAGCGCGATCCTGCTCGATCCCGAGTGGGGCCTGCCTGCGGCCAAGCGCCGCGCCAAGAACGCCGGCCTGTTGCTGGCTTACGAGAAGACTGGATACGACAAGACCGGTCCCGGCCGCCTGGGCGACCTGCTTGATCACTGGTCGGCCCGCCGGCTGAAAGAGGTTGGGGCGGACTGCGTCAAAATTCTGCTTTACTACACGCCCTTCGATCCCAAGAACATCAACGATGCGAAGCATGCATGGGTAGAGCGCATTGGCGATGAGTGCCGAGCCAACGACATCCCATTTTTCCTCGAGTTTGTCGGATACGAAGAAGGCGCGGACGAAAAAGGCTTCGAGTACGCCAAGAAAAAGCCGCAGATCGTAATCGAGAGCATGCGCGAGTTCACCAAAGATCGCTACGGCGTCGACGTGCTGAAAGTTGAAGTGCCCGTGAACATGAAGTTTGTCGAGGGCGCGAAGGCCTACGCCGGACAGAAAGCCTACAGCAAGCAGGAAGCCGTGGATCTTTTCCTGAAAGCCGCGGGAGTGGTCAGCAAGCCTTTTATTTATCTGTCAGCGGGCGTAAGCAACGCAGAGTTCACGGAAGCGCTCGAACTCGCCGGCCAGTCGGGCGTGAAGTTCAACGGAGTACTCTGCGGCCGCGCCACCTGGAAGGATGGCATCCCGATCTACGCCAAGCAAGGCGCAGAAGCTTTCCGCAAATGGCTCCAGACCGAGGGCGTGAAGAACATCAACAACGTAAACGACCGCCTGAAGGCCGCAACCTCCTGGCACTCGATCTACGAGGTCGAACCTGCCATGGCGGGAGTCTAGTCAGCGCGTCGGCGTGAGCAGCTTGGCGTGTACCCGGTGGTCCGCCGTCGCGATGTCAGCTAAAAGCCCCGCCCTCTCGCAAAGAACGCGAGAAGGGCAGGGCACCCGCTTTTTGGTGTGGTGAAAGCATGGGTTAGATCCCTCCCGCCTCTCGCGAAGGACGCGAAAGATGGGGCACCCCTCGTTTATGGAGGTGCCGGCAAAGTACATGGATCCTTCGTTGGGAGTCCTTGGCTTTGCCAAGGACTCCGCTGCCTCGGGATGACGGCGTTTTCGGGGGCGAATGCTAGCTTTCGATCTCATCCGAAGACCAGGCCGTCTGGTTGGCGGAGAAGGTGCCAGGCTTCGCGGTAGTGGGCGTAGGGATCGCGGCGGGCGTATCCCTTGGGTCGGAAGAGCAATGACCTGTGCTCCGTCACCTCGCGCACCGGGAGGATGTACCAGGTTTTTTCCGGCAGAATGTAGACGGCTACGAAGTCAACCTCGGACGCGGTGTACGCGCGGGACCTGCGATTGGCGCGGTGGTGGACGCCGACCAGATAGAGGCCGTTCAACATATGATTTGAGGTTTTGACCTGGACGCGCCAGAGGTTCTTGCCGCTGTCGACCACGAAGTCGTAGCGCTGCATGTGTCCGTAGGGGAGAGACAGGGCGAAGCCAAGGCTTGAGGCTTTGGATAAGAAAGCCAGTTCGCCTTGTTCGCCTTCCTTTGATTTTGCGCTCCCTTTCTTGGACGCTTGCCGGGCGCGGCTTTCCTCGGACGCTGGGGTGCGTCCGCGGGAAGCGCGCCTGGGTTTGCCCATTTGTCGGGAAAAATGTCCTTGAGGAGAAGTCGCTGCAAGAGAAAGGCGCAAGCCGGAAAGCTTGCGCCTTATTTCATCTCTACTTCTAGACTAGCAAATCCGGAGGGGTAAACCCGCCAAATTTTGAACTTTATTTCTGCCGCTGAATCAGGGGTTTGCCGGGAATTGGGTGCATTAGGGGGCTTGACAACTTTTCGGCACTGCCGCCTTTTTGGGCAATTCTGCGCCTTTCGGAGCCGTTGCCGAGCTTCGCTCGGTTGGACAGCCGGGGGCGGCTGTCCCCACGTGATTCTTGCTGAAAGCTGAGGGCTGACAGCTGAGAGCTTTACTCCCACTCGATTGTGCCGGGGGGCTTTGACGTTATGTCGTAGACCACGCGGTTCACGCCTTTTACTTCGTTTACGATTCGGCTGGAGATGGTTTTCAGGACCTCGTGCGGGAGCGGGACCCAGTCGGCGGTCATGCCGTCTTCGGAGTGGACCGCGCGGATGGCGCAGGTGTTGGCGTAGGTGCGCTGGTCGCCCATGACTCCGACGGACATCACCGGAAGGAGCACGGCGAACGATTGCCAGATTTTCTGGTACAGGCCGGCTTGCTTGATTTCGCTTACCACGATGTCGTCGCACTCGCGCAGGATGGTTAGCCGTTCGGGCGTGACTTCGCCGAGGATTCGCACTGCCAAGCCCGGCCCGGGGAATGGCTGGCGTTGAAGAATTTCTTCGGGCATGCCCAGGTCGCGGCCGATCTTGCGGACCTCGTCTTTGAACAACTCTTTCAGCGGCTCGATCAGTTTGAGCTTCATTTTTTCGGGCAGTCCGCCGACGTTGTGATGCGACTTGATGATCTGCGACAGCCCGCGCACCGAGCGCGATTCGATCACATCGGGATAGAGCGTGCCCTGGACCAACCATTCGACTTTGCCTTCTTCTTGCTCGATGCGATGGGCCTGCTCGTCGAATACGGCGATGAATTCGTTGCCGATGATTTTGCGTTTTGTCTCGGGATCGGTTACGCCCGCGAGTTTTCTTAGGAAGCGATCCGTCGCATCGACCGCGACTACGTGCAGGCCGAGTTTGTCACGCAGATTCTGCTGGACTTTTTCGAATTCGTTCTTGCGCAACACGCCATTGTTTACGAAAACTGACGTCAGGCGCGAAGGACCTTTGCCATTTCGTAGGGCGCGATCGACCAATGTCGCGGCGACAGCAGAATCCACGCCGCCCGAGAGCGCACAAATGGCGCGGCCATGGCCCACGGTTTGTCGCACGTTGGCGATGGTTGCGTCGATGAAGTGCTGCGGAGTCCATGTGGGTTTGGCGCCGCAGATCACGAGCGCGAAGTTCCGCAGGATGTCGGTTCCGGATTGAGTGTGGCGAACTTCTGGATGGAATTGGACTGCCCAAAACTTCTTTTCTGGATTTTCGATGGCGGCGACCGCGTTGGGCGAACTGGCGGTCAAGCGGAAACCTGCGGGCAAATCTACGGCTTCGTCGCCGTGCGACATCCAGACGGAAAGTTTGTTGGGTAAGCCGTGAAAAAGACGCGAGTCATCTTTGATTTCGACATTGGCGTGGCCGTACTCGCGCTTGTCCGCGGCGCGCACTTTGCCTCCGAGCACGTGCACCATCAGCTGGAGACCGTAGCAGATGCCGAGCACGGGTAGGCCTAGCTCGAAGACTCGGCGATCGGTGTTGGGAGCGTCCCGGTCGTAAACCGAGCAGGGACCTCCGGAGAGAATGATGCCTATCGGCGAGTAGGTGCGGATTTCGTCGAGGCTGGCGGTGCAGGGAAGAACGACCGAAAAAACGTTTTGTTCGCGGATGCGGCGCGCAATGAGCTGGGAGTATTGGGCGCCGAAGTCGAGGACGACGATAGATTGGGTTTCCACGGACGAGTGTCTCAAATCGGAGGGTAAGTGTAAAGGGGAAGGGCGCTTCTGGCTATTAGCTTCTAGGGTCTCGTATGCGCTGGGGAGATGCCCGGCTTTGCAGTCGACGCGACGCGTAAGGCTTCGTGCTGCGAGCAAATACAGAGATCCTTCGCTTCGCTCAGGATGACAGCGTGAGTTTGTTCCGACTTTCCGAGATCGTTAGCTTGTGGGGACGTCGCTGAGGATCAGTTCGGTTGCGTCGACTGCGGGGCTCGAGTGCGTGTCGGAATCGAGATACGTGCCTGCATGCAGAGATCCTTCGCTTCGCTCAGGATGACAGCATGAGTTTGTTCCGACTTTCCGAGATCGTTAGCTTGCTGGAACATCGCTGAGGATTAGTTCGGTTGCGTCGACTGCGGGGCTCGAGTGAGTGTCGGAATCGAGATACGTGCCTGCTTGGGGTGACGGTGGCTGCGTCGTCTCGGCGCTGACTGGCGCGTCGGGCATTTGTACCATGGCTACGTATGCCGCCAGGCGTCCCATGTACAGAAAATCTGTGACGGCGAAGTATAGAAGGGTCACCAGCAGGACGCCGCCCAGCACCACGCCCGCGGGCAGGACCGCGGCGAATCCTAAAGGAAAGGCGACCAGTGAGCTGGCGACAACGAATGCGGTGATGTGGGCCAGACCGAACCACGTCCCCGCTGCGAAGATTGATGCCGAGCGAGTTCGGCAGAGATCGACTGCGGCTGCGATCGCGCCGAATGTGTCCCGGCCGTCGGCAACCACGAATATCGGCGCAAGCGAGAGAAACCAGTTCAACGTGGACCACGCTAGCCAGACCAGCATGGTGACGGTCAGGATGATCAACAGAGCGCTGCCCGGGGCGGGATCGGCGGGCGGTGACGCCGCTTTGCCAAGAAGAACGGCGGCAAGACAACCAACGACAGCTGCGAGCGTCGTGGCGAGCCGGAAAAAGTTGAGAGTGAAGAGAGAATAAAATCTCCAGGGTGTTTCACTGCGCGGCGATGTTGAACTGTCGCTCTCAAGGAAATAGGCGAGCAGAGCTTTTATAGTTGCCGCACGCGCCAACGACGCGACTACGATCCACGCAACTCCCAGAGTCAGTGCCAGCACTATGACAGTCTCGACCACGCGAAATCCGCTGCCCCTGAAAATATGCATTACCGCTCGAGAGATCAGGAGCGGCTGGGTGGTTCGCAACAAAAGTAGATCGCTCTTGCTGACTGGCAAGGTGTCCAGATACTCAAAGAAGGAAAACATCAGCAGGAGGCCAGTTGCGGCGCCGAAGCTCCAGCGCCAGGCAATCTCGGCCAGTCCAAACGATGGACGGCGAAGGATGGCGCGGAAACCTTCGAGGGTGGGCGAGCCGGGTTTCATGCAAGGGTAGGATAGCGCAAGTCGGATCAGCTTGGTCGCGCCCTGCATTGGCAAAATTCCCTGACGCTGTGTGGTGAGAATTTGCAGGGCAATGTTGACTTCGTCCTGAGTGACCGTCAGACCACGAAGGATCTGGCGCGGATGGGCAGGAATGCGGTTAAGTGCTCGCAGGAACCACCTCCGTCGTGGCACTCCACGCGAGATCCTTCACCCGGCTGACGCCGGGTTCAGTTTGACGTCTCGACGGTAGGTAAATAGACGGCTTTCCGTCGGCGAATGGCCTTCGCGGGGTGCTTCGACTCCGTATCCGATTCGCTTCGCGAATCCGATACTGCGCTCAGGATGACAGAGTGTGGGAGAGGTCAGCGCACGACGATGTTGGCGAGTTTGCCTGGAACTACGATTACTTTTACTACCTGCTTGCCGGCGATGGCTGTCTTGATCTTTTCGGCCGACAGGGCGCGCTCGTGAATTACTTCTTGCGATGAATCCACGGGGACCACGATCAGGCCGCGCAACTTTCCGTTGACCTGTACCGGGATTGCGATTTCCTCTTCCTTGGCCAATGCAGGATCGTATTTCGGCCAGGGCGCCCGAAGGAGACTTCCCTTCTCGCCCAACATCTCCCATAGCTCGGAGGCGAGGTGTGGAGCAAACGGTGCCAGCAGGATGACGAGATCGCGCTGGACTTCGAACCACAGCTGGGCCGGAACCACGTCCGCGGGCGAGTGCGCCGCGCGTTCTTCGACGGCATAAAGCTCGTTCACCAGTTCCATGATTGCAGCGATCGAAGTGTTAAAGTGCCAGCGTCCCTTGAAGTCATCGCTGACGCGCTTGATGGTCTGGTGAAGCTTGCGCTGGATTTTTCGCGCCTCCGGCTGTAGAGACGTTGCTTGCAACGTCGCTCGCTCCGCTCGCTGGGACGCAGCAAGCTGCGCCTCTTCAGGAGCGTTCCTTGCTACGAAGCGATAGATACGAGCCAGCGTACGACGGATGCCTTCCACTCCTTCGTCCAGCCAGTCGAGTTCGCGATCTGGAGATGTCGCGAAGAGCGTGTACATCCGGGCGCTATCCGCGCCGTATCGAGCTATCATCTCATCCGGAGAAACTATGTTGCCCAAGCTCTTGGACATCTTCGCTCCGCCTTTAATGATCATGCCTTGCGAAAATAATCGCTCGACGGGTTCGTCGTTTTTTACCAATCCCATGTCGCGCATGAACTTGGTCCAGAAGCGCGAGTAGATGAGATGGAGAATGGCATGCTCGATCCCGCCGATGTACTGATCGATGGGGAACCAGTACGCCACAGTCTTGGGATCGAAAGGTGCTTGGTCGTTGTGCGCGTCGGTATAACGATAGAAGTACCAGGATGAATCCACGAAAGTGTCCATGGTGTCGGTCTCGCGGCGAGCCGGGCCACCACATTTCGGACAGATCGCATTTACGAATTCGGGCACTCGGCTCAGCGGTGAGCCGCCGGTCAAGGTTATGTCTACGTTCTCCGGCAAAATAACCGGAAGATCTTTTTCCGGGACGGGCACGATTCCATCCTTCTCGCAATAAAGCATGGGGATCGGCGTACCCCAATAGCGCTGGCGCGAGATACCCCAGTCTTTCAGGCGATAGGTGACCGTGGCTTTTCCAAAACTATTCTTCTCGGCATACGCGGACATCACTTTGACCGCTTCTTCGCAATCGAGACGGCTAAATGGCCCTGAATTCACCAATGTGCCGTTCATGGTGGTGAATGGAAGCGTCGGTTCGACACTGGTTTCTTCGGGATCGACGGATCGAGGCACGATCACGAGCCGGATCTTGAGGTTGTACTTGCGGGCGAATTCGAAGTCTCGTTCATCGTGCGCTGGCACGCTCATGATCGCGCCAGTGCCGTAATCCATGAGAATGTAATTCGCCACCCAAATGGGTATGCGCTCTCCATTGAAGGGATTGACGGCGAAGTAGTGAGTATTGACGCCGTGCTTTTCGATGGCGCCAATGTCGCCCACTTCTTTGGCCCTGCGCTGCTCCGCTATCAACTGATCTACCTGCGCGCGCAATGGGTCGTTGTTCCTGGTAAGGCGAGCGACCAGCGGATGCTGTGGGGCAAGTTGAACGGACGTTGCCCCGTAGATAGTGTCGACGCGCGTGGTGAAGACGGTAATGGTCGATTCGGGTGAATCGGTCGCGCCGTCGAGCTTGAAATCCACGAGCGTGCCCTCGCTGCGGCCGATCCAGTTGCGCTGCATGGTGCGGACTTTCTCGGGCCAGTCGCCGAGTTTGTCGAGATCGCGGAGCAATTCCTCGGCATATTGTGTGATGCGCAGGAACCACTGCTCGAGTTCGCGCTGCTCCACCAGCGTGTCTTCGTGCCGCCAGCAGCAGCCATTTACTACCTGCTCATTGGCGAGGACCGTGGCGCACTTCGGACACCAGTTCACCACGCTCTTCTTGCGATAGGCCATGCCTTTCTCGAAGAGCTTCAGGAAGAACCACTGATTCCATCGGTAATATTCGGGCAGGCAGGTCGTCACTTCGCGTGACCAATCGTAGGCAAAGCCCAGGCGCTTCATCTGGGCCTTCATGTTCGCGATGTTTCGCAGCGTCCACTCGCGCGGGGGAGTGTTGTTGGCAATGGCCGCATTTTCCGCGGGGAGACCAAACGAATCCCATCCCATGGGATGAAGCACGTTGTAACCGTTCATCCACATGTAGCGGGCGAGGGCGTCGCCGATGGCATAGTTGCGCACGTGTCCCATATGCAGCACGCCTGAGGGATAGGGCAACATTTCGAGCACGTAATATTTCGGCTTGGTGGAGTTGGGCTCGGCGGCGTAGAGAGATGCGTCCTGCTGCCAGCGCTCGAACCATTTGGCCTCGATGCGCTGGGCGTCGTAGCGGTCCTCGTGGACCGTGATGGTTTTTTCTTCCTGCGGCATAGTAAGGAAAGTGGGTTCCGGATAAACGTATATTTTACAATAGCGACGCTAGAGGGAGGGTTCTCGAGCGACAGCAGCAGGCTAAACTAAGCGGCGCTCGAACTCTTCGAGAGTGATCGTCGGTTCCCGACGCTCCAGCGCGGCGATGCCCTTCAGGTAGTCCTCGCGATCCTCTAGATATTGCCGAATCGCCTCGCGAGCATGGTAGCTCTTACTGCAACCGGTCTCTTTGGCAAGAGAGTTGAGCCTTTCTTCAAGTTCGGGTTCGAGCCGAATGCTGAGCATGGTGCGATAGACATTCTTAGAATGACACATTCGGCATCGACCGGCAAAAGTGCGGAGCTTCGCTCATCAAGACAGCCGCGCGGCTGTCCATACGCGATTCATCTTGCTACCAGCTTCTTCAGCGCTGCGATGTTCTTTTTGTCATCTCCTGGCTGGTCGATCGGGGTTTCGGCGATGAAGGCGGCTTGGGACAGGCGAGGGTCATTGAGCAGGCGGCGAAACGGTTCCAGGCCAATGCTTCCCTTCCCGATGTGTTGGTGGCGGTCCAGCTTCGATCCGCGGGCAGCTTTGGCGTCGTTGCAATGCCATACGCGGACGTTCTTCAGACCGATCGTCTCGTCAAGATGCGCCAGCGTCTGGCGGAATCCGTCTTCGGTCACGATGTCGTATCCTGCGACGTGGGTGTGGCAGGTGTCGATGCAGGCAGCGATGGGAATCAGGTCGCGAAGGCGCTCGAGGACTTCCGCGACCTGTTCGAAGCTTCCGCCGAGGGAATATTCCGCGCCGGCAGTGTTTTCGATCAGGATGGTGAGATTGCTTTTGGCGAGATCGAGGCCTTGGGTGGCGGCCGCGATTGCCGCAGAGGTCTGGAGCAGGCCGGCTTCGCGATCGGCGCCACGGAATGAACCCGGATGCAGGACCAGAAAATCAGCACATAGAGCCAGGGCACGTTCTACTTCGCCACGGAAGGCGGCGATTGACTTCTCCAGGAACAGCGGCGTCGTAGTCGCTAGATTCACCAGATAGTTCACGTGGATGGCCATGGGCTTGAGGTCGTACTTCTCGCGCAGGCGCATCATCTCGTCACAGTGGGGACGGCTCAGTTCATACGGCGCCCACTGGCGCGGACTGGAGGAAAAAATCTGGAAGGTATTGCAACCCAGCCGATAGGCGCGTTCGGCCGCATTCTGAACGCCGCCAGCAGTCGAGGTATGAATGCCAATGCGGCGCGAGGTCAAGCGAGGCGGGCGCTTCGGTACCGGCGGTTTGAGGATGTCCTGCTCGCGGGCAATCGAACGGGGCATGAGGAAGTATAGCGAGCCGTCGAGATCCGGCGCCGGTCGTCGCACAGCCAGCGGCCCAGGTTTGCGATGTATGCGCCTTCGACGATAGACTTGAAGCTTTCGAGGTGGTTCATGTTAGTGGTTATGCAGGCGCACGCGTCCGAAGCGCAGGTACGCGCCGTCTGCCAGAAGATCGAAGCGCTCGGCTACCGCGCCCACTCCATTCCGGGGGCGGAGCGGACCGCGATCGGCATTACTGGAAACAAGGGCGAGGTCGAGCCTGGCACGCTGGAAGAGATGTCGGGCGTGCAGGAGGTCATTCGCGTCACCAAGCCTTACAAGTTGGTCAGCCGCGACTTCAGGGAAGAGAACACCGTCATTCGTTTTGCTGGCAGCGAGGCCACGATTGGTGGGCCGGGACTCGCGATTATCGCCGGGCCTTGCGCGATTGAGAGCCGGGAGCAGGCCTTTGCGGTGGCTGAGCGCGTCCAGCGTGCGGGGGCGCAGTTCTTTCGCGGTGGAGCTTACAAGCCGCGCACATCTCCGTATTCGTTTCAGGGCCTGGGCGAAGACGGCTTACAGATCATGGCTGAGGTTCGCGAGAATTTTGGCCTGCGGACAATTACCGAGGCCATTGACCACGAATCGCTCGACCTGGTCGAGCAGTACGCCGACATCATCCAAATTGGCGCGCGCAATATGCAGAACTACTCTCTGCTCCGTCGTGCGGGCCGCTCGAAGCGGCCGGTGATGGTGAAGCGCGGCATGTCGGCTACGCTAGAAGAATTTCTGATGGCGGCCGAGTACGTAATGAGCGAAGGCAATTACAACGTGATTCTGTGCGAGCGCGGCATCCGCACTTTCGCCGACCACACTCGCAACACGCTCGACCTGAGTGTAGTTCCGGCGGTGCAGCGGCTCAGCCACCTGCCGATTATTGTTGATCCGAGCCAAGGCACTGGCAAACGAAATAAAGTCACTCCGCTTTCGCGGGCCGCAGTGGCGGTCGGCGCGGATGGCTTGATTATCGAAGTCCATCACGAGCCAGACAAGGCGTTGTCGGACGGGATGCAGTCGCTGTATCCCGATCAGTTCGATGAGTTGATGGCGCAGGTGCGGCAGATTGCGCCGGTTGTGGGGAGAACGGTGCCTGAGGTTCTGGCTCGTCCGAACGCGCTTTCATCAGTGTCCACGGAAGCCTCTATTGCTCCGCTAACTTGAGAAAGCTTCTTTTCATCGTAGTCCTCTCTCCCATGGTCGTCGCCATGGGTTGGTGGTACTTCCACGAGCGGCAGCTCACCGATTATGGTCCGGCTTACCATGAGTACGCCTACATCACAAACGGAAAGAGCAACACGGTTACCGTCATTGATCTGCGGACGTTTCAGCTCGCGAAGACGATTAAGGTTGGGAGCGAACCTACTGGAGTTGCCGCGAACAGCAGAAAGAACGAGATCTATGTTGTCAATGCGGGATCGAGCAACGTTAGCGTGATCGATGCCGAGCGCAACGCTGTGGTGGCGACCATTGGCCTGCACGGCAAACCTTACTTCATCGATATTTCTGCGGATGGGAAGCGCGGATATGTCGCGAACTCAGGCTCGGCGAATGTTTCGGTGATTGATCTCGACAAGCGAGTTGTAGTCGGGAATGTTCGGGTGGGAGCTTCGCCGGGGCTGGCGAGAGTGTCGCCGGATGGCGAAACTGTGGTGGTCAGCAACCGCGGCGACAACACCGTTTCGCTGATCGATGCTAAGCAGCTTACGGTTCGCAGCACGATTCCGGCGTGCCAGCAGCCGGGAGACATTGCCGTCCTGCCGGACAGCAGCAAAGCATTCGTCGCTTGCGCGGCGTCGGGACAGGTCGCGTCGATTGATTTGAAAAGTGACAAACTGCTGGCGCTGCTGGACGTGGGCAAAACGCCCGTCCAGTTGGCGCTTAAGCCGGACGGCGGTGAGCTGATGGTGAGTAACTTCGATTCGGATAATATTTCGATCATCGAGACAACGACGAACGAGGTTGGTGGAAGCTATCTGATCGGCACTCATCCGGCGCGTGGGATTGTTACGGCAGATAACTCCCGCTTGTACGTGAGCAATTTCGGATCGAACACCGTGGCCGTTTATGACATTGATATTGGAAAGATGATCGCGACACTTCCGGTCGGCAGCCATCCGGATGGGCTGGCGCTGGCGCAGAGCCAGAACTATTTGCTGGTTCTGAATTCGGGTTCAGGCGATGTCACGGTTATCCAGAAGCGGACTCCCAGTAAGAAATTCGAGCCGGGGGAGTATTCCCTGCTGACCATGATTCCGGTTGGAGTTCAGCCCAACAACATCGTGGTGAAATCGTTCGTGTCGGTTAAGGCGACGCAGTAAGAAAAATCATCAACCACAAAGGACACGAAGGTACACAAAGGAGCAATCCCGGAGCAACGCTTGCCTATTTAAACGCCTGCTACTGCGCCGCAGCACTTTTTGTATTTTTTTCCGGAGCCGCAGGGGCAGGGATCGTTGCGCCCAATCTTGGCCGCGCCGCGTACCACTTGCTGCACGGTTTGCAGATCGCCAGAACCGGCCATGCGAGCCTGCTCCAGCTCGCGGCGTTTCTTGCGCTGGAAAGCTTCTTCAATTTCGTCGACAGACGTAGCCACTTGCCGTGGCTTGCGCCCATTGCCATCTCCACCCATTCGCGGAACCGGCACACCGGCTTCCGGACCGGCGCCGGGTCCGCCGCTGTCAAGAGGTCTCGAGGGTCCGCCTTCGCTCGGCCGCTCCAGAATTTGCATCAGGTAGAGATACCGCGTGGTCTCCTCTTGGGAGCGCTGCATCATGGCTTCGAACATGTCAAAGGACTCGCGTTTATACTCCACCAGCGGGTCGTGCTGGCCGTAGCCGCGCAGGCCGATGCCCTCCTTCAAGTGGTCCATGTCGCGGAGGTGGTCCTTCCATTGCGAGTCGAGCACACTTAACATGATCATGCGCTCGTGATAGCGCATGGCATCGGGGCCAATCAGTTTTTCCTTGGCGTCGTAACGGGCTTTGAGCTTGTCGAAGATCGCGTCGCCCAGTTCCTGGCGGTTCAGAGTTTCGGGCTTGATGCCTTCCGCCAAAATATCCACGCCGAAGCGGGTGAAAATGGCATCTTTCAAGCCCTTGAGATCCCAGTCAGCGGCATGAACTTTGACCGCGCAGAACTGATCCATCAAATCGCTGAGAATGCCGGAGACGTAATCCTCGAGGATCAACTCTTTTTGATCCACGCCCTCCAGCAATTGATGACGCAAGCCGTACACCGCCTCGCGCTGCTTGTTCATCACATCGTCGTATTCGAGGAGATGTTTCCGGGCTTCGAAGTTTTGCGCTTCGACGGCCTTCTGCGCGCCTTCGATCCGGCGGGAGATCATTCTTGATTCGATCGGGACTCCCTCTTCCATACCCAAGCGCTGAAGCAAGTTGGAAACCCACTCCTTGGCGAAGATGCGCATTAGGTCATCTTCGAGCGAAAGATAGAAGCGAGAAGAACCGGGATCGCCCTGGCGTCCGGCCCGGCCGCGAAGCTGGTTGTCGATGCGGCGAGCTTCGTGACGCTCGGTGCCGAAGATGTGCAGCCCTCCGGCTGCGATGACATCCTCGTGCTCCTGATCGGTTTGCGCCTTGTAGCGATTGAAAATTTCCGTCCACTGATCCGTAGGAACCACGTATTCGTTGCCGGCGTAGTACCAGACGGTGTTTTTGGTGTCGTCGACCACGGCTTGAACTTTGCCTTGTGCGGCGCGCAAGGGCTGCGCGATTCCCTTCTTCACACATTCCTGCTTGGCCATGAACTCAGGATTTCCGCCGAGAAGAATGTCGGTACCGCGGCCCGCCATATTCGTGGCGATCGTGACCATGCCTTTGCTGCCAGCTTGCGCCACGATTTCAGCTTCTTTCTCGTGCTGCTTGGCGTTCAAAACCCAATGTCTCACGCCTTTCTTTTTCAGGAGATCGGAAAGACGCTCTGACTTTTCAATCGACGTTGTACCAACCAGGACTGGCTGGCCGGTGGCGTGCAATCTCTGGATTTCATCGGCTGCAGCGAAGTACTTCTCTTTTTCGGTGCGGTAAACAACGTCTGGATTCTCCAGCCGTAGCATCGGCTTGTTGGTGGGGATGACCATCACTTCCAGCCGATAGATCTTGTCGAACTCGGGCGCTTCGGTTTCCGCCGTGCCGGTCATGCCGGCCAGCTTTTTGTACATGCGGAAATAATTCTGAAAGGTAATGGTGGCGAGGGTCTGGTTCTCGCGTTCGATCTTGACGTTTTCCTTGGCTTCAACCGACTGATGCAGGCCATCGGACCAGCGGCGACCTGGCATCAGGCGACCCGTGAACTCGTCGACGATGATGACTTCGCCATCTTTGACCACGTATTCCACGTCGCGATGGTAGAGAGCATGGGCCTTTACGGCGGTTTCGACGTGATGCTTCAGGTCCCAATTCTCCGGGTCGGCAACATTGCCGATGCCGAGTAGTTCCTCAACTTTTTCCCAGCCCACGTCGGTGACCGTAATGTTCCTGTGCTTTTCGTCCACCACATAATCGCCGGTGTATTGCTTGGGCTCGCCGGGAGCGACGTCAATCTCCTCGCCCTTTTCGAGCTTGGGGATTATGCGATTGACCTTGGCGTACTTGTCGGTGGATTCCTCGCTGGCTCCGGAAATGATGAGGGGCGTACGTGCCTCGTCAATCAGGATGGAATCGACTTCGTCGACGATGGAGAAGTTGTGGCCGCGCTGCACGCAATCGTGCAGGTCGAACTTCATGTTGTCGCGGAGATAATCGAACCCGAATTCGTTGTTGGTCCCGTAGGTGACGTCAGCGGCGTAGGCTTCGCGGCGCTGCTGATCGTCGAGATCGTGAACGATGACGCCCACGCTCAGGCCAAGGAAACTGTACAGTTTGCCCATCCACTCGGAATCGCGTTTAGCCAGATAGTCATTCACCGTGACCACGTGCACGCCGCGTCCACTCAAGGCATTCAGATAGACGGGCAAAGTGGCGACCAGGGTTTTTCCTTCGCCGGTCTTCATTTCTGCGATCTTGCCCTGGTGAAGAACCATGCCGCCGATGAGTTGCACATCGAAGTGGCGCATGTTCAGGACGCGGCGGCCGCCTTCACGGACCACGGCGAAGGCTTCGACCAGGAGCTCATCGAGGACTTCGTTTACCAGCTTAGTGCGCTCGGTATCGAGTTCTTTCCGGCGATCCTGGTCGGCATCAGGCTCGTCTGGAATTTTGGCCAGGCGTTCCTTGATCTGCTGACGGAATTCGTCCGTTTTGGCGCGCAGTTGCTCATCCGTGAGCTTCTGCATGGCAGGCTCGAGCGCGTTAATCTCCCCGACGCGAGGCATCAGGCGCTTAATCTCGCGCTCGTTCTTGGTCCCGAAAACTTTAGCTACCAGAGCATTAATCAAAATGAGAATCCTTGGAGGGCACTACACCCGCTACCCCAGAAGCCTAGTATAGAAGGTTAGTATATTAGATGCGTGCCTGGCGCGTAAGTCGCGAGCCGGGCTTCTCAAGCAGACTTTCCAAAAGAGCCGCTTAGATCACCGCAATGCAGGATTCGAGGCCGATTTTCCGGCGGGATCTCCGGCTACAGCGCTAAAGCGTGTTTTCAGGTATATTTTCCCGCTGGCCCATGCCGACCTTCTACGAACTCTTCCGCGAATGCGCCGCGCGCTGGCCTGACAACATTGCGCTGGAAATTCAGCGTCGTGACCGCGTGGAAAGCAACACTTACGACGAAGCGCGGCGCATGGCTGAGAGCATTGGCCGCTGGCTCACGGAGAGCGGGTTTCAACCGGGCGCACGGGTTGCGATTCTGGCTGATAATCATCCGCGCTGGATTACTGCGTACCTTGGCATTATCGCGGCCGGTTGTGCGGCGGTTCCGTTGGACACGGCGTTTCATGCGGATCAGGTTGCGAAGTTGCTCAAGGACAGCGGCGCTTCCCTGCTGTTCTGCGATGTGCGGCATCTGGCGGTCGCCCAGAAAGCCGTGGAGGGAGTGTCGGTCCAGATTTTGTTAACGGATTCTGCCGAGCTTCGCTCGGCTGGACAGCCGGGGACGGCCGTCCCCACGCGAGCGACGCCTGCGGCGAATCTCGACAGCATCTTTGCGGCTGGGCCCGGACAATTTATTCCTGTCCTCTCTAAGGGCGACGACCTTGCTTCCCTGCTTTACACCTCTGGCACTACCGCGGATCCCAAAGGAGTGATGCTGACGCACTCGAACCTTATGGGCGAAGTGCGAGCCGTATTCGGCTGGGCGCAGCTCGGCCCTGAGGACGCGCTGCTCGGTGTGCTTCCGCTTTTTCATGTGCTGTCGCAAATGGCGAACTTACTGTTGCCGCTGGTGAAAGGCTCCCGTGTCGTTTATCTCGAAACTCTGAATACGACGGAACTGCTTCGTGCACTGGCAGAGCGGGAAATCACAGCGTTCGCGGTGGTGCCGCAGTTTTTTTACTTGATCCATGAACGGATTTTCAAGGAAGTTTCGCAATGCGGAAGATTCGCGAGTTGGTCTGTGCGAACGATGATGGCAATCACGCGCTTTAGCCGAAGATTCGGATGGAATCCTGGGTCCATTCTCTTTCCTAGAATCCACAATACTTTCGGCCGCAAGATGCGCTATCTGGTGACGGGCGGGTCACGCTTTGATCCCGAAATCGGGCGCGATTTTTACGCGCTGGGACTTGACATCTTGCAAGCCTACGGCCTCACCGAAACCAGCGCCGCTGCTTTCGCCACTTCGCATGCGGACAACGTCATTGGCTCGGTGGGCAAACCGCTCGAGGGCGTGGAAGGAAAGATCATCGATCCACAACCGCAGGACGACGGCCAAGCAGTTGGCGAAAT
>Ga0210405_10002818_pt1 | contig 17650 bp, 17 predicted proteins | sample IncBWH11MmetaG_FD_155492 | JGI IMG/M metagenome (GOLD analysis project Ga0210405, IMG submission 155492) | Forest soil microbial communities from Barre Woods Harvard Forest LTER site, Petersham, Massachusetts, United States - Inc-BW-H-11-M | ecosystem: Environmental > Terrestrial > Soil >... | reverse complement strand
CGAGTTGATGGCAAAACAGATGGTTGATACGCCGCTAGGATCGTCGATATTCGTCACCTTGCCGCCCGAAATCATCAGGCCGTGTTCTGTCCCAGTCGTGTCGACGTAGCTGCCCACGGAGACACCGGAGTTGTTGACGCCCCAGATTTGCGCTTGCTGGTTGCCGGGGACTTTGATCGTGGCTAATTTGAAGGCTTGTGGCGAGGCCAGATATCCGGACAGTACTCCGTCGACGCCCCAGTAGTAGCCAACGTAGGCTCCTTTGCTGTTGAGGCCAAAAGTGCCGGCGAAGTCGGTGCTCGCATACTTACCTTTAACGTAGGTGAAGCCATACGTGAGTCCGGCGGTATTGGTATAAGTGCCGGTAATTTCGCCGGAGTCGTTAATCCCGTTGCACGAGGTCGCGACCGCGCCCGGGTAGGCGATCTCCGTGATGGTTCCGCCGGCGCTGCGGTAGTAACCGTGTGCGACATTGCTTGAATCGAAATACTCTCCGACTACCTCATCGGAGCTGTTGATGGCGTAGGCATAAGTCAGGTCAGTGCCGTTGGCGTAGAACTCTTTCAGCTTGCCACCGATGCGTGTGAAGCCTTTCAGGAAACCACCAGTTCCAACCCGACCTTCGGAGCCAACGAAGTCTCCGGCGGTGTTGATGCCGAATATCGTAGTCGAGACGTTTCCGCCAACGTCGTATTGCTTATAGGTTCCGTTCACATAGGTGAAGCCGTGGAAAGTGATGCCATTCGGGTCAAGCCAGTCGCCCACGACCTCGCCAGAGTCGTTGATGCCGAGGGCGCGGGTGAAATTATCCGATCCTGACCAATTGATAACGGTGTACTTGCCGCCGGAATACAAGAATCCGACCGTAGCTCCCGACGTGGCCGTGCCGTAGCCGACAACTCCTTCGCTTGTATTTACAGCGATGGGAACGGTGGTATTCGCCTGGTCGGTGGGAACCTCCAGTTGGGTCATTTTGAAGCCTTGTCCCAGCGCGTTTTGCGGGTTGAGTGTGAGAAGAAAGGGCACGATAAGCGCCGCGAAGATGCGAAACGACCTACCTTGTTGCCGAACATGATCCATAAAGCCTCCTGGAAGTGGAACAATTCCTTCGCTGTCTTAGGTTGGTTTCGAATTGATTTCTGCAGGCCGTGAAAATCTCTCCTGGGAGTCTGCGACTCCTTCGATGTGTGCAAAATATTGCACTTTGCAGAAGCTGGTCTGCTGACCTGGGCTTTGAAAGACAAAAGACAGTGGGGGGAAAGTGTTCACACCATCCGCAGTCGAGCTATACTCATACGACCTTGCTCCCCCAAGCAAGGGACATCACGGGACAACTCAGGACATTTCAGGCTTGATTTCAGGCCGTATGCAAACTCGCGAGCAGCAGGCGTCAAACCGCCGTCTGGATTCCTGGAAAGAAATCGCAACCTTCTTCGGCCGCGATGAGCGGACGGTTAAGCGATGGGAGAAAGATCGGGCTCTGCCCGTGCATCGCGTGCCGGGAGGACTGAGGGGCAGTGTGTTCGCATACTCGGCGGAACTGTCTCAGTGGCTGAGGGATCCCAGGGCGGCGGAAACGGAATCTTCGGAGCAAGCTGCCAAACCGAATGTTTCTACAGGCGACGGAATTCGCGAGGCAGAGCCAACGATCTCCAGGCAGGTTTTTGCCCCGGCAATTCCGGCTAGGAGTTCGAGATCCCAGGTGGCTCGAATCCTGGGATTGCTGCTCGCCATCTTGCTGGGATTTCTCATTCTCAAACATCAGATCCCACGGCAGCCAACTTCAGCCTCGGCGATAAATATTCCTCCGGCAGCCCATCGACCAAACCCGGAGGCTGAAGATCTCTATCTGAAGGGACGCTATTTCTGGAACAAGCGGACCCCGGAGGATCTGAACAAAGCTCTCGACCTTTTTACCCAGGCGATCGTTCGCGATCCCGGTTATGCCCAAGCCTACGTCGGCCTTGCCGATTGCTACAACTTGATGCGCGAATACTCCGTGATGCCTCCTAACGAGGCTTATCCGCGGGCCCTGGCGGCGGCCAAGAAAGCTGTGGAATTAGACGACAATTCGGCTGAGGCGCACAATTCTCTTGCCTTCGCCACATTTTATTGGACATGGGATGCCGCCACGGCCGAGCGCGAATTTAAACGTGCGAGTGAGTTGAATCCCGACTATGTTGCCGCTCACCACTGGTATGCAACCTTCCTGATGGTCAGCCGGCGGTACCCGGAGGCAATCCGCGAAATCGAAATAGCCAGGAAGCTTGACCCTTCTTCCACGCCGATCGTGGCGGACAAGGGTTTCATCGTTTATTTGGCAGGCCAGCCGGCGCAGGGGATTGCGCTGTTGAAGCAGATCGAAACCGGAGAACCCGCATTTCTTTCTCCCCATCTTTACCTGGCTGAGATCTACCTTGCCGGCCAGGACTATTCAAATTACCTAGTGGAATCGAAGAAAGTCGCGTCGCTACGCCACGATCCCGTGGCCTTGGCAGTCGCGAACGCGGCGGAAAAAGGCTTCACAGCTGGTGGCGCTCGAGGGATGTGGCAGAGCATGTTGCCGGTTCAGAAGAAGTTTTATCTGCAAGGCAAGTTATCGGCCTACGCATTGGCGCAGACATACTCGCAATTAGGAGGAAGCCAGGAAGCCGTCAAGCTTCTGCACGAGGCCTATGCCAAACGGGACGCGGCCATGGTTTCTATGGACGGCGACCGCTCATTCGATGCCCTACGCGACAACCCTTCCTTTCAGGACTTGCTGGCGCGATCAAGCCAGCCCAGGCTGGATTGACCTGGGTGGTGAGTCCAATACTGCATAGATCGCACTTCCCTGAGACTTTGTTTCAATCTGAGACACAAAGCCTAAGACGACTTGCCCGAACGTCCAGAATGTTTTATCTATCCCATTGATAAAAATAGGCTTGTTGTTTCTCTCGAGCGGCGAGGATTTGGCTGCGATCGTGCATTCTTATTGTCCGATGCGGTCCGGGTGCCTCAGCCACGCTAACCGGCGGAGTAGGGAATCCAGGCCGCATCGACGACCCCCGGGAATCAGGAATAATGAGGAACTCTCTGTCCAAATCGGGTGCTGCGGCTGCTCCGGCGCGTGAAAGCTCGACTACCAAACTGGCAAAGTTTTTTCCCAACGCGACCCCCGTTCGTATCCCCGTACACCTCACCCGCGTGGTGAGTGCCAACGGCACGCTGACCGAGAGCACTGTCATTGAATTTGGTACGCCGAAGGAAGTACTTTTCGCCTCAACCTTGCCGCTTGAGTTCGCGGACAAGCTTCGCCTGCGGAATTCCGATGGCACGCTGGATACCGAGGCTTGTGTCGTTGCGGTGCAATACAACGGAGGGCGCACCGCAGTCGCCGCGCGCTTCACCGGCGAAGTCGCCAACTGGATCGTGAAGCCTGAATAGTGAAAATATGACATCCACATCTCAACTCAGTGAACTGGCGGCAGAGTGGCGTGACGCGCGTCTGCTCTACCCGTTGTACGCTGCGCTGGCACGGGAATTCGTGATCGATCTGCCATCGCACGCCGATCTCGAAGCCGGCGTGGATGCCCCGCCGCAGGAATCGATCGAACAGGCGCGGCAATTGTTTTCCGACCTGGATGCCCGCATTCAAGTGCATCAGCTTCGTCAGTTCTTGCAGACGACGACCATAAGCAGTGACGAAGCTCTGCGGACCCTGTTGCTTCATCATTTGCATCGGCAGGAGCAAACCGATTCCGACCGCGACAAGATTGATTTCCTGCTCGTGCAATTCTTTTCCCATTGTTCCCCGTCGCGGCTGGAAGATGCCGACGTCGATATGGCGTACGTGGCCCAGACCCTGGAACCTGTGCTGGGGACGGTGGACCTGAATGTCCCTGAATGGTTGAATCCGCTGGATGAGGTCATCCAAACCGCAAATGGCTGCCGCAACTTGAATCAGTTGCTGACCAGCCGGATTCTTGAAAAGGGAAGAAAGTTAAAGACTTCCTGCGGCAAGAAGTATTTTCTGCCCGCGGCCATGGTTGCCTTTACCCGCTTTAGCTTTCTGATGAGGCGCATCTTCTTCCGGTTAATGCATCAAGACCTGAACGCCATTCTCGATGGCTTGCGCGAATTGGAAAACCGCGGCGTGGAGACACTCGACTGTCGGCGTGCCCAGTTCTCCGCCGAGGAACCTATCGCCCGCCTGCGCATGATCTGCCAATCTTGGAAAGTGATGTTCCACGCTGAATATTCATCCGGACAACCAGTGTCGATGCTTGTCGATCTTCGCGCGGTAGTGGAAGCCGCTTTGGCAAAGAACGCCAAGAATGCGAAGACCGCCGCCACCGCCAAACCGGATACTACAAAAGCACGCGCCCAGGCTGCTGCGGCTGCGAACTCGGACGTCCCCGACTTCGAGGTCGCCAGCAGTTCACCAGACTGGAGTGGGCAGGACGCTGACAATAACAAACCGAAATAGCAGTAAGGTCCCGGCGCCAGGCTTCAGGCTTCCGGCACCTCGGCCAGGATCTTTGAACGCGTGAAGCCTAACGCCCGAAGCCTGGATTTTCGAGAAACACAAAGGAATACGTGGATCAACCTTCCATCTTGATCATTTCAGACGACGCGGAACTTTCTCGCGCCGTGACCGGACGCTGGCAATCGGAGCGGCGCGTTCCCGCGTTCACGTTGATGAGCAGTGATGTCTGTCTCGGTTTCGATCCTGACACTTTTCATCTGGCCATCGCCGGCGGACTCCGGCCAGCGGCACTCTCCGTGGTCTTGGAGGCAATGGACGCAACTGGGAAGCGCGTCTTGTTCGTCACCGAAGATATGCGGCTGGTGCAAACCGTCCACGATCGCTGGCCAAGCATCGCGATCTTGCGCCAACAAGAGAACTGGTTGGATACGTTGGTCCTTGTGGCAGGGGAAATCCTCCAGCGGGTCCGCGCCGAAGTCGAGGCCCAGCGCTTCGAACAAGCCAATACCTCGCTTGAGCGGCAAGCTCTCCTCGGACGCTACATGCTGGAGATGCGCCACACCTTGAACAACACTCTCACGTGTGTGCTCGGCAACTCCGAATTGTTGTTGCTCGAACCCGGATCGCTCTCCGCCGGAGCCCGCTCCCAGATCGAAACCATTCGCAATATGTCTTTGCGCATGCACGAAATCCTGCAGCGTTTTTCCTCGCTGGAGAAAGAACTGACTGTGGTCGACCGTCAGGCTGAAAAAGAAAACGGCGCAAAGTCGCAGGCGGCAGTGGCAAGTATCTAAATCGTCCACCCTCTAGAACTGACCCATCCTTTCAACAAGCGCGCGATGAGACCCGTCCGAGATGTGTTTCAGAGCAACGACCCAGGATCATGCAGAAACGGATTCACCACTTCGATTCCGTCTAACTTCTGCCCAGCCTGCAAGTCCTCGGTCAGCAGATAACGGCAAGAGCTCGCTCCGGCTGCTGCCACGATCAGGGCGTCCCAGTACGAAAGTTGATAGCGGTCTTGAATCTTCCACCCGCGCTCCAGCAGTGCCGCGTCGGTAACAACTGGATTCCAGGCCAGCAGATCGCGAACCTCAGCCCGTGCTTCGTGGCTGGCCGCGGATCGTTTCCGCACGGCATTGATGTAGAACTCCCCGAGCATTTGAAAGCTGACGCGTCCGCGGCGGCTCTTCCACAATTCCGTACGCCACTCGCTCGCGATCCGTTGTTTGTGAGGATCCGCTTCGTCTACCGCGTAGAGGAATACGTTTGAGTCAACAAAGACGGGTGACTGGGTTCCGAGCGGATTAGCCGAGGCATCAACTAGTCCGGGCGCGGTCATGAGCCTCCTCACGCGTCAGGTAGCGGCCGTCGCTGCGCAGAAAGGGTTTGCGACCGAGGGCCCGCCGCATAACCTTCTCATAATCGTCATGGGCTGACATGCGCTCCTTGAGCAAAGTGGCCAGCAAACGCGAAACGCTGGTATCCTGGCGCGCCGCCTCGATGCGGGCCCACTGAGCCACGTCCTCTTCCAGAGTTACGGTTACATTGCGCAGACGACGAGCAGCTGACACGATTCCAGTGTAACACAAAGTTTGTGTCACTCGCGTCAAGTAATCCTGTCCCCTAGGCAGAAGATACCAACGTTCCTAACCGCATGAAAACATTGCAAATATAGAATGTCGAGACTTGGCGAGTGCGCCCTCGAAGAGGCTACGCTTTAAATGGAGCCAGAATAGAGGCGCCGCTCCACAGTCGGCGATTTTTCTATTTGGCACAGCAAGGGAGAACGGGACGTTCGTGCGCGACTTAGTGGCTCGTATCTGCGGTCTGCCTCACTCGCCAGTTAGAAATCGCGGCCTCGCCTCGCGCCAGGTGACCGAGTGTGGCTGGCTCGACGACATCTGGTCCCTTGGTCTGCCCAGTAACGATGGGCTTGTTTGGGATGGTCTCGTAGGCGTAGCCGGTAACCGTAGCACTTATGGCGTGGAGATAAACGCAACTGACATTCAGGCGTGCCCAACCGAAGTGGGTTTTCCCTCCGATAATAAACTTCAGCCCCAGATACCTTTTGTGGGCGTCTTTCCAAAGACCGGCGCACCTAGAGTGGAAAAGATCGTCAGAAGCCATCACGTCAATCGCTCGCCGCTGAAAATTCCCTTTAGGTCCGATTTTCACGCCGGCTGGTAAGGCGGCCGCAAAACCCTTATTCGAAAAGACCTCGTTGCTAGCATTAATGGGCGAGACCCACAAGCCAATCTGCGAGCTTGTCCTGCTGTAGAAATTAACAAAGGAAAAATCGCTGATTCCATCGTGGTTGAGATCCAGGTATAGGCCGGTCCCGAAGCCTGGCGGGATCTGCTCCTGAGTTGGCGTGTACACGATCTTCCCAGCTGCAGGCGGTGCCAGGGCCAGCATTCCAACTCCCGCTGCGGTGGCCGCAAAGGCGTACATGTTGAGTTGCTGATAGATAGACTTGGAAAGCTTGGTAGCGATACGAACACTGGGAGATCGCGGCATAAAACCCCTCCATCCGGAAACGGCACACATTATCCGTCCGCGCGCTTTAGTAGTCAACACGATTGCCTCTTTTCATCCTGATGCAGAGGAGCCTCTCATCGCAGAACCAATGCATAACCTGGCCTGCTGTCGTTATTGAATGTCTCTCTTGCGATTCGGGCGCAGCTGAGACGCATCTGGCGCCTTACGCTGAACTCCCGGTTCAGCAGGATCGGGAATTGTTGATGGAGGATCGCTGGAAGGAAAACAATCTGCTAACGTTTTGTGCAATCCCGTCTCTCGCGCTTTGTCCTCCGAGGTCGTGCGGCCGCGATCATTGGGATCACGCCTTTTGAGGGGATTCTCGGAATCGATTTCGTTTGCCGGTGGCCAGTGCAAGATCGATCGCGCCGCCTCGGCCAAACTGAGCAGCTCTTCGTAAAGCTCATGAATAAATTCCCGTATCCGCTCGTGTTCGGACCTCTCCGGGCGCTGTCCACGATCGAGATTCGCGCTGCTGACGTTGTCCGGTTCTTCATGGGTAAGCTTTTGCAGTCGACGTCGTACGCCCCGGTCCTCCATGGCACCTCGCTTAAGTGGAGTGGCGTCAACTAAGAGGAGCGGCCCTCCGGTTGGGTTGGCCGGGGCGCCAACATTGTTCACTACCGAACACGAATTTCAAGCTTGGCTTGTCGCTGGTCCTGTCATGATTGCTGTGGTGTATACTCGTCGATCTGCGGGATTAAAATGCATTTTCAATTCGTGGGGGGCGCACCGAAAACGGGCCACCGCGTGCTGATCCCGGGCCTATTCTCCCGGCGGAAACCTGAGGGAAGGGATACTCTTGATGATTTTGCGAAGGAGATTTCTTCAAGAGTTGCACACCAAAGACCCAGAGCACCGTCCAGCTAGAGCAAGTCTGAAAGAACTACGGCAACGGCGAACTCATACATGCCCTCCGTAATATCAATCTCAGCGTCGCGCAGCGGTTTGGCGGGTTTTGAAGTGGGCTGCACACCCCGGCTCGAGAATCACTACCCGTCGCCCAGGATGCGCGCTATACGGGCTTTGGCTGTATATATAGCTATGACCTTCCTACGCCGCGTCGTAATGCTCTCTCGTAGCCGCAAGTCTGGCCGGTATCCAGGGGCCAGATGGGCGAATTGCGCCTTTGGGACGATTCAAGTGTCCATTGCTTTGTTAGTGCTGTTGTCGCTGGTGCATCCATCGCGGGCCTTCGCGGCGAATCCTGATCTGGGGACTGTGCTGACTGGCTCGCGCCAGCGTATTGAGAAATTGGACTACCGCGCGACCGGGAGACTCACACGGGTGGAAGGCGACGGTAAGCGCACGAGCTACAAGTTTGTCGCCAAGGCTCACTGGTTTCCCGACGGTCTGCGTGTGCTATTTGAGATCTCGGGGCCTGGCCCGGAGAAGACGAGCCTTCTTCTGCAAATGAGCGCGAGTGGGCACGTGACCATCGAGGCCGTACTTCCTGGCGAGAAGGCCGCTAGTGTGTTGCCATTCGAACGTTGGAACGACCCACTCGTGGGAACAGACTTCTCCTATGAAGACATGGTAGAGAGCTATTTCTTCTGGAAGCATCAGGAGCTCCTGGCGCCGGAGAAATACGGCGCACGGGATTGCTTTGTCCTTAAGAGCGTGTCCGACTCTCAGGACCGGACTTACTATGAGTCGGTAACATCGTGGATTGACCGAGGCATTTTGTTCCCTGTGCATGTGGTGAAGACGCTTCGCGGGAAGGGACAGCAGAAGGAATTTATTTACTATGGGCTGCGGCAGGTCGGCGGCGCCTGGTCTGCGTCGCAGGTGGAGGCAAGCCTGAAGGGCAAGCCCGGCTCCTCGATTCTTGTAATCGAAGGGGGGTCGGGAAAGGCAAATCTTGGACGCAAGGACTTTGTTATCAGCCAGCCCAAGGCTCAAGCAGAGAAAGTGAAATAAATCGCATCGCTTAATCAGGCTCTTCCAAGGCCCTGTGCTGTCACTGGAGTATCCACGGTGTTCGCCATCATGGGACAAGCTCCTTTTCAGTCGCCGCAGGAGCTCCATACAAGCCAAAGGGCCACCAATTCCAGTCGCCGGCAAGTTGCAACAGTGCAGGCCCGACAACCATCCGTACCACGGTGGCGTCAATGAACACCGCCACGGCGAGAGTAAAGCCCAGCATTTGGACGACCAGAAAGCTTCCCACGGTGAATGCGGCGAAGACGGCAATCATGATTGCCGCGGCGCTCGTGATTAGCCCGGCCGTCCGCGCCAGGCCCTCAATCACCGCTGATCTCTCGGATAGACCGCGCCGCCGTTCTTCGAGGACTCGGGCGACCAGGAAGACCTCATAGTCCATGCTCAATCCGAAGACGATGGCAAACGCGAGAATCGGCACGATCGGGTATACGGTGCCGGTCGGTCCGTCGAGCCCAAAGAGTTTGCCACCGTGGCCTTCCTGGAAAACGAGAACTAACGCACCGAAGGAAGCGCCAACGGAGAGCAGATTGAGCAGAATTGCTTTGACCGCCGCAAATAAAGAACGTAACCCGATCAGCAGCGCCAGCAAGCTCCCCAATATGACGCCAAGCACGACCCTCGGCAACCGCTCTTTTACTACCGAGTCATAATCTGCTTCGAGTGCGGGAACGCCGCCGACGCGCAGCACAGCGCCGGGCACGCCGGTTATCGCCGCGACATCGGCCGAACGCACGTCTCGTACCCACTGTATCTGGTTGTTGGGCGAAAGAGCGGCGGTGGGCAGCAACTCAATCAAGGTAGCTTGGCCATCGCTGCGAAGAAAACTCTTGCGGATTGCGTCGGGCACATCTTGGACAGCATCCGCAGTGTCGGACATTCCCGTGAGCGTCGGAAGAGACAACACCTCTTGCGCTCTAGGATCGCTCTGGAAGCGCTTCGTCAAGCGACTGACGGCGAGCCAGCCAACCGGCGAGAGGGTCGGAGACAGCGGCGGCAACTCCAGGACCACTCGGAGAGACTGCACAATACCCGACCGCCCCATGCCTTGAAGCGTATGCAGTGCTTGCACCGACTCGGCTGCGGCCGGGAGCGAGTTGTGGTCAGGAACCCCGGGAGAAATTCTCCGTGCCTGGAATGCAAGCATCAGTAGCGGAATCCCAGCGACCAGCAGAGCTGTCCAGGGCCGGCCAGTGATGATGCAGCCCCACCGCACCCACCGCTCACTCGCCGCGCATAGGCTCTCAGGCGTCTTGAATCGTCTAGCTCGAAAACGCACTCTGGCGGCATCGATGCGATGCCCTAGCAGACCAAGCACCCAAGGTAGAATGCATGTACACAGCATGACACTCAAAACGGTTACCAGCAGGCCAGCGATCCCGATGGAACGCAGTTCGCTGATGGGCACAGTGAGCAGAGCTGAGAATCCGATGGCAACTGTCGTGGCCGAGATTATGAGCGTCCGCCCTGCGCACCCGGCAGCAATATCGGCAGCCTGGCCAGGATCATATCCCTCGGCCAAGGCTTCGCGAAATCGGCTCACCATCAGCAAGGCATAGTCGATGCCCAAGCCAAGGCCAAGCATCGTCGCCAGATTCTGCACCAGAATCGACAGCTGCAGATAATGAGCGAGTAGCGCAGCCGCACCCAGCGCCATCGAGATTGAGAGCAGTCCAACCCCCAGCGGCAATAGCGCGGCCACGCAACTGCCGAAAGCCAGCAACAGCAGCACGAGCGTTACCGGCATCGCTCGTTCCTCGGCATGGTTGACGTCATCTGCGCTGACCTTGCGAAGATCGAAGTTCAGTGGCGTTTCACCCGTAATCTCCAGTTTGATATTGGGGTATTGCGACCTGAGCTGGCCTTCCATCCAGTCTGCTCTTGCCCTTAGTTTGGGGACCAACGCCTCCACAGTTTCATTGTGCGGGTCCAACCCGACGATGATCAGGGCCCCGCCATTGTTGCCAGTGAAGAGAGAATCTGGCCAATCCAGACTCGAGACGGCACCTGAAACTCCTGGCACACTACGCAATGAACTGGTTAAGAAGCCCAATGCATCGGCGCCTTCGGCTGAATCCGGATTGGGAATACCGCTGATCACTAGAACCAGGCGGTGGGCGTACGGAGACTCGAAACGCTGCGCCAGTTCCAGGTCAACTTTTTCGGATTCTCCGCCCTTGATGTGAACCACTGTCTCCAGGCGACGTTCGACTTTGTAGGAAAAGGGCAGCAGCGTAAGCGCCATGACAAATCCGGAGATCGCCAACCAGAATCGGCGGCGAGCAGCACCGCAGCCAGTCTTCAAGCTTGGCCTTACCATGGAAGATCCACGTCGTTTCCTGGTTCGTCAGAGAGCAATGAAACGGCTCCGGTGATCGGGTACAACCATGATAAAGCGTCAAACTGGATATTCATTGGGGTTCGGCCTTGAGCTCACTTAAGGATAAACGATTGATGTGGGGAATTGCCCGTTAAACCATTGTCAATCGGAATTCGACATGCGAATTTGGCTGCGCGGCCTCCGATTCGATCCCCTATTGATTTTGCCAGTTCCCTAGGAGTAGCCGATGGCCTAGAACTATTGACGCGTGATAACCGAGCATTGTTTGGGATTCGCTTGGTTGGCTTTTAGCAACCCACTGGAGGAATTCGTGTCTGAAAAACTCACACCCAGCACCATGCGATTAGCTGTCCTGTGTCTCCTGGCGTCCGCTATGTTTCCGTCATTCAGTCGAGCCGAGGCTCCTACTTTCAAGATTACGACGGAAGACAGCTCGGTCAAGTTCGCCGTGAAGGCATCGGTGGCCATTAACGGTACTTTCGACAAGTGGGACGCCACGCTAACATTCACGTCCACCGATGTGACCACTGGAGTTTTGGACATCAAGATTCAGGCAGACAGCGTTAACACCGGGAGCGGCATGAAGGACGGCAAGCTGAAGAGCAAAGACTTCTTCAACGCCGATCAGGATCCGTTGATCACCTTTCTGTCAAAAAAGATTGTACAGACCGGCCCCACCACCTTCGATGTCCAAGGTGATTTCACGATACGTGGAGCGACGAAGCCGCAGACGCTGACGCTAACCGTTTCCGGCGCGGGGACAGGCACAGGCGATATCAAAGGGACCATGGTCTTCGACCGTAAGGACTACGGGATGAATAAAGGCATTCCCTTCGTCCACATCGGCGACAGCGTCGACGTGACTGTCGACCTCCATGGGAAGCGAATCAGTGGGCCTCCATTGCTGCCTAAGCAATAGCCACCTTGCAACTCTCCCCGGCTTCCGTATTCACTGCGCTCGCGACTTTATCCGGAGGCGGCAATCCCTCCTGCGGAATGGTAAGCTGGGTCTCGCCTGCGTTGCTTTGTACTCTGCAGGCCCATTGCAGACACTTTGAAAATGGAGCCCCAGTATGACCGGTCGCTTTGTCTTGAAAATCGGCTATCATCTCGAGAACCCCGAGAGCAAGAAATACTATAACGAAAGAGTTTTTTCCGAGATCGCTCCCCGATATGATTTCATTACCAGGGTACTTTCTTTCGGACGCGATGCAGCATGGAAGCGCGCGCTGATTTCATTGCTTCCTTCGCACGAATCCCCTGTTTGCGTTGATCTCGCCTGCGGCACCGGCGACATCTCGTTTTTGCTTGCCGGCAAATACGCGCATGGCCGCATCGCCGGACTGGACATCACCGAGTTGATGCTGGACATCGCACGTCACCGCAATACCCATCCGAATGTCAGTTTCGTCAACCAGGATATGGGATCGCTCGAAATTCTTTCCGAGTCCGTGGACATCGTCACCGGTGGATACGCCCTGCGGAACGCACCGAACCTCGACACCGTTATCGACGAAATCGGCCGCGTTCTGAAACCGCGTGGCGTGGCGGCCTTTCTCGATTTCTCCAAACCGGGCGCCAATATCCCGCAGAAGATCGAATATTGGGGTCTCAAGATATGGACAGGGCTATGGGGCGTCCTTCTTCACCGCAATCATGAAGTCTATAGCTACATAGCCGAGAGCCTCGAGCGCTTTCCCGACCGGTGTCACTTGCAGAACATTTTCCGGGAAAAGGGATTTTCTGTCGTCGATTCCCGTCTTTTTCTTGGTGGGATCACCGAATTGCTAGTGGTCCAGAAACTGCCGCGTGCCGAAGCGCCTTGACTGATGTCTAACTGAAGAAATATGACATGGCACGAGTAGTGCGCGTCGCTCGTTGGACCTTCGCGTTGGAAATGTAGCCAGATCCCCCTGACACTCGTTTTCTGATGCCTGCCGGCTTCCGCTTGCTCACCATATTCGTTTGTCCCGTCTGATAAAAAATTCCTCCTCTTGACAATCTAGAGTAGGGCATGTTAAGATTCCTCTCGATTAACTAGAGGAGACTCGTCGATGGCCGACAAAAACAGCGATTTGGTGCAGGGCACGCTGGATATGTTGATCTTGAAAACCCTGGCACTTGGGCCCATGCACGGCTATGGAGTCGCAATAAGGATCGAGCAGATCAGCAAAGGCGTATTCCAGGTGAATCCCGGCTCCCTGTTCCCGGCCTTTCGCCGGCTGGAGCGGTCGGGCTGGATCAAGAGCGAATGGCAGGCCACGGAAAACAATCGCCGCGCCAAGTATTACATTCTTACGGGCGCGGGACGCAGAAAGCTGGAAACGGAGACCCGTGAGTGGGGCCGGCAAATCGCCGCTATCGCCAGAATTCTGGAGGCCTGAAAAGGTCAGGTATGGCGCTATTCCGAAAATTCGCCCATGGAGTCCGCGCCCTGTGCTGGAAAAAACGCACGGGAGATGAGCTGGAAGAGGAACTGCATAGCTTCATCGAGGCCGCAGTTGAGCAGAAAATGCTGTCGGGAATGACCCGCGAAGAGGCTTTACAGGCGGCGCGAGTTGAGGTAGGCAGCGTAGCAGCGATCAAGGATAACGTCCACGACGCAGGCTGGGAGTCGATCGTCGAGCGCGTCTGGCAAGACGCGCGTTATGGGCTGCGATGGTTGCGTAAGAGTCCTGGCTTTACCGCGGTCGCTGTTTTGACGTTGGCTTTGGGAGTTGGTGCGAACACGGCGATCTTCAGCATCGTGAATGCCGTCTTGCTGCGCCCTCTGCCGTACCGCGACCCATACCGTTTGGTGAGAGTCTTTTTTAACAACCCAGGGGTGGGATTGCGGGACGTTACTTTTTCCAAACCCGAACTCGACGATCTCACAGATCGAGCTGGCGTGTTCGAAGACGTGAGCGCGATCGCCGGCGGCAGCGTGAATTTGACTGGCGCCAAGCAGCCAGAGCGACTCGAGTTCATCCTTACCAGTTTCAGCTACTTCTCTATGCTAGGCGCGACTCCGCAAATTGGACGGCTGTACGGTCCGCAGGATTTCGCGCTCGGTTTCTCGCCTGCCATCGTGATCAGCGATGCTTTGTGGCACCGCGAATTTGGCGCCGATCCCAACGTTCTCGGGCGTACCATCCGGCTCGACAACGATCCCTGCACAATTGTCGGTGTACTTCCTCCTGGATTTCGTCATCCGGGACCGACAATTTCCGGCGATGTGGAGTTATGGACAGCCGCCGGCTTCAGCGCCGAGCCTTTCCCCAAGCCAATACGTAGCAACCGGGGGTTGAATGCCGGAACGATCGGACGTCTTAAGCCGGGAATCACACTAGAGCAAGCCCAAGTACGTCTCACAGCCATGGCTGCGCAATTGCAACGCGATTTACCGGGAGACTATCCCTCCGAGGCGCGATGGACAATTGAGATTCAACCGTTGCAGGAAACTCTGGTGGGCAATGTTCGATCCATGCTGCTGGTGTTGATGGGCGCAGTCACCCTGATCGTTTTCATTGTGTCGTTGAACATTGCCAATCTTTTGTTGGCGCGCGCCTCGGGACGACAACAGGAGATGGCGGTACGTTCTGCTCTGGGGGCGACTCGATCCCGATTGATTCGGCAGATGTTGATCGAGTCCGTGCTTCTTTCTGTGATCGGTGGCGTCGCAGGAGTCATGACCGCGGTTGGCACCATGAGTTTCATTCTGCGGTTTGTGCCTTCGAACATACCCCGGCTCAGCGAAGTAAGAATCGATTGGACGGTGCTGGGATTTGCACTGCTCATTTCGATTCTTACCGGCTTGCTTTTTGGGCTTGCCCCGGCACTTCACTCAACAAGAGTCCCCCTCTCATCGGCAATTCACGAGGGCGGTCGGGGTTCCGGCTACAGCGCCAAGACCGGTCGCTTGCGAGATGTTCTGATCATTTCTGAATTAGCATTTGCCGTGATGCTGATGGTGGGCGCCGGGTTGTTGCTGCGTACTCTAGGCGATCTGTTGCAGGAAAATCCCGGTTTCAATCCAACCCAGGTCGTCGCCGCCAAGGTTTGGCTGCCGATTCCGGACAATCCGAATGAAGATCCTTACCGTGGCATCGCTCCCAAAGTTACTTTTGCTCGAGAGTTGCTGCGGCGCATGAAAGCAATTCCGGGAGTGGAACTCGCCGCTATTACTTCAGATCTGCCTACCACCAATCACAACCTCAATGATCCGATTGGGAATTTCGCCTTGGTGATTGAAGATCGTCCGGTCGAGTCCTCACAGGATCTGCGCGCCGAGAGAGTTCGTATAAGCCCTGATTACTTCAAGGTGATGCAGACCCCGCTGCTGCGTGGTCGCCCTTTCACCGAGGGCGATGAAGACGGTAAACAGCCGGTTGCCATCATTGATGAAACCACCGCCCTTAAATATTGGCCGAACCGCGATCCGCTGGGCCGCCGAGTTCGGTTCGGACAAAATCCTACCCAGCCATGGATGACCGTCGTGGGCATTGTGAAGGACATCAAGAGTGACGGTCTCGACATCGATGGCGTTCCCCACATCTATGTTTCGACCTATCAAAGCCCCGACCGGCAACTGAGCGCGGTGTTTGCGTACCTCTCTGCCCGCAGCCGCGCTCGATACCCAGATTCGACACGAAGTCCAGAGCATTGATCCCGGTTTGCCGGTATTCAATGTTACTTCCATGAATGATGTGCTCGACCGTTCGCTGGCTTCGCGACGCTTCTCTGCCGATCTCGTTGGCGGATTTGCTGGACTGGCACTGCTTCTGGCATCCATCGGAATTTATGGTTTGCTCGCTTACATGGTCAGCCAAAGATCGCACGAGATCAGCCTTCGCATGGCTTTGGGGGCCGGTCGCGGCGACGTCCTGAAATTGTTCTTGCAAAAAGGTGTCGTGCTTGCAAGCGTCGGAATTATGGCCGGCGTCGTCCTTTCTGCCTCCACTTCGTCGATGATGGCCAGTTTGCTTTACGGCGTGCGCCCCCATGATCCGGTTGTGTTTCTGGTCGTGCCTCTGATTTTGTTTGCCGTTGCTGTTGTGGCCAGCTACCTCCCAGCCCGGCGCGCAACGAAGGTGGATCCAATAGTTGCCCTTCGCGAGGCATGAACGCGCCGTGTTTACGGCCCATCGATGAGGGCATAATTTCGGTTACGCAACGGATGCTTGAAACTCAATGTCTCTTGGGTGCAAACAGATTGAGGAGAATCACTAGATGAAACGCATACCAACTTTCTTGCTGATAGCAGTACTCATCTCTACCGCGACCGCGTTGGGGCAGTCCACAAACACCGCCGCCCCCGCGAGCGTGCCGCAGGCGCAACCGTCGCCGCCACCAACCATCGCTTCAGCAGTGGATAGCGAGATCAGTAACATCGAAAGGCAAATCATCGACGTTGCCGAGGCCATGCCGGAAGATAAATACAACTTCTCACCCGAGAGCTTGAACATTCCAAGCAGCGACTTCAAGGGTGTGCGTACGTTTGCCGTGCAGGTCAAGCATGTCGCCGCGTCCAACTATTTCATATGGTCCCATCTGACCGGCGATAAGCTGCCAGAAGGCTTGAAGGATGGGAACGGTCCGGAGAACTTGAAGACCAAAGCCGAAATCATCAAGTTTCTGCGGGATTCTTTTGCCCTGGGTCACAAAGCCGCGGCTAGGTTGACTACTGAGAACATGTTGCAGACTGCGGAGGCCAGCAAATCGTCCCGCCTGAACTTGGCGACATTTGGCGTCGCCCACGCATTCGATCACTACGGACAGATGGTGGAGTACTTGCGGATGAACGGAATTGTGCCGCCCGCCAGCCGGGGAAAGTCAGACTGACTACAGGAGTGCGCTTGCTTGAAAATTGATACTCCTTGTTTGAGACAATATTCGTGAGAATCACTCGAATGAAACGAAGGCGAGTCTTTTTCCTGCTGACGGTGCTCACTCTTGCCGCGGCCGCCTTGGCACCGGGCCCAAAGAACTTCGCAGTTGCGAGCACCCATCAGGCGCAACAGCAGCAACCGCCTGCCCGCGTACTCGACCTGAAGGCGTCTGACGGTACTCTCCTGAAGGCAAGCTACTTTGCTGCAGCCAAGCCAGGTCCTGGTGTTTTGCTGTTCCATCAGACCAACCGGACACGTAAGGCATGGGCCGATGTGGCCGTGCAACTGGCGGGGGCAGGAATCAACACGCTTACCCTCGATATGCGGGGGTTCGGCGAAAGCGGCGGCACCCCTCATGACAAACTGACGCCCAAGGAGAGAGCACAGTACGTGAGCAAAGGCCCGCCGACATTGACACAGCGTGGCAATATCTGGTTTCGCAGCCAGGTGTCAAGGGAGATGTCATCGGCCTAGGTGGAGCCGGGTTAGATG
>Ga0210405_10002817_pt1 | contig 17662 bp, 14 predicted proteins | sample IncBWH11MmetaG_FD_155492 | JGI IMG/M metagenome (GOLD analysis project Ga0210405, IMG submission 155492) | Forest soil microbial communities from Barre Woods Harvard Forest LTER site, Petersham, Massachusetts, United States - Inc-BW-H-11-M | ecosystem: Environmental > Terrestrial > Soil >... | reverse complement strand
AATTTGCTCCGACCGGATCGCTTAAATTCAGCGGCTATGATTGGGGTGTTCGCATGATTGAAAGTGACAAGGGAGGCACGGACAACCTCTACGATCCTGAAAATGCATGGACCGATGCGAACGGGGCGCTCCACATGCAGATCAAGAAGAAATCGGGTAGGTGGTCGTGTGCAGAAATATATCTAAATCGCAGTCTCGGGTACGGCACGTATTCTGTAACTGTGCGTGATACTTTTCACTTAGAGCCAGCCGCGACCTTCAGTATGTTTACCTTCGAGGACCCGGCTAGCGAGCAGCACTTTCGCGAGATGGACTTAGAGGTCGGCGGCAGGGGTAACGCTGCGAATAAGAACAATGCACGATATATAATTCAACCGTTCTACATTCCTGGGAACCTGTTCCTTTTTGCGGCGCCATCAGGCACCTTGACGTATGTCCTGCGCTGGGAATCTGGACATGCAACTTTCAAGACCTTTCGCGGAAGATCTGCTGGTGCCGGAGCGCAACTCGTTTCTGAGCATGAGTTCACGTCCGGCGTACCGGTACCAGGTAAGGCAATGCCTCGTCTGATCTTTTACGTCGTTGCGAGCGACAAAAATCCTATGCAGAAGCCAAGCGAGGTCGTGGTTGAGAAGTTTGAATACCTTCCGTGAGGACGGTTTTCGAAAGCGCTGGCTACTGAGGTGCGCCATTGCCGGACTCGCGGCTTTCTGCTTCACTGGTTCGGCGTCTGCGGTCGATCCCACTCGGACCGTGTCGCAATATCGCCACGACTGGTGGGGAACTGAGAGAGGTTGGCCGGGCGGATCTATAACGGCCGTCGCACAGACTTCCGATGGCTATCTCTGGATTGGGACAGATAAGGGCCTGGTTCGTTTCGACGGTTTGAATTTTCACCAGCTCGAGCGGGCCTATCCTGATCCAATCTTGATTGGTCCTGTGCGAACACTCCTGGTTGACGCAAGCGATAACCTCTGGATCTTGGTACAAAACACCCAGGTCTTTCGTTACCGCAATGGAAAATTCGAACTTATCCGCGGAGAGACTGAGAACGGCACAACCGCAATGGCGCGGGGGACGTCGGGTGCGGTTTTGTTCTCATCATTAGCTGAGGGAACTCTCACATACAGTGACAACCGATTTCGGAGCCTGTCGACCGCAGCTGTTCTCACCGACGCTGCAAGAGTCGCGAACGGCGAGGCTCCTGACCAGCGAGCTACTCCCTTCAGTTGGTTTGATCGTCTGGCGGCGTCCACCTCGGTGGTGATCGCCATGGCGCAGACTGACGACGGAAAGATTTGGCTTGGCACAGAGCGTCGAGGGCTCTTCTATCTCCAGGAAGGCCGCGTTTTGAGCGCATCGAATGGGCGGGTTGGTATGAAGACAAACTGCCTTCTTCCTCTTCAGAACTCTGAATTATGGGTCGGAACGGCGAAGGGTGTGCTGCGCTGGACTGGAACAAAGCTTACTTTGGCAGGTGTACCATCATCGCTTCTCAATCCCGCCGTACTTTCCATTCTTCGCGACCGGGACTCCAACATCTGGGTTGGCACGAGTCGCGGACTGTTTCGCTACAACACAACTGGGGTTTCTTTGCTGAGTACTACTGGACCGGTAGCTGCGCTCTTCGAAGATCGGGAGGGAAACATCTGGATCGGTAGCACGCGCGGCCTCGAGCGATTGCGAGACAGCACTTTCGTTACGTACTCTCTTCCCCATTTGAAATCGCAGAGTATGGGGCCATTGCACGTTGACTCCGGCGGCCGCACTTGGATTGCGCCCGTTCAGGGTGGTCTGCGATGGCTGAAGGAAGGAAAAAGTGGGGTTGTCACCGCCGATGGGATAGCCAACGATGTCGTCTACTCCATTGCCGGCACTGGCAAGGACGATGTCTGGGTGGGACGACAACAGGGTGGGCTCACCCATCTGCGCTACTCCGTCAATTCGTTTACTGCCAAGACCTACACGCAGGCAGGCGGCCTCGCACAAAACACCGTGTACGCGGTCTATGTGAGTCGTAAAGGTAGCGTCTGGTCCGGGACCCTCAGTAGTGGTGTAAGCGAGCTTACGAACGGTCATTTCACAAATTACACGACTACAGACGGATTAGCGGCCGACACAATATCGTCGATTGCCGAGAGCCCTGACGGAACCATGTGGTTCGGGACCCCGAAGGGCGTCAGTGCCATGTTGCAGAAGGAGTGGCGGGCCTATACCGCCAACGACGGATTACCCTCCGAGGATGTCAACTGCCTCCTGCAGGATTCAGCGAGAATCCTGTGGATAGGAACGGCCGAAGGTCTCGCTTACATCAGGGATGGGCAGGTGCATGTACCCCGCGGAGTACCTGAGCCCCTGCAAGCACCAATATTCGGCATTGAAGAAGACAAAAACGGCTGGCTGTGGATCGTGACCTCAGATCATGTTTTGCGCGTTCCGCGCGAAAAATTGCTAAGCGGTGTTGTGAAAGCAGTTGATCTCCGCGAGTATGACCAGGCCGATGGTCTCGAGAGCACTGAAGGAGTGAAGCGGAGCCGATCGGTCGTCTCGGATTCAGCGGGCAAGATCTGGTTTTCACTCAGCAGCGGCTTGTCGGTTGTAGACCCATCTCGAGTCGCCGCCAGTTCCGCGCCCGCCATCCCCCACATTGAGGGGCTTTCCGTCGACGGCAGTCCGGTAAACGTCCAGGACGTGGTTCACATTGCTGCGTCGCCACGGAGAATCACGTTCACCTACACAGGTCTAAGCCTTGCAACCCCTGAGCGAGTTCGCTTTAAATATTTTCTCGAAGGCTTCGACCGCTCCTGGAGTGAGCCGGTTGCAACTCGGGAGGCCGTATACACTAATCTTGGCGCTCATTCATATCGTTTTCGCGTGCTAGCCTCTAACAGTGAAGCCCTGTGGAGTGAGTCCGAAGCTGCGGTCAGCTTCGAAGTTGAACCGACCGTTTGGCAAACATGGTGGTTTCAGACTAGTTCCGCCGCCGTAATTCTTCTCTTGGCGTGGTGCGTGTACCTCTATCGCTTGCGCCAGCTCGCCAAGGAATTCAATATTCGCTTGGACGAGCGTGTCGATGAGCGCACACGTGTCGCGCGCGAATTGCACGACACTCTCCTGCAAAGTTTCCAGGGACTCCTGCTGCGGTTTCAGACTGCATCTGAATTGTTTCCAAAGCGTCCCTCCGAAGCGCAGCAAACACTCGATAGCGCCATCGAGCAGGCCGCGCAAGCGATTACCGAAGGGCGGGATGCGGTACAGGGGTTGCGCTCATCGACGGTCGTGACCAACGACCTCGCCTGTGCAATAACCACTCTCGGAACAGAACTTGCTAGCAGTGAATCGAACCCAAATGCTGCCGAGTTTCACGTGGAAGTGGAAGGCACGCCGCGAGACCTGCACCCGATTTTGCGAGACGAAGTCTACCGCATTGCAGGGGAGGCACTGCGCAATGCGTTCCGGCACGCAGAGGCGCGGCGGATCGAAGTGGAGATCCGCTATGACGAACGGGAGTTTCGGCTGCGGGTGCGGGACGATGGTAAGGGCATGGACTCGAAGCTTCTGAATGAAAATGAGCGTCCCGGACACTACGGCATGCGCGGCATGAGCGAGCGCGCTAGGCTTTTGGGCGGTAAGTTGACGGTCTGGAGTGAACTCGATTCAGGCACGGAAGTGGAGCTGAGCATTCCTGCCCCGAATGCTTACGCGACGCCTGATGGCCGCAGGCGTTCGTGGTTGGCGGAGAAGTTTGCGGTGGAGAAAGGCACGGAGAGGAAGTCATGAGCGCGGTGGCCGGGCCGATTCGGATTCTGGCGGTTGACGATCACCCGGTCGTTCGCCAGGGGATTGCCGGGCTCGTTGCCGTTCATTCGGACATGAGCGTAGTCGCCGAAGCGTCGAATGGGCGGGAAGCGATCCAGCAGTTCCGCGCGCACCATCCGGACATCACGCTGATGGACTTGCAGATGCCGGAAATGGGAGGGGTCGATGCGATGATCGTGATTCGCGGAGAATTTCCCGAGGCGCGAATCATCGTGCTGACGACATATGCCGGCGACGCGCAGATTCTGCGGGCGCTCAAAGCCGGCGCGCGGGGTTACCTACTAAAAAATAGCTTGCACAAGGAACTTCTGGAAACGATCCGTGCGGTGCATGCCGGGAAAAAAGCGCTTTCCACTGAGGCTTCCTACCAGCTTGCCGAGCATGCCACCGATGACGCGCTGACCCCGGCAGAAGTGCGCGTCTTGCGTTTGATTGGCGAAGGGAATGCCAACAAAGAGATTGCCGCGCAACTTTCCATCAGCGAAGAGACCGTCAAGGGCCAAGTCAGAAGCATTCTCTCCAAGCTGGGGGCCAACGACCGAACCCACGCCGCGATGATCGGTTTGAAGCGCGGAATCATCGAGTTTTAATTCACTCAAAAGAGTGTTTACACGCCCGCCTTTTGGGGCTTTCGGTTGGCGTGGGGAAATTCTATGCTCGACCTGTTTTGCGACGACTTTTCTCCACATTCGCTCATGGCTGGCCCGGGGCCGGCCTTCTACTTATGCGTCTGGTCGTTGGCATAGCATTAGTCGTTCGAAGAATTATCGAGCTACAAAGTGCGCCGCCAATCACCCTTGCAGTGATCCACGTTCTCGCGATTGCCGCAGGGTTATTACTACTCGCGGGTTTATGGACACCCATCGCGGGAGTACTTCTGGCAATCATTGAGATTTGGAGCGCCTTCACGCATCCCCATGATCCGTGGAGTTATATCCTGTTGGGGACCCTCGGCGCTGCCCTGGCCATGCTCGGACCGGGCGCCTGGTCCGTCGATGCCCGCCTTTTCGGATGGAAGCGCATCGACCCTCCAGACCGAAAGAATTAAATCGCTACTACTTTTGAGTGAGTTCTCACCCCTGTAAAAGGGCATTCCTTCTGTTCCGATATGGTGTCCACGGCGACTCCATCTGGGGTTGTCGGCAGGCCGGACTGGTTCCACCATCCATGAAAAGAATATAGAGGCTAACAAGCGTGCAGCGTTCGCAAAATTGGAGGGCAAGTGATGGCTAGCGTTGCTGTATTGATGGCGGATGCCAGGCAGTCCAAAGAGAGATTCAGGCACGACAACGTTGCTCCGCGCGAAGTACGCGAAGAAGAAGTAGATAAAGCTTCCATGCTCGAGGAGATTGTCGGAACTTCTGCCGGTCTGCGTAGCACACTCTCTCTCGTATCAAAAGTCGCTCCGACGAACGCAACCGTCCTGGTCACCGGCGAAACGGGAACTGGCAAAGAACTTGTTGCGCGAGCGATACACCAACGGTCAACTCATGCCTCGCGGGCATTCATTAGTGTCAACTGTGCCGCATTTGCGCCAGCGCTAATTTCGTCGGAATTGTTTGGCCATGAAAAGGGAGCTTTCACGGGTGCCACACAACGCCGCCTTGGCCGCTTTGAACTGGCTGACGGCGGAACGATTTTTCTGGACGAAGTGGGTGAACTGCCGCCGGACACTCAAGTAGCGCTCTTGAGAGTCCTTCAGGAACGGGAATTCGAGCGGGTTGGCGGAACCCACTCTATCAAGGTCAACGTTCGTGTTATCGCCGCCACCAATCGTGACCTCGAGGCAGCCGTGTCCAGCGGATCCTTCCGGAATGATCTGTTTTATCGTCTCCAGGTCTTTCCCATTGAGATTCCTCCTCTTCGAGAACGAAGAGAGGATATTGCGCTGCTGATGGAATATTTTATCGATCGCTACGCGCGAAAAGCGGGCAAGAACATCAGACATGTCAGCCAGGGAACACTCGAATTGCTCCACTCATACGCTTGGCCTGGAAACATCCGCGAATTGCAAAACGTCATCGAGCGTTCCGTGATCCTTTGCGAAACGGAGACTTTTTCGATCGACGATAGCTGGTTGCCGCAGCAGCCACAGCCATTTCTCACAGCAAAACCGAAAAGCCACATTGAGCTCCCTCGAAGGCTCGAGGAGCAAGAAAAGAACATCATTGAGGAAGCTTTAACGGCGAGTCGTGGGCGTGTGTTTGGAATCACAGGGGCCGCGACCAAGTTGGGGATTCCCCGGTCAACACTGGAATCGAAGATTCGCTCGCTGAAAATCAATAAGAATCGCTTCAAGACTTCTCCGGAAGCGTGAAGCCTCTCGTACGATATCGGGTCCGCCGCACCGTGGTTACGAACCCCCCTGAAGTGGCAGTCATTTGAAGCTAGCCAAGCTCAGAATTAAACTCTGAAGATGTGAAGCTCGCGGCACTCAGGCGGCCCAAGCGGTCCTTAATTGGAAAACAAATTGGCTGTCAGTTGCTGTCATGGCAGTCGTGGAGAATGTTGGAAAACCGCAAACAAAAGATGAATACGGAAGAGAGGTTGGCTCTCGTGCTTGATCGCAATTGCTTGAGTGCGACCAGTGACAGAAGCAGTACTGCAAGGAGAGATGTCAATCGGTTAGCGGTTTCCTAGACGTTTGCCAGCACCCTCTTGGCGAAACCGACACCATCAATACTTTCCGTGAAATATGGAGTGATTGATATCGGGCCAAAACTCTTTAGCGATGTTGAACACGCCGTCCAACGCAATCTGGGTCGTCCATTTTTGGTAGGTCTTGGTCCAGGTGCGTTCTCTCGAGGGGTAATACGCGTCTGAAATGCCCGCGCCGGCTCCGTTACCCGCGACTTCAGAAAAATTAAACGTTCGGCCTCCTGCATCGGTCCGCGTGATAAAAAGACGGCTGACTGCATAACCCGTGCGTTTGAAAAATCCGCCGTGGCCGATTCTGCTGACAACGGGCTAGTGCAGTGCAATACGGCCGCGATTGCCTGATTTATGACACTTTTGTCATGACACTGATGCTTATGACATTGTGTCAATCGTCAGTCAGGGGCCCTGAGCCTGCCGGAAAGTCGTGGCGCCTTCTCTAAATGTCTTTGCTCCGGAGCGCTCGCTATGGTCTCTCCGCGGACTGAGACTTGATCAGGTCTTTGTTGGGGCTACCGAGTTAGGATGATTAAAGATGTTGAAGAACTCAGCTCGAGAACGAAGTCGATGGCTGACAGCCGTTCACCATGCGATTTTCGACGCGAATTGAAGCTGACGAGATGATGTCGAGGTCGCGGTAATCAATCTTGCGGACGTAACGGCTGCTCCATTGGCAGAGTACAAGTCGTTGTTGACGACGGAGGGCGAGAAATTCGGCTGATTCAGCACGTTGAAGAACTCCGCCCGGAACTGAAGTTCCATAACAGCCCGGGCGCGGAGCACGGTGAAATCGGAGGTTCCATTTCGACTGACATAAGTTTTACTGAAGGATTCGTCGGCGAAGTGAATGGGCACGAGGCGGCCCTGTGATGCACCATTTCGATTGGTTGACGGCAAGCCGGAAGTTACGGTTCGTCCATCTGGTTAGTTCAGATACGCGCGCTTATATTGACTGTTCCGGGCAACGTCCGGGTGATCGCCTTCTCGGAGACTTTGAAGCGCTCGCGATTCCAAAAAATCGGTGCCAACCCGCTTCCCGCGTGGGACCAACTGTAGGATCATTAAGCGTTTCCGACCGTTCTAAAACGCTACTTAGTGTTCCTCAAAGTGCCTCGTAAGTTGTTGACAATCCGTTCCCTGCAGACTTGCCAAGGTTCAGGTGTCGGTTCGATTCCGATAGGCCGCTCCATACTTCTCCAGTTTTCGTCCTACATATTTTCCAAAGATCCCGGTAGCTTGACCGGTTATGGATTTAAGATTTAGTTTTCCAGGATGCAAATCGGAAGTCATTCACGATCTTATCTTCCGCAGTTGTCAATTCTCGCAGCTCGCCAGCTTCGATTGCCAAGACATACCAACCAGCCGCCCGAGGCAGGCCGCACTGGGCGGCATCGCTGAGCGTTTGATGTTTATGCATGCAGCGGCAGTCACACCAACTGTCCGTCCAGGCGGCTTCGTAATGAATATTATTCAGCGAAGCGTAGCGCATTCGCAGTCCCACCATGATGTCATTTAAGAGTTGGACAGATGGGGCATGTGGCCCTATTAGATTAGGTTCCATACAACCCCCAAGGGGCGAGGCTTTCCGCAAGCAACTGTTTACTACACTGAGGGTTACAGCTCAACCATTTATGTTTGGAATCAGTCCGACGTTCGGCTGGCCGCAAGAATCCGAACGCTCATAACGAGCTGGGCATTTAATGTGCCTGATATCAATCAGTCTGTGTCTTCATCGGCGCTATAGCAACGAGTATTTGCCTTAATCGCGGTGTTCATAACGGATAGAGTCCGAAAATGGCACAAAATGTCAGGCCTGTCTGAAGCCCGTAATATAACGACTGGTAATGTACGACAATTATTCTCCCTATAAAATCTCTTTAGAACGTGTTCTAACCAGGAAGTCCTACGCCGAACCTCATCTCACGGTGTATGGCACAGTCTGCGACATGACCAGAATGGTCGGCAAAAGCGGCGCGAAGGACAATGCCACCGGCGGTAACCACGGTAACCATAAAACAAATATCTGAAGCCTGCCCAGGTATTGGTTGCCAAAGCCGTTTTTGATTTAGCTATTCATTGAAAATGCCGCTCCACCTCGTAGCCAAGCAGACTGATTTCCTGTCGATCTTCAACGATGTGTTAGTCAATCTTGCTCCTCACTAGCCCCGGTGCGCAGGCGCTACGATATACTGCCCAATTCTGGATGGCATGACGAAGTCAAAAGTTGCTGAGGAAATTGCCGGGATGGATATCCAAAAAGAAGCGGCGCACTTCGATGAAGTGTGGCGCAAAGTGCGACCCACCAAGGTCACCGATGAACTTCCGATTCCCGGCGCTCCATCTTTGGCAGACAAACGGGTGCTCATCTGTTCTTGTGGCTCGGGGCGAGATCCGGTCAGGGCTGCGAATTCCGGCGCACAGGTTTTCGCTGTCGACCTGTCGCCGGCTGGCGTCCACAAAGCGCAGGAGATGGCGACCTTGAACCGGGTTTCTATCGACGCGCGGGTGATAGACCTGCATCACCTTGATTTTCCGGATGAGTATTTCGACGTCTTATACGGATCCGCGATTCTGCACCACTTGAATTGTGACACCGCAGGTGCGGAGTTCCGGCGAGTATTGAAGCGCGGGGGCATCGGTTTTTTTGAGGACGAAAATACGGACCGAAACCCTATCCTGGGTTTTTTCTATCGCGCGATGTCCGGGACGGATGCCAATGGTAATTTCAAGAAATATTGGTTTGCAAAACGCATAGGCACCACCAACGAACGGATGTTTTGTCGCCAGGATTTGGAGGCTCTTCGGAAGTATTTTCCGAACGCCGAGGCTCGAACTGATTCATTTATGTTTTTTCAGAAACTCAGCCACGTAGCCGACATGCGCGGCATTGGATTGACACAAGCAATGGACCGGCTCACCGAAATTGGCATTCCCGCAGTGCGAAGACATAGCTACGAGCAGGATATTTGGTTCAGCAAACAGATCTGAATTATTCGACCGAAGACAAACGCCCGCGCGTTTTTCTTTTCCTCAGGTCATGACTCGCGAAGCTCACAAAAATCGCTTACTATACAGCCGGCAAAATAATGATCAAGAGCCTGATTGCGGTGGGCAGCACGCGCCGCCCAAAACTGGATGCGGTGCACGACGCTCTGAAACTGTGTGCCGAGCAACTCAGTCCCAGTGCGCAATTTGAAGTATTGGGTTTTGCTGTGGACAGTGGCGTCGGACACACCCCGCTGTCTTCCGTGGAATCCATGCGCGGCGCGCGTCAACGGACCGACGAGTTGATGCAAATGGCTTCGGGGAAGGGCGCAGTTTATCAATACTTCGTTGGCCTGGAGGGCGGCCTCGAAGTTATGGAAAGCACCCAAAGCCACAAGAGCAATGGGGAAAATATAGACTCGGTGGGAAATGGCGACCGCCGCGTTTTCCTGGAGAGCTGGGCGTATGTGAGCGACGGTTCCCGGGGACACTTTGGGCGCAGCGGGGGAATTGAGTTGCCGCTCGCTCTTGCTCATGAAGTTTTGGATAAAGGCGTCGAGTTGGCCACCGCGATCGATAAGTTTGCAGGCATGGCCGGCATTCGCGACAACCAGGGCGCGTGGGGCGTGCTTTCCAATAATTTAATAACGAGGCGCGAAGCATTTCGCATAGCTCTCGTTGCGGCGTTCGCGCCGTTTTTCAACGCGAATTTGTTTCGTGCCGCGCGAGCTGCAGGTTGAATGTAGGCAATTAAACTTTAATGAAATTATTTTGGTGAGATAATCAGATCAAGAGTTGAACGGAAGGATTAATCGCTTGGATATCGTCAAAGGCAACATGGGTTGGATTGAAGTGGTAGTGGGCCCGATGTTCTCGGGCAAGAGCGAAGAGCTTATTCGCCGCTTGCGCCGCGCGGAATTTGCGCGCCAGAGAGTGCAGATCTTCAAGCCGTCCATCGACCAGCGCTACGCGGCAAATGAAATTGTGTCGCACTCCGGACTGGGCATTGCGTCGGACAACGTCACCAGGGCTTCCGAAATCATGGACAAGGTGCAGCCGCGCACTGAAGTTATCGGCATCGATGAAGCGCAATTCCTGGGAGAAGAAGTGGTGGACGTTTGCACCAAGCTCGCCAATCTCGGAAAGCGCGTGATCGTTGCAGGCCTGGACACCGATTATCTGGGCCGGCCATTTGAGCCCATGCCCCGGCTCCTGGCAATCGCCGAAGAGATCACCAAGTTGCTGGCTATTTGCGTCCGCTGTGGCAATCCCGCGGTGCACACGCAACGGCTGGTGGAAAGCGAAGAATTGGTGGTGGTCGGTGCTACCGGTATTTACGAAGCGCGCTGCCGTCGATGCTTCGAGCCCAATATTGCGCTGGCACAAGGAAAGCAAGATGGCCCGCAACTGATGTTCCGCGCGCGCGGTATTTCGGGCGCAAAGTAATTCACGTCACATTCACTGAACTAAATTGGGCCGGTAACTCGCCGCAACGTTAAAATAACCAGTCGTCTTTTTTTCCAAGGACAAACATGATCATCGAGTCCAAGGCGCCGACCCGCGTCGATCTGGCTGGAGCCACTCTCGATATTTGGCCGTTGTACCTCTTTCATCCCGGGGCGCTGACGGTGAACGTGGCAATTTCGCGTTACGCTTCCTGCGTAATTGAAACCAACCGGCCGGGCGATGAACAAATCAAACTGGTGTCTCGCGACACCAAGCGCGAGGAGAGTTTCAGTTCGCTCACTGAGCTTGCAAAAGCTGGCCGCTATCGACTTCCGCTGCTCGCCGAAATTGTGAAGTTCTTTCGGCCGCCCGGAGGATTCACTCTTACCACCGACTCAGAAGCCCCGGCTGGCGCGGGCATCGGTGGCTCCAGCGCCATGGCGGTGGCGATCTGCGCGGCGCTGGATCGCTTCACCGGAGCGGGCAAGAGCAAAGAGGATTGGATTCATATCAGCCGTGACGCGGAAGCGGTAGTCATCTGCGTGCCCACGGGCACGCAGGACCACTATCCTCCAGCGTTTGGCGGCGCAGCAGCCATCGAGCTGCCCGCGGGCGGAGAACATCGCGTAGAGCTGCGGTTGAATCTGGATGAGCTGGAACGCCGCATTGTGGTCTGCTACACCGGCAAGCCACGCCAGCATGGGATCAATAATTGGGAAGTTTTCAAAGCGCACATTAACGGGAAGCTCGCGGTGCAAAACGGCATGGAGAAAATTTCCAAAGTCGCGCAGCTGTTGCGTGTGGCGCTGGAGGCCACGGACTGGGACGAAGCTGGGCGGTTGATGCGTGAAGAATGGTTCTTCCGCAAAAGGAATTTGCCCACCATATCGACCAAATTAGTGGACCGCGTCATTGAAGGAGCGCGCAAAAAGGGCGCGCTGGCGGGCAAAGTTTGTGGCGCAGGTGGTGGAGGCTGCGTGGTCCTGCTCATTGAGCCCGACGCGCGCCATCGTGTCGAGGCCAGCATTCGAGACGCGGGAGCTGAAGTGCTTCCGGTGAAGATCGACCGCCAAGGAGTTCAAGTAATCTCCCGATAACAGGTTGTTGCGGGATCGAGCGTTGGTGCTGCTTGCGCCTTAGGCGGGTCGGCGCGTCTTATGCATGGGGGCTTAAGATGACCTGCCCATTGACCCAGAATAGAGCCTAGATAGCCTCCGGGCACTTCGGTTTGCTACCGTAGGCCTGCCTGAGGCAAGTGGACAGGGAAGCCGTGGCTAAGACAGGAACGCCGTGCCCAAGGCAGGCAGGCCCGCCCGCTGCGCAGGAACCTCCGTCAATCCAGAAGGGAATAGCCCTTTAGGCCAGTTAAGCGAAAGGATAAGGCTGGCCCTGCATCTGGCTGTTCAGCGAGTTTTTCGCATCATAGAATAAGAGTTAAGGTAAACTGGCCCGGGATCACCCCGCCGGTTGGAACCCTAACGGATGACGATTTTAGCTCTAGCTTTGACGTTCCTGCTGTTTGCGGATGCCGATGTGCCGCAGGTAAATAGCCTGCGCCCGCCTGCTGGTTCCAATCTGGGGACGCTTCCCGGCGACGAAATTCCCCTGTTCGGAAATGACGCGTCCGATAGCGATCAGCAGAATTCATCGAGCGCGCAGGACAAATCCCAAAACGGCACCAAGAATACCTCGCTGCAGGATAGTTCGAGATTGAATCTGATCCGCTACGTGTCCGGCGAATTTGCGAGAGCCCTCAAGCCCCTGCCCGCCGGTAAAGATGGCTTCATTGTGCACATCGGACAGCCCACGGATTTCGACATGCTTGACCGCCAGGTGGCCAGCCACGGGGCGGCCGTGAGTACCGGCGATCACGTTCAGATTACGAAGCTGGAATTTCATGAGAAACAAATCATCGTAGATTTAAATGGCGGCGGCCGAGGCAAGAAGCGGCTGCGCGATCGCATTCATCTAGAGACGGGCGGCATCCCGACCACTCGCACAACCACAACAACGCCACAGGACTCGGGCCCTCCAGGAATGCAGCCCGGGCTGGGAAGCACGCTGTTTCTTGAATTCGGCAAACCGCTGCCGGATTTGTCTCCTGATGATCTGAAGAAACTGCTGGCGCCGTTTCTGGATTTTACGAAGCAACGCTCCGCCTCGGTGCAATGGGCTGACACACTTCCCGTCGAAATGAAGAAAGCCATTCAGGAACGAATCGCAATCGTGGGCATGGACCGTGAAGAAGTGGTTGCCGCGATTGGCAAGCCGGAGCACAAGGTCCGCGAACGTGACGCCGAAGGCAACGACATCGAAGACTGGATTTACGGTCAGCCCCCATCAAAAACCGTGTTTGTGCGCTTCACCGGCACACGCGTAACCAGCGTCAAACAGTACCCGCAGTAACCTAAGTCCGTTAACTACCGGCAGAAAAATCGATATTTACATCAATGGTGGACTCGATGGAATCGCAACCACCGATCAGAGGTTTGTAAACCGTCTGACGTAAGGATTCCACGAGTGCTTTGTCGACGTCGTTGTTGCCGGAGCACTTGATAATCTTGATGTGAGTCACTCGACCTGATCTCTCAACTGTGAATCTCATTGCAGCGACCGATTTCGAGCCGGTCAAGTTCTCGGGCCATTTTGGTTTGGACCGCCGAACGACAACTAACTTGCATGAGTTTCTAGACTCCTCATTCGATTGTTGATGGGCACTGCTCGCACTGAACAAGAACAATTCAATCAGGAGAGTTGCAACGCACCCATGGCTCGACCAAGATGTGGGCACGGTCGGAAAATCCGGAACGGCAACTTATGCATCACCTGTATTCACCGTGAACGGCTCAGGCACGGGAATGCAAACAACCAGCGACGGTTCGCACTTTGCGTACGAGCCTTTGACGTCCCCTGGACACTGACCACACGTGCGACGATAGCTCCGTCCCCGAGCTCCAACTACACGTATGATCCGCTTTACCAGTCTCCCTGGTTTTACACCGACGTACGATGCCGACGGTAACGTAACTGCCGATGGCAGCCACACGTACTCATGGGACGCCAATGGTAATTCGACGATTGTTGATGGTGTGGGACTCACGTTCGACGTCGGCGACCGCATGGTCGAGCAAAACCGTTCTGGAACGCCAACAGAAGTTATTTACGCTCCCACTGGTCAGAAGTTTGCGCTGATGAACGGTACGACTCTTAAGAAGGCATTTATCGCGTTGCCCGGAAACGCGACGGCAATTTATACTTCGGCCGGCCTGGACCACTATTGGCATACGGATTCGCTAGGCAGCGCGCGGTTGGCTGCTTCTCCTACGCGCACTGTATTTAGCACGGTCGCTTATGCACCCTTCGGCGAAACGTACACCTCTTCCAGGACGCCAGATCTTTCCTTCACCGGACAAAACCCTGACACCACCTCCGGCGACTACGATTTCCTCTATCGTGAATACAGCATCCAGGGCCGCTGGGCATCCCCGTGATCATCTTCTCGTTCCTTCTGGTCCTTATCGCTACCGGTTGTTGGTTTGCGATTCGACATTTTAGATGACCGTCCTTTCGCGGATGAGTAGGCCCTTTTCTGCCGCAAGAGACGCGGCAATAGCAGCGGCTTCTCGCTCGGCATCCGAGCACCCGGCCAAACATATCAGCAATGCTTGGCTGCGAACGCGCATCCCTACAGTGGCGGCCAAGTTTGCAGGCGACGGATCGTGCGCAGGGAGCGCGGATCTGGATGGCCAGGGAAGCGACGGACATGCGCTGCGGAATCGAATCGGGCGGAACGTGTGCGAGCGGAGATCAGATCGGAGCGTCTATCACTGATGTGGGCGCGAGCGCGGGAACCGTCATGCTTCAACTCAAAGACCCACTCGGGATGATCGAATGCAGCGGCTGCACGCGTTGGAGTGGCGAGCCGGATGATCGGAAATTGCTGCGTGATTTGATTCTAAGTGGCTGCCCCAGAGTGGGGCAAATCACATCCAAGCCATCAATTCATCGCGTATCCCGCAGCCTTCCACGCCTCGACTCCGCCTTTCAGCACCTTAACGTTGGTAAATCCTTGTGCCTGATATTTCGCTGCCTGACCGACAGCGCTCGCTTCGGCGGGTCAAGCTCAATAGAAGATGATTTCCTGTGTCTTCGGCAGCGACGCCGCTCGGGACTGCAAGCTGGTGAAGGATATGGACCCGTCCAGATTTAGCATCCGGCATTTGGCCTCGTCCTCATAAGCACAGACCAACAGGGCTTGTTTCGACTCGGCTTTTGCACGCGCTTGTTGAGCACTGATTCGCTCGATATCTGCCATGACTTCCCTCCGAATTAATTTACGCAGGGAACTGCACATTTCAATTCTAGATGGATGCACTGAAAAGCTGCAATGCGAATCGTACGAGTCGGGTTGAACCGAACCCCACACTGGACTCTTAGAGAAAATGGAGCCTGATGGCAAGATCACCTGGGTGCGACGATTAAAAGACTGGCGCCCTGAGTTCACCCCCGACCAGCACATTGTACCAATTTGTACCAAGACCCTCCCTTTTGACGTTTCTGTCCCTTTTGTCCGCACGCAGAATCAATAACTGACGTGTTTTCAGTAGGCCTTATGGATTTGACTCCCACACGCCTCCGCCACGTCTAAATTTCGCTCTAACGCCCCGTTCCCAGATAATTTCCGAGTTGGCAACCATGGGAACGCTGTTGTGATTGTCACTGAGTCCATTACATTCTATTTCCGCAACATCGTCGTATTTGCCCGATCTTTTCCCAGCGCGATGGTATTTGAACTTTGTCCTTCGTACATGCGTACAACCCTTAGGCGCCAGGGTGTCTCGAAATTGGGAGATCTACGGTATCCATAACGGAGGGACCGCAAATCATGGATGCATTTTTCCTCGATCTGAAATATGCGGCCCGTTCTCTACGGCGCGCCAAGGGCTTCACCTTAACCGTACTGCTCACATTTTGCGTTTGTATCGCAGCCAATGCGGCTCTCTTCGCCGTCGTAAACTCCGTCATCTTGCGACCTCTGCCGGTACCCGACGCCAATTCCATCTTGTTGATGTCCAACGAATACCCAAAGGCTGGGGTTATTGGCATCAACAACAGCAGTTCCGGTGACTACTTCGACCGGGTGCGCGAAATGACGGTCTTTGATAGTCAGGCCGTGTTTCGGCAACGGGATCAGACCGTGGAGCTGAATGGGCTACCGCAACGGATCCATGGAATGGTGGTCACTCCATCGTGGTTCAAACTGCTGCGTACGTCTCCGGCGCTGGGGCGTCCCTTTATGGAGGAAGAGGGCGAAATCGGGCACGAGCGAGAGGTGATCCTCAGCCACGGGTTGTGGGAACAGCTTTACGCTGGCGACAAATCCGTCCTAGGTCATGATCTGCGGATCAGCGGCCAGCCCTTCACAATCGTCGGCGTGATGCCTGCTAACTTTGATTTCATCGACCCGGACGTTCGTCTATGGGTGCCAGTCGCATTCACGGCGGAAGAAAAGACAGTTCATCACAGCAACAACTGGTATCACATTGGCCGTTTGAAGCCTGGCGCTACCTTGCAGCAGGCCCAGGCGCAGGTGAATGCTTTGAACAATGAGAACCTCGAACGTTCCCCGGAGCTCAAAGAAATCCTGATCAACGCCGGATTCAATACCAAAGTGACGCCATTGCAGGACATGCTGACCGGGGGCGTCAAGAGAACGCTTTATCTGTTGTGGGGTGGCGCGTTTCTGGTGTTATTGATCGGCGGACTAAATGTCGCCAACCTGGCGTTGACGCGACTGGCGCTGCGGCGCAAGGAAATGGCGACGCGCATCGCCTTAGGAGCTGGCCGGGCGCAGCTGATGCGGCAATTGATTCTGGAGAATCTGGGATTGGCTTTCTTCGGAGGCGTGATCGGAGTTGTTCTCGGCGCGGGCCTCTTGCGAACGCTGAGCCTGATTGGCCTAGAGCACTTCCCACGCGCCAGGGAAGTCCACATGGATGGCACCGTCGTTGTCATTTCACTGGCGTTATCGTTGGCCGCCGGACTGTTTGTGGGACTTTTTCCTCTCGCTAGCGTTTCAAAAATCGGCATCAACGACGCACTCCATGAGGACACCCGCACCGGGACGACCGGTAAAAAAACGCGAAGCATGCGCCAGGTTCTCGTCGCGGCGCAAATTGGGTTTGCGTTCGCGTTGCTCGTTGGCGCGGCTCTGTTTCTGGCCAGTTTTCGACTGCTGTTGCAAGTTGATCCGGGATTCAAGCCCGATGGCGTGGTTACCGCGTCAGTCGCAATGCCGCGCGCCAAATATGCCAACGCAGAAGCCTGGCGCAACTTCATGAACCGCGCTCTCCCGGCGGTTCGCGCCATTCCCGGCGTTTCCCTCGCAGGTGCAACCGAAGTGATTCCCTTGGGCGACGATCACAATGACAGTGTGATTTTGGCCGAGGAGTATCAGATGAAGCCTGGTGAATCCCTGGTTTCTCCCTTGAGCATGTCCGTAACGCCCGGCTACTTCGAAGCCATGGGAATTTCGATCGTTAAGGGCCGGAGCTTCAATGAGCGTGACACCGAGAATGCTCCACGTGTGGTAATCGTAGACCAACGCCTCGCGCAGCATTTCTGGCCGAACCGCGATCCCGTTGGCCGCCGGATGTACGAACCGGGCGACTCCAAAAACCTTCTAAAAATTGACGAGCATACAGTTTTTCTGACCGTTGTCGGGGTTGCGCGCACGCTGCGCTATGAAAACCTCGAC
>Ga0210405_10002816_pt1 | contig 17666 bp, 11 predicted proteins | sample IncBWH11MmetaG_FD_155492 | JGI IMG/M metagenome (GOLD analysis project Ga0210405, IMG submission 155492) | Forest soil microbial communities from Barre Woods Harvard Forest LTER site, Petersham, Massachusetts, United States - Inc-BW-H-11-M | ecosystem: Environmental > Terrestrial > Soil >... | reverse complement strand
CCGGGGTACGTTGCCGCTCGACCGGTTCCGCTTCTTCATCGAGCAGGACCTGCTGTACCTGCCCGCCTTCGCCAGGTGCATGGCCATGGGCGCGGCGAAGGCGGCCACCGACGCGGATCTGGAGTTCTTCACCAGGCAGTTGGACGGGGTCATCCGGCTGGAGATCCCGAGTAACCGGCGGCTGCTGGACCAGGTGATCAGCCTCGGCGCCGAGGACCGGGGCGGCGCGCGGGGAATGGCTCCGGCCAACGTGGCCTACACCAGCTTCCTGCTGGCCACCGCGGCGGCCGGCGGCCCGCTGGAGATCACCGCGGCCATCCTCCCGTGCTCCTGGAGTTACATCGAAATCGCGGCAGGACTGAAGGACGAGATCGCCGAGCATCCCGTGTACTCGGACTGGGTGGCGTTCTACCTCCAGGACGAGGAAGCGGATCTCGTCCTGAACATGCGGGAGACGTTCGACGATATGACCCGGGACGGGGCCATCAGCGACGCGAAGCGCGAGCAGCTGGCCGAGATCTTCATGATGAGCTCACGGCTCGAGGGCAGGTTCTGGGAGATGGCCTACACCCTGGATCAGTGGCCCGACCTCGGCTAGCCGCGTCAGTCCGCCGACGGCTCGGGGACGAGGGCCTCGTGCCAGTCTCGGATATACCAGTTCCGGACTATTCCGTTGAGGACGAACGGGTCGCCGCGCACGAACTCCTCGGCCGCCTCCCGGGTGGTGAAGACGGCCATCGAGCCCTCTTCTTGCGCGTTGGCGAAGGGCCCGATCATGAGCAGCTCGCCACGGCGGCCGAACTCCCCCCACCGAGCCCGGTGTTCGGCTATGTAAGCCGACGCCCTGGCCGCCACATCCGGGCCTGATTCATAGAAAACCACGGCTTTCATTACTGGCCTCCGATCGCAACGTCAAGAGGTGGACACTACGGGATCAGCCCAAACACGGTCGCCGGGGAACCGGAGCCGGCCCGAATCCTGAGTCCCCCGATGATGATCCAGCCTCCCGCCGGCGGCATCTGGTTCAGCCCGCACAGGTTTTCCAGATGCAGGCGATGGTCTTGAAGGAGCGACTGGTTGGCGGCGAAAGAGGCGTCGGCGCCTGGGTCGATCCCCATCGTGTCGATCCCGAGGACGCCGATGGAGCGCTGCTCGATCAGCCAGCGCGCAGCCTCGGCGCCGAAGCCCGGATAGTGCGGCTGACCGGCGGAGTCCGCGTTCAGGTAGGCGGCCGGGTCGTCCCACCGGTCCTCGAAGCCGGTCCACATGATGACGGCGCTGCCGGGCGGGATCGGGCCGAAGGTCGCCTCCCACTGCCTGATCTCCGGGACGCCGAGGGCGAAATCGGCGGCCCGGCCGGCCGCGGCCCGTACGTCAAGCACGACTGCCGGGTGGAAGAAGTCGCCGGGATCTAGTTCGTCGGCGGACCGCTGGCCGACGTGGAAATGCGCGGGCGCGGCCCAGTGCGTCCCGGCCTGCTCGCCGAACGTGAGCGACTGCAGGTAGTAGCCGTCCTGCTCGATGACGGCGGCCGGACGGATCTCGACCGCCGGATCGCCAGGAAACACCGGCATGCCAGCGTCGATGACGTGGCTGAGGAATACGACCCGGCTGAAACCGAACGGAGCAGCGCGCGTCACGACGCCTGGTTGGACGGGAGCGTGACCCGCATCAGGACTCGTCTGATCCGCCAGGATTTCCCTCGTCGGGAGGCGCGGTCCGGCTCTGGCCGGCGCCGCGCTGGAATGCGGTCGAGCCGTCGCGGCCAGTGGTGCCGGGCCTGTTCGGCGCGCCAAGGGGCAGGCCTTGAACGGTGCGAGAGGCCTGAGTCCCTGCCAGCGGCCGCCTGGGCAGCCCACCGGTCGGCAGCCCACCGGCCGGCGGGCCGGCGGCGGCGGCGAGGCCGACCGGACCGGACGCCTCGCGCGTGCTCTGGGACCAGCGTGACTCGACTTCGTCGAAGATGGGCAGCCGACGCATGGTCACCTGGCTCTCCGCCTGCGGCACGACCACGCCAAGGTCCCCGCCCGACGCGTCGGGGCGGCCGGCATCCGAGAGCCGCGCGGCGGCCCGCTCGGCTTGGACTGTGGCCTGCGGGCCGCGAGCCGACCAGGCCGGACCGGGCTGAGACGTTGATTGGTCTACCCGCGCGGGCACAAAGGCCGGAGATCTGACCGTCGCAGCGCGCGGCGCGGCGGCCGGGTGACTGGAATCGGCGGCGGCAGAGTAGTGGGTGAGGATCTCGTCCGGAAGCCAGACGAGCGCCGTGAGGCCGCCGAGGTCGGCCTGGTTCAGCCGGACCCTGATCCCGTGCCGGGCCGCCAGCCGGGCAACCACCAGCAAGCCCATCCACTTAGGGACATCGATATCCGGCGGCGGCGGATTGTCTAGTTGCTGGTTCGCGTAAGCCATCTCGTTGGCGGGCATTCCGATGCCCCGGTCGGTGACGTCCACCAGGGCGCCGCCAGTGGTCAGAACGTGACCTCGCACATAGACCGGCATATCGGCCGCCGAGAACGACGTCGCGTTGTCGATCAACTCGACGAGCAGGTGTACCGCGTCGTAGACGGCAGGCCCGCGCACCGCGATATCCGGCTGGACCTCGAAGGAGACCCGTTGGTAATCCTCGACTTCAGACAGCGCGGCCTCGACCAGATGGGCCAGCGTCACCGGCTGGTTCCAGTTCGTGGCTTGCTCCTGACCGGCCAGGACGAGCAGATTCTGCGAGTTGCGGTGCATGCGCATGGCAATGCGATTCAGCCGGGACAGGCTGGCCAGGCGCTGCTGGTCCTGCTCGCCGTGCTCCAGGCTCTCGATCAGGCGGAGCTGGCGTTCCACCAGGGCCTGGCTGCGACGGGACAGGTTCACGAACATGGCGTTGGACTTGCCGCGTGAGGCGCCGTCGTCGGCCGTGGGCATCGGCATGTCTCGGCGCGTCTGGTCGAAGACGCGCGCCGCCTGATCGGGCCGCTCAAAGGAGTCCACCTCGGCCGGATCAGTCCCGATCCGTGTGACCGCAGCCGGAACGAATTGCTCCCGCGCGACAGGTTCGCGGGAGAACGCGTGGACTCCGGCACTGCCGCGCGCTCGCTCGCCGTCAGGTGCGTGCAGGTCGGCCTGCCCGATCGGTGTCTCGTTCGGCATCCGCACTACGTCCACCGTAATGAGCACGGCCACCGCGAGGATCAGGACCAGGAAGAGGATTCCGGCTAGCATGCTGCTCACATCCCGCAGCTCGTCGATGGATCTAGGCGCCCAGTTTCGGGAGCCCGCGAGAACCGGCCCAGCAGAAACAGCATGACCTCCCCTTCCCGGCCCGCCTATTCTGCGCACAGAAGCAGAATGGAGTCCACGTAACTCTAATCGTTTCACGACTAGTACACGTCCCATACGCGAGGGAAGCCGGTAATGTCCGGGTACCACGTTCAGTTAGCAATCTTCTCGTTGATCAAATTTACTGGGCAGGCGCGTAGCCGGAGGTGGGCCGACTCATGCGCGGCCCAGACCTTGGCGCCGGGGCCTCGGAGGGATGCGTCGGCCAGGTCGGCGCCGGGCGACGGGGTGGCGCTGCCGCTGGTGCCGCTGCCCGCGCCGCCGGCAATGTGACGGCTGGCCTCGGTAAACAGTCCACCAGAACGCCGTGCCGGGTGCGATGCCGCCGCCGGAGGCTCGCTCGTTCACGGCCTGACGAAAGGAGTGCGCGGTCAGGGCGCCGGGTCGGCCTCAGCGGCCGCGACGTAGTCTGGCGAGATCGGTTCGGCCGCCCTCTGTTGGCGCGTCTTGGGCCCAGCAGGTAGAACACGACGCCGACGACGATGACGGCCAGCAGGATGATCTGGCTGAGTCGTACGGCAGCCGCTGGTGGGAGAAGCCGAGCGCGGCGAGGTTGCCGTTCGGGTCTCTGCCGGCGCCGAACCAGGTGACGCCGAATCCGGGCCAGATCAGCACGCCTGTCGCCAGCAGGCACAGGAACGTGGGAAGGATCGAGCAGATCTACGCTCCCGTCATGCAGAACGGCACGCGGTAAGGGCGATGGACGTCGGCGCGCGAGTACCTGAGCTCGACCAGCGCGGCAGGATGAACAGATACGAGATCGTCGTGGTGGAGATCGTCAGCCCGAGCACGACACTTCGTTCTGGGGGAGCACGATCAGGATGGCCAGGATCGGGATCTCGTAGGCCAGGATGGTGGCAATGGCCGACTATCCGACCGCCCTTCGGCACGTCACGCACCGGGTTGACCATCTCCTCGCCCCGGCCGAGGGCACCTCCAGGCCAGCGTAGTTGAACAGCAGGATCGGCACCACGGCGATGAAGATCGCGTACGTGAGCTGAAAGGCGTGACCGCCGAAGCCGTGCACCTCGTGCTTGGCGGCGTAGATGGCGACGGTGATCACGAAGATCGTGATAAGCGCGCCGCGCCCAGGCCCCGAACGCCGGCACGCACTTGCCATACTGCAGGGACACGATGGCGACCAGGATGACGAACCAGATGAAGATCGCCGCGTACACGTACTTTCAGGCGCTACCTACGTTCCCGAAACTCCTCGATCGCGGCGAACGAGACGACGGTGAGCGATCCGCCGACCCAACTCGGGTCGGAGATCCCGTAGATGACCTAGTTGACGGCGGCCACCGGGCGCCCGAACGCCAGCCGACTCCAGATGTAGGGGCGCCTTCCTCCGGGAAGGCAGAGCCATCTCGGCGACCGACAACCCGTAAGGCAGGAAAAGAAGATCGCGAGGAGAACCAGCCAGGTGAAGCCCGGCGCTTTTTCTTCTCCTGCAGAGCGGTGACGGTCGTCTCGAAGGTCGGCTCGGCCGTGGCCCGGGACACCTCGCACCTCCAGGGATTCGGAGACATCAAATCAAAGGGCAACACACATATCAACCCAGCGCATGAGAAACATTCCGCCACAGATCGGCCGACCGCCGGTTTCTGGCCGGCTAGAGCGAGCTGTCGCCAGGGTTCCTATTCACTGGACGTTTATCGGGCCTCCCGCCGGATGCGGATGGGAACGCAGGATGAAACGGGCAGCGAGCATCAGGATCAGGCCTGACGCGAGGATGCCGATCAGTGAGCACCGCTGCGACGGGGCGCGTTCTGGACCGACTTGGCGACGATTCAGACCAGGAGCCAGGTGGCAGCCAGGGGAAGAATGCCTGTGAGAACCGCGTCCCAGACATTGCTGGAGATGCGGGGCCGGTAATACACGTTGGCGGAGAGCGCGGTCAGCAGGTAAACCCAGGTGACCACGATGAGGATCACGCCGATGACGATACTGGCGACAGCAAGCCTGGCGAAGCGGGTGCTCACGTTATTCTGCGCGGAACCGCAGGATGGAGTCGACGCAACTCTAATCGTTTAACGATTAGCACACGTCCCATGCGACAGGGAAGCGGGTAATGTGCCGGTTGCGAGGCTCAGTGTGCAGCCTTCTCGGCTACCCAGTTTTAACGGCCCGGGGGTGCAGCCGGAGTCGGGCCGTCTCGTGGGCGGCCCAGAGATCGTCCCAGAGCTTGGCGCGGACCTCGTCGGGCTCGGCGGCCAGGCCGGCGGCCGGGAACGCTTCGTCCGGCCAGCCGCCGTCGGCGCCTAGCGCCGCGATCAGCGCCGCGCCCCGGGCTGAGTGGTCGGTGTCGTCGTCGTGCGGCATCGAGACCGGCCGCCGCGTCGCGTCGGCCAGGTCGGCGCGGAAGGACCGGGCGGCAGCGCTGCCGCCGGCCACCTCCACGGCGTGGCCGCGCCCGCATGTCTCGTCGAGCACGGCCAGGCAGCGGCGACTCTCCAGGAGAATGCCGTTGACCAGTGCTCGGGCCAGGTCCCCACGGCCATGGCTGAGGTCCAGGCCGGTGATGGCGCCGCGGAGCAGGGGGTCCCACAGCGCGCCCTGCTCGCCGGGGGTCACGTAGGGCAGCAGAACCGGGGCCCGGCCGGGATCGGTCCCCGCCGCGAGCTCGACCAACCCGGCCGCGTCCAGGCCGCCGCCGAGCAGGCCGGCCAGCCAGGTGATCGCGCTGCCGGTGGCGAGCAGATCCATCTCCAGGCCCCAGCAGCCCGGCACCGCCAGCGGCGTAACCAGGAACCGGTGATCGGGGTCGAGGACCAGCCGGTCGGCGATGCCAAGGATGACGGTGCTGGTGCCGGCGATGTAGGCCACCTGGCCGGGCTTACGGACGCCCAACCCGAGCGCGCCGAGCACCGAGTCGGCCGCGCCCAGGACGACCGGGACCGACGGGCAGCCCAGCCTGGCCGCCGCTTCGGTCCGCAGCGGCCGGCTGGCCACCGACGGCCGGACGGCCGGCAGCCTCGGCCCCCCGCCCGGCGGGAACAGGGGCCCGGCCAGAGCCAGGGTCGCGGCGTTCCAGCGGTCCCCCGCCAGCTCGTAGCAGCCGTAGCCGGAGGCCGTGCTCGGGTCGGTGGCCAGCTCGCCGGTCAGCCAGGCGAACAGGTAGTCCTTGGCCGAGGCGATCGTCGTGGTGGCGGCCGCGCGGGGCGGATCGGCCCGGGTGATCCGGCCGAACATCGGCAGCAAGTAACGGCCGTCCACCCACTGGCCCGTCAGCCGATAGAGCTCGGCGGCCCCGCAGCGCTCGCGGAAATCATCGCCCAGATCGTCGGCCCGGCCATCCTGCCAGGTGATGGCCCGGCCGGTCGGCTGGCCGTCCGGACCCAGAGTGACGAGCGTGGGCAGCATCCCGGATAGGCCGATGGCCCGCCAGCGGCTGACCGGGACCGCCTCGGCGAGCCGCGCCATCGCCTGCTCCACCGCGCGCAGCCAGTCGCCGGGGTCCTGCTCATATGCCCCGGCCACGGGCTGGTACGTGGGGTAGGCAGCGCCCGCCCGGGCCAGGATGGCGCCCGAGGCGCTGAGCGCCACCGCCTTGAGCCCGGACGTGCCGAGATCGAGCCCGAGGTAGACGTCGGCGTGGTGCTGGCCGGGGCCACCTGTGGTCATCAGGCCTCGCGCTTGGCGAGTTCCTCCTCGACCAGGTCACCGGCGCTGGTCGTCGGATCGGAGTAGAAGCTCGACTTCCCGACGTACTGGGAAACGAACGAGAGCACCAGGCCGACCGCCGCGAGCCCGAACCCGAAGCCGAGCTGGATTCCGTTGAGCGACCCCTGTTCCAGCGTGTAGATGATCACGAAGAGCATGAACGCCGCGCCCAGGCCGGGCAGGAAACCGCCGAGGAAGAAGTTGGACGCGCTGCTCATAATGGTCCGGCGATAGAACCAGACCGCCGCGCTCGCGGTGAGCAGGTAGAAGATCGCCGCGATCAGGCCCAGCGTGCTCACGATGTCGGCCAAGGCCTTTCCGATCGAGCCGATCAGCGTCGTGCCCCACAGGAACAAGAGGTTGAGCAGGCCGAACAGGATCGTGGCGTTCCACGGCGTGCCGTACTTGGGGTTCACGTTCGCGAACCAGCGCGGGAAGGTGCGGTCGCGGCCCATGGCGAAGGAGATCCGCCCCGCGCTCACGATGGCGGCCAGCAGCGAGGCGAGCGTGCCGCCGAGCACGGCGACGATCATGACGTTCTCCCAGAAGCCCCCGCCGAGCAGGTTGCCGACGTAGGCCAGGATGTTGCCCGCGTTGTTCTGCATGACGCTGTTGGGCGCGACGCCCTGCAGGCAGAAGATGACGCCGGCGTAGATGACGAACAGGATGAACACGCTGGCTATCCCGGCCGGGCCGGCCTGCTTGCCCTTGGCCTCCTCGCCGACGTAGGCGGCGGTATCCCAGCCGGAGTACAGGAAGATGGCCAGCAGCAGGCCGGAGACCAGCGCGCTGAACCCGCCCGCGCCGCCGATGGTGAACCAGGAGGTGGTCACGTGCACGGTGTGCGGGTGGTGGTTGCCATAGATGAAGACGAGGGCCGCGATCGAGAAGCCGACCAGCAGGCCGTACTCGAAGATGGCCCAGCCCCACGAGAACCGGGCCGAGAGCTTGATCCCGAAGGCCGCGACGACCAGGACGAGGATGTCGAACCCACTTCCGACCGCGGCGACGGCGTATACGTTGTTGGCGGCCGAGTTGCTGAAGAAGGTCAGCATGTAGGTGCCGAGCGGGACGGTTAGGCTGGTCGTGCCGACGCAGTAATACATCAGCATGATCCAGCCGCCGAAGAACCCGGCGTGCGGGTTGAGCGCCCGGCCGACCCAGGAGTAGGTCGCGCCCGCGCTGGGCTGCCAGGCGTTGAGCCGCTGGTAACCGATCGCGATGCCGAGTATCGGGATGAAGCAGATGAAGATGGGCAGGAAGCTGGCGTATCCGACCGTAGCCAGCAGGACAGCCAGCGTGACCGCGATGCTCTGCGTGGGTCCGGAGCTAGCCATACTTATGACCACTATGTCGCCGATGCGCAGGGCGCCCGCCCGGAGGCCGCGGCCAGGAGCGTCAGGGGCGTGTGCTGGCGCCGGGACCGGCTCGCTGCTGGCTGGCGATGACATATCGCTTCTCCGTCTGGGTCTCGGGTGAGCCTACGCGGGGGCGGACATCGCAGACCCTAGAGGAACACCGTGCTATGGCGCAATAACTCAATGGAGATGCAATCAAGTACGACAGGCTCGCGATTCATCATGATCCGCTGGTTACGGACCGTTCGCGCCCGATTACGGCAAAGGCCTCCTGGGCGGCGCCGAGCATGTCGCTGACGTCGTCGGCGGTGTGTACGAGCGACAGGAACAGGTTCTCGTACTGGCTCGGGTGGAACAGCACTCCGCGGAGCAGCATCTCCTGCCACCACCGGGTGAACAGCTCCTCGTCGGCGTAGCGCTGGGCGTCGCGCCAGTTCCTGATCGGCCGCTCGCTGAACCAGATCTGGAAGACCGTGCCCAGCCCTTCGATGATGACCTGCAAGCCCGCCTCGGCGGCCAGCTTGCGCAGCCCGCTCATCAGCATCTCGCCCAGCTCGCGCTGCCGTTCGAACAAGCCCGGCTCGGCCAGCACGTCCATGGTCGCGCTGACCGCGGCGCACGCGACGACGTTGGCGTTGTAGGTACCCGAGTGCGAGTAGCGTCCCTCCGCGATCATCGACATGGCCTCGCGAGACCCGCCGATGGCCGCCACCGGGAAGCCGCCACCTAGCCCCTTGGCCATGGTGGTCAGGTCGGGCGTGACGCCGAAGTACTCCTGTGCGCCGCCACGCGCGAACCGGAAGCCGGTGATGACCTCGTCGAAGATGAGCAGCGCGCCGTGCCGGCGGGTCTGCTCGCGCAGCAGCTCCAGGTAGCCGGGCTCGGGCAGGATGCAACCGGTATTGAACACTGCGGGCTCGGTGATCACCGCGGCCACCTGGTCGCCGCGCTCCTCCATCACGGCCACGAAGCTGTCCGGGTCATTCCAGGTCAGCACGATGAGCGTGGCCTCCAGCTCGGTCGGCACGCCGGGGCCGGACGGGACCGGCCGGGGCGAGCTGGCCGGGCCGGCCAGCGCCGGGTCCACGTGGTTGCTCCAGTAGACCGTGTCCTGCCAGCCGTGGTAGTGCCCTTCGAAGCGGATGATCAGCCGACGGCCGGTATGCGCGCGGGCCAGGCGGACGGCCGTCCCGACGACCTCGCTCCCGGAGTTGGAGAACCGGACCAGCTCGACTCCCGGCACCGCTTCGGTGACCTTGCGGGCGGCCTCGATCTCCAGCTCGTAGGGCAGGCCGAAGCAGGTGCCCAGCTCGCTGACTGCGCTGGTCACGGCCTGGGTCACGGCCGGGTGCCGGTGGCCCAGGATCATCGGGCCCAAGCCCAGCAGGTAGTCGACGTACTCGTGCCCGTCCACGTCGCGCAGACGCGACCCGTAGCCTTCGGCCATGAACGGGGGGTACGGCCTCCAGCCGAACTTGACCGTGCGCGCGCTGCTGCCCGCGCCGCCGGGAATGACGCGGCTCGCCTCGGTGAACAGCTCACCAGACCGCCGCGCCCACTGCCGGTACCGCTCGTCGAAGGCTGGCTCGTCCAAGCCGACGGCTCCCATCTCGCTCGCCCGTTACGCCGCCTGGCGCGATAGGTAGCATACTTTTAGGTTCGATAGTGAGGTGGAAAGGGGACCGCTTCCTGGATCGAGGGGTTCCCTAGCGCCCGCCGCGGCTCGAGGGGCCGCGTTTTGGCCACAGTCTCGATACCGTTATGTCACAATACGCGAGTGATATCACGGGGGCTGTGAGCGTGGCGATAAGCGGCCCGGCACGACAGGAGCACTGATGACGGATCAACCGCTGACCGCGATCCCGCGTCCGGCCCAGGTCCCGGCGATCCCGGCCCGCCTCGAGCCGGACGCGATCGGGGTGGCCCAGGACACGATCATCGGGCTCGCCTCATCCGCCCCCGCAGCCACCATGGCGGTCACGATGGCCGGGATGGCGGCGACGGCCGCCTACGGCGGCGGGCCGGTCATCATCCTTTGCGGCATCCCGATGCTGATCCTGGCCAACACCTACCGCCGGCTGAACTTGTGGAACGCGAACTGCGGCGCCTCCTTCGAGTGGGTTGGCCGCGCGATCAACCCCTACCTCGGCTTCATCGTCGGCTGGATGATGCTCGCGGGCTGCCTGACCGGGACGATCTCGGTGGTGGTGGTCCTGTCGCCGGCGGTCTTGGCTGTCTTCGGCGCCAGCGCCACTAGTGCCTGGCCGAACATCCTGCTCAGTACCGGCGTCATCGTGATCATGGCCACGATTGCGGTGGTTGGCATCCGCCTCACTGCACGCACCCAGGTCGCGATGGCGGTGGTCGAGTACGCGGTCCTCATCGGCTTTTCTATATGGGCGCTGATCTACGTGCTCGGCCACCACCCCGGCACGTTCCCGCCCACCAAGGGCTGGCTGAGCCTGAGCGGAATCGACGGGAAGGGCAATCTGGCCGCGGGGCTCCTGATCGCGGTCTTCATGTACACCGGCTGGGACGCCACCGTCTACGTCAACGAGGAAGTGAAGCACCGGCGCGTCAACCCGGGCCGGGCGGCCGTCTTCGCGGTCGCGCTGCTCGTGATCCTGTACGTCCTCCCGCAGGTCGGCATGCAGGGCGTGGCGTCGCCAGCGCGGCTGCAGGCCAACGCCTCCTCGGCGCTGGTCTTCGTCGCCCAGGTGCTGGGCGGCGGCGGGTGGGCCAAGGTGATGGCCTTTGCGCTGGCCCTGTCGGTGATCGCGTCCACCAACGTCGGCATCGTGATCACCTCCCGGATCGCCTACGGGATGGCCAGTCACCGGGTGCTACCGCCAGTGCTAGGCAACGTGAGCCGACGCTACTCCACCCCCGCGATCGGCACCGTCATCGTCGCGGTGATTCTCATCGCGGCCACCTGGGCGTACCTGCTGTCCACCTCGATCGCGACCGTTTTCACCGACGTGGTCAGCGTGACCGGCCTGCTGTTCGCTGGCTTCTACACGTTCACCGCGCTGGCCGCGGTCATGTACTATCGGCGCCGCATCTTCAGTAACACCTGGGACGCGCTACTGGTGGGCATCCTGCCGTTGGCCTCCGCCGTGTTCCTGGCCTGGGTGGTGGTCAAGTCGCTGCAGACTGCGCCCGGGTCGGAGAAGTGGTCGCTGGTCGGCATCCTCGGCGCCGGGGTGGTCCTGATGCTGGCGGCCCGATTCATCCTGCGCTCGCCATTCTTCCGGATCCCGCTGGAGAGCGCGGCCAAGTTACCGCTTAGCCGCTGAGCTGCCGGACCCGGCGGCCAGCGACCCGAGATTTCAGAGCTCGGAGATGTTGGACAGGCTCTCCCGGACGACCGCGGTCAGCGGGTGACCCGGCGGCAGGGTCCGCTCACAGCGCACGGCGGTCTCCCGGAGCAGCGCCTCCGCGTCTCCGACCCGCGCCACGGCGTAGTACAGGTGCGCCAGACTGGCCAGGCGGGCCAGCGTGTCGGCGTGGTCGGGACCCAGCACCCGCTCGGATTCCGCGCAGCACCGCTCGGCGTACCGCATCGCGGCCGGCATCCGGCCGGCCGCCTGATACGCGGCGGACAGGCTGCCGGCGGTCGTGATCGTCGCTGGGTGACCGCGTCCCAGCACCTTCTCGCGGTCGGACAGCACCCGTTTGTATTGCGAGATGGCGTCCTTGACCCTGCCGTCGGCCAGGCAGGCCGCGGCGAGCCGCTCCCGGGCGGCGATGGTCAGCGGGTCGCGCGGCCCCTGTAGCCGCTCGTGATCGGCCAGGCTGCGCGCCAGCAGTCGGCCCGCCGCCGCGTAGTCGCCCGCGGCCTGGTACGCGGTGGCCAGTTCGTCCCGGGCGGCGAGGGTCTCCGGGTGCCCTTCGCCGCGGGCCTGCTCGTACTCGCCGACGGCGCGGACCATGACGGACACCGCGTCCGCGGGCTCGCCGGCCATGGTCAAGGCCCGGGCCAGGCTGGCCCGGGCGGCCATAATGGCCGGATGCCCGGGGGTGAGCTCACGGGTGCGGTCGGCCAGCACCCGCTGGTACCACTGGACGGCCTCCGCCGCGTTCCCGGCGGCCAGGTACGCGGCGGCCAGCAGGTCGGCCACCACCAGCGCGTCCGGGTGGCCGGGGGTCAGCTTGGCGTCGCAGCGCGCGGCCAGGTCTTGCCAGAACTCGACGGCCGGGCCGGTCAGGCGGGCCTCGTCCAGGCTCCGGCCGACCCGCAGCAGTAGCGGATGACAGACGTCGGTCCACAGGGAGTCCAGGGCCGAGTCCTGCAGGCTGGCCGCGTTGGCCCGCAGGGTGGCGGCGGCCCACGGCAACGGCTCATCGGCGGGCCACACCTCGAGCAGGGCGCTCGCGGCGGCCCGCGCCGCGGGCTCCTGGACCTCGGCGGGCGCGGCCAGCTTGATCGCCGTCTGCAGGGCCGAGCTGACCACGACAGTGGGCGGCGTGACATCCCGGTTGATCCCGATCAGGCCGACTCGCTCGAGGGCCAGCAGCACGTCCCAGACCTTTCTGGGGTCGGCGGCGGCGGAGGCCGGGACGGCCGCCCCGCCCAGGTACGCGACCAGGGCCTGCGCGCCGAAGACGGCGCCCGGGATGCCGTGACCGTCAAGCAGGGCCAGGAAGACCAGCATGAGCCGGACGGCTGGGCTGGGCAGCAGCGATTCGGCCCGCTCCAGGCACAGGGTCCAGGTCACCATCGCCGCCGAGGGGATCTCGTCGGCGCTGGTCCAGATCTGGTCCCGGCGCTGGATGAACAGGTCCCGGTAGTCCCGGCAGGTCAGGTTGGAGCTCGCGACTACCGCGGAGGCATGGCCGAGGGCTAGCGGCTCGCGGCCGAGCGTCTCGGCCAGGTCGATGGCTCCCTGGCGCTGGACCGGGTTCACGGTGAGCCGTTCAGACAGGCCGTTCAGCGCCTCCCGGGTGCTGAAGAACCCGACCGGGATGATCCGCGTGCCCGGGCGGCCCAGGGCGGGAGGAGGCCGTGAGCTGGTGATCAGCAGCCGGCCCGCAGGCCCGTCGGGCCACAGTCCGGTCAGGTCGATGGTCTCCGACACGTCATCGAGGACCACCAGCCAGGGCTGTCTGGTCACGCCCAGCCGGCCGACAAAGCGGACCGCGACCGAGTCCGCCGTACCGGTGGGTTCCAGGTTGGTGGCCGCGACCGACGCCTCCACAAACCCGGACAGAATGGCCGCCCGGTTGGTCGCCGAGATCCAGATCAGCCCGTCGATGACGCGCGAGCGCCACAGCGACTCCGCGATCATCACCGCGATCTGGGTCTTGCCGCACGCGCCCGGCCAGTTCGGCAGGGTCTCGACCACGGCCGGGTCCGGTACGAGCGCCACGGCCGAACCCGGAACCAGGAGGTCCATGAGGCCACCGGCGGTGTCGGGACGGTCGGTAAAGCCCTCGGCGAGCGGAGGCACCTCACCGATCCGGAATCGCCGCGCCGGCTCAGCTGGCATTCCCATAGGGCATCACCGCCCGCCACCCCTATCGATGCTGCTGTTTCTTGGACCTCCTCTGAACAACTAAATAACACGCGAAGGTTCGGGCCCGAAGAGCTTTGCTCATATCGGAGGTCTTTCCTGACATTGCGATTCATGCATGTGCACCGGACGATTGCCTCCACCCTGCTTGGGCCTGCTATATGACACCGAGTGCTTAGATGCCGTCGATTGCCGTTAGATCACACGAGTCACTGAACGCCGTCTAATCAGCCGTCACCCGCGATGCTGGCCAGGCTCTGGTGGACAGCCTGGGTCAGCGGGTCCCCGTAAGGCAGGACCCGCTCGCAGCGGGCGACCGTGTCGCGGAGCAGCATCCCCGCGTCGCCGACCCGGCCCACGGCGTAGTACAGGCTAGCCAGCTGGGCGCGGCGGGTCAGCGTGTCGGCGTGATCGGCGCCCAGCACCCGCTCCGAATCGGCGCACGTCTGCTCGGAGAACTGCACCGCCGAGGGCATCTTGCCCGAGGAGTAGTAGGCGCCGGCCAGGCTCGCCGTGGTCGCGATGGTATCCGGGTGGTCGCGCCCGAGCACCGTGGCACGGTCGGCCAGCACCCGCTTGTAGCCGGAGATGGCCTGCTTGACCTTGCCCGCGGCCAGCTGGGCCGCAGCCAGCTGATCGCGGGTGGAAATGGTGTGCACGTCGCGGGAGCCCTGGAACCGCTCGCGCTCGGCCAGCGTCTGAGTCAGCAGCCCGATCGCGGCCGCGGCATCGCCCGCGGCCTTGTACGCCCGCGCGAGCTCGTCCCGGACCGCGAGGGTGTCCGGGTGACCCGGGCCGCGGAACTGCTCGGATTCGGCCACCGCCCGGCGCAGGACGGTCGCCGCGTCCGCGGGCTCGCCCGCGGACATCAGCGCGTCGGCCACGCTGACCCGCGCCGCGATGATGGCCGGGTGCCCGGGCGCGAGATCGACGCTGCGTTCGGCCAGGACCCGCTGGTACCAGGTGACCGCCTCGGCGCCGTAGCCGGCCGCCAGGTACGCGCCGGCCAGCTGGGCGGCGACGACCAACGCGTCGGGGTGCCCCGGGGCCAGCTTGTTGTCGCAGTGGATGGACAGCTCGCGCCAGTACTCGACGGCGGGCCCGGCCAGGCGGGCGCTGTCCAGGCTCCGCCCGGCGCGCAGCAGCAGCGGATGGCACCCGTCGGCCCACAAGACGTCGGTGGCCGCGCCCTGCAGGCTGGTCGCGTTCGCGCGCAGCGCGACGGCCGTCCACGGCTCGGGTTCGTCGAGCGGCCACGCTTCCAGCAGCGCGCTGGCCGCCGTCCGCGCCGCCCGCTCGTGGAACGCGGGCGGGGCGGCCAACTTGATCGCCGCCTGCAACACCGGGCTCATCAGGATCGTCGCCCGTCCCTCGCCCCGGTTGATGGAGATCAGACCGGCCCGTTCGCAGATGAGCAGCGCGTCCCAGGCGGGCTTGGGATCGACTGGCGTACCGAACCCGACGGTGGGGCCACCCAGGTAGACGCTCACCGATTGCGTGCTGAACACCGTGCCAGGGATTCCGTGGCCGTCGAGCAGGGCGATGAGGACCAGCATCATGCGGACCGACTGGCCCGGCAACAGCTGCTCGGCCTGGCCGAGGGACAGCGTCCAGGTGACCGAGGCGGCCGAGGGGACCTCGCCCGCCGCCACCCCGATCTGCTGCCGCCGACGGACGAAGTAGTCCCGGTAGTCCCGGCAGGCCAGCGCCGAGTTGGCGATCACCGCGGCGGCCTGGGCCAGGGCCAGCGGCTCACGGCCAAGCGCCTCGATGAGGTCGATGGCACCCTGCCGCTGCACCGGGTTCACGCTGAGCCGCTCGGTCAGGCAGCCGAGGGCCTCACGGACGCTGAAGAAGCCGACCGGGAAGATCCGGGTCCGGTACCGGCTGGCCGCGACGGTCGACTGCACGCTGGTGATCAGGAGCCGGCCCGCCGGGCCTTCGGGCCAGAGCCCGTCAAGCTCGTCCGCGCTGGGCAGGTCGTCCAGCACGACCAGCCAGGGCTGATCGGTTTCGGCAAGCCAGCTGACGAAGCGGGCCGCGACCGATTCGGCCGTGCCGGTCGGCTCGATGCCGGTGGCCGCCATCCATGCCTCGACGTATCCCGAGAGCACCGCTGACCGGCTGGTGGCGGAGATCCAGACCACCACGTCGACGGCGCCAGATCGCCACAGCGTTTCGGCGAGCATCGCCGCGATCTGAGTCTTCCCCGACGCGCCCAGCCAGTTCTGCTTGCCTTCGGCAAATTCCGAGCCGGGCACGAGCGCGATGGTCGACCCCGGGATGAGTGCGTCCAGGATGCCCCGGGCGGTATCGGGCCGGTCGCTAAATCCCTCGGCCAGCGCAGGCATGTCGCCCACCCGAAACCGTACTGATTGCTCAGTCGGTGTTCCTCCTGAGGGCACCGCCCGCAACTCCCATCTATTCGGTTGCGTCTAATCCTTCCCGGAACGCTAAGTCGGTAACACGGGGAGGTTCAGCCGCGGGGAGCCTTCTGAAGTATCGGGATCTTGCTGTTACCACCATTATGCACGTGCAGGCGCGTCACGGGATGTGCATCGTGTGGGTCATTTCTGCGGTTGGCGGCCGGTTCGCCAGCGTGACCAACGGATTGCGCTGTGTCTTGGCAGACCGCACGCACCCCGGTCCGTTCGGAATAAAACTCCTATCGCCCAGGGTCAGCGACTGAGGCCAGCAAGGCGGCGCGGGCCTGGTCTACGGCGGCCAGCATCGCGCCGCGCAGGACCGGCTCACCGGGCACCCCGGTCGGGACGACCCGCGGGCGGGCGGGGCAGATGGCGGCTACGGCGGCCGCCACCCGAGAGGCCAGGGCGGTGCCGCCGGCGCGGCCCACCTCGCCGCCGAGCACGACCAGGCCCGGGTCGAGCACGACGCAGACCGAGGCGACCCCGACCGCGACCCGCTGCGCGAGCTCATCGAGGAACGCGGTGGAGCTAAGCCCGGGCCCGGCGGCCTGCGCCGCCACGGCGGCATGGACGGCCTCGGCGGCCGTCGGGGCCCCGAACCCGTGGCGGGCTGCGAGCGCGCGCACCGCTGCTCCCCCGGCCAGCAGCTGGAACCCGCCGTTGTCGGGGAGCGTGATGTCGGTGTGCAGCGGCGCGCCGTGCACCGGCAGGTAGCCGATCTCGCCCGCCGCCCCGGCCGTGCCCCGGTGCAGCTGGCCGCCGAGCATGGTGGCCAGGCCCAGCCCGCCGCCCAGCCACACCAGGACGAAGTCGTCAGCGCCGGTGGCGGCGCCCGCGGCCCGTTCGGCCATGGCGGCGAGGTTCACGTCGTTCTCGATCACGACCGGCTTGTGCAGGACGCCGCGCAGCGCGTCCAGCGCGCCTTCGTGCCACGCGGGCAGGTTCACCGCCAGCCGCGGGTCGCCGGTCTGCGGGTCGACCACGCCGGGACTGCCGATCACCAGCGCGCTGAGCCGGGCGAGGTCCACCCCGGCGGTGGCGCAAGCCCGTTCGATGACCTCACGGACCAGTTCGGTCGGGTCGTCGGCGCCGTTCGGATTAACGCTCACATCCGCGACGCGCCGGCCCGTCACATCAGCCACCTCGGCGCTGACCAGGTCGGATTCCATGTACAGGCCCGCCACGTAGGCGCTGGACGGGACAACCGAGTACAGCGCGGCGTTCGGACCGCGGTTCCCGGCCTGCTCCCCCACGATCGTCACCAGGCCGCGTTCCTCGAGCCGGGCCAGCATCTGGGCTACCGTCACCTTGGACACCCCGGTGTACTCGCTGATCTGAGTGCGGGTCAGCATCCCGCCGCGCAGCAGCAGGTC
>Ga0210405_10002814_pt1 | contig 17672 bp, 14 predicted proteins | sample IncBWH11MmetaG_FD_155492 | JGI IMG/M metagenome (GOLD analysis project Ga0210405, IMG submission 155492) | Forest soil microbial communities from Barre Woods Harvard Forest LTER site, Petersham, Massachusetts, United States - Inc-BW-H-11-M | ecosystem: Environmental > Terrestrial > Soil >... | reverse complement strand
GCGAACTCCCCGAGCCATCGGATTCCGTCTGCGAGTCCTGGATAGTGATTTCCTCGAACGGGTTGTCCCAGCCGGATTCCAGCCAATTCGCAATCTCGTCCGGTGGCTCCGGCGGCCGCGTCAATACAGGGCGCTGGACCTTCAGCAGGAATTCCCCAACCCCATCACTCTCGCCAGTCTGATTTTCCTTCGCGGCCTTGGTTTTCGAAGAGTTCGATTTTCCTGCTCCGCGTTTAATGGTCGGGTGGCTCGGCAGTCCGTGAAGCCAAAGGCTCCACGGCTGCTCGCGAATCTGTCGTTTCGCGGGGTTGCGGTGTTGGTTCAGCGCTTCCAGGTAACGAAAGACGCGGGTGAGTTTGTCGCGCGCAATGCGCAGTTTATCGGAGTCCATGTGGACACGCCTTTTAAGGACACGTATAGAAGCTGGATTGGGCTGTGGAACCCCCAGAGTAGCAACGTCCCATACGCTTTCTCAATAGAACTCCACTAGTACCTCGTAGGAGTTGGGCTTAAACCGTGGAAATCAAGAACTTGTGGGACGCTGCCGCTTCTTTCCCGCGCCCTATATTTCCCCGAAAGGAAGATTCCCTTTATCCGTAACCGGGCAGCGAGCTATTGGGAGAGATGGCTTTTCGAAGCCAGGCCGCTGTCCCGGACGGTGCCCTTATCCGAGTACTAGAGAACGACACAAAGCGCTCTTCAGGAGGATCAGGATGCGAGCAGCAACGGTAGCAGCTCTGTTTTTTGCGGCGGCAATGGTCGTCCAAGCCAAGGAACCACCCGCCTACGAAAAGGCCGTGCTGGTTCAAATGGATTCCTCGGCGTGCGGCTATGCTGAAAAAGATGGGAAGACCATCGCCGGAGAGATTTTTGGGACCGACGGCCAGCACAAAAACACGAAGCAAGTGTTGTGTCAGGAGTACGTCCTGCAGACCGATCGCATGACCTATCGAATCCAGCCCAAGGACGACAAGCACCCGGTGCTCTTGCCCGTCGGCGAAACCGCGCAATTCCGGATTCACAAGGACAAAATGCTTCTTCGGGTTCCTGAATCGGACGGCAAAGAGCGCGAATACATCGTGCTCTCCATGACTCCACGCACGGACGTCGCAGCGGCCAACCGGCCGGCAACTGCGGCAGCGGCTGGTACCCGCTAATCACCAGTCTGCGGCGTTTGCTCCTGGCGAGAGTTCGTAGTTGGGCCCAACGAATTGGCCCAAGCTGGATTGCAGGGGTTCCACCCTCCTGGATCCCTGCAATCCTCCTTTCTTATATCCTCCGAATCGTCTCCCCATTGAAAAGAATTACCTTTGGTGCGCGGCCACTCACGTTTCCCTTGTCCCTCTTTGTTTCCTGCCTCAACATGAATTGCAGTGGGGGTAGGCCGATTGTGGCCAGGCCATGCCGTCCGTGCTCGAGGTCCAGGATCTTCACGTTTCCTATCGGTCGCGCGAGGTCCGCTCTCGCCCTGTTTTGTCAGGCGTAAGTTTCGACCTGATGCCGGGCGAAATTCTGGGTGTCCTCGGCGAATCCGGCTCGGGCAAGAGCACGCTCGCGGCGTCGGTCTTACGCCTTATCCCTTCGAATGGCCACATTGGAAACGGCGCCATTTTATTTGAGGGCAAAAATCTTCTCCAGGCCAGCCGCGAGGAGCTTCGGCAAATCCGAGGCGGCCGAATCGCGTTGATCTTTCAAGAGCCGTCGCTCGCACTCCATCCAACCATGCGCGTAGGCGATCAGGTTCGCCAAGTGTTGGCCGCTCACCAATCCTTAAAGAAGAGCGATCTCAACCAACGTACCCACGAAATTTTTAACCAACTCTTTCCGGAGGAAGCGGACCGAATCCTGCGTTCCTATCCGCACCAGCTCAGTGGCGGCCAGCGGCAACGCGCCCTCATCGCCCAGGCCATCGTTTGCAGTCCCTCCATTGTGATTGCAGACGAACCGACGGCCGCGCTCGATCCCGTAACGCAAGTGGAAATTCTCGGCGTATTTCGGGCGCTTCGGGAAAAGCTTGATCTCGCGATGATTTTCATCACTCATAACCCCGCTTTGCTCTTCGGCTTTGCCGATCGAGTGCTGGTCCTTTACGCCGGACAAGTCGTCGAATGGGGTCCTGCGGAAACAGTGCTTAAATCGCCGCAACACCCATACACAAAGGCGCTCTTCGAATCGATTCCAGCAATCTCCGTGGAAAACGAGAAAAGCCGCAAGAATAAGCTGCCAGTCATTCCTGGTAATTCGCTGCCTTCCTCGTTGCCTCGGAAAGGTTGTTCGTTTGAACCAAGATGCACCGTGAGAATGGACGTTTGCAGAGAATTTGAGCCGGTGCTGGTGAAGTTGGGGGAGCGACACATCGTTTCTTGTTTCAAGTACAAGGAGTGAGGTAGCTCCAAGCGGCCGAAATATGGACTCCACTTTAAAAGTTGAAAATCTCATGAAGCGCTACGCGAAGCGAAACTTCGCCGGTACGCCGCAAGACTTTCTTGCTCTAGATGACGTGTCCCTCGCAGTTTCCGCGGGCACCACGCTAGCCATCGTCGGAGAATCCGGCTCTGGCAAAAGCACGCTGGCGTCCTGTCTTGCCTGTCTCGAAACTCCAACGGCGGGCACTCTTTGGTTCGATGGCAAAAATCTTACCCAGTTGGCGGAGAGCGACCTCCGCAAAATTCGTCCGCAGATCCAACTCATCTTTCCTGATCCGGCGAGTTCTCTCAACCCAAGATGGTCAATTCTTGAAATCCTTGAGGAGCCTTTAATCTTGCAGGGAAAACTTGGCGGCAGGGAAAGGAGTACCCGCGCGTTCTCCTTACTCGAACGCGTTGGCTTGTCCGCAGATATGGCCGAACGCCCAGCCGCGAAATTAAGCGGCGGTCAGCGCCAGCGGCTCGCCATTGCGCGCGCCCTCACGCTCGATCCAAAGCTGCTCATCCTCGACGAAGCACTTTCCGCCCTGGATTGCTCGGTGCAGGCGCAGATCGCCAATCTCCTCATCGAACTCCAGGACTCACTCGGAATGACTTTCCTTTTTGTAACGCACGATCTCACCATGGCCGCTCACCTCGCCGACGAGATCGCGGTGATGAGCCACGGCCGAATCGTCGAGCACGGCCCCTCCACAAAAGTCCTGCGAAACCCTAGCCACGAGGCCACAAAGCAACTCCTGGCGGCCGTGCCGCAGCTTCCTCGCGCCCCCTGGCCGGCGATGCAACGATGATGCGTTATCTCCTCCGCCGCCTGTGGCACGCCTTCCTGCTGGTAATCGGCGTCTCCATCCTCGCGTTTCTTTTCACCACACTCGCGCCCGGAAATTATTTCGACGAGATGCGCCTAAACCCTCAAATTGCCCCCGAAACGCTCGTGGCCTTGCGCGCTCAGTATCAACTCGATCGCCCGCTGCCCCTGCGCTACGTCTCATGGCTAAATTCCCTATTCCACGGCCAAATGGGCTTTTCGTTTGCCTATAACACACCGGTTGCGCCGCTTCTGCTGGTCCGGGCGAAGAACACTCTGCTGCTCACGATCACCGCAACACTTCTCGTTTGGGCGATCGCCCTCCCGCTCGGAGTCTGGAGCGCCGAACGCCTCGGCCAATTTCCAGATCGCGTAATCTCCTGGAGCACTGCGGCGCTCCTCGTCATCCCTGATTTGGCGTTGGCACTCGGCCTCCTCGTGCTCACCGTAAGGACCGGCTGGTTTCCGACAGGCGGCATGGCCTCTGTCGATTTCGAAAAACTTTCCTCGTTCAACAAAATCCGCGACCTCGCGATGCACATGGCCCTTCCGGTCGCGGCGCTGGTGCTTTCGGCCCTTCCTCTGCTCGTTCGCCACGTGCGTGCGGCAGTCGCGGAGGTGCTTGAGGCGCCATTTTTATTGGCGGCGAAAGGTCACGGCATTCGGCGTCGCACACTCCTATTCCGATATGCTCTGCGGGCCGCCGCAAATCCTCTCGTCTCTCTCTTCGGATTCAGTATCGGCGCACTGTTAAGCGGATCATTGCTCATTGAAGTCGTGATGAGCTGGCCCGGCCTCGGACCATTCCTGCTGGAGGCGATTCTCGCTCGCGACGTCTACGTCGTTATTGGTGGTGTCCTGTTCTCCACCATCTTTCTCGCAGGCGGGAATTTCTTTGCCGACATGCTTCTTTACTGGGTAGACCCGCGAATTCGCACGGAGAGCACTTCTCAATGAGCCGTCGACGCAAAATCGCAAACTGGCTGCTCGTGCTCGGTTTCTTGCACGGCATAGTTATCTGCGCAGGCTTTTTCGCTCCGTATAATCCGGTTGAGCAAGACCGCAAGAATCCTTATCTGCCACCCATGCGACTGCATTTCATGGATTCCCGGAGACATCTCCTCCTTCGTCCCTTTGTCTATCCGTTTCAATTGAGACCCGGCACGTTCGACCAATATGTGGAAGACACCGCGCATCCCCGCTCCCTGAAATTTCTTATTACCGGTGACCGCTATCGCATGCTCGGCTTCCTTCCGGCCCGCTTGCATCTTTTCGGAACGGACAGCGAACGAATCTACTTGCTCGGCACCGATGCCTTCGGCCGCGATCAATTATCCCGGATTCTCTTTGGTGGGCAGGTATCGTTACTCGCTGGTCTCCTCGGTGCCGGCTTGACCCTGCTGATCGGTTGGTGCATTGGCGCCGTGGCCGGCTACTTTGGCGGTTGGCGGGACGACGTCCTGATGCGGGTCGCCGAACTCTTTCTTGCCCTGCCCTGGCTCTACCTCCTGTTCACCATCCGCGCTTTCCTTCCGCTGACGGTGAATCCGCTCCAGGCTTTCTTCCTGATCGTCGCCGTCATCGCCGCAGTAGGCTGGGCTCGCCCCGCACGCCTCGTTCGTGGAATAGTCCTCAGCGCCAAGGAGCGTGACTTCGTCCGCGCCGCCCGAGGCTTCGGCGCATCGAATCTCTACCTCCTCCGCAGCCACATTCTTCCCGAAACCTCCAGCGTCCTCCTGACCCAGGCCGCCATTCTCATTCCGCAGTACGTCCTCGCCGAAATGACCCTCTCGTTTCTCGGCCTCGGCGTCCCGGAGCCAGTCCCCAGCTGGGGAAATCTCCTCTCCAACCTCCAGCAGTACAGTGTCCTTGTCTCGTACTGGTGGATGTACCTCCCCGCCCTCGCCATGGTGCCGTTCTTCCTTGGATACCTGGGTTTAGCTAGCGCGTTGCAGGAAAACCCCGAGACGTACAAGATAGAAAGGAGGAGCCTTGGGAGCCTAGCGTGAGAAACCGCCCCGCTATGTTCGTGCGCCGCTGGATTCTTTTCCGGCTGCTCTTGGTTTTTTCCACGCTCAGTTTTCTCCCGGCCCTTATCCACGCGCAGCAGAATAATTCGAAAGACGAATTTCTCGTCCTCCCAGGCGAAGTCGGCCGTTCCAGCGGACGCCTCGTCGTTTCCCTTCGTGGCGAGCCCAAAACGCTCAATCCGCTAATCGCCGCTGACGCCAGATCCCGCGAAGTCATCGGCGTCATGCAAGCCGATCTGATCCACATCAACCGCGCCACTCAGCTCACGGAGCCCGCGCTGGCCAAATCCTGGAAAATCTCTCCAGACGGACTCACCTACACCCTCGTCCTGCGCAAAGGTCTGAAATTTTCCGATGGCCAGCCAATGGACGCCGACGATGTCCTCTTTTCCTTTCATGTCTATCTCGACGAAAATACGCATGCCCCGCAGCGTGATCTCTTGATTGTCGGTGGCAAGCCTATCGTTGTCCGCAAGATCGACGCGCAAACCGTCGTTTTTCAAATGGCCAAACCTTACGGCGCTGGCGAGCGGCTCTTCGACGGTATGGTCATTCTGCCCCGCCATCTTCTCGAAAAGCCCTTCCAGGAAGGCAAACTCGGACAAATCGGTTCCCTTACCGCAGCGGCGAATCAATGGGCCGGCCTCGGCCCCTTCCGCCTGAAAGAGTATGTCGCCGGGCAACGCCTCGTCCTCGAACGCAACCCCTACTATTGGAAATCCGACAGCGCGGGCAACCGCCTGCCGTATCTCGATGAACTCGTCTTTCTCTTCGTCCCCAACGCGGACGCCCAGGTTCTGAAATTCCAGTCCGGCGAAACCGATATGATCAGCCAGTTGGGCGCCGAAAACTTCTCCGTTCTCTCCCGTCAGGAAAACGGTTACACCGTCGCCGACGCCGGCCCGGGACTTGAATATAATTTTCTATTCTTCAATTTGAATGACCTCGGCGAAAAGGCGTCTGCGGACTTGCAACGCAAACAAAAATGGTTCCGCGAAGTAAAATTCCGTCAGGCCGTTTCAACCGCCGCTGATCGTGATGCCATCGTCCGCCTCGTCTACCAGGGCCGCGGCGCCGCAATCTGGGGCCTGGTAACTCCGGGTAACAAGCGTTGGGGCGACACGAATCTCCCTCACCCCGCGCGTTCTCTCGACCGCGCACGAACGTTGCTAAAAGAAACCGGCTTTTCCTGGAGCACCGGGCCGAACGGCGAATCCACCCTTCAGGATTCCGACGGCAAGCCGGTGGAGTTCAGCATCCTCACGAGCTCCTCCAACGCCGACCGCGCCAAAATGGCCGCACTCCTTCAGGATGATTTGAAGCAGCTCGGCATGCGTGTGCAGGTAGTCCCGCTGGAATTCCGTTCCCTCCTCGATCGTGTCACGCAGACCAAGGAATACGACGCGTGCGTCATGGGCATCGCCAGTTACGATGCCGACCCAAACTCCGACATCAACGTGTGGCTTTCCAGCGGCGGCACGCATCTCTGGAATCCTTCAGAGCCGCATCCGTCAACTCCATGGGAATTGGAGATTGACCACCTCATCGAAGACCAAATGTCCGCGCGCACCTTCGACCAGCGAAAAAAACTTTACAATCGCGCCCAGGAGATTCTCGCGGAATATCAGCCCATGATTTTTCTCGCCAGCCCGGACATCCTGGCCGGCGCAAAAAATTCTGTCGGCAACTTCCATCCCGCAGCCCTCGAACCCTACGTTCTTTGGAACGTCGAGCAGTTGTATCTGAAGAACGGCCGGGAGAACGCCGCTCAATGAGTCCGGCCCGTACCAAGGCGTCAGACAAAGCGTCACCCAAGCCGGAAGCGAAGTGGAACGATACACGTCTCGTGAGGGAGTGTCTCTCAGGCAACGAAACCGCCTGGGCCCAGCTGATTGATAAATACAAAGCGCTTATCTATTCCATCCCCATCAAATACAACCTGCCGCCGCAGGAAGCCGCCGACGTGTTTCAGGCCACCTGCGTGGAGCTGCTCGTGCGCCTGCCGGAGTTGCGCGAGCCTCGCGCCCTCCCCAAGTGGCTCATGCAAGTCGCGCATCACGAGTGCTACCGCGTGAAGCGCCTCAGCCAGCGAGTGGTCAGCCGCGATAGCGAAGAAAATTCGCCCGAACCAGAAATCCCACCCATCGCGGAAAGCCTTGTGGTGCAGACTCAGGAAGAGCAAATGCTCCGCGCGGCCATGGCAACGCTCACGCCCCAATGCCGCCGCCTGGTGGAAATGCTGTTCTTCGAATCGCCCTCTCGTCCCTATGCCGAAGTGGCTGCTGAACTCGGTCTCGCGCTAGGCTCCATCGGCTTCACACGCCAGAAATGCATCGAACGGCTACGTCGCCAGCTCGAAGATCTTGGGTTTGACTGATGCCCGCCACGCGCACAAAAATTTCCATCGAATCGCGGATCGCCGAGCTCGCGCAACTATCCAGCGACGCCGCCCGCCGCAAATTTCTCGCAAAACACCCGAAGCTGATCCGCCAGTCCGCAATCGAGCAACTCGCCCAACTCGTCGTTCAGCGCGTCCGCGTTAGCACACAAGAAGCGCTCCACCTCGCCGAAGCCGCCATCCTGATCGCCAAACGCCTCCGCCGCAAAGAGGCCCAAGCACTGGCCTTGCGCGCCATGGCCAACGCTCTCTATTCCACCGGCGATTATCGCGCCGCCATCGAGCATCACCAGCGCGCCATTCAAATCTACGAGTCCCTGCGCGCCTGGAAGGAAATGGCCCGCACCCTGAGCAGCTCCATTCAACCCATGATCCTCGTCGGGGAATACGACCAGGCGTTTAAAGCCGTTGAACGCGCGCGCGAAATTTTCTCTCAACTCGAGGACCGTTGGCGCCTCGCCCGCCTCGAAATTAACGTCGGCAACATCTATCATCGACAGGACCGCTTCGAAGAATCCATCGCCCACTATGAAAATGCCTACCGCGACCTGATGCCCTACAAAGACGCCGAGGGTATCGCCGTCGTCCTCAGCAACATGGCTGTCTGCCTCATCAGCCTCAACGATTTCCCTCGCGCCCTTGCCACCTATCAGCGCGCCCGCGCCTTCTGCCACGAAAACAGCATGCCGCTGCTCGTGGCCCAGGCGGACTACAACATCGCGTATCTCTACTATCTCCGTGGTGAATACAGCCACGCGATCGAGGCGCTCTATGCCGCGCGCCGCGCCTGCGAAGCCACCGGCGATGCCTACCACTTCGCGCTCTGCCATCTGGATCTTTCTGATATTTATCTCGAACTGAACCTCAGCGAAGAAGCCCGCGAAATAGCCCACGAAGGTTTCCTGCGTTTCGAAAAACTCGGCATGGGCTACGAGGCCGCGAAAACCCTCGCGAACGAAGCGACGGCCTACGCCCAGCAGGGCAAAACCGTCCACGCGCTCGAGCGTTTCGCCCGAGCCCGCGAAATGTTCGGCCGCGAAAAAAATCTCGTCTGGCCCTGGTTGATCGATCTCTACCAGGGATTGCTGCTCTTCCACGAAGGCCGCTACTTCGAATCAAGACGCCTTTGCACCGCCGCCGCTACTTTCTTCGATCAATCCGTAATTACCGGGAAATCAGTCCTCGCACATCTGTTGCTCGCCCGAATCGCGCTACAAGTGGGGGACGTCGCGGAAGCGCAAAAAGAGACCGACACATCTCTCGCGCGGTTAGCGCAACTTGAAACCCCAGTGCTCGCCTATCAAGCTCATCTGCTTCAAGGGCAACTCGCCCAGGCTCGCAACGACCGCCCCGCCGCCCTCCGCGCCTTCCTTCAGGCAAAAGAGTCTCTCGAAACCATGCGCAGCCGCTTGCACGGCGAAGAGCTGAAAATCTCTTTCCTCAAAAACAGGATGCAGGTCTATGAAGCCCTGTTGGACCTTTTCATTTCCGGCGATGGTTCGGATGCCACCACCGAAGAAGCGCTGACTTGGATGGAAGCCGCCAAATCACGCAGCATGATCGAAATGATCTTTCAAAGCGGCCAGAGCCTTCCACTCGGTGAAGCAGGTCAAAGCGATCTGGTTCGCAGGATCCGGGACTTACGCGAGGAACTCAATTGGTACTACCACCGGATTGAGCTCGAACAACTTCGCCCCGAGGAAAAATCCGACGAGCGTCTCGATACCCTCCAGAAACAGGCCCAGAGTCACGAGAAGGAATTGCTGCGAACCTTGCGCGAACTCCCCGCGCGCGAAAGGGAAGACACCACACTCGAAGCTCCCTCTGACCTTTCCGTCAAAAAATTGCAATCCGCTCTCCCGTCGGACGCAACTCTCGTCGAATATTTTTCCGCCGGCGATCGCCTCCTCGCCGCAGCGATCGACCGTGATGAAATCCGGATTATGCCTGTGACTGTGCTCCCCCGGGTCACCCATATTCTTCAATTGCTGCGGTTCCAACTCTCAAAGTTTCGCATGGGCAGCGAGTATGTCCGCCGATTCGAGGATCCACTCCTCCGCGCCACGCAGAGCCACCTCGAATCTCTCTATGACGAACTGATCGCGCCCCTCCGCCAGCACTGCAGGGGCAAGCGCCTCATTCTCGTCCCCCACGGGCCGCTCCATTTCTTGCCATTCCACGCTCTGAAAAATGGCGAAGAATATCTTTGCGACGCCTTCACAATTTCCTACGCTCCCAGTGCCTCGGTTTTCTTCGCTTGCCAGGAGAAGTCCGCCGGCGCCAACACCACCTCTCTTGTCTTCGGGATCGCGGATGAACGCGCGCCGCAAATTCTGAAAGAAGCCCGATCCGTCGCGTCGTTATTGCCCCAATCTACCCTTCGCGTCGGAACCGAGGCCACTTCCTCCTTGCTTCGCGAAAAAGGCCCCCACACCGGCTTGCTCCACATCGCTACTCACGGCGTTTACCGCCAGGACAATCCGATGTTCTCCGGAATCCGCCTCGGCGACGGCTACCTGAATTTGTTCGACCTGTACCAGATGAAGTTAAACGCCAACCTCGTAGCGCTCAGCGGCTGTGCCACCGGCATGAATTTCGTCGCCGCCGGTGACGAGCTGCTCGGGCTCCAACGCGGCCTTTTCTATGCTGGCGCTTCGACCCTCCTGTTGTCCTTGTGGGACGTCCACGATCAAAGCACCTCCGAATTAATGCAACTGTTCTATCGCGAATACCTCAGCACCGGCGAAATGGCCGCCGCTCTTCAACACGCCATGCAGCAGCTCCGCCAGCAAAATCCCCATCCGTATTTCTGGGCCCCCTTCGTCCTGGTCGGCAAACTAACTGATTCCAGAAGACTTAGCTAATCGCAAATCCTCTATATTTTTCCCCCGCCAGTCTCCCCTTATCCAACGAGGGTAAAACTTTCATCCCGTCCACTGGGGAGTGTATGGGGTGCCGAGAGGATTCTGGGGGAATAATGGAACACTTTAACGTGGAGAAATGGATCGACTTTGTGAATCAGGCCGTTACCAGTAACGAGAAGCAGCAGATGGACAAGCACCTGAATCTCGGCTGCGAGTCCTGCCAGGAAACTGTTTCGCTCTGGCAGCGAGTTCGGGCTTCGGCGGCCGTGGAAGGGAGTTACCAGCCACCAGATGGCGCCGTCAGAATGGCAAAGGCGGCATTTGCGGGCGTCGCGCTTACTTCCCGGAAAAAAGGCGCGGGCAGCCGGGTCAAGCTCCTCTTCGACAGTTTTCTGCAACCCGTCTTGGCAGGAGTCCGCTCCGCCAGCGCTGGCACACGCCAGATGCTCTATCGCGCCGACCCCTACCAGATTGACGTGCAGCTTGAAATGAAGCCCAGCGCCAATTGCGTCGTCGTGACCGGCCAGCTTCTGAATCTGGGCAGTCCAAAACTCATCGCAGCTGGCACCCGCATCCTCGTTTCCAATATGCACGGAGACGTGGTGCACACGATTGCCAATCAATTTGGTGAGTTCAGCGGCGAAGTCAAAAACAGCGGCGACCTGCAGCTGACTTTTGCCACCCCTTCCGGCGAGCCGATTGTGATCTCGCTCCGGGAAGCGCTGGGCCGTCTGCCCGAGGAAAAGGCATGAAACCCAGCCATTTCAAAGAGTTTCCCCGCGTCCCCGCCTTGGTACGAAAGTACCAAGGCAGATGGGAAGTTTGTTTAGTCGAAAAGACATGCTCGTACCATTGGCCCAAAATGTCCTCCCTTGGAAACTTCTAGGGAATCGTTTCGTGCCAATCTAGCGAGTAATCCACTTGTGGGAGAACCCCTTAGGGGTTGCAACTATGAAACGTATCACCCTCATCGCAGCGATCATCGCTTTAATGCTCTCGGTCCCCAAGCCTGCCGCGGCTCAAAACCGGTACATCGTTCGCAGCACGGGCGGTCTTTCCTCCGTCCTCAATCTCTGCAATCTTCTTCAGTGTCAGGTGCAGGGTGGCCTGGACGGCCAGGCAGGGCAGACTTTTCTGGTGACCTCATCCAACAATCTCCTTGCTAACCTTGTCAACGGTGCTTTGAACCTGGTCGAATCCCTGCTCGGAATCGTCAGTGTTGAGGCGGACCGCCTCTTGCCGATCCCTCAACGTCCTCTTCCTTCCATTCCCTCGGGCCTCTATGACACTGCCCCGGTGAATTACTACGGCACAATCGTCTGGCACGGCTATGCCGCTCAACCCGCAGCCCAGATCATCCGCCTGCAGGATGCCCAGAACGGTTTTCGAATCAGCGGCACCGGCATCGTCGCCGTGATTGATACCGGCGTTGACGTCAATCACCCAGTCCTCCAGGCCGTCCTGCTTCCTGGCTATGACTTCACCCGCAACCAGCCCGGAGCCTCCGAATGGCTCGACGTCAGTGAATTGCAGAACGGATATATCGACACCAACTCTCAGGATCAGCAGCCCGGCTACGTACAGCAGTCGACTGCAGCGGTTCTCGACCAATCCACCGCCGCCGTCCTTGATGGCCCGGACTACACCGCCTTCGGCCACGGCACCATGACCTCCGGCCTCGTCCACCTCGTAGCTCCCAAGGCCCAGATTCTTCCCCTCAAGGCTTTTTCCTCGAACGGCACAGGCTATCTTTCCAACATCGTCGCGGCCTTGTATTACGCCACCCAGCACCATGCCAACGTCGTGAACATGAGCTTCGACCTGACTTCCAATTCGCCTTCGCTAACTCAGGCCGTTTCCTATGCCAACAAAGCCGGCGTGGTTCTCGTCGCGGCCGCTGGAAATGAAGACACCAGTGCAGCCGTTTATCCTGCGGCTCTCAACAATTACGTCGTCGGCATCGCATCCACAACCAACTGGGACAGCCGCTCCACCTTTTCCAACTACGGCTCGGTCGACGTTTTGATCGCCGCTCCGGGTGAAAACGTCATCAGCACCTTCCCCGGCGGCACCTACGCCAGCGCCTCCGGCACCTCGTTCAGTTCGCCGCTTGTTGCCGGCACCGCCGCCCTGATGCTGAGCGCCCGGTCCTCCCTGAATCAGACTCAGGCCGCGAAAGCGCTTTCCCACGCCGTCCAACTCACGCCGGATCTCAATCACGGACGCCTAGATGCCTACCAGGCCGTTTCTGCCTGGGTGAACAGCTCGGGCTCTACCTCCGGCTCTGGCTCCGGCACGTGCTTGTTGTTTTGCAATTAGCTGCAATGTCGAATCACCAGACTCCAGCGCTCACCGAAGGAACGCCCGTATCCGCGGCGCTGGAGTCTCTCCGTATCAAGCAACTTGAAGAACAGTCCGCCGCCCTCCGCAATTCGGTGATCTGCGCCTTCAATCAACTCCTCGATCTCAAGGATCTCAACACCGGAGTCCATAGCACTCGTCTCGCGGAATGGGGCATGCGCGTCGGCCAGGAACTCGGCCTCGAGGAGTCCGAGCTTCAGAATTTGGAAGTTGCCGCCCTACTCCACGACATCGGTAAAGTCGGAATTCCGGACGCAATCCTTCGCAAGCCCGGCCGTCTCGACCCGGACGAGTACGCCCTCATGAAGAAACACTCCGAATATGGCTGGGCCGTTCTGCGCATGCTCCCGGGCTTTGAACGCGCGGCCCTCGATATTCTCCACCATCACGAATCCTTCGATGGCAAAGGCTATCCCGCCGGCCTCAAGGATACGGAGATCCCGGTTGTCTCCCGCATTGTCTGCGTAATCGATGCGTTTGACGCCATGGTTTCCTCGCGACCCTATCGAAAAGGATTGCCTTACGAGGAAGCCGTCCGCCGCCTCAACGAAGCCAGCGGCACTCAATTCGACCCGGTCGTCGTCCGTACCTTCCTCTCCTTCGCCCAAGCCGAAATGTCCACCGTCTTCGCCGCCGCCGGCACTTCCGTTTCGTCTGCCTTATAGGCGCGGCGCTCCAGATCGTGCGGTTGAAGCCTGGCCTCAGGTATTTACCTTAGGGGGATTTCCGTCTTTTCCCGTCTATGATTTCCATTCGTTTTGGATTTACCTATCCGCATGCTGGATCTTGTGTGCGCGGGGATCTCCTGCGTTCGCGCAGCCGTGCTTGCTGACAACCGAACACGATCGGCCGGAATTGGTTTTAAATCGGTTTTGAACCAGGGCCATGGGGTACACCGGGAAGGGACTTGCTTAGGAGGAAGAACCCAGCCATGAAACGCTATCTATGGTTTGTGGCCACACTGTTACCTCTGCTCGTCGCCTCACCAGCCCGAGCGGATAATCGCTTCATCGTCCGCTCCACCTTGGGCAGCAGCGCTCTCACACAACTCTGCGTCTTGCAGACTTGCACCGTCGTGACCGCCATCGACGGCACGCTGAACCAGGTCTTCCTTCTGACGACCCCCACGGCAATTGACCCGACAACCTTCCTGAATCTTTTGCGCAGCACTCCGGGCATTGTGGATGCCGAACTCGATCAGGTAATCAGCCTCGTCGGTGGCCTCAATGCGGTTACCACTCCGCCCGCCGGACTCACCGACAGTACTCCCGTAGATTATTTTGGCAACACAGTCTGGAACGGCTATGCCAACCAACCCGCGTCCGGCATCGTCCACGTCCAGGAAGCCCAAAACACCTTTCAAGTATCGGGCAAGGGAATCGTCGCCGACGTTGACACCGGCGTGGACCCCAATCATCCCGCACTGAAAAATGTTCTACTCGCTGGTTACGACTTCTCCCGCAATCAGCCGGGCGGCTCGGAGATGACCGATTTCACTTCGCCCGCGCCTTCTCCATGCCCCAGTTGCCAGCCAGCAATCGTGAATCAATCCACGGCCGCGGTGCTCGACCAGTCCACCGCCGCGGTGCTCGACGGTAATCTCCAATACGCGGCATTCGGCCACGGCACGATGGTGATGGGCGTAATCCATCTGGTTGCCCCAAACGCCCAACTTCTGCCGCTGAAGGCTTTTCATTCCGACGGCACCGGCTACCTCTCCGATATTCTCCGCGCCATCTACTACGCTGCCCAAAATAACGCCAACGTCATCAACATGAGTTTCGATTTCAAATCGCCGTCCCAGGAACTCTCCAACGCGCTCGACTACGCAAACAAACTGAACATCATCTGTGCTGCCTCCGCGGGGAACGACGGCGCCATGGAAACGGTGTATCCCGCCGCCTTGCAAACCGATGTAATGGGCGTCGCCTCCACCAGCGACCTCGACACGCGTTCAACTTTTTCAAACTTTGGAAACGCCATCGTCTGGGTAGCCGCCCCCGGCGAAGCCATCATCACCACCTACCCGTTTAGCACCTACTCCGCTGGATGGGGAACCTCTTTCAGCGCCCCGTTCGTTTCCGGCGGCGCGGCGCTCTTGCGCGCGCTAAGGACCGACATCAACCAGTCTCTGGCCTCAGCCGCAATCGCCCACGCTCAATTTGTCGGTGCCGACATGGGCAACGGCCGCCTGGACCTGCTGATGGCCCTCACCGCTCTCCCATCGGGAAGCGCTTCGCCGGACTACAGCGTCGCAGCCGCTCCCGCTGGCTCGACAATCACCGCCGGACAAATGACAAGCTTTTCGGTTTCCGCCGCGCCTACTGGCGGTTTCAATCAAACGATAACGTGGACGTGCACGGGAGCGCCCATGGCGTCCACATGCTCTCTATCGCCCGCTTCCTCTCCCATGGACGGCTCAACCGTTGCCACCTCAACCGCTACGGTGCTGACAACCATGCGTTCGAGCGCTTTGCCATTCGCCAGGCCGCGCTTTGTCCCGCCACGGCTTCCGCGCCAGGTTCTCCAGGTATTCATCGCGTGGCTCCTGGTTGCGCTGATTTTGCACAAGTTGAAACGTACGCAACGTGCCAGGCGGTTGATCAGCGCGTCAGCCGTCCTGGTTCTCGCAGCGCTTTGCACTTCTTGTGGTGGCGGTGGTGGCGGCACCAACACCGGCTCACCTCCACCACCCACACAGGGTACTCCCGCGGGGACCTATACGATCACAGTAATCGGTACTTCAGGCAATCTCAGCCACTCCGCCTCGTTCCAGTTGGTAGTGAAATAATCGGCTCCCCAGCCCCGCCTCGCTTTTAAAAAAATCTGAACTTCGGCCAACGCCTCTCTGGCCCCTCACAGCCTTTGCGTTTAATCCGCAGAAACGATTTTCTCGGCCACCTTTCCTTGCGCGACATTTCCGCTCATCGGGTTAAACTGGCAGCACACGTTTTCATCCGAAGGGAGAAGTCCGATGGGCAATGGTGGCGGTGGGCGTTCGGCAGGCGTAGGCGTCTGGGGTTTCGGCAGTATGCTCGCGATCACCTTGTCGTGGAGCATTCATCATTCGATTCTTTGGATGATCGTGCACGGCATCTTCAGCTGGTTTTACGTTGCATACTACGCGTGGATGAAGTGATCTTGGCGCGGCCAAAATGACGAATAACGGGACCCACGCGCCGCCAGGCCCCAAGGGCTTGCCCATTCTCGGCCTCGCGCTCGATGTCCGCAAGGACGCTCTCGGCACGTTGCAGCGCCTCGCTCGCGAGTACGGCGACATCGTCAGGATGCCGGTGCCGGGCATGAATCGCATCCTTCTGAATCGCCCCGAGTATGTCCAACAACTCTTGATTCTCGATCACGCCAAGCTGCACAAAAGCACCCTCACGAAACTCGTTGTCGGCCCGCTGCTCGGCCAGGGCCTGCTCATCAGCGAAGGCGACTTCTGGCGCCGCCAGCGCCGCCTCGCCCAGCCTGCCTTCCATCGCTCGCGCACCAACGAATATTCCCCGGTCATGGTGGAATGCGCGCTGGAACGGATGAGGAGTTGGCGCTCCGGCGAAACTCGCAACATCGCCGAGGAGATGATGAAGCTCACTCTCGAGGTCGCGGTACGCACGCTCTTCGGCACCAGCCTCGCCGGCGATTCCGACTCCATCGGAAAGGCCATGACTTTTTTAATGCGCCACTATCTCCGCCGCGCCCGCACTCCCTGGCGCGTCCCGGAAAACTGGCCAACTCCCGCGAATCGCCGCGCGCGCCGCGAAGTGGAGTACATGGATTCGCTCATCTACGGCATTATTTCGGATCGCAAGAAAGACACTCGGCCGCGCAACGACTTGTTATCCCTGCTTATGGCCGCCATGCACGAAGACGGTAGCCAGATGACCGAACGCCAGGTTCGCGACGAATGCATGACCCTCTTTGCCGCCGGCCACGAGACAACTGCTCTCTCGCTCTCCTGGACTTGGTATCTCCTCGGCGAAAATCCCGCCGCGGAAGCGCGCCTGCATGAAGAACTCCGCGGCGTCCTCGGCGGCCGCCCTGCGGATGTCTCGGACCTGGAACGACTCCGCTACCTCAACGCGGTGATACTCGAATCGCTCCGCCTGTATCCTCCGGCCTACATGTTGGCGCGCATGAATGTGGAAACCGTCCATCTCGGCGGCTATGAAATTCCGCCGCGCAGTACACTGCTCGCGTCGCAGTGGGTGATGCACCGTGATCCCAGATTTTTTGAGCAGCCTGAGCAGTTTATTCCCGAGCGCTGGTTGGATGGGCTCGAATCGCGCTTGCCTCCTGGCGCTTACTTCCCATTCGGTGACGGCCCGCGCCGCTGCATCGGACAAGGATTTGCTCAGCTGGAAACCGCGCTGGTCGTCGCCGCGATTGCGCAGAAATTCCGCTTCCGCCTAACGAAGGGTTTTCCGGTTGTTCCCGAGCCGCTGGTCACCCTGCGCCCGAAATACGGAATCGAGATGACCATCGAATCACGCTGACCTCTACGCCTCTTGTGGCACAGCCATTCTTGGCTGTGCTCTTCGGTTTACATCCGCAGGCCATAAAATTCACTCAATCCCCAGCTTATGCTGCAACTGCTCCAAGCTGACGCCCTTCGTCTCCGGATAAAAGAAGAGCACCACAAAAAACTGCAGCAGCATCATCACTCCAAACAGCAGAAACGGCGTGCCCCACGAGTGCTTCGCAACCAGAAGGAAGAGATACGCAATACATGTATTCATGATCCAGTGCGAAGAACTCCCCAGGCTCTGTCCTTTGGCGCGC